>SAMEA5043657__coassemble_176_pt1 | contig 14030 bp, 12 predicted proteins | sample SAMEA5043657__metabat2_low_PE_001 | metagenome-assembled genome bin SAMEA5043657 (sample SAMEA5043657) | Gadus morhua
AAAAGAGTATTAACTGTTCCACTTAATACAGGAAGGGATGTTTGAATTTTTCTCCAATCATTTCTATCTTCATAAAATCTATTTAATTTTTCATCATTGGAACTTTCTGGAAAATTTATTTCTATTTCAGAATTTTCCCAAGTTGATTCTTTTATAAAATTAAAATTAGAAATTAACTCTTTATTTACTAACTCTTCAAATGCCTTTTCAAGAGTTTTTATTGTTATAGAAAGAGTTCTTTTAACATATTTTAAAGGAATTCTTTTAATTAAATATATTGTATCTATTTTTAAATATAATCTATCAAATCTTAATTTTTCAATAAGCATATATATTGTTCTAGCTGTACTTGAATCTATATTTAAGAGAGTATTTCCATTATATACTAAATATCCTTTTTCAATAATATTTTTATAGAAATGGTCTGAAATATTAATTTCATAAATTTCTTTTATTCTTTTATCCAATATAATATCTCTATATTTTTTATTTTCTTTTAAAGAAAGAGTTATAACCTTCATAGAGAACATAGTTGTTATTATTTCCTCACCAAATACACCTTTTAAACTACTTGAATACAGAGTATTCTTAAAAGCATAATTTGTTGTAGCTAATCTAATTAGAGAGTTTTTTATAATTGAACTATAAGCTTTAGTATTCATCTTTAATTTATTTTTTAAATCAGAAAGAGTGACCATAAATTTTTGAGGCATCCCTCTTTCTTTCATAATTTGCATTAAGGCTATAAAAATCTTCTCTTCTCCTTCACCAGGAATATAATCTCCAGCACTAGGAGTCACTTTAATATATGTATCACGATTTCTATTAAAGAAATATGTGACAACTTGATTTACTTTTTTCTTAGTATTTTTAGAAAAAATTGGAGATTGAATCAAATTCATATCCATTCTAATTAACTCTTTATTTTTTATAAAATTTTCATCAACAAAGATATTTTCCTCTATATATTCTGTTGGAGGAGTATCAATAATTTCATCTTCAAACCAACTGTTATTTTCTATTTTTTTTAACACTATACTCCTCCCAAATAAAAGTTTATATTATGCAAATTAGTTAGGGGTAAAAAACTTTTTTTATCTAAAACTAACCCTAGTTAATTTGTATTTTTATATAATATCTGCTTTTTCTTAAAAAATCAACAACTTTTTTAAGAAAAACTAACCCTAGTTAATTTGTATTGGCAAAACTAACCCTAATATGTTTGTATTTTATAAAGTAACCCTAGTTAATTTAGCAGATAGCCCTAGTTAATTTGTAAAGTAACCCTAGTTAATTTGCATCTAATTTTTGCTATATAAACCCAATAAAATCAAGGTCTAAAATGGTGTTTTTTGTCGTTTTTTTTTGTACATAACAATATAAACAATATAACAACTATATACAATGTATCAATAATAATAAACTTTAAATATTTCCCCATTTTCATATAATAAATTATAAATATTAATCAAGTTTCATTTAAAATTATAAAAAGCTTTACAAATGTTTTTAAATAGTATATACTTAATCATAAGTAGTTAGTTATATGAGTTTTAATTTCAGATTGTAATAAACAGGTATATTTTAGGAAGTATCTTAGAAAACCTTCTTATTTTGAGAAAAAATTAAAAATTTGTAAAATTATTGCAAATTAAAATAATGGAGGTATCTATATGAAAGGTACAGTAAAATGGTTTAATGATGATAAAGGGTTTGGTTTTATAACAGCTGAAGATGGGAAAGATGTTTTTGCACACTTCTCTCAAATTCAAACAGAAGGATTTAAGAAATTAACAGAAGGAGACAATGTTACTTTTGATATTACTCAAGGTGATAAAGGTCCTCAAGCTTCAAATATTGTAACAGTTAGATAATTAATTTAGTCAAAGCTTAATTGTTTTGACTTTTTTTATTATTGGAAAAATATAAGGCTATTTTAGATTGAGTATTTTTAAGTTGCTCATTACTAAAATAGCCTTTTTGTATATTTTAAATTTTTAGAAGAATAAAATAAAAATATTCAATTAAAAAGCTTGTATTTTGTGAAAAAAGAGAGTATATATAATACATATGTTTCAGTTTTAGGTTTTATATGTTTGAAAATTTGTCTTTATTTAATGTTTTAGGAGGGCTCTTATGCACAAAAGAATAGGTCTTTTACCAAAATTGATCCTAGCCATTATTATTGGTATAGGAATAGGAAAGCTAGGAATGGAAGTTCCAGTTAAGGTTTTAGCTACATTTAATGGAATATTTGGAAACTTTTTAAAATTTTCAATCCCATTAATTATAATAGGGTTTGTAGCACCTGGAATAGGTGATTTAGGAACTGGGGCTGGAAAACTATTAGGAATTACAACAGGGATAGCTTATTTGTCTACAATAGCAGCAGGAACATTTACATATTTTGTAAATACTCATGTTTTTAAATTAATATTAAATACTGGAACAGTAGTTAAAGATGCAACAAATCCAGAACATTCATTATTATCTGGATATTTAACAATAAGTATGCCACCCATTATGGATGTAATGACAGCTTTATTAATGGCTTTTTTATTAGGAATAGGAATAGCAGTAGCAAAAGGAACAGCTATTAAAGATCTTATGAATGAATTCCAAGGAATAGTAGAGGGATTAATTAGAAATATTATTATTCCTTTTTTACCATTACATATAGCAGGAATATTTGCCAATATGACTTATGCAGGTGAAGTTGCTATGATATTAGCTGTATTCTCAAAAGTATTTGCAGTAATTTTATGTTTACACTTTATAGTTTTAGCAATACTATATATTATTGCAGGAGTTGTATCTGGAGCTAATCCACTAAAATTAGCAAAAACAATGATTCCAGCTTATTTTACAGCAATTGGAACACAATCTTCAGCAGCAACAATACCAGTTACTTTAAATCAAACTAAAGAAAATGGTGTTAATACAGGAATAGCTGAATTTGTTGTTCCATTATGTGCAACAATCCATTTATCAGGAAGTACAATAACTTTAGTAAGTTGTTCAATGGCAATAATGATGTTAAATGGAATGTCAGTAACTTTTGGAACTATGTTTGGATTTATAATGATGTTAGGAGTAACTATGGTTGCAGCTCCAGGAGTTCCTGGAGGGGCAGTAATGGCGGCACTTGGAATTATAGAGTCAATGCTTGGATTCCCACCAACTTTAACATCTTTAATGATAGCACTTTATTTAGCACAAGATAGTTTTGGAACTGCTTGTAATGTAACAGGTGATGGAGCATTAGCTATTATAGTAAATAGAATTGCTGGATTTAAACTTGAAAAAAATGCAAAAGAAATTTTTGATGATATTTAAATAGAGTTATAAAAAAATATTAGCTGAATTCAAAATAATGAATTCAGCTTTTTATTTTATAAGCATAAATTAATACTATATATTAAGGTAGGAAAAGGACAATGTAAAGATTGTGTAAAAACTATGTTAAAAATAGGTTTTTTATTTTACATTTATTAGAATACATGATAGAATCGTAAATGATCTGAAATAGTATATAAAAAAATTAAAATATTAAATTTGGGAGGAAAAATGTACTTAGATATCTTTTTTAAAGTTCTAGGTGGACTTGGACTATTCCTTTATGGAATGGAAAATATGTCTAAAGGAATGCAAAAAATGGCGGGGGAGAGATTGAAAAAAATCCTGGCATTATTAACAACAAATCGTTTTATGGCTATTGGAATGGGAGTAGTTGTAACAGCTTTAGTACAGTCATCATCAGTAAGTACTGTAATGACAATAGGATTTGTTAATGCATCTTTATTAACGTTAAAACAAGCCTTAGGAGTAATTCTAGGGGCAAACATAGGAACAACAGTAACTGGTTGGATACTTGTACTTCAAATTGGTAAGTATGGACTTCCAATGGCAGGAGCTGCAGCAATTTCTACAATGTTCTTTACAAGTGAAAAAGCAAGAACAAGAGCAATGACTGTAATGGGACTTGGATTAATATTCTTTGGTTTAGAGTTAATGAGTAATGGATTAAAACCGCTGAGATCAATGCCTGAGTTTGTATCATTATTCCATGCATTTTCAGCTAGTTCATACTCTGGTGTTTTAAAAGCAGCAGCAGTTGGAGCTATGATGACAGCAATAGTTCAATCGTCATCAGCAACATTAGGAATAACAATAACTTTAGCACTTCAAGGGTTAATAGACTATCCAACAGCAGTAGCTTTAGTTTTAGGGGAAAATGTAGGAACTACAATAACAGCATTATTAGCTGCATTAAATGGTACTGCAAATGCTAAAAGAGCAGCATATGCGCATACAATAGTTAATATCATTGGAGTTATTTGGGCTACATCAATATTTAGATATTACTTACACTTCTTAGAAGGATTTGTAGACCCAGTACATAATATAACAGCTGCAATAGCAACAGCTCATACAATGTTTAATGTGGTTAATGTATGTATATTTATACCGTTTATTGGATATTTAGCTAACTTCTTATGTAAGGTAGTTAAGCCAGATTCACCAATAGTAAAAGAGAGAGTAACTCATCTTGATATATTAATGGCAGATACTCCATCTGTTGTAGTTGAGCAAACTAAAAGTGAAATATTAGCAATGGGTTCTCAAATTAAAGATATATTTATGAGGCTTGATAATGTATTTTCAGGAAGAGAAAATATTGATAATCAAGTTCCTAAAATAGAAGCTTTAGAAGATAGACTTGATCTTTATCAAAAAGAGATATCAGATGTAAACTTCCATATTTTAAACGGAACTTTAGATAACTCAAATACTGAGGAAACAAGAGAGAATATTCAAACTTGCGATGAGTATGAAACTGTAAGTGACTATTTACTTAGAATTGCAAAGACTTTAAAGAAGATGCAAGATAATGGAATAGAGTTAAATGAGTATAAAAAATCAACATTGAATAAATTACATGCAACAGTTGAGGATCTATTTGAAGATATAAATAGAGCATATGAATTAAGAGATAAAGATTCTTTTGTTGCTGCAATAAAAAAATGTAATAATATAAAAGAAGAATACAAAAAAGCAAGAGCCGACCATTTAGAGCATGTTTCTGAAAATGTAATGCCAGCAATGTTAAGCACTGGTTATATGGATATTTTAAATAATTATAGAAGAATAAAAGATCATTTATATAATATAGTTGAAGTTTTTGCTAAAATAAACTAAGATAGAAGAGAGGAGAAATCCTCTCTTTATTAATTTTTGGAAGGAGAGTTTAATGAAAAATTATTATTTTGACAATTCTGCAACAAGTTCACCTAAACCAGACTCTGTTTATGATGTAGTTGATTATTCAATAAGAGAGTTAAATGGAAATCCTGGAAGAGATTTTCAAAGTAAGAGAGATAATTGCTGATTTTTTCAATGTAGAAGATAGCTTGAATATTGCTTTTACTGCAAATGCAACAGAAAGTTTAAATTTTGCAATAAAAGGAACTATTAAAGAAAATTCACATGTAATAACAACGAATTTTGAGCATAACTCAGTATTAAGACCACTTTTTTCTTTGAGAGATGAAAAAAATGTAGAACTAACATTTGTAAACACTTGGGAAGAGATTGAGAAAGAGATAAAAGAAAATACAAAGGCTATTGTTGTAAATCATATTTCTAATGTAAATGGGACTATACAAAATATAAAAGAGATTGGGAAAATTTGTAAAAAGAAAAACATATTATTTATAGTTGATGCTTCTCAAAGTGGTGGATATACAAAGATAGATATGCAAGAAAATAGTATTGATATACTTTGTATAACAGGTCATAAATCTCTATTTGGAATACAAGGAATAGGAGCTATATGTTTAAATACATCGAATACAATATATAAAATAAAACCTCTTTTAGAAGGTGGAACAGGAAGTTTTTCAAAATATGAGAGACAGCCTCTTGAAATGCCGGAACTTTTAGAATCGGGGACTTTAAATACTCCTGGAATAATAAGTTTAGGAGCGGGAATTGAGTATATAAAATCACAAGGGATAGAGAATATAGAGAAACATGAAAATTTGTTAATTGAAAAATTTATAATTGAAATTGAAAAATTAGAAAGAGTAAAGGTATATAAAAGTATCACAAAAAAACAGGGTCCAGTAGTTAGTTTAAATATAGAAAATGTGGATAGCGGAGAGTTAGCTTCTATTTTAGATGAGGAGTTTGGAATAATGGTAAGACCAGGATTTCATTGTGCACCAAGAGCTCATAAAACTATAGGAACATATGAAACTGGAACAGTAAGATTCTCATTTGGATATTTTAATTCAGAAGATGACATTGATTACATTGTAGAATCTTTAAAAAAAATATTAGATGAAATATAATAAAAAGATTGATAAAAAGAAAAAGTTGTGATATACTCATTGAAGTGTAAAAAATTCAAGGAGGGAAAAATAGTGAAAAAAAATGTATTTGCTTTATTTAGAGATTTTATAAAAACTAAAAAAAAGACATTGTTTTCATTGTTTTTATCTTTTAATTTTAATATTGATATATGGAATAGAAGTTACATTTATTTGTAATTTCTATTCCATTTTTTTTTATAAATTTTAAGGAGGAAAAATGAGAGATTTTATTTCAATGAAAGATTTTACAAAAAATGATATTTTAGAAGTGTTGAAAGTTGCTAGTGAGTTAGAGGGAAAAAATAGTACGGAACTTTTAAAAAACAGTATTGTAGGAAGCTTATTTTTCGAACCTTCAACAAGAACAAGATTGTCATTTACATCAGCAGTATATAGACTAGGAGGACAAGTTTTAGGATTTGATTCACCAGATGCTACATCTTTAAAAAAAGGGGAGAGCTTAAGAGATACAATAAAAATGACAGAAGCTTACTCAGATGTAATAGTAATGAGACATCCAAAGGATGGAGCAGCAAGATTTGCAGCAGATGTATCAAAAGTTCCAGTGATAAATGCAGGAGATGGAGCAAATGAACATCCAAGTCAAACTCTTCTTGATCTATATACAATACAAAAAGAGTTTGGATCAATAGAAAATAAAAAAGTGGCTTTTGTGGGAGATTTAAAGTATGGAAGAACAGTTCACTCATTAACAAAGGCACTAGAGATGTTTAACTGTGAGTTCTATTTTGTAGCACCAGAGTCAATACAGATTCCAGAGTATATAACAAGAGAGCTAGATTCAAAAGGAATAAAATATACATTAGTAGATGATTATAAAGATATACTAAAAGAAATAGATGTAATGTATATGACAAGAATACAAAAAGAAAGATTTGATAGTATAGAGGAATATGAAAAGGTAGCAGGGATATACATAATAAATAAAGAGAGCATCTTAGGGAGATGCAAAGAAAATATGATAATACTTCATCCGTTACCTAGAGTTGATGAAATAGAGATTGATTTAGATGAGACAAAATATGCAAGATACTTTGAGCAGGCAGCAAATGGAGTACCAACAAGAGAAGCAATATTTGCAATAGCTTTAGATAAGGTAGATGTAGTAAAAGAGAGTATGGAAGAAAAGGATATTAAAAAGTCAGAAACAGTTGTTTGTTTAAATGAAAAGTGTATTACAAAGGTTGAAAAAACAGAAAATAAATATGTGGTTAATAAAAATCATAAATACTGTTACTACTGTAATAAAGATGTAAAATAAAAAAATTAGATATATATTTGGGAGGAAAAATGTTTTTAGAGGATTGTAAAGTACTAGAAAATTATCAAGTTGGAGACAACTATTACTTAATGAAGATTGAGTCGAAAAAAGCTTCTCAAGAGTCAAAAGCTGGACAGTTTTTTATGTTAAAAGTAAAAAATGAAATGAGAATTTTAAGAAGACCAATAAGTTTACACTATGTAGATAAGGATAAAAATATATTAGAGTTTTATTATGAAGTAAAGGGTTCTGGGACAAAGGAGTTTAGAGATTTAAAAGAAAATGATACTTTAAATATTCAAGGACCTTTAGGAACAGGATTTACAACAGATGTAAGAGAAAAAACTTGTGTAGTAATTGGTGGAGGAATGGGAATAGCTCCAACAAAACTTTTAATAGATAATTTAAAGAAAGAAAATAAAGTAATATTTATAGCAGGTGGAAGAGATAAGGGTGCTGTGGAGATACTTAAAAATATAGATCTTGAAAATGTAGAGGTACATATAACAACAGATGATGGATCTGTTGGAGAAAAGGGAAATGTAGTATCAGCTTTAGAAAAGGTATTGGAAAATAAAAAAGTTGATATGGTACAAACTTGTGGACCACATAAGATGATGGAAGCGGTAGCAGAAACTGCAGGGAAGAAAGATGTTTTCTGTGAAATATCTTTAGAGGAAAGAATGGCATGTGGAATAAAAGCTTGTGTAGGGTGCTCAATAAAAACTTTAGATGGAATGAAAAAAGTTTGCCATGATGGACCAGTATTTGATTCGAAAATAATAGTAGATGTAGATCCAGCAGAAAAAGTTGGATGTAGTTGCAGCAAATAAGGGGGATTACAATGAATAGATTAAAAACTAACTTTTTAGGAATGGAATTTAAAAATCCAATGGTAACATCATCAGGGTGTTTTGGATTTGGACTTGAATATAAAGATTACTTTGATCCAAATGTACTTGGAGGAATAGTAGTTAAAGGAATAACTATGGAGCCAAGAGATGGAAATTATGGAACTAGAATAGCAGAAACTCCAGGGGGAATGCTAAACTGTGTAGGACTTGAAAATCCAGGAATAGATTATTTTGAAAATGTAATTGTAAAGAATATTAAAGCTTCAGGAATAGAGTCACCAATTATAGTAAATATAAATGGAAAGGTTATTGAAGAGTATGTTGAAATAGCTAAAAGAGTGGAAAATATTCCTGAAGTAGATATGATAGAGTTAAACATATCTTGTCCAAATGTAAAAGATGGAGGAATGGCTTTTGGTGCAAAACCAGAGGTAGCAGGTGCAGTAACAAAGGCAGTTAGAGCAGTTACTACAAAACCATTAATAGTAAAGTTATCTCCAAATGTAACAGATATAGTTCATATAGCTAAAGTAGTAGAGGAAAATGGAGCAGATGCAGTTTCATTAATAAATACTCTTCTTGGAATGGCAATAGATATAAAAAGAAGAAAGCCTGTTCTAGGAAATACTTTTGGAGGGTTTTCAGGACCAGCAGTAAAACCAGTTGCACTGAGAATGGTTTATCAAGTTTCTCAAAATGTAAAAATACCTGTAGTTGGAATGGGTGGAATATCATCAACTGAAGATGCAATAGAGTTTATGATGGCTGGAGCAACTATGGTATCACTAGGAACTGGGCTTTTTACAAATCCAGTATTACCAGTTGAAATAAGAGATGGAATGATAAAGTTCTGTGAAGAAAATAATCTAGAGAATATACAAGAAATAGTAGGAGCAGCATATAAAAAATAACTTGGAGGGGGAAAAATGAACGTAAAAGATAGATTAATAATAGCATTAGATTACTCAAATATGGAGGATGCAAAAAATATTGTTGAAACTTTAGGAGATACAGTATCTTTTTATAAGGTAGGACTTGAGTTATTTTTAAACTCGAAAGGAGAGATGGTAGATTACTTAACTGAAAAAGGAAAGAAAGTATTCTTAGATCTTAAGTTTCACGATATACCAAATACAACAACAATGGCATCACTATTTGCAGCTAAGAGAAATGTATTTATGTTTAATATACATGCAACAGGTGGAAAACAGATGATGGAATCAGTTGCTAAAAAGGTAAAAGAAGTAAATCCAGAGATGTTAGCAATAGCAGTTACAATTTTAACTAGTTTTTCAGAAGAAGGGGTTCAAGAAACTTTTAAAAGTACATTAAATATTAAAGAGTTAGCACTGAATTTAGCAAGATTAACTAAAGAAGCTGGAATGGATGGAGTAGTTTGTTCTCCATGGGAAGCTAAGGCAATAAAAGAATCTTGTGGAGAGATGTTTAAAACCGTATGTCCTGGAGTTAGACCAAGATGGTCAGCAGCTAATGACCAAGAGAGAATAATGACTCCAAAGGATGCAATTTTAAATGGATGTGACTACTTAGTTGTAGGAAGACCAATTACTAAAAATGAGAATCCAGTAGAAGCTGCAAAATTAGTTTTAAAAGAGATTGAAGAGGGAATGAAAGAAGGGGCAGTATGTTAATAAAAAATTGTACAATTCTAGAAAATGGAGTTGAAACAGTAAAAGATATTTTAGTATCTAAAGGGAAGATACAAAAGATATATAGATGTAGTGAAATAGAGGAATTAGATATTGATGAAATTTATGATGCTGAAGGATTACTTGTTCTTCCAGGAGTAATAGATGTACATACACATATGAGAGACCCAGGGCTTTCTCATAAAGAGGATTTTGAAACAGGAAGTAAGGCTTGTGCAAAAGGTGGAGTAACTACCTTTATAGATATGCCAAATACAGTACCAAATACAATAACAGAAGAGATTTTGAAGGCTAAAGAGGAGAATTCAAAAGATAGAAGTTATGTGGACTATGGATTTCACTTTGGGGGAAGTAGATCTGATAATAGTTTAGAGATAAAAAAGGTAAATGATAGAGTGGCATCAACAAAGATATTTTTAAATATGTCAACAGGGGATATGTTAGTAGAGGAAGAGAAAACTTTAGAAAATCTATTTAGAGAATCTAAAATAGTATCTGTTCATGCAGAAGAGGAAATGGTAGAAAGAGCAATAGGGTTAGCTAGAAAGTTTAAAAAGCCACTATATCTATGTCATCTATCTAAAGCATCAGAAGTTGAGTTATTAAGAGCAGCTAAAAAAGAGGGATTGTGTGTCTATGGAGAAGTAGCACCACATCATTTATTCTTAAATGAAACTCAAGTAAATAACTTACTTATGATGAAACCAGAGTTAAAAAGTGTAGAGGATAATAAGGCTCTTTGGGAAGGATTAAAAGATGGAACAATAGATACAATAGGAACAGACCATGCTCCACATACATTAGAGGAAAAAAATGAGAAAATAACATTTGGAATTCCTGGAGTAGAAAACTCTTTAGAACTTATGTTAAAAGAAGTTAATGGAAAAATAAGTTTAGAGATATTGCAAAGAGTTATGTGTGAAAATCCAGCTAAAATATTTGGAATAAAGAGAAAAGGAAAAATAGAAGTGGGATATGAGGCAGACTTTGTAATGATAGACTTAAAAAGGAAAGAAGAGATAAAAAATGAAGACGTAGTTTCAAAGTGTGGATGGACTCCATATAATGGAATGACAACAGGTGGAAAAGTAGTTTCAACTTTTGTAAGAGGAAACTTAGTATATAATGGAATTGAATTTATGAATAAAAAAGGAAGAGGAGTGAGTTATTAATGTCTAGAGCAAAAAATATAGCAAAATCATTATTAGGAACAGAGGCAGTTAGATTAAATGTAAAAGAACCATTTACTTTTGTATCAGGAATAAAAAGTCCAATATATTGTGATAATAGAAAGATGATAGGTTTTCCAAAAGAGAGACAAGTTGTAGTAGATGCTTTTATAGAGGTTTTAAAAGATAAAGAGTTTGATATAGTAGCAGGAACAGCAACAGCAGGAATTCCTTGGGCTGCATTTATAGCACAAGAGATGAATGTTCCAATGGCTTATATTAGAGGGGAAAAGAAAGCTCATGGTGCAGGAAGACAAATAGAGGGTGCTGAGTTTTCTGGAAAGAAAGTTATAATTATAGAGGATTTAATATCAACAGGTGGAAGCTCAATTAAAGCAGTGGCAGCAGCAAGAGAAGCTGGAGCAACAGAGGTTGAAGTATTAGCTATATTCTCTTATGAGTTTGAAAAAGCTTATAAGAATTTTGGAGTAGACAATATAAACTGGACAACACTTTCAACTTTTGCATCTTTAATAGAGGTTGCTAAAGAAGAGAACTACTTAGAGGGAAATGATGCTGAAATAGCTTTAAAGTGGAATACTACTCCAGATACTTGGGGAAGATAAAAAAATTAAAGAGCAGAGATGCTCTTTTTTTATTACAAAGATACTAGAAAATAAAATTGACAAAATATGGATATTTATATACTATATACTGAAATAAAAATATAAGGAGGGGGATATATGAATTTGTCAAGAAGAGCAGTAGATATGAATTTTTCACCAATAAGAAAGTTGATTCCTCTGGCCGATGCAGCAGAAGCAAGAGGATTGAAAGTATATAAGTTAAATATAGGACAACCAAATGTAGTAACGCCAGACTCTTTTTTTGAAGGGCTACATAACTATAAAGAGAAAATAGTAAAGTATTCACATTCACAAGGAATACCTCAATTATTAGATAGTTTTGCTGAAAGTTATCAAAAGATGGGAATTGATATTGTAAAAGAGGATCTATTAATAACACAAGGTGGAAGTGAAGCTATAATGTTTGTGCTTATGGCTATATGTGATGAGGGAGATAACATATTAATTCCAGAGCCATTTTATTCAAATTATACAAGTTTTTGTAAATTTGCAGGAGCAGAAGTTATTCCAATAGAGACAACAATAGAAACAAGTTTTCACTTACCATCACAAGAGGAGATTGAATCAAAAATAACTCCTAAAACAAGAGCTATAATGCTTTCAAATCCAGTGAACCCAACAGGAACAGTTTACACAAGAGATGAAATAGAGATGATAGCTGAAATAGCTAAAAAATATAACATTTTTATAATAGCAGATGAGGTATATAGACAATTTGTTTATGATAATATTCCATATACATCTTTTATGCAACTGGAAGATGTTAGAGATAGGGTTATATTAGTTGATAGTATTTCAAAACACTATAGTGCTTGCGGTGCTAGAATAGGATTAATAGCAAGTAAAAATAAAGAGCTTATGAGTTCAATTTTAAAATTTTGCCAAGCAAGACTTTGCGTTTCTACAATAGAGCAACATGCAGCAGCTAATTTAATTAATACTATGGATAACTATTTAGAAGATGTAAGAATAAAATATCAAAATAGAAGAGATCTACTATTTTCATATTTAAATAGAATACCAGGAGTGGTGTCATATAAACCCCATGGAGCATTCTATGCTTTTGCTAAACTTCCTATAGATGATGCTGAGGTATTTGCAAAGTGGTTACTTACAGATTACTCATATGAAAATCAAACTCTTTTATTAGCTCCAGGACCAGGGTTTTACGAAACAAGTGGAAAAGGGAAAAATGAAGTTAGATTTTCTTTTTGTACAAGTGTTGATGATATAGAAAACTCTATGATTATTTTAAGAAGAGCTTTGGAAGAGTATAACAAAAAATAAAGAAATGCAGGTCACAATATTTGACCTGCATTTTTATTATAGTGCTTTTATTAAAATCTCTCTACAAATATCTAAAGTTAAATCTTTAGTTTCTGATAATGCAGTTCTATTATTCTTAGCTAAAGAAGCAATTATAGAGTCGATATTTTTTTCATTAAGGCCATAAGCAGAAAGTTTAGTACTAACTCCAAGAGATTCGAAGAAATCAGAAGTTGTTTTTATAGCTAAATCTATTTTTTCATCATCTGTTCCATCTGTAATGTTCCATACACGAGCAGCATATTGTAAAAGTTTAGCTTTTTTCTTTTCTTTTCTAACTTTCCAAATAGCTGGTTGTAAAATAGCTAATGTTTTAGCATGATCTATTCCAAATAAAGCTGTAATTTCATGACCAATCATATGAGTAGTCCAGTCTTGAGGAACACCAGAACCAATAAGACCATTTAAAGCCATAGTTGAGCACCAAACAAGGTTAGTAGCTCTAGCATCATAATCTTCAGGATTATTAAGAGTAGTATCACTAACTTCAATTAAAGTTTGTAAAATACCTTCAGCAGTTCTATCTTGAAAACCAGCATTTACTGGATATGTAACATATTGTTCAACAGTATGAATGAATGTATCAATGATACCATTAGCCACCTGTGTTTTAGGTAAAGTAAATGTCAGTGTTGGGTCTAAAATAGAAAATTTAGGGAATGTATGTATACTAAAAATAGGTACCTTTGTTTCATTATGACTAATAAC
>SAMEA5043657__coassemble_178_pt1 | contig 14005 bp, 12 predicted proteins | sample SAMEA5043657__metabat2_low_PE_001 | metagenome-assembled genome bin SAMEA5043657 (sample SAMEA5043657) | Gadus morhua
GGCATACAAATACATACAGGGTCATTACCTCTTGGAGCAATTGTAGCTATAGCTTTTATGCTTGTAACAAAAGTTATTAATTGGAGAGAAATTGATGATTTAGTTAGTGGTGGTATAGGAATTATGGGATTAATTGCTTTTATTATGTTAATTGCAGCAGGATATGGAAATGTAATAAGAGAAACAGGAGAGATAGCTCCACTTGTTGAAAGTGTAGTTGGAATAGTAGGTGGAAGTAAATTAATGGGTTCACTAACTATGCTTTTAGTTGGACTTTTTATAACAATGGGAATTGGAACATCTTTTGGAACAGTTCCTATTTTAGCAGCAATATATGTTCCACTGTGTTTAGAGCTTGGAATATCACCGGCAGGAACAATAATACTTGTAGCTTGTGCAGGAGCTCTAGGAGATGCAGGATCACCAGCATCAGATTCAACACTTGGACCAACATCTGGATTAAATGCTGATGGGCAGCATGATCATATAAGGGATACATGTATTCCTACATTTTTACATTTTAATATACCTTTGCTTATAGCAGGAGTTATTGGTGGGGTATTATTCTAAGGAGGACGATTAATTTGGAACTACTAATAGGAAGTAAAAGATTAACACTAGAGGATTTAATAAATGTAACAAGAGAAGATTATGCTGTAAGAATTTCAGAAGAGGCTATGAAAAAAGTTGTTATAGCAAGGGAGCTAGTGGAAAGATATGTAGATGAAGAAAGAGTTTGCTATGGAATAACTACTGGATTTGGAAAATTTTCTGATACAATTATTTCAAAAAGTGAAACAGCTGCTTTACAAAAGAATTTAATAATGAGTCACTCTTGTGGTGTTGGGAATTCGCTTCCAATAGATCAAGTAAGAGGAATAATGCTTTTAAGAGTTAATAACTTAATAAAAGGTCATTCAGGTATAAGACCTATAGTATTAGAAACATTAATAGAGATGTTAAATAAAGGAGTTACTCCAGTAATTCCAGAGAAGGGATCTCTTGGAGCTTCAGGTGACTTAGCACCATTATCTCACATGGTACTTGTAGTAATGGGAATGGGAGAAGCATACTTTAATGGAGAGCTTTTAAGTGGAAAAGAAGCTATGAATAGAGCAGGAATAGAGATTGTAGAGGAGTTATCTTCTAAAGAGGGATTAGCTTTAATAAATGGAACTCAGGTTATGACCTCAATTGGTGCTCATGCACTTTATGATGCGATTAATTTAATGAAGCATTTAGATATAGCTACTTCTTTAACTATGGAAGCTTTAAATGGAATAATTTGTGCATATGACCATAAAATTCATGATTTGAGAGGTCAAATTGGACAAAAAACAACAGCAGAAAATATTAGAAGAATATTAAAAGAGAGTACTTCAATATCAAAACAAGGAGAACTTAGAGTTCAAGATCCATATGCTTTAAGATGTGCGCCACAAATTCATGGAGCAAGTAAAGACGCTTTAAACTTTATAAAAGAAAAAGTTGAAATAGAGATGGATTCAGTAACAGATAATCCTTTGATATTTGTTGATGAAGATGAAGTTTTATCTGGTGGAAATTTCCATGGGCAACCAATGGCACTACCTTTTGATTTTCTAGGAATAGCTCTTGCAGAAATGGCAAATATTTCTGAAAGAAGATTAGAAAGACTAGTTAATCCATCTTTAAATAATGGATTACCGGCTTTTTTAGTAGAAAATGGAGGAATAAATTCAGGATTTATGATAGTGCAATATAGTGCTGCATCATTAGTTTCTGAAAATAAAGTATTAGCTCATCCAGCTTCTGTAGATTCAATTCCATCATCAGCAAACCAAGAGGATCATGTGTCAATGGGAACAATTGCAGCAAGAAAAGCATATGAGATTTTAGGAAATGTTAGAAAAGTTATTTCTATGGAGATCCTTGCAGCTTGTCAAGGGATCGAATTAAGAAAAATTGAAAAATTAGGAAAAGGTACAGAAGGAGCTTACAAAGAGGTTAGAAAAGTAGTAGAATATTATAAAGATGATAGAGTGATGTATTTGGATATAAATACAGTGGAAGAATTGGTAAAATCAAATGTTTTAGTAAAAACAGTTGAGGATAGTATAGGAAGTTTAAATATCTAAGGGGTGAAAATTATGGGAAAATTAGTTCAATGTGTTCCAAATTATAGTGAAGGTGTTGATCACGAAAAAATAGAAAAGATAGCATCTCCTTTTAAAGAGAATCCTAAAATTAAATTCATGGGATGTGAAGCTGATCCAGATTATAATAGAACTGTTATAACAGTAATAGGAGAACCAGAAGATATAAAAAAAGCTGTTATTAAATCAATGGAAATAGCTATTGAAGTTATAGATATGAATGTACAAAAAGGTGAACATTTGAGAATGGGAGCAATTGATGTTGTACCATTTATTCCAATAAAAGAGATGACAATGAAAGAGTGTGTAGAACTTTCTAAAGAGGTTGCAAAAGAGGTTTGGGAGAAGCTAAATTTACCAGTTTATTTGTATGAAGAATCAGCTAGTGCACCAAATAGAGTCTCTTTACCATCTATTAGAAAAGGTGAGTATGAAGGATTAAAAGAAAAGATGCTACTAGATGAATGGATGCCTGATTTTGGGAATAAAGAACCTCATAAAACAGCAGGAGTTGTAGCTATAGGCGGAAGAATGCCATTAATAGCATTTAATATAAACTTAGATACAGAAAATGTATCTATAGCAAAAGAGATTGCAAAGGCAATTAGATTTTCAAGTGGAGGATTCAGATATATTCAAGCTGGACCAGCTGAAATAAAAGAAAAAGGGTTTGTTCAAGTTACAATGAATATAAAAGATTATAAAAAAAATCCAATATATAGAGTATTTGAAACAGTTAAAATGGAAGCAAAAAGATATGGTGTAAATGTAACTGGAAGTGAAATTATAGGAGCTGTTCCAATGGAAGCATTGTCAGAGTCTTTAGAATATTACTTAGGGTTAGATGGGTTTACAGTGGATAAGATTATTGAAAATGAATTGCTAAAATAGAGGTGATATATGAATACGGATTTAGTTATTTATAACATAGGGCAATTAGTAACAGGAAGAGAGTTAGAGATAGAAAATAATTCTTGTATGGAGAATATTGAAATAATTGAAAATGGTTATTTAGTTGTAAGAGATGGAAAAATAGTAACTGTAGGATCTGGTGAAATTCCTTCTAAATATGTAAATTTAACAACTAAATTAATTGATTGTGAAGGTAGAGTTGTAACACCAGGTTTAATAGATTCACATACACATTTAGTACATGGAGGATCTAGAGAACATGAATTTTCTAAAAAAATTCAAGGAGTACCATATTTAGAGATCTTAAAAAGTGGTGGAGGAATTTTAAGTACAGTAAAGTCTACAAAAGAAGCAACAGAGGATGAACTTTTAAAAAAAGCAAAGAAAAGTTTAGGTGTAATGCTCTCTTTAGGAGTGACAACTGTTGAGTCTAAAAGTGGTTATGGACTAGATTTAGAAACAGAGTTAAAGCAGTTAAGAGTAAATGAAAGATTAAATCATGAACAAGAAGTTGAAATTATTTCAACTTTTATGGCAGCTCATGCTACACCACCAGAATATAATGGAGATTCAGAAAAATTTATTGATGATGTTATAAAGATGCTACCAATAATTAAAGAAAATAAACTTGCAAAATTTTGTGATATATTTTGTGAAGAAGGGGTATTTTCAAAAGCTCAAAGTAAAAAATTATTATTAGAAGGTAAAAAATATGGATTAAAACCAAGAATTCATGCTGATGAAATTGAAAATACAGAAGGAGCACAATTAGCAGTTGAAATAGGAGCTTATTCTGCAGATCATTTAATGGCAATAAGTAATGAGGGAATAGAGGTTTTAAAAAATAGTAAAACTATAGCTAATCTTCTTCCTGGAACCTCTTTTAATTTAGGAAAAGAGTATGCACCTGCAAGAAAAATGATAGATTCAGGAGTTCAAGTTGCATTATCAACAGATTATAATCCTGGTTCTTGTCCTAGCGAAAATTTACAACTAGTTATGCAAATAGCAGCAAGTAAATTAAGAATGAGACCTTTAGAGATATTTAAAGCAGTAACTATAAATGCTGCAAAAGCTTTAGATAAAGAGAAAGAAATTGGATCTTTAGAAGAGGGAAAAAATGCAGATATAGTTATTTTTGATGCAGAAAATATAGATTATATTTTATATCATTTTGGAATAAATCATACAAAAAAAGTTTTTAAAAATGGGTGTCTTGTTTTTAAAAAATAGGAGGAATTAATGGATTTGTTTAATTTGTCAGTAAAAGATTTTTTACAGGAAGTAGATTCATCATCTCCAGCTCCAGGAGGAGGGTCTGTATCAGCTTTAGTATCAACCTTAGGGTCTTCGTTGGGTAGAATGGTAGCTCATTTAACATTCTCTAAAAAAGCATATAAAGAGCTGCCAGAAGAGGATCAACAAAATTTTTCAAAGTCATTTAATGAAATTGGTTTTTTAAAATCTAAATTAGAAATATTAATTGATGAAGATACAAAAGTGTATAATTTGGTGATGAAATCATATAAACTACCAAAAGAAACTGAAGAAGAAAAAGAGATAAGAAAAGAGGAGATTCAAAAAGCATTAAAAAAAGCGATAGAAACTCCTTTAAATATTTGTAAACTTTCTTTAAATGTTTTGGAAAACTTAGATTATATTTTAAAATTTGGTAATAAAAATGCTATTACAGATTTAGGAGTTTCTGCAATTCTTTTATTTTCTGGAATAGAGGGTGGAATTTTAAATGTAAAAGTAAATCTTTCATCTTTAGATGATACAGAATATAAAAATAAAACCCTAAAAGAAATAGAAAATATTTTAAAAGATTCAAAAAAAATAAAAGAAAATATTTTAGAAGTAGTAAATAGTAAATTATAAAAATAGGAAGAGCACACGCTCTTCCCACTTTTATCTATGACTTTTAATTTTTGGAAAATATTTAGTATGTAGTAATTCATGAGCTTTTCTACTTAAAGGATAATCTAAGTATTTATCATAAATTGCTAAAACTTGTGGATTTTCATGAGATCTTCTAATAGTAGAAGCTTTATCAATACTATTTAATCCTTCTGCTCTTTTTTCTAAAGTGATCTGTTTTTTTATAGCTTTAGGTTGTCCACCTCCACCTACACATCCACCTTTACATGCCATGATTTCAATTGCATGATAGAACTCTTCACCATTTCTAATTTTATCTAGCATTTTTTTAGCTTCTTCAAGTCCATGAGCAATACCAATTCTAAGTTCAATATGACCTATTTTTAAGTCACAACTTCTAAATCCTTCCCATCCTCTTAACTCTTCAAACTCTATATTATCAACTTTTTCACCAGTAATCATTTCAATAGTTGTTCTAGTAGCAGCTTCAATAACTCCACCAGTTCTACCAAATATAATACCAGCTCCTGAATATTCACCTAAAGGATTATCAAATTCTTCCTCTTTAACGTTTGGTAAATCAATTTCAGTTTCTTTTAATATTTTTATAAGCTCTCTTGTTGTGATAACATAATCAGTATCATAGTTATCTCCTCTAGAAAACTCAGGTCTTGCAGCTTCATATTTTTTAGCAAGACATGGCATTATAGCAACTGCTGTAATTTCATCTCTTTTATATCCTTTTTCTTTAGCCCATATATCCTTTGCAATAGTAGAGAAAATTTGCATAGGTGATTTTACAGTTGATGGAACATCTAACATATCAGGATAACTTTGTTCAATAAATTTAACCCAAGCTGGACAACACGATGTTAGAATAGGAAGTCTTACAGAGTCGTCACCTTTAAAGTATTTTTCAAGTCTTGATTGAAATTCAGTAGCTTCTTCCATAATAGTTAAATCAGCAGCCCAAGCTGTATCAAAAACATAGTCAACACCTAGCATTCTAAGAGCGCCATTAATTTTCTTTTCAATATTTACACCAGGTTCAAAACCAAAAGCTTCACCAAGAGCAACTCTAACTGCAGGAGCCATTTGAGTTATAACTATTTTACCAGGAGTAGATAGATCTCTTAAGAACATCATACTGTTATCTCCTTCGTTAATAGCATTAACTGGGCAGGCAGCAACACATTGTCCACAGTGAGTACATTTTTCAATATCAATAAAGTGTCTCTCTTTAATTTTACCACTAATACAATGTACAGGACAAACTCTAGCACATGCTGTACAACCGATACATTTGTTTGTAATTCTAAACTTAACTAATTGAGGACACTCACCTGTGTGACATCTATGTTCTTCAATATGTTGTTCAAACTCATGATAAAACGATTCAATAGCATCTTCTATAAGGTTTTGTTTTTGATGTAATTCCTCTTTAATTGTAGCTGAAAGCTGTCTTAAAAGATAAATATCTCTCATATTAGCTTTTCCTTTAGTAATTCTATCAAGAACTCTCCAAATTCTATCAAGTTCAAATTTAACGGGTAAATAAGTTCCATACTTTCCTTTAGAAAGTTTACCTAAAATAAATTCAACATAATATTTAGAAAATTGAACAATACAACTATCTTCAGATAATATTATTAATGTTTTTGAATGATTTGCATCAAAATATGAGTTAAAATCAACAATATCGTTAATATTAGCAATAGTAGAAAACCCACCAAAAGGTAATCCAAATTGAGCACCTTTAAACAATTTATTTCCAGTAATACCGCCCGCAAGATCGATCATATCTTTAAGTGTCGCATTTTCTGGAACATCATAAATTCCAGGATTATTAACTTTTCCTGAAATAGTAACTAATCTATTTTCACCTTCAAGTCCTCCCATAAGATCACTTTCATTAAAAACAGAACCAAGAGAGGTTCTTAGTAAACTTTGTTTTTTGTTCATTTTTTCTCCTTTACTTCTTATGATTTTTTATGATTTGTTTCATTAAAAGCAGCTTTCGAGAACGTATAGTTCTTTCAGTTTCTAAAGAAATATTATTTTGTAATTCCTCTATAAAGGTATCACTTAAAGTAAACTTGTCTTTAGATAATAAATATTTAAATAATTTTAAAGAATTTAGATATATACTGATATATGAAGGACGGCTTAAAGTCAATCCATTATGATAAAATATATTAAAAAAGTTGTCTATGTTATTTTTAGTATCTGGAGGGTACATTATAAAATATTCAGGAATTGTATATTTTCCTTTTATAAAAGTATGTATATTTCCTCCTAAGGATAAAATCATATTAAATAAAATAGGATCTTTCTTTATAATAAGCGCTCTATGTAAAGATGTAAGTTTATCTTTTTTATTAAAAGTATTGATATTTTTTTCTTCAATAATACTATCTAGCTCTTTAATTTTTTCATCAAAATTAGGAAGTAATGAAAATTCTTCAGTTAGAAGTCCTTTTCTTGCTAAAGATATTCCAGTTTGATTGTTTAAGTTTTGATAGTGTACTAAGGCTTCTTTATATTTTTTTATTCCAAGTAAAATATCTCCTACAAAAAGGAAATCTTTCTTTTTTTTATAAAATTGAATAATTTTATTTATTTCTTTAGATGAAAAAGGTGAATTTTCAATGGAATTTTTAATTCCTTCTTTAATTTCTTTTTCTCTATAGGATATTCCAAAAATTTGATTTTTTTCAAGTGCACACATATAAAGAGAGTGATTAATAGCAGTATCAATTATAAGTTTTTTATAGTGATTTTGCTTTCCACTTAAATTTTCATTGTTTATTTTCTTTATTGCTAAATCAAAATCTAAATCAGTAATATCATTTTCAATTTCCCTTTCAATAATCCAAGTTGACTCTCCTGCCAATTCAAAAGCATATTGAGCTTCTTCAATTTTTTCTAATTTATAAAGCTTAATTCCCTCTTTAAGCCAATCTTTTTTTTCTTGTTTTATATCTTTGACTTCATGAACAAATGTTAAATTGTCATCTTTAACTAAAAAATCTTTAATTTGTTTAAGAATTAAATTAGATTGAATATTTTCTTCCATAATAATTAAATTTTCTTGTGCTCGTGTAATACCAACATAAAAAATATTAAAAAACTTTCTATATCTTTGGTCTTGTTTAACTTTTTTTGAAAATATTTTTTTCCATTCATCTTGATATTTAGAAGTTAAATTGTAACAAATAATATTTTTATATTCTAGACCTTTAATTTCAGGGATAGTAAATATTCTGTGTTTATTATCTAGTTTTTCATAAAGTTCATATTTTGTATTTTCATCAGGAACAACAATGGCAAAATTAACATCATTTTGAGCATCTCTAATTAAAGCAAGATTTGGTGATGTTAAAGAGATATCTCCTTCTTTTTGAATAGAGATCTCTTTGTAATCTTCAATTCCTAAATTCCCAATATATTCACTACGTAAACTAGAAAAATGATTGGCTAAAGCTACAATTTTTTTGCAACTCCTATAATTTTTACTAAGAACTTTAATATCTACATTTTTATTATAATTTGAGTAAAAAAGATTTTTTATTCTATCAAAATTAAAATATGTAGAATTAACCATTTGATGGATATCACCAGCTAGAAATATATTTTCTCTATCTTTTGCCAATGTAACTAAAGAAAAAATTTGTAATTCAGTTAAATCTTGAACTTCGTCTATTATTATAAAATCATATTTTAAGTGTAAGTTGTATAGCATAATAGATAAGTCATTTAAATCAAATAACTTATTATCTTTAAGCCAAGAATTATATTTTTCAGCAATAGAGTACATTTGTATTCTAATATCTTTTGAAAGAACAGAGTATTTAGAGCTGAGATTTAAGTAAGTATCTAAAGTAATTAGAGAATTAGATAGATCTCTATTCCAATTATCAGCTTTATTAAAAATCATTATTCCTTTAATAATTCCATTTATTTCAGAGAATATCTCTTCAGGAGATAGCTTGAATTTTTTATAATTAGGGTATGAATAAAATAGAAATTCTTTAAATTTTTCTAAACCGATTATTTGTTTTCTTTTTATATTGAGATGTTTAGCAAAAAAATCTTTTATTGTATAAAAATGACCAATAGGTAGATTTTGTTTAAATCTAAATTCTAAATATTGTTCTTCTGAGTTTTCTTTTAAATATTGATTTGCTGTTAAATAAAGAATATTAGAATATTCATAAGTATTATAATTTTCCTCTAAATTTAATAACTTTCTTAATGTTAAAGTACTTTTTCCGCTTCCAGCACTTCCAGCGATAAAGTACGGAGGGTAACCAGCTAAACATGAGTATTGTTCATCATTTAAATAATAATATTTGTATTTATTTTTAGAGTAATTTTCTACAAAATCAGTATCTTCTAAAATTTCATAAGTAATAACATTATTCCAATTAAAATGTATTTCATCAATAAATTGAATATCATCATTTTCATTAAATGTAATAAAATTTTCTAAATTATAACTTTGTAGTTCTTTTCTTTTGGCTTTTTTTACTGCTCTATCATGAGAAGAATAAAGCAAAAATATTATATTTCCGTCAGTTTCTCTAGAATAGTTATTTAGAATAAAAAAAATACGATCACCATTATCTACTCTAAATTCAAAAAGAGAATTAGTTCCTTTGATTTTTTTTGTCCAAAAACCCTTAGGGAAATCAAAAGAAAATAGATTGTTATTTTTAATACAATCGTAAAAAAAATTTAATCTATTTAAAACCTTTTCATTTTTTTCTAGAGGAATACTTTTAAAAAAATAATCAGTGATTAAAAACTTCATATGTTTCCTCCATAAATTCATTTACTCTAATCTTATACCATTGTCATAAAAATTTCAAGAAAATTGAATTGTTTATACAAAAAAGAACTTGGATTAACCAAGTTCTGTTTATTTTGAGTTGTTTTTTTTACTTAATAAATTACAGCCACCTTTATATTCTGGAAAATGATATCTAACTAAAGAGGCAATAAAATATTTATTGATACTATTTTTTTTGATAAACTCTTTAAAACCTTTATGAAGGTTAATTTTACTAATTAATTCAGGAATTAAAATATTACCATCATCATCATTATTTAGTACAAGTTTTTTGAAAAGTTCACTCTCATTTTTAGTTATTGAAACAAAATCAATTAAACCGATAAATGATCTATCAAAACTAATAATTTCATTGGAATTATCAATTGCATTGTTCAAAGAAACGTTAGAATAGTTTAATTTTTCTTGAATATAGTTTTTTTCTAAAATTTTACCTTCTGTTTCAATAAACTTTTCAAGTTCTTCAACTCTATTAAACTCTTGATCTCCAATAGTTAAAACACGACTATTTCCATTTGTTGTAAGATTTAATTCTTGAGCAAAGTGATATTTAAATAGAGAATAAAATACATGATCAGAGTAAATTCCAATTATATTTAATTCTTTTTCTAAATTTTTATAAACAGCGATACTATCTATATAATTATCATTAAAAGATAGAATAGTATCTTTTAATTTAATGAAAGCTTCTACATTATACTTGATTTTATTAATATGAATATATGTTCTTGAATCTGTCATAATAATTCCATCAATTCTTGAAAGAAGTCCTTCAAGTCTACGAGCTAAATAGATAGATGAACTTTCACTTGTATTAGTTAATTCATCAGAATATAAATTATATTCTAATTTAGTGTTGATATCTTGAACAATTATTTTTATAGTGTTTTCATCTACTCTAAGAGGATGTAGAACTAGCTTGACAAAATAAAGTTCTAAAATATCTTTATAACCACTATTTTGAACATAATATTTCCCATGTTTTTCATATCCTAACTTAGATATGATTTTTTCAATTTCATCTTGCTCAACCCATTTAAATGATTTAAAACTTGTTCTAATGGTTTTAACATTTTCAGTTGTAAGAATATTAGTAAATTCTAAAGAATAAAATATTTTAAAGAAACGTTCTCTTCTATCAAAAAGAAACAGATCTAGAAAGTCAATATAAAATGGTCTTGAGAAAATCTCATTTTTCTTTAAAAAACTAACTAAGTAAAGATGTTCGTGTCCAAATAACCCAATCATCTCTTCTAAAGAGATTTCATCTTTAAAATCAGATTGTATTTTTAAGGCTACATTTAAATTTGTATTTTTAAAAATAGAAGCTACAATTTGTTTTAATTTAATTTCAATTTGTCTAGTTCTTTCACGACTAATATTTCTTTGACTTCCAATTTCTTCAAGTGTTTTATTTTTTTCCAATCTATCTATAAGTAATTTAATATCTTCAGGAGATAGAGTTAAGTTTATTTTCTTTAAAGTTTCATTTAAAGGTAGTGTTGTAGTACAGATTTCATAGATTTTTTCTAAGTCATTAATTGATAGATGTAGATTATCAATTTCATCTTTAGAATAACTTAAAAATCTTCCAACAGTTATATTTTCTATATTTTTTATATGAAATATGATTTTGTCCAATCGACAATCCATAATAATTTGGTAATTTTTTTGATTTAAAAGTCTTTCTTTAATTTCAATAAGATCATTTTTTATATCAGAAATTCTTCCAGGACCAACTCCAGGAATAGAAGAATATTTAATAAGAAGTTCTTCATTAATTTCTGAAAGGTATTTTATGTTTTCATCTGAACAAAAGTTTAAAAATTTCAACTTTTTTTCATCGCTGTTAATAAATCTATCGATTCTAAGGTAGTTGCTCCATAAGTTATATGTACTCATCAAAATTCCTCCCCAAACACTCTTTCATCCTATGTTTTATCAAGGTTCAAAGTTATTTTATTTTTCGTTCACTATTATATGTATTATACTTTTCTTTGAATAATTCTATATCATTTTGGCTAAATTCATAGCTCTGGAGAGATTGAAAATCAAAAGTATTTAAATCTCTCATAAATTCAATATTGTGATCACTTAAAATATTTAATAATTTTCTGGATTTTTGGTAAATTTTTGTAACTCGATCTCCTTTTAGAAGAAGTGTTTTCACTTCCCATTCGATAATTCCTTTTTTATAATCTTGATATTTTTTAGCAGCTTCTGCACAATGTTTCTCATTTATAAGTAAAGTTGTAAATAAATCTAAAGAGATATCTTGAAGATAGATAATATTATTTTCTAAAAGTTTCTCTCTAATATTAATAAATTTATTCGTAGAATAAAATATGTGTAAATCAACTAAATATATAAAAGACCATTCATCTTTAGGGATTATACTATTTATATGGGTTAGGGTATTTTTTAAAAGTAAATTTTCTTGTTGTAAATTTCTTAAATTTTTTTCCATAAGTTCCCATTGTTTCCTATAATTATTAACTTCACTTTTTTTATCTGAAGTATGGGCATTTATAATAGTGCTTTTTGCATTTAGTTCTTCTTTTAAATTATTAATAGTTTCAGATAGAGACAGATTAACTTCTTCTAATTCTTTCATATCTTTGCCATTAAACAACTTAGATAAAAAACTCATATATTCCTCCTTGAATAGTCATAAATTATATACTAAGAATAGTTTTTTATTCTTTCTTTATACGTCTATTATAGTTCATTTTTTTTAAAAATTCAATTTAAAATATACGCTGTGTCAAATAATTGACATTACTTAATACATAAAGTAATATATAAGTATAATATGAAGAAATTAAGGAGGAAGTAATGTTTCAAAAAATAATCATTTATAGTTTAGTGGTAATAACTTTAGATGCTTTTGCATATCTTTTTATGAATGATAAATATAGGGGTTATGTTGGAATCAATGATTATTTGAAGTTGTTTACCAATCCTATGTATCGGAAGCATTTAATAACAAAGATTTTTATTGTAAATTTTATAGTTATTTTGTTTTCTATAATCTTTTAAAAGGTTTAATAAACCTTATTAAATAAAAGATTGATTTATAATGTTAAATATTATACAATAAAGGTATTCAAATTTATAAAAATGGAGGCAGAATGTTAATAAGTAGAGAAGTAGATTACGGTATAAGAATTGTTTTATTACTGTGTGAATCTAGAAGAAAAATGGATGCTAAAGAAATTTCTGAAATATCAGGAATATCAATAAGGTTTACATTAAAAATACTTGGTAAATTAACTTCGTCTAACTTAGTGGAATCTTTTCGTGGGGCAAAGGGTGGCTATCTTGTATCAAAAAATCCAGCACAGATTAGTGTTTATGATGTTATGGATGTTTTAGAGGGTGGAATCAAAGTTAATGGATGTTTTGAAAACAAATCAAGTTGTTTACCATCTAAAATGGCTTTATGTGGATTAAGATGCAAATTAGAAGAAGTAAATTCAAAAATTAAAAGAGAGTTACAAAAAATAACGATGGATTCTTTAGAGAATTGTTCTGGTTATGGAGAAAATAAGTATTGATATAAGTATATAAAAGGAGAATTTAAATGTTAATTTTAAAGACAAAAGGTGTTTGTGCAAAAGAAATTGGAATAAAACTTAATAATGACATTGTAGAAGAAATAGAATTTTTTGGTGGTTGCGATGGAAATACGTTAGCTATTGAAAAATTAGTTTCAGGAATGAAATTAAATGATGTTATATCTAAGCTAGAAGGAATTGATTGTGCAAATAGGGGGACTTCTTGTCCAGATCAACTTGCAAAACTTTTAAAAGAGTTAGTTTAAGTATAAAAGAAAATAAGAAAATAAAAGTATAATAGAGTATCATTAAATAAAGGAGGCTCTATTATGAAAATATTAGTTTTATGTTTTATACTTGGAGCATTAACAATGGGATGTTCAAACATAACTTCTAGAGAAAAAACTGCTCTTGGAGGAGCAGCAGCTGGAGCTCTTGTAGGACAAGCTTTAGGTGGAGATTCAAAATCAACCTTAATAGGAGCTGGTATTGGAGCTTTAGGTGGAGCAGCAGTTGATAATTATCAAAATACAGGAAATATACTAGGAGATTAAAAAAATCCAGTACTGATTTAAATTCAGTACTGGATTTTTTATTTATTAGAGTTATTGAAAAAATGTAAAGGCCATTTTAATTGTAACAATAGTTGTAACTATTAAAAAAATAGG
>SAMEA5043657__coassemble_193_pt1 | contig 13164 bp, 11 predicted proteins | sample SAMEA5043657__metabat2_low_PE_001 | metagenome-assembled genome bin SAMEA5043657 (sample SAMEA5043657) | Gadus morhua
TTTAGATGGGAATTTAATAAAGGAAATAGAGATAAAAAAATAGAGTGGATTTTAGATCCACTCTATTTTTTTAAAATGCAACATCTATAACATCTTGGAAATAATCAATAAAATGAACAGTGATACCATCTTTTAAGAAGTTTGGAAGCCTATCAAAATCTTTTTTATTTTCTTTAGGGAGAAGTAACTCTTTAATACCAACTCTTCTTGCTGCTATTGTTTTTTCTCTAACGCCACCAATAGGTAAGACCTTGCCTGTAAGAGTAAGTTCGCCAGTCATAGCAATACCTTTTTTTACAGGTTTATTAATAGCTAGAGAGAAAAGAGCAAGAGCCATAGTAACTCCAGCAGAAGGACCATCTTTAGGAGTAGCCCCTTCAGGAACATGCAGATGAACTTTATTTTTTTCAAAGAATTCTTTATTTTCTTTAGAGAAAGATTTACCGTTAGTTAAATAAGATCTAATATATGAATGTGCAATTTCAGCAGATTCTTTCATAACGTTCCCTAATTGACCTGTTAATTTAAATCCACTTTCTTTATTACTAATATTAACAGCTTCAATATATAATGTAACACCACCCATAGAAGTCCAAGCTAAACCTAAAGTTACTCCTGGAATTTCTTTTTGATAAAGTTCTTCAGTGGTAAAAATAGGAATTCCTAAATAATTTTCAATGTTTTTTTCGCTGATTTTTATTTTCTCTTTATTTCCTTCAGCAATTTTTAAATTTACTTTTCTCATAATTTTACGTATATTTTTTTCTAAAGTTCTAACACCAGCTTCTCTAGCGTATTTATCTATCATACTTTTAATAGAATTTTTACTAATAGATATTTCATTACTAGCCAAAGCATGAGCTTTTAATTGTTGAGGAATTAAATATTTTAATGCAATTTGCAATTTTTCTTCTAAAATATAACCTGAAAGATGAATAATTTCCATTCTGTCTAAAAGAGGTCTTGGAATAGTATCTAGTTGATTTGCTGTTGTTATAAATAGAATTTTAGAAAGATCATATCGTATATCAAGATAATGATCTAAAAAATCTTTATTTTGTTCAGGGTCTAAAACTTCAAGAAGAGCCGAAGCGGGATCTCCCCTAAAACTATTACCAATTTTATCAATTTCATCTATCATGATTACAGGGTTGGATTTTTTTACAAGTTTTAAAGCTTGTATTATTTTTCCAGGCATAGCTCCAATATAAGTTCTTCTATGACCTTTTATTTCAGCTTCATCAACCATACCTCCAACAGAAAATCTATAAAACTCTCTATTTAAAGAATCTGCTATAGATCTACCAATAGATGTTTTTCCAACACCAGGAGGGCCAACAAAACAAAGTATCGATCCATTAACATTTCCAGTTTTAGTAACTGTTCCAATAAATTCTAAAATGCTATTTTTGATATCTTGAAGGCCATAATGATCTCTGTCTAGAATATGTTTAGCTTTTTTAATGTCAATTTGATCCTTTGAAAATACTCCCCAAGGAAGTTCTACAATGGCTTCTAAATATGTACGAGCAACATGATACTCAGGAGAAGATTGATCAAGTAGAGACAATTTTTCCAATTGTTCATTAACTACATTTTCAGCTTCTTCAGATAGAGTTATATGACTTATTTTTTCATTGATTTTATCAATAACTGTTAATTTTTCATCTTTCTCCATTCCAAGTTCTTGTTTAATAAGTTTTAATTGTTCTTTTAAAAAGTATTCTTTTTGTTGGCTACTTACTTTATCCTCTATTTGTTTAGAAATTTTTGCTTGTAGTTGAGATATTTCTAACTCTTTTTTTAACATTGTTAAAAGCTTTTGAGAACGATTAACAATATCAAGTTCTTCTAAAAGTGACTGTAATTCATTAGCTTCAGCTTTAAGCATAGATGAAACAAAATCAATAAAAATTCCAGGATGATCATAAGAGGCCTGAGAAACAAGAAGCTTTAACTCTTCTTTTAAAATTGGATTTACTTCAAATATTTCTTTTAGTGATGTCATAATAGCAAGCATATATGCTTTTAGCTCTACAGAAGAGTTATCTGCTTCTTTATTATATTTTACTTTCCAGCAAATAGGAGAGGTTCCTTTAACTTCTTTTCGTTTTTCAAATCTTTCTATTCCAAAAACAATAGCTTGAGCAGATTCGTTGGTTAAATTTGTAACTTTATTAATTTTTATAACTGTTCCTATATTATATAATTCTGAATCAAAATAATTACTGTCATCAATTTCTTTTACAAACACTAACCCAACAAAGCCATTATAATTTTCTTCAGCATCTTTAAGTGTTTTTAAAAAATCTTCCCCAGTAAAAGCAATGGGAGTTAAAATATTTGGAAATATTGGTCTAATAACAAGAGGTAAAATAGGAATTTCCTCAGGTAATAAGTCTCTTAAACTTACAAGGTCAGTTACATTTGATTTGTTACTATTGGTCATAGAACCCCTCCTTTAAGTAATTTAATATTAAATTTCTTTTATAAAAATATTGTTTTCAATTTCTTTAAAATTAAGTTTTTTTAAGTAATTTTGATGAATTTTAAGATTGCTTTCTTGAATTATTTTTTTATAACCTAAATTTTTAAAAAATATTATATTGTCTATATATAGATAATTTCCAAATTTAAAGTCTCTATACTTTTCAGTAACATAATCAATTTTAATGGTAACCTCATCATTATTTTCATTCCAACCAATAATGCCAACAGTATCATTATTTCTAATTAAATAATAAAACTTATCTATTTCTAGAAAAGATAGTTTAGCAAAAAAATATTCAATATCATCATAATTTTTACGAATAAAAAAATTGAAATATTCACTATTGCAATCAGCTAAAACTAGATTAAAAGAATCTTTATTTTTTGATAAATTTTTTAAATAATAAAGATTTAATATAGATATGCCTAAGTTTAATAAAATAACAGAGATAGAGTTAATAAGAAAACCATATAAAATAAAGCAGAAACAACCAAAGGTATTGATCCATCTTAATTTTATAATAGACGTCATTGCTAAAGACAGAAAAATTACTAGAGAGGAAAAAATTCCAAAAATTTCTATGAAATTCATATAAACCTCCTTAATTATGTCTTCAATGTTATACCTTTTTTATTAAAGGAATCCTTTAATAAAAAAGGTATATAAAAAATAAAAAGAGGTGATAGAAGTGAAAAAAATAATTCTTGCAATATTTTTTTTAAATTGTTTCTTAGCATTTGGAGAGATAAAAGAAGCATATTTAGCTGGTGGTTGTTTTTGGTGTGTAGAAAGTGATTTAGAAAAAGTAAAGGGAGTTAAGGAGGTTATTTCTGGTTATTCTGGAGGACATGTTGAAAATCCAAGATATAAGGAGGTATCTTCAGGATCTACAGGTCATAGAGAATCTGTAAAAGTCATATATGATAATAAAGAGATCAATTATTCAACACTGATTTATTATTTTTTAAAGAAAATAGATCCAACAGATGATAAAGGTCAATTTGTAGATAGAGGATATCAGTATTCACCTACGATTTTTTATACAAATGAAAGAGAAGAAAAACTTGCTAAAAAAGTTTTAGAAAAAGTAAAAGAAGAAGGAAAGTTTAAAGAGATGAAAGTATCTTTAGAAAAATTTAAGAATTTTTATCCAGCAGAGGAATATCATCAAGATTATTATAAGAAAAATAGTTTGAAATATAAATTTTATAGATATAGATCAGGAAGAGATAAATTTTTAGAAAAGACTTGGGGAAAGTAAAATAAAAGAGCACATTACAAAGTAATGTGCTCTTACTATTTAAACAGATATCTGTTGAATTCATTGGTGGAGATGACGGGAATCGAACCCGTGTCCAAAATTGCAAGTGCCATAAGCTTCTACAAGCTTAGTTTGCTATTAGAATTCGCGATAGATATTCCCACAAACAGGGCTAACTAAAGCTATTCTCTTAAATGTCCCCAAAAGCTTAGAGAAATCACTTAGGGTAATCTGTACTTAGGTTACACCTAGACTGAACTCTCCTACAGAAGAGAAAGTTCAAAGGCGAGCTGACATTATGCAGCTAAAGCGTAATTATTGTTTCCATCTAAACGATGAGTTGACCTCTCACAGCGGTCAACCTGGCCTGCTACCTATAACCTCACAACCCTGTCGAAACCTTTGCATCCCCAATTATTCAATTAAGTTTATTATAGCATATAAAATTTTTAAACTCAACATCCTTTCATTAGATAAATTTTTTATATTCTTTATATGTTAGAATTCCCATTAGAAAACAAACAATAGTATCTGAAATTGGAAAAGCTAACCATACACCATTTTCTTTTAAAAATAAAGGAAGAATATAAACTAAAGGTATATTTAAAAGTAAAATTCTAATAAAAAAGAAATTTGTTGCTATTTTATTTCTTTTGATAGCTTGAAAAAAATTATTACAAGCTAGAAAAATAGCGGTGAAAATCATTAAGCATAAATTTAATCTCATGGCATGGACAGTAAACTTAACTAGTATAGGATCGTTTTTTATAAAAAATTTAACTACAAAATCTGCATGAACTAAAATTAAAAATACTAAAGAGCTAGAAATTCCAATAACAGTAAAAAGTTGAATTTTTAAAACCTCTTTTATTCGTTTTAAATTGTGGGAACCAAAACTATAAGATATAATAGCCGCAGTACCTTGGTTAAATCCCTGTAAGCTAGTATTAATAATACTTCTAGTTATAGAAATAATACCAATGGCAGCTGTTGCAATATCACCACCATAAAATCCAGCTTGTCTATTAGTAGAGGTTATAAGAGCTGATTGGAGAAGTTGATTGTAAAATCTAGGACTACCAATTTTAAATATATCTTTTAAAATATTTAGATTTAAATGTAGATATTTTTTTGAATATGTTATAACAGGTGATTTATAAAAATAAAAAACAACATATAGTCCAGTGAGAAAAGTAGCAATAAAAGTAGCAAGAGATGCTCCTTTAAGCCCCATATTAAGTTTAATTATAAAAATATAGTCAAGAATTATATTTATAACTCCTGTTGCAATATTAATTCCCATAGCAGAAACAGAATCTCCTACACCTCTAATTAAACTACTTTGTCCTAAGAACATTTGAAAAATAGAGATTGGTATTAAAAATTTAGTATATTCTTTAGCAAAGGAAAAATTGGTTTTTGAAGCTCCCAAAAGTGATAAAAGTGAATCATTAAAAATCCATAGAAAAAAAGAAAGAAAAAAACCTGTAATTATAATCCAAAGAAAGCCACAGGTTAAAATTTCTTGAGCATCTTCTGTTTTATTTTCTCCCAATTTAACACCAATATTAATAGCAATGCCAGAAAATAAAAAATTAAAACTATTAATAATCATAGCATAAGGAAAAACAAGAGCAACAGCTGCCATTCCTCCTCTTCCTGCTACTTGACCAATAAAATATCTATCTGTTAAAACACAAAGCATGCCAATGATAGAACCAAAAGATGAAGGTAAACTAAATTTTAAAATAGTAATTAAAGTATTTTCACCTTCAAACTTTAAGTTGATATTTTTCAAAGCATTCCCCCTTAAAATTTAAAATATAAAGTAAACGGAAAGGTAGTTTAAAATACTTCCTGTAAGAACGAAAAGATGCCAAATTCCATGAGTGAATCTACGATTTTTCATCATATAAAAAATAGTTCCTGCAGAATAGCTAATTCCACCAGCAATTAAAAGTTTTAAAGATATTGGTGTAACTAGTTCTTTTAAATCTCCAAAGACAAAAACAATCATCCATCCCATAAATAAATATATAAGAGTTGAAAGAAGTTTAAATCTTCCAGCAAAGAATATTTTAAAGATAACACCAAGTAAAGTCATTCCCCACTGTATGAAAAATAGAGTCCACTTAGTATTTCCTTGAAAAACACTTAAAAGGTACGGAGTATAAGAACCAGATATTAAAATATATATAGCAGAGTGATCTAGTATTTTAAATATATTTTTAGCCTTTCCATTATAAAGAATATGGTAAGTTCCTGACATTGCATATAATAAAACTAAAGAAAAACAGAAAACCATAGAACCAACAATATATCCAGTATTACCTATATGAAGAGAGTGCACCAATAGAGCACCAGTACCAATAAGTGATAAAACAACACCTATATAGTGAGTCATAGAGTTAATCCATTCTTCAATTCTATCAAGTAATGAGCTAGTCATAAAATCATCTCCTTAATTATTTTTTTTAAAATTTAAAATAAGTTCATCAAATTTAGGCTCTAACTGTCTAAGCTTAATACCACAAGAGCTTAAAAGTTTTTTAGATGCAATATTAGAATCAGTATTACAATATTTATCTGAAAGATAAATTATTTCAGATATTCCACTTTGAATTATGCTTTTAGCACATTCATTACATGGGAAAAGATCAACATAGATAGAACACCCTTTTAATGATTTAGTACTATTTAAAATGGCATTTAATTCAGCATGACAAACATATGCATACTTAGTATGTAAAAAATCGCCCTCTCTTTCCCAAGGGAAATCATCATCATCACATCCAGAAGGAAGTCCATTATATCCAACTCCAACTATTCTTTTATCTGGAGTAACAATACAAGCTCCAACTTGAGTTCCAGGATCTTTACTTCTATTGGCTGAGAGAATTGCAACTCCCATAAAATAATCATCCCAATCTATATAATTTGTTCTTTTTGACATAAATCCTCCTTAGTTAAAATTATTTTTTATGTTGTAAATATAAATCTGCTAGAGCAATAGCAGCACTATTTTCTAAAACAATAGGAACTCTTAATATAAAAGCAACATCATGTCTTCCTGAAATGTTTAATTTTTCAATTCTTTGATTTGAAAAATTAAAAGTTTCTTGAGCTTTAAAAATACTAGAGGTTGGTTTAACAGCTACATTAAGAGAAATAGGGTTTCCATTAGTAATTCCACCATTAATTCCACCATTATTATTTGATAAAGTAGTTCCTTTTTCATCAATAAAAAGATCATTAAATTCACTTCCTAAAAGTTTACAACCTTTAAAACCACTTCCAAATTCAATGCCTTTAATGCCAGGAATTGAAAAGATCATTGCTGAAAGTTTAGATTCCACAGATTCAAAAAATGGTTCTCCAAGTCCAATAGGTAAATTATGAACAGTTAGATTGATACAACCTCCTAAAGAATCACCATTATTTAAAGTTTCTTCTAAATAAGCACTAAGTTTTTCATTAAAAAATTCTTTTGATAGTGTTCCAATACTAGTAATTTTACAATTAAAAATAATATCTTTTAATATTTTTTTAGCAATAACGCCAGCAGAAACAAGGCCTAAAGTTAATCTTCCAGAAAAATGACCACCACCTCTCATATCATTAAAACCTAAATATTTTTTAGTAGCAGCAAAATCAGAATGCCCAGGTCTAGGATGATTAGAAAAATCTTTATAAACTTTAGAATTAGTATTTTTGTTTTGAAAAAAAATATTAATAGGGGATCCAGTGGAAAATCCATTGTAAATACCTGATAAAAATTTAGGATAATCATCTTCAATTCGTGAAGTAGTTCCTTTTTTTCCAGGTTTTCTTTTGGATAAATCTTCTAAAAAATCCTCTTCTGTAATAGGGATTCCACAAGGGACACCATCTATAAGAATTCCAATACCATCTCCATGAGATTCCCCATATATATGAACTCTAAAAAGAGAACCAAAACTATTCATAAAAACCTCCACTTTTTCTTTTATTTTATCATAAAAACAAAAAATAAAAAAGAAAAGCTCCCATATGGAAAATGAGAGCTTTAGTATCTTTAAATAGATTTTGTTTTTTTAGATAACCATTCTTTAGCTCTATTACTAATTAATGGAGAAACTTTTGTATAAACTGATTGATGATAAGAGTTAATCCAATTAATTTCATCAGAAGTTAATAAAGTCATATCTAAACAATCAATATCAATTGGAACTAATGTAAATGTTTCAAATTTAAAGAAATTACCATATTCAGTTGTTAAGTGAGGCATAACAACAACGGTATTTTCAGTTCTGATTCCATGAGAACCTTCTGTATATACACCAGGTTCTATAGTAATAAGCATTCCAGGTTTAAATTTAATATTTCTTTCTCTAAAGTTAGGTGGAGTTTCATGAACATTTAACATAAATCCAATACCGTGTCCAGTACCACATCTATAATCCATTCCTTTATTCCATAAAAACTGTCTACATAAGATATCTAAATCAGAACCAGTAGAACCATCTTTAAAAATAACAGATGAAAGGGCAATCACTCCCTTTAAAGCTAAAGTGAAATCATGCTTTTCTTGAGAAGTAGGAGTCCCTAGTGCAAAAGTTCTAGTTGTATCAGTAGTTCCTGTGAAATATTGACCACCACTATCATTTAAGAATAGTCTTTCTTTTTTTAATAGAGAAGAGTTATTTTCTTTAGGTGAATAGTGCATCATTGCAGCATTTTCACCATATGCCATAATAGCATTGAAACTTTCTTCAAAATAATTTTCTTGGATAGATCTAAAGTGTTGAATTTTTTTAACAGTATCAAATTCTGTGATAACTTCGTTGTTATCTAAAGCTTCGAAAAGCCAACCGTAAAACTCAGCATTAGCACAACCATCAGCAAGATATGCTTTATAGTTATTTTCAATTTCTATACTATTTTTACATGCTTTCATTAAAGCTACAGGATTTGAAGTAAGATTAAATGTAATCTCTTTATTATTTTCAATTTTTTTAAAAAGAGAGTAGTTTATTTCATTTTCATCACAAAGAATATTAAGATTATTTAAAGTAGATACAAAGTTAAAAACCTCATTATAATTTTGAATTTCAATACCATTATTTAATAGAGTTTTTTTAACATCTTCATTTATTCTAGAACTTTCAGTAAATAAAATTGCTTTATCTTTAGATATAAAAGCATATGATATAACAACAGGGTTACAAGGAATATCATTAGATCTAATGTTAAATAACCAAGATATATTATCTAATTTACCTAAAACTAAAGAATCACAATTTAAATTAGAAATTTTATTTCTAAGAGTTTCTATTTTATTTTTAGCTGATTCCCCTGAAAATTTTTCTTCTAAGTAGAAAACATTAGTATAGATCTCTTCAGGTCTATCTTTCCAAATATCATTTGCAAAATCAAAAGTATTAACTAAAGTAAAATTATTTAATTTGAAATCTTTTTCCATAGACTTTACAGAACTTAAAGAGAATAGTTTTCCATTAAATGCAATAGTGCTATTATCATTTAAGTTTTCTGATAAATATTTTGAAAAAGAGGGACACTCAGGTTCAGATGCACGGAATAAAATAGTCTCACTACCTTCTAATTCTTTTTCTCCTTGAACATAATATCTTCCGTCAACCCAAAGGCCACTCATACTTTTAGTTATAACTAAAGTACCAACTGATCCTGTAAATCCAGAAACAAATTGACGAGTTTTCCAGTGAGGAGAAAAATATTCACTCATATGAGGATCTCCACTTGGGATGATAAAGGCATCAATATTTTCAATATGCATAAGTTCTCTAATTCTTAAAATTTTATCATTTGTTGTCATAAAAAATTCCCCCTTGATTTTTATAATTCAATTAGTTCATGCGTAATCCAAGTTAAATTTTCATAGCCATTTTCTGTTATTAAAATTTGATCCTCTATTCTAACTCCACCCCAATTAGGAATATATATTCCTGGTTCAATAGTTCTAACACTGTTAATTTCAAGAATATCACTACTAGTTGGTCCCATAAAAGGAGGCTCATGCAAAGATAATCCAATACCATGTCCAATACCTTTATAATGATATTTTAAATATTCAGTATTTTTAATTGGAATAATAGATTCTTCATATATCTCTTTTAAAGAAATACCAGGTTTCATTTTAGAAAGAGATAATTCTAACATCTCTTTTTCTAAATTATATACTTCTTTTTGTTTTTCAGTAGGTTTTCCTACAATAACTGTTCTTGTCATGTCAGACATATAACCATTAACTTGGCAACCAAAATCCAAAAGAACAAAATCACCGTATTCTATAGCTTTAGAAGATGGAATGCCATGAAGCAGAGAAGTTCTTGTTCCAGATATAAGTATATTGCCGTAAGGTTGTGTATCAGCACCTTCTAAAACCATATACATAGATAGTTTAGCAGCAAGTTCTTTTTCTGTCACTCCAACTTTAATATCTTTAATAATTCTTTCGAAAGCTCTACATGTAATGTTACATGCTGCTCTAATATTTTGAATCTCTTCAGGAGATTTTATAATTCTGATATTTTCAATAATATCAATAGTTGGAATAAGATCAAAATTCACTTCTTTTTTAATATTTTCATATATATTGTAATTAATATAGTTAGATTCAAATGCTAAAGTAGTAATATCTATATTTTTGCATATTTCTTTAATGCATTCACCAATATTTTTAAAATTTTTCCAAAGAATTATTTCAAAATTTGGACATTCAATAGATGCTTGTTCTGTATATCTAGGATCAGTTAAGAAAAAACATTTTTCTTTTGTTATAAATAAAGAAGAATCTTCACCTGTATAGTTACTAATATATCTGACATTTTCACGTTTACCTATGAAAAAAGCATGGATATTATTTTCAGTCATATATCTTTGTAATTGTGTAACATTTTTCATAATATCCTCCATTTATTCTGCAGCAATTTTCATAATAGGTTTTCTAATTAGTAAAAGAGAAGCGCCAACAATTATAGTTATAAGACCACTAGCTAAGAAAAAAGTTGCCTCTTGACCTTGTGTATAAAAATTAATTGATAAAGATGCTACTCCAGCTCCTGTAGAAAGTCCAAGTTGCCAAACAGTAACCATTTGAGCAGTAAATGCCTTTGGAGAAACAGCTGTAGCAAAACCAAGACCAATAGGCGATGAAATTGATTCACCAAATATTAGAATAATGAAAAATATTAAAATCCAAAGTCCCATAATTTTTACATTTCCAGGGTATAAAATAATAGGAACGGCCATAAACATTGATGCTAGACCATAGAAAATAGTACCCATTCCAAATTTAGATGCAGTTGATGGTTGTTTGTTTCCAAGTTTTGTCCAAATAGAACCAGTTAAAGTTCCAAATAAAATAGAGAAAAAACTAGATATTGTAATCCAAGCTGCAGGTGCAAAAGATATTCCCATTAGTGAATTATTAACTCTTTCTTCTGCAAAAACAAGAAGAATAGAAACAGCTTGTCCCCAAATCATTAAAGTGAAACAGTTACAAACAAATAGAGCAGCAAATGGAATAATTTTCTTTTTTTCTTTTGGAGTAGTTTTTTTACTAGTTCCAATATATAAAAGATATCCAAAAGGTGCAAAAATACTTAAAACACTTACAAAATTAACAAAAGTTTTAGGAGTTAATCTTCCTTTAGCTAGTAAAAATACAACAATACTCATTAAGCTAATTAAAGTTCCGAAAGTTTTAAAAAGCATTTTCTTTTTTAATTCTGGTAAAACAGGATCATCTGGTAATATTCCTGTATCACCAAAATGTTTTTGAGAAAACAAATAAACAATTAATCCAATAAGAGAGGCTACAGCAGAAACTCCAAATCCTAAATAGTAAAGATTTCTAGCAGCAAATGCACCAGTAATCATAGGAGATATAACACCAACATTGTTCATAACATACATGATAGTAAATGCTCCGTCTCTTCTAGTTTCAGTAGGAGAGTACATTTTTCCAACCATTGCATATAAACTTTGACCTGCAAAAGCAGCAGCCATAATTAATAAACATTGATTAGCAACATAGAAAGTAACTCCACCATTAGGAATTGCTAACATGAAGAATCCTAAAGTTTTTAGAATCCATCCAATAAGTAGTGATTTTCTAAGACCTAAAAAACGATCAGCAACATATGCTCCAACAACACCAGCAATAGTAGCCATAGCAGTATATATACTTGTTAATTGAGCAGCTAAACCTTTTTCAAAACCAAGTCCACCCTCTTGTAAAGTAGCATATAAAAAATAAACAAGAATAGCACTCATACCATAACCTGAAAAAGCAGTCATAGCTTGCATAGTTGAAGTAGTTCCAACTCCCATAGGATGTCCTAGAAATTTAGTATCTGTTGAAAAGTCCTTTTTATTACCGTTAGACATTGTAACACTCTCCTATAAAATTATTTAATTTGATTTTATTAAAGTTTCCAATTAATCTTTGTAAGAACAACAGTAGTCAGCAAAAGAATCTATAATAACATTAAAACTTGTATTTTCTGGAACAATGAATGATGTTCCTTGAATAAAGTTAGAATATTCTGTTTCACCTTGTAACTTAATTTTCATTTCTCCATTTAAAACTTCCATCAACTCTTCAACACCAGCATTAAAAAGATATTCTCCTTTAAGCATAAATCCAAGTGTTTTTCTTTCACCAGTATTTAGATGGATTGTTCTACTACTAACATTTCCATCAAAATAAAAATTAGCCTTTTTCTCAATACTTTTAACATTTGAAAACATAATTCCCCCCATATATCTTTAATTACATTTGTTTAGCTTTTTCAACACAAGCATCCATAGCTTCAATAATACTACTTCTAAAACCTGTTTTCTCAAGTGTTCTAACTGCTTGTATAGTTGTTCCGCCAGGGGAACAAACCATATCTTTTAAAGCTCCAGGATGCATATTTGTTTCAAGTAACATTTTAGCACTTCCTAAAAGGGCTTGAGCTGCAAACTTATAAGCTTTATCTCTAGGTAAACCGTTCATAACAGCTCCGTCCGCCATAGCTTCAATCATCATAAATACATAAGCAGGTGAACTTCCACTAACTGAAATAACAGCATTAATTAAATTTTCAGTAATAACTTCTACTAATCCGCAACTTTCAAAAAGAGAACAAGTAAATTTCAACTCTTCTTCAGTGACATTACTATTTTTACAAATAGCAGTAACTCCTGCTCCTACCATGGCTGGAGTATTTGGCATAGTACGAATTATTTTAGTGTTTAATGTAAATAGATTTTCTAAATCAGCAATAGTTTTTCCAGGTGCTAAAGTAATAATTACTGATTCTTCAGTTAAAAACTCTTTTATTTCTGAAATAACAGATGTATAAAATTGAGGTTTAACAGCAAGAACAATATATTTTGATGATTT
>SAMEA5043657__coassemble_202_pt1 | contig 12814 bp, 12 predicted proteins | sample SAMEA5043657__metabat2_low_PE_001 | metagenome-assembled genome bin SAMEA5043657 (sample SAMEA5043657) | Gadus morhua
CTTTAGAACTAGATGTCCTATAAGTAAAGATATTTGTGCTAAAGAAACTCCTAAATTAATAAATTTACAAGATGATTATGCTTGTGCTTGCCATTTTGTAAAATAAAATTTAAAAAAACCTCGTATTATCGTCCTAATACGATGTTTTTTTGTTGGTTATATTTGACATTTTCCTACTTTTTAACTTGTTCCACTAAAATACCCATATATTACGAGATTTTTATTTTGTAAATACGAGAAAAATTTAATTTCATTTAAGCTTCAAATCTAAAGCTTTCATTTGTAGAAATTTACACTAGTAGGTCTTACCTAACCATTTATACGTGAATCTTTTCATTTACCCTTATATTTAAAATAAGAGAGTAGATTTAGACCATATAAAAAAAGAGTCGTAGTTTTAAGGAGATATTAAAGTTGATATTCTAAAGATTTGAAAGAATAGTTTTGGACAAGTGCTTAATAACACTTTTTTGTGATGAAAAAAATATAAATAGAATTTTAATTCATAGAAAAAAGAACTCAAATTTCTAGAATAGATTTTTGAGTTCTAATTAATTTTTTTGAGCTGATGGAGGTGGATACAAAGCCTTTAAGGATTGGGAACCACCGAATTAGAAGTCTAAATCGTAAGTTTTTTTTGTTATAAAGCTATAATTTTCTTTATTTACTTTGACAACACTCTGATTATCTTTGAAATAAGATAATTAAAAAATGAAAATATATTTTGAAATCGTTCGCCAATAGAATGGAAGTTTAATAGTCCTCCTTTGAGAAAAACAAGCATAATTATCATAGGGATAATAATAAATGCTAATCCAGCATATAATAAAATATTTGTTGAGAAGTTAGTATTTAATATTGCTTTGTCTGGAGTATTAGGATAAATTCTGAGTTCTACCTTTTGTCCAATGAAAAATGTAGATTTCCCATTAATATTTGTATTTATAGCATGCCCTATTTGATATGAATTTTCTTTATAAATATATTCAAATATAGGTGAATAATATATTCTTTTGTATGAATGTCCATTTGAAGTCCCTTTAGATATATTTTCTTTTATTTCAATAACTGTTCCCAAAATAATTTCATAAATACTTTTTTTATCTGAAAAATATTTTTTTATTAGAAATAGACCAATTAAAAAAAATATCAAAAAAAATAATTGAGGAATTAATACTGCTGCTAATGTTATAGGGATAACTGTTTTAAATAAAAATTTCATTTTTCCTCCATTTTAATAACATGTATAGATATAATCTATTAAAAAAATATAGATTATATATGAAATAATAACTATTAATACTCCTAAAAAAGGATTTAATCTTCTTTTTTTATTTTCAATTTTGTTTTTTATTTTTAAAAAATAAAGATAATTTCCTAATATTCCTAATGTTGTTGAGATTATCATTCCAAAAAAATATTGTGGGAGAGTTATATTAAAATACAATACTAAGATATCAATTAATATAAAAATTCCTAAAAAAATAAAATATTCTAAAATTAATCCTCTATATCCTAACCAAAATAACCCACCTAAAAATGCTCCTCCATTAAATTGATTTTTTTTATTCAAAAATGCTTGAAGATAGAAACTTTTCCCATTTCCAATAATTTCTTTAAATTTATCAACATTTAAAATAATATACTCTTTATCAACATCTTTTATAAAGGTTTTGTTACTCTCTTCATATGAAAAATATATATTAAAATTTTCTTTATCCATTTTTTTATTTTTTCTAAAAATAAGAAAAAATATAAGTACTCCTAAGCAGCTCAAAATTAATAAAACATATAAAAATATTATTCCTTCCATCATTCCTCCGATCTCGTATAATGAAGATTTATAAATCTTCATCTTGCTGTAGATTATTTTGTTCAACTAGAATATTTCATAATATCTATACTCTGTGTATATATTTATCTATTAAGATCTTATCTAAATGAATATCTAAGTTACTTAAAATTAAAAAAATTAAAATCATAGCCCTTAATTTTGTATCTTAATTTTTTATAGTAAAATAATAGATAAATATTTTTTGTTATTTCTCACTTCTATTTTGTAACATAAACATCCCAATTCCAATTGCTCCTAAGTCATAAATATGAGGGTTAATGGTAATAAAATATGTTATTATACTTAATAAAAATATATATTTCTCCTTAATTATGTTTAGATTTAATGGCATCAATGCCATCCTTAAGTATTTTATCTTTAATTAATCTATCATTTTTTAAAATTCCATTAATATATACTTTTTCTTCTATTAACTCTCCTATGTTATTAAATTTTCTAGTAACTGCATCTAATTTGTCATTGTTTGCATTTATTTCAATTTTCAATTGTTCATTTTCATAAAATTCTTTATAAATTCCATTTATTCTACCATTTTCAAAATTTCCTTCATATTTTAGTTTTCCATTCTTATAAAATTCTTTAACTAACCCTTCTATTTCCCCATTTTTAAAATTTATTTCTGATATTAATTTCCCATCAGGATTGTATTCTCTTTCAAATCCATTTTTTTTTCCATTTTTATAAATTTGGTCTTTTTTTAAGTTTCCATTTTCATAAAAATCTCGACTAATACCATCCAGTTTATTATTTACATAATTACTTTCAATTCTTAATTGTCCATTCTTATAAAATTCTTTAAATAACCCTTCCATTTTTTCATTTTTAAAATTTGTTTCTGATATTAATTTTCCATCAGAATTATATTCTCTTTCAAATCCGTTTCTTTTTCCATACACATAATTTGTTTCACTTGATAAGTTATTGTCTAAATAAAAATTTTTAATAATACCAGTATATGGCTTATCCCCTCCCACTTCATATATTTTTTCATTAACATTATTTGAATTTTCATCATATTCATATTCTATGCTTATATATTTTGTCAGAAGCATTTCATTATCTTCAACTATAAATTCTTTAATCAAATGTGAAGCTCCAGCTCTTGTTTGATTATGGGAACGTATATATTTATTTTTAAAATCAAACTCTAACGAAGTTCCTGTAAACGAACTGAGATAGAATTTGTTAATTTCTTTATCTCGTAGAATGTATAGACTTGATGTATTAGGACCTGCATAATAACTTTCAAATACTGAAAAATCTTCAATTCCATCAAAATTATAATCCCCTATCTCAAGTCCATGTAAGCCAATAAACTTAGCATCTAACTTTATTCGTTGCAAAAGGAATTTATTTTTTTTACTATAAATATTAATTCCTATAACTTTACTATCCTCTTTTTTTTTCTTTTTTAATACAAATTTAAAAAATTCATTTTTAGTACTAGCAGGAGCTAAAACTTCTAAATTTTCAAATTGATTTGTATCATAAGAATCAAATTTTAATTCCTTACTTAGTTTTATTTTAAATTTATTTTTTGAATTTTCCCATTCCCCGATTATTTTTGATTTTTTAATATTAAAATTTTTAAATGTCATTTTTTCTTTTTCATTTTTTAAAATAAGTATACCATTTTTTAATTTGGCATCAAAAGAAATTGGGATTCCGTATTTATTATAAGAATATACTCCTATTCCACTAACATCATTATTAATTCCGTCATTGTTTATTTCTAAATATACTTCTATTTTATTTCCATTAATTTCTCCAGAATATATATCGTATGAATATATTCCTAAAAATTTCAGAAAAAATATTAATAAGCTCATCAAAAATAATTTTTTATTCATTTTAAGTTTCTCCATTTCTAATATGTATTAAGATCTTCTAAAGGCTTTATTAAGAAATTAAAATTTAATATTCAAATAATAATTTTTTATTCAAAATATATTTTAAATATAATGATATTTTTATCATTATATTATATAATGTATTTTTTGATATAAATATAATGCTTTTTTTTATAACTCATAATAGTACACTATTATGAGTTGTTTATTTAAATCATATTTAGTTGACAATCTAGACTTGAGATATAAATCAAACTTTTAAATTATAGATTAGGATAATAGCTAGATTTACTAATTTCAATTTTACTTTTGATTTATATCTTCAAAAAGAAGATCCTCATAATTTTCTTTATTATAAATTTTTAATTTATTATTTTTTAAGTTTTCATTATTCTTGATTATATTTCCATTCTTATCATAATTTGTTAAACTTATATCTTTCCAAATCATATTTTCAAAAATTCTTTTGCTAATTGATTTTATTTTTTTATCTTTATAATTATAATATCTAGTTCTTATAGATTTATTATTTCCATTATATGTATCAACATATATAATATTGTTATCATGATAATGTTTAAATTCTCCAGTCATTATATTATTAATTATCATTCCTATTGTTTTTTCTTTTAATTTATTATGTGCATATCCTATATATTGTCCATTTCTAATATTATTTTTATCATAATTTATTGTTTCTATTATTAACCCATTTTGATATGTGTCTTCTCTATAACTTCCATTATTATTATACACTTTAACTTTCTGATAAATATTATCAATAGGTTGATATTCCTTTTTTATTTTTCCAGAGTTGTATTCAAAAATTATATTTTCATTTTTATTATATCCTGTGAATTTTTTAGGTATTTCTACTAGAGTTTCAATAGTAAACGGTTCGAATTTAATTAAATCATCTAATTTATCTATATCAAAACCTTCAACATATTTCCCACTATATTGGCACATATATTTTTCACCTGTATATATTCCTAATTTATAAAATCCCAAATATTTATTTAGTTTTTTATCTTTATCAAATATATATTGAGTTGAATTTCCATTTAAAACTCCATTAATATAATTCTTAATAAAAAATTCTTCTGAATATATAACTTTTTCATAATTTTCTCCATTTCTTTCCATTTTATCATTGAAAGAATTGAGTTTATCTAAAATCCCATCTGCATAAATTAATTCTTTTAATATATTTTTATTTTCTCCATAAATTATATCTTTCTTTTTTAATCCACTCATATTTGAATCCATTGAATAAAATCGCTCTCTTATTAATTTTCCGTTTTTATATTCACTTAATACCATTTCCCAATTTGCTTTCTTTAGTATCCCACCAGTAAAATTTGAAGGACTTTCAGTATTATATAATATTTTTTCAGGATATTTGTTATTTGGAATTTCTAATTTTATAAAATCAGGAACACCGTTTATATAATTTATATTATATGGATTTTGATATTCTGATATACTATTTTTCCCAACTATAGTTCCATCTACAAATTCTATTTCTCTGTTATTTAAATTAGAGATTCCATTTAAAATATTATTTTTATATTTATAAATAAATGACTTGTCTCCTGATAATTTGAAAATTTCTCCATCTAACAATCCATTTTTATTAAAATTTTCTTCTAATAATAATTGTAAATTATTGTTAATTCTTTTTTTAGAAGTTATTATTCCTTTTATATATTTTGTATAGTCTGTATTCCCCCATGATGTTGATGTCGTATATCCAGATACTAATTTATCTGTTAAAATTGAATATGCCTTATTATTTTTTATATAAATATCATTTTCTAATTTAATTAAATTAATATTTGTTTCCTTATAATGATATGTGGTTCCCGCAATAATTATACCTATTATAATTATTAATAATTTTTTCATTTTTTCTCCTTTTTGAATACAAATTTTGATATATTATAACTTTAATTTAAAGATATAATATTCTGAAACTTTATAATATTTAATTTCAAAAAAAAAGGAAAAGATACAATCTATTCCTTTATTTGATCCATTATTAAAACATACTGTGAAATTAGTAGTTATATTCTTTCGATAATACTATTTTTTTTTATAATTTGCAATAAATAATTATTTAATACAAATATATCTATATTTTATCAATGGTTTAAATAGCAAAATTATGATTAATTGCATATGATCAAAACTTTTACTTGTTGAAGAGTTTATTAAAATAAAGTGCACTATTGTGAGATATTTATGAAATATAGAACTTTAATTATAAATTATATTGATTTATAGTATCTTTTAAACTTTTTAAACTTCTATTATATTTTTTTGCATGATATTCTAAATTATTTTTATTAATTTTCAACTCTTCAAGTTCTTCTTGCCAATATTGTTTTGAATATCTATTGCTTTTTAAGTAGCAAGCAATCATAGCTCTATACCTATCATTTAATTGAGCTCTAGAGACATTTAAATGGTTAGCTAACCATTTCCTTTTATTTAAATCAGGATAATATTTTAATATTAATTTTAAATTCGTTTCAGAATAAGAATAAAAGCATTCATTTATTTCTGGTTTTTCTATCATTCTATTGTTAAATAAATTTATATAATATTTTCCATTTAAAACATTATTTATTATAATTCTATTTAAATTTATATCAATAATTAGTTTATTGTTACAAATGAAAATATTAGTTGCTTTTTTTAATAATTCTATAATTTTATTGTTATCAATACTTTCCATAATTAAAAACTCCTATTTTTAAATTAAAAAATTTAATATATTTTGAAGATTAAAAAGGTACTAAGGAAATCTTTAATATGTGATATCCATTCTTTATTATTTATTTTGATATTCTGTGATAGTTTTTACAAGAATATTCCAATTTATTTTATTCTTTTTAAGAGAATTAGTCATAATAATATGATTTTTTTGAAATCTAAACATATCATTTGAAAAATAATTAGAATTTTGTAAAAATGAAAAATTTAATTTTTTATAAATATATTCAAATTTATTTATAGATACTCTTAATGAAATATTATGTTTATCTGCTATTTCACATATTTTTCTTAAAACTTCTTCTAAAAATTTATCTATTTCAGGGTTAATTTGAATTTTTTTTATATAGATTATTTTTATATTTTTTGTTGTTTTCAATTGATAATCAGGCTTAATAGAAATATAAGTTTTCTTTATTTTTATTTTTTTTAAATCTTTTAAAAATTCTAAGAAATAATTTGGAAAAAAACTATCACAATAATCAATAACTATTAATTTATTTTCCATAGTTTCTCCTCATATAATGAAGATATATTAATCTTCATCAATTTATTTGTTTTTACTATAGTGCTGTGGATTGTTACTTCCCAGGAATATCTTAATATACTAGCTCCAGTTAAATTACTAACCTAGAATTAGAACCTACTTTTAGTTCAGACCACAGGTACTTCAGTTCTGCTTATCTTAGATGCATAATCATGCAAGCTGTGCTCTTAGTTACAATTAATAATATATCTAAGAAGCTACTCAGAGTAATTTTTCATTAATATAAATTTTATTCCGCGGAAGTAAAAATTTCAAGGATTTTATTTCTCAAAAGTCATCTCCTAAAAACACGCCCATATTTTTTTAAAAAATATTTAAGAAAATAAAATTATATACTTGACTTCATATAGTTAGTCTTAATAAAACTAGGTTAGTTAGTTTCCTCTGATGTATCGTCTATTTCTTTTTCATCATTTTTAATATTTTCATCATTTATTTCTTGTTTTAAAATAAGTTTTTTATTTTCACTTTTATTATTTTTTAATTTTAATAAAAGTTCTTCTGCTGAAAGAGTATCAATATTTTCTGATGATTTTTTTTCATTTTCATTTATTTCTATATTTTCTTCTTCTGTTTTTTCAATTTGATTTTCTTTATTTAAATCGAGAGCGGTTTTATCATTATCTATTCCATAAACTAAACCAGATATACATAAAACTCCAATTATCATTGTTTTTGATAGTATTTTTTTCATTTTTTTCTCCCTTTATAATTTTTTTATTCAACTTCCGGAGTTGAGATAGGTTCATTTTTAATTTCTTTACCTTGTTCTTCGATTTTATTTTTTTCTACTTCATTTTTCTCAAATTGTGAATCTTCAGAATTAATACCTTCTGAATTTAAGTTATTCATTGAATGAACTTCATTCTCTTGTTTTTCTAATTGACTATTTTCAGTTAAAATCGTATCTTCAGTATGCCCACATGCAAATAATGACACTCCAAGCAATCCAATTGTAATAACTTTTAAAATATTTGTTTTCATAATTACCTCCTTTAATTCCTTTGGTAAAATAATTATAGTTTATTAATTTCGTGTTTATATCTTCATATTTAAATAAAATACTCGAATAGTGCATTTTTTTGAAAAGTAAAATAAAAATGAATCTCTCTTTTTAAAATTTGTAAAATTACTAAACAAAACTATAACTAAAGGAGATATCCGACCATGATTGCAAAGCATTCTAAAGAAATAATCAACTATTTATCTAAATTTTTCAAAACCTCAAACTGGTGTTAATGATAGACAACTGAAAATGCCAAAAAAATAACAAAAAGCTCTTGCCATTTACAATTAAATATAAAAAGGCAAGATTTTTTTAAAAATCTTGCCTTTTCTATATTATTATTTTGATAAATGAATTAGTTACTTTTTATAAAATCAAAGAAATCTTTTTCTTTTAGAGGCCTGCTGAATAGATATCCTTGTCCATAATTAATATCAATTTTCTTTAAAAAATCTAGTTGTTTTTTTGTTTCTATTCCTTCAGATACAATTTTTAATTTTAATTTTTTTACTAAAGTAGCTAAATTTGAGTAGACTATTTTTGCTTTTTCTTCATTAGTTTCAAGAGAATCTAATAATGATTTGTCAAACTTAATTATATCTATTGGTAAAATAGGTAAAAGCTTAGCTGTTGAATGCCCTGCTGTAAAATCATCTAAAGATATTTGAATAGAAAAATCAATTAATTTACTAAGTTTTAATAAAATATTTTTAATATCTTCAACTAAAATAGTTTCTGTAATCTCTATTTCAATGTATTTCCCAGAGACACCTTCTCTTTCTAATATTTTTGTTATAGTATCTATAAGATCATCTCTTAAAAATGTTTTAACAGATAAGTTAAAAGAGATCCTAAATCCATCATTAATCATTTTTAAATTAATAAGTTTTTTTATATATTTAATAGATTCTGCAGCTATTTTATAATCTATTTTATGAATTAAATTAAAATTTTCTGCAATAGGAATAAGTTCATCCGGATAGATATCTTTAAGTTCCTCAGAATAACATCTAGCAAGAGCTTCAGCTCCTATTATAGCTCCAGAAGATATTTTGATTTTAGGTTGATAAACTGCATATAGCTCCTTTAAATCATTTTCTAATAATTCTAATATTTTTAATTCTCTTTCTTTCTTTTTTATAAATAAATCATCTGCTAAAACAACGGAAATATCTTTGTTTTTTTTAGCTTCTAATAAAGCCATATCTGCGTACCTAAAAGAAGTATGAATATTATCTTTTATTTCTTTTTTATATAAACCGGTACTAAATGTTACATTATATTTTGCGAATAAGATAGATTCTATCTCTATTTTATTTAGTTTTAGTTTGATACTACTATAGTTTTCTAAAAACAGACCATAAAACTCATCTCCAGAAATTCTAAAAATATAACTATCATCAAATTTCAATTTTAAAAACCTAGATAATTCTACAATTATTAAATCACCAAAATTATGACCATATTTATCATTTATTTCTTTAAAGTTATCAATATCAATAACAAATGAATATCCATAGATAATGTTGTTTTTTTGTTCACAAAAATTATTAAAAACACTTCTATTTGGCAGTTTACTTAGTGGATCTCTTAGTAATTCTTTTTTATGTTTTGATTCCATGATTAGTATAATAATAATAATTAAAAGTGTTACAAATAAAAATAGGGATAAAATTATTAATGAATTTTTTATCATTTTATTATTATTGTTCTTTATTAATTGTAAGTTATTTCTTTCAAAAGTAGATTTTTCAATTATAGAATTACTGTCAATTAAATAATATAAAGCTTTATTAAAAATATTTTTTAAAAGTATATTATTTTTATTAAAAGAAAAATTAACAGGAGCCTTTTCAAATAGAGTAACATTATACTTTGAGGGATCAAAGTCATTTTTTATTATCAATATATTATCGACTTTTCTTGAATTAAGAGCATCTATTAAATCAGGATATGTATTATATATTTTTATATCTTTACTTATATCGTATTTTTGAACAAGTACTTTTTCGATACTATTGCTTAGAACTCCAATTGTTTTATTTTTATTTTTATTTTTTAGATGCACTAAATAAACACCAATATCATAAAATTTATTAGAAAATATCTTTTTTTTATCTTTTTCTAATGTTTTAGAAGAAATGGTGATATCAGAATTATTAGTAGTAGTAGTTACATCTTGTATTTTAATATTTAGTAATTCTTCTAATAGATTTAATATATTTGGTGCAATGCCTTTATATATATTTACATTTTTGTCGTAATATAATACTAAAGAATTTGTATTATTTCTATAAGAAATATTTAATTTTTTTAAAGAAGATAAATATTTTTTTTCGGTTATTGTTAAGGAAGAATAAAAATTATTTAATATCAATTTTTTATTAGATTTTTTAAGTTTTTCAGCAATTATATATCTATATCTTTCATCTAAAGCCTTATTTAAAATTGGAACTAAATCAGAATACTTTTGATTAATGGCTATTGCTACTCCTGAAGTATATCCAATTCTAATTCTATTTATAGGAGCGTACATAGCAGGATTTGGAGTTAGAATTAATTTGTTTTTATAGTCATTAATATTTATAACCTCTATTAAATTAGCTTTTAAATCATTTCTGTTTAATAACGATTCTAAAAACATATTATAAATAGAACCTTTTAGATAATAAATATTTTTATTATTCAATTCACTTAATGAATGTATCTTATTTTTCGTTGAAACAACATATAGTTGGTTATTAAAAATAGTTTGAGTAAAGTCGATATGATTTTCTTTTGAGTTTTCTCTATTAATAAGGGCAGTTCCTAAATAATTTAGTTTTTTTAAATTATTTTCTTCTTTATAAAAATTGAGATTCTCATAAGTTATATTTAGGTTTAAATAATCACTTAGTAGATGTTTAATCAAATCGTTGATGCTTTGGTTATCAACAATTTTTTTGCTATAAAATTCTTCATTTAATAGCCCAAATGATAATTGTTCTTTTTTTAAGGTATCCAAGAATTCTTTTTCTTTAATATTTTTAGCAATATATATATCTGCAAATGTTATGTTAAATATTAGTAGTAGTAATAGTCCAAATATTTTTATCATTTTCCCTCCTATATATGAATATTATTTTATGAAAACTTTATTAGTATGACATATTAAAGAGGTATAGTCAATAATTAACTAATGAATGATAGTGTCAAGAATTTGTAGATAAATTTTTTTCAAAAATTTTTAGTACACATTTTTACTGGAATCTCTCAACCCTTTCATCATACAAAAAACTGAATTTACTTGTTCTATATTAAAACTGGTATATTTTCGACTGTTACACTTGCCGTTTACATTATAGAGCTTTGATTATAAATCGTATTGTTTTATAGCGTTTTTTAAGTTTTTTAAACTTCTATTATATTTTTTTGCATGATATTCTAAGTTGTTTTTATTTATTTTTAATTCTTCAAGTTCTTCTTGCCAATATTTCCTTGAATATCTATTGCTTTTTAAGTGACAAATAACCATACTTTTGTATCTATCATTTAATTGAGCTCTAGAGATATTTAAATTATTAGCTAGCCATTTTCTTTTGTTTAGATCAGGATAATATTTTAATATTAATTTTGAATTTTTTTCAGAATAAAAACATTCATTTATTTCTGGTTTTTCTATCATTCTATTATTAAATAAATTTATATAATATTTTCCATTTAAAACATTATTTATTATAATTCTATTTAAATTTATATCAATAATTAGTTTATTGTTACAAATGAAAATATTAGTTGCTTTTTTTAATAATTCTATAATTTTATTGTTATCAATACTTTCCATAATTAAAAACTCCTCTTTTTAAATTAAATAAATTTCAATGCCTTTTAAATATGAAAAAGGTACTAAGGAAATCTTTAGTACCTTTTTACTATATATGATATCCATTTTTTATTATTTATTTTGATACTCTGCATAGTTTTTACAAGAATATTCCAATTTATTTTATTCTTTTAAGTGAAATGGATTATTATTTTCCTTTATGGCTAGTTCAACTAGATTATTTAATCAAGGCTATAACCACAGCTTTATACTAATTTGTTAATTTAGTTAGATAACACTTAAATTGTTTCCTCTGATGTATCATCTATTTCTTTTTCATCATTTTTAATATTTTCATCATTGATTTCTTGATTTAAAATAAGTTTTTCATTTTCACTTTTATTATTTTTTAATTTTAATAAAATTTCTTCTTCTGAAGGAGTATCAATATTTTCTTCTTCTGTTTTTTCATTTTCATTTATTTCTATTTTTTCAATTTGATTTTCTTTATTTAAATCGAGAGCGGTTTTATCGTTATCTATTCCATAAACTAAACCAGATATGCATAAAATTCCAATTACCATTGTTTTTGATAGTATTCTTTTCATTTTTTCTCCCTTTATAATTTTTTTATTCAACTTCTGGAGTTGAGATAGGTTCGTTTTTAATTTCTTTACCTTGTTCTTCGATTTTGTTTTTTTCTACTTCATTTTTTTCAAATTGTGTATCTTCAGAATTAATACCTTCTGAATTTAAACTATTCATTGAATGAACTTCACTCTCTTGTTTTTCTAATTGATTATTTTTAGTTAAAATTGTATCTTCAGTATGTCCACATGCAAGTAATGATACTCCAAGCAATCCAATTGTAATAACTTTTAAAATATTTGTTTTCATAATTATCTCCTTTAATTCCTTTGGTAAAATAATTATAGTTTTTTAATTTCGTGTTTATATCTTTATATTTAAATAAAAT
>SAMEA5043657__coassemble_215_pt1 | contig 11998 bp, 9 predicted proteins | sample SAMEA5043657__metabat2_low_PE_001 | metagenome-assembled genome bin SAMEA5043657 (sample SAMEA5043657) | Gadus morhua
ACCAAAATGAATATTTTGCTGCTATAAATAAAATTAAAGAACAAGACTTGCAACTTGATAATTCAATAGAAGAATTAAAAGAGTATAAAAAAGAGTTAGAAGTTACATATAACTCCCTTTTAACAAAATCTAAACAACTTGAATATAGTAATCAAGTCCTAGAACAAAGAGTGGCTAGTTTATCTAATATTAATTCTCTTTCAAGAACTGTTTTATCTATTATGGAATTGGACAAAATTATCTCTACTATTTTAGATGCTTACTTTGTTTTAACAGGAGCTAAAAGAATTTCTCTTTATCTTTGGGAAGGGGGAACTCTTATAAATAAAAGAATTAAAGGAGATATCGCTTTTACTGGTGAATTAACATATCCTGAAGAGATTTTAGAAAAGTTCTCTAAAAAAGATTACAAAAAAATATATGGTGAAATGTTAAAAGGATTTGATGTTTCTCAAGACGAAAAAATAATTGCTTCACCTCTTACTGTTAAAGGAAAAGAACTTGGAGTTATCTTTATAATAGAGGATCATTCAAAACTTATTAAAAGTGATGAAGAAACTATTTCCGCTCTTACTATACAAGTTGCCATTGCCATTAATAATGCACAAATATATTCTGATCTTTTAATTAAAGAAAGAATGTCTAAAGAGCTAGAGGTTGCTTCAAGAATTCAAAAGCGAATCATTCCTAAAAAAATTAAAAACATTTTAGGATTAGAAATTGCCACATTTTTTGAACCAGCTAAAGAAATTGGTGGAGATTACTATGACTACTCTCTTCTAAATGAAAATACCTTCAGTATTACTATAGCTGATGTTAGTGGTAAAGGGGTTCCTGCAGCCTTCCTAATGGCCCTTGGAAGATCTGTCTTAAAAACTCTCGAGCTACAAGGTGAAGAGCCATCTTGTAATGTTAGAAAACTTAATAAATTGATCTATCCAGATATTACAGAAGATATGTTTATTACTATGCTTCATAGTAAATACGATTATATTACTAAAACTTTAACATTTTCCAACGCAGGACATAATCCTTTAATTATGTATAATCATAGATTAGATCAAGTTGAATCTCATTCAGTAAAAGGAGTAGCTATCGGTTTTTTAGAAGATTATAATTTTAAGCAGGGTGAAATAAAACTTAGTATTGGTGACGTTCTAATTTACTACACCGATGGAATCACAGAAGCTGAGGACGAACATAAAAATCTCTTTGGTACAGAGAGATTGAAAGAAGTTATTTTTGAAAATCATACACTTAGCGCCAGAGAAATAAAAAGAAAATTACTGTTCGAAATTAATAAATTTCAAAACGGTTGCGAACAAAATGATGATATTACTTTTGTTATTATCAAGAGAGAAGAATAAAAATAGTTGACTATATCTCAGTAACATAATATAATTTTGGTATATGTATTCTTAAAAAAACGTATTTATATTAAGATTTAGGGAGGAATTCTAAGTGACTAATTATGTCTTAGAAATGAAACATATAAGAAAAACTTTCTTAGATGGTAAGATAATAGCTAACGATGATATTTCTTTGAGTATTATTCAAGGGGAAAAACACGCTATTGTTGGAGAAAATGGAGCTGGTAAATCAACTCTTATGAAAATGTTAAATGGTCTATATACTCCTACTTCAGGAGAGATCTTTTACCAAGGAAAAAAAGTATGTCTTTAGATTTAGCTACTGCTAAAGAAAATGTTAAAAAAGTTTCAGAAAAATATGGTTTAGCAATTAATCCAGATGCTCTTATTTCTGATCTTTCTATTGGAATGCAACAAAGAGTAGAGATTCTTAAAATTCTATTTAAGGGTGCTAATCTTCTTGTTTTTGATGAGCCAACTGCTGTTTTAACTCCACAGGAGATTAAAGAGTTATACAAAATAATGGATAACTTAATTGCTGAAGGAAAAACAATTATTTTTATCTCTCATAAACTTCAAGAGGTTTTAGACATCTCTGATAACATTACCGTTATTCGACGTGGTAAAGATATTACAACATTCCCAACTAAAGATGCAACTAAAGAAAAGATAGCTAATGCTATGGTTGGTAGGGCTGTTTTATTCACTACAGAAAAACCTGTCGTTGAAATTGGTGAAACTGTCCTTACTTTAAAACACGTAAGTGTTAAGGATCAATTTGGTGTTTTAAAAGTAGAGGATGCGTCTTTTACTATTAGTAAAGGAGAAGTTTTAGGTATAGCAGGAGTAGAAGGAAGTGGTCAAACTGAGCTTGTTGAAGCTTTAACAGGTTTAAGAGATACTTGTTCAGGAGAGATGATTTTAGATGATGTTCTTTTAAAAAGAAAAACACCTAGAAAGATTTCAATGCTTGGTCTAGCTCACATTCCTGAAGACAGACATAAAAGAGCAGCTATATCACAATTTAATGTTATGGAAAACTTTGCTCTTGGACTTGAAAGAGACGAATACTCTAAAAATGGTCTTTTTAATTTTGCTAAACTTAAAGCTGATGCTAAGATGTTTATGGAAAAGTATGATGTTAGACCTAGAAATATTGATACTGCCTTTGGTAGACTTTCTGGTGGAAACCAACAAAAAATTATTGTTGCTAGAGAACTTGAAAAAAAGAATAACAATTTAATTATTGCTGGTCAACCAACTAGAGGAGTAGACATTGGAGCTATTGAATCTATTCATAAGTTAATACTTAATGAAAAAGCCAAAGGAAAAGCTGTTCTTGTAGTTTCTTCTGAACTTTCTGAAGTTTTAAACTTATCTGATAAAATTGCTGTTATGTGTGCTGGAAAAATAACTGGTATTCTTGATAGAAAAGATGCCAATGAAGAAAAAATCGGAATATTAATGGCAGGTGGGAAACTTGATTAAAAACAAAAAACTATTAAATATTTTAGTTCCAATAATAGCAGTTGCTATTGCCCTTTTAATTGGTGCAGGAATTATTTTCTATATGGGTGTTAATCCATTAACAGCGTATTACTACTTATTTACAGGTGCTTTTGATGGTGTAACTCCTATAGCTAGAACTCTTTTAGAAGCAACTCCACTTATTTTTACAGGTCTTGCTGTTCTATTTGCATTTAAAGGTGGTATGTTCAATATCGGTGCTCAAGGACAGATGATTATGGCTGGACTTACTGCTGCTGCAATTGGTGGTTTTATAACTAATACTTATATTAGTAATCCTGTTGTTATCTTACTTGTTGGTGGTTTTGCTGGTTTCCTTTGGGCCGCTATTGCTGGTTATTTAAAAGCAAAGCTTGGAGTTCATGAAGTTATTTCAACTATTATGCTTAACTATATAGCTATTAGTTTTGAACAATACTGTCTTAACTATCCTTTAAAAGCACCTGGATACAATCCACAAACTCCATCTGTTATTGAAGCTGCTAGATTAGGTAAACTTTTAGATATTAGAGTCCCATTGAACTACGGCTTTATAATAGCCTTAGTTGCTGTTTTTTTAGTTTGGTTTATTTTAGAAAAAACAATTCTAGGATATCACGTTAAAGCAGTAGGATTCAATCCTACTGCTGCTGAAAATAACGGTATAAACGTTAGAATGATAACTATTGTTACTTTAGGTATTTCTGGTTTCTTAGCTGGTCTTGGTGGAGTTGAAAGAGTTCTTGGTGGAGTTGGTCAATATGCTTATAAAACGGGACTTACGGCTTCTTATGGATTTGATGGAATAGCTGTTGCTCTTCTTGGAAAAAATAATCCCATTGGTGCTTTACTTGCTGCTATTCTTTTTGCTGCTTTAAGAGTTGGTGGAAGATCTATGCAATTTAATACTGATGTTCCTAGCCAAATGGTTATTATGATTCAAGCTATTATTATTTTATTAATTGCTGCTGAAAATATGATTAGATCTTGGTTAGAAAAAGGATCTAAAGGAGGAGCTGAGTAATGCATTCTATTATAATAAGTTTAATTTTTGCAACTTTTAGACAAGCTGCTCCAATACTAATTACTGCTATTGGTGGTATGTTTTCTGAAGTTACTGGTGTTGTTAATATAGGACTTGAAGGTATGATGTTAATGGGAGCTTTTGCTTCTGCTGTTGTATCATACTATACTGGAAGTTGGGTTCTTGGAATTATTGGTGGTGCATTAGCTGGTGGACTTATAGCCCTAATTCATGCTATTATAAGTATAAAGTATAAGGGTAATCAAACTGTATCTGGTGTAGCTATAAATCTTTTTGCTTCTGGATTTACAATTTTTATGCTTAGAGTTTTATTTGAACAAGCATCTAACAGTCCTGTTGCAACTAGAATTCCTGTTATTTTTAACTTTTCATTGTTAACATATATAATTTATGGAATTGCTATTTGGGCAAACTATTTCTTATATAAAACTGTAACAGGTCTTAGAATGAGAGCTGTTGGTGAATATCCACTTGCTGCTGATACTGTTGGTATTAGCGTTGATAAAGTAAGATATTTTGGTGTTGTTATGTCTGGTGTTTTTGCTGGTCTTGGAGGTACTTACTTAGCTATTGGAGCTCTTAGTCAGTTTTCTAAAGAGATGTCTGCTGGAAGAGGTTTTATAGCTCTTGCTGCACTAGTTTTCGGAAAATGGAAACCTAAGGGAGTTTTATTTGCAAGTTTACTTTTTGGTTTTGCTGATGCTTCACAAACATTAATTCAACAACATGTTCACTTTATACCACCACAGTTTATTCAAATGATACCTTATATCTTAACTCTTCTAGCTCTTGCTGGAGTAGTTGGTAAAGCAGTGGCACCTAGTGCTTCTGGTAAACCATATGATAAAAATACAATCTAAAAACTAATGGATGGTGATTATGAGTAAAGAAAAATTTTCAAGCGTTGGTGGACAAGCTGTTATAGAAGGAGTAATGATGAGAAATGCTGATCTTCTCGCTACTGCAGTTAGAAGACCAGACGGTGACATTGTTTATAAAAAAACACGTATATCTAAAAATAGAAGTAAACTTGCTACAATTCCTTTTTTAAGAGGAGCTATCACTTTATTTGATGCCCTTGTTTTAGGAGTTAAAGAGCTTACATTTTCAGCTAATCAAGCTGAGGTTGAAGAGGAGCAGCTATCTCAAAAGGAGGCTGTTATGACAACTATTTTTTCATTGGCATTAGGAATAGGACTTTTTATTGTTCTTCCCTCTGTGATTAGTAGTTTTCTTTTCAAAGATAATAGAGTTCACAGTAATCTATTAGAGGCTGGACTTAGACTTAGTTTCTTTGTTCTTTATATCTTTTTAATCTCTTTTTCAAAAGATATTAAAAGAGTATTTCAGTATCATGGTGCTGAACATAAATCTATATATGCCTATGAACAACACTTAGATTTAACACCTGAAAATGCACAAAAATTTACAACTTTACATCCTAGATGTGGAACTAGCTTTTTACTTATTGTTATGTTTATTGCAATTATTGTTTTTACTTCACTTGATTTTATACTGCCACCACCTACAACTTTCACAATGAAACTTTTAACTAAAGTTGTTTTAAGAGTAATTTTTATGCCACTTATTGCAGGGATCTCATATGAGTTACAAAGATATACAAGTAATCATCTTGATAACTTCTTTGTAAAACTTATTGCTGCTCCTGGAATGGCACTTCAAAGGCTTACTACTAAAGAACCTGATTTAGCTCAATTAGAAGTTGCTCTTGTAGCTCTTAAAGTTGTTATTGGTGAACCTGTAGATAATGCAATTGAAATAAATGTATAGTATTAAATAATTAGTAGTTTAAGAAATTCTTAAACTACTTTTTTTTGTTTTTTTCTTGATTTTATTCTCTAAGAAGAGTATATTAAGATAAAATAGTAATTTATGGAGGGGTAAATGAATTATAAATTTAATCAAAATAAAGCTTGCGAATTTTTTCCATGTCACAAAATGGAAAACTTAGAAGAATTTAGTTGTATGTTTTGTTACTGTCCACTATATATGTTAGGTAAAGAGTGTGGAGGTAATTTTAAATATACTGCTGGGGGAATTAAAGATTGTTCAAATTGTATTCTTCCTCATATTAAAGATGTTGGTTATGATCACATACAAAAGAAAATGCTCCATGTTATTGAGTGTGTAAGAAATGAGCACCTTAGAGATATTGGGGAGGAAGATAAAATAATAAATTTAAAATAATTAAGAGGTGATGAATTATGAATCCAAATGATTTTACAGAAAATTCCATGTTGGTATTAACAGAAGCTCAAAATCTGTCTCAGCACTATATGCAACAAAGTATTAAACCTGAGATTTTAGCTTTAGCTCTTGTTGTTCAAAAAGAAGGACTTATAGGTAAGGTTCTAAATAAAATGGGAGTTAATACTAACTCATTGCTTTTAGGTTTAGAAAATCTTTGTGATAAATTACCAAAAATTCAAGGTGCAACTCAAACTACTGGCCTTGACAATAAAACAAACCAAATAATTATGGAAGCTCAAAATCTAATGAAAAAAATGGGTGATTCTTTTATTAGTGTAGAACACTTATTCATGGCTTTACTAGATAATACATCTTTTTTAACTTCCCTTGGAGTTAATAGAGATACCTTTGAAAAAGCCATCTTAGAAATTAGAGGTAATAAAAAAGTAGACTCACCAAACCCTGAAACTAAGTATGAAGTTTTAGAAAAATATGGAAGAGACCTTGTTGAATTAGCTAGAGAGGGGAAAATTGACCCAATTATAGGTAGAGACGCTGAAATTAGAAGAACTATTCAAATAATATCTAGAAGAACTAAAAATAATCCTGTTCTTATTGGAGAACCTGGTGTTGGTAAAACTGCAATTGCTGAAGGGTTTGCCCAAAGAATATTAAATGGTGATGTTCCTGATTCATTAAAAAATAGAAAAGTATTCTCTCTTGATATGGGATCACTTATAGCTGGTGCTAAATTTAGAGGAGAGTTTGAAGAACGTTTAAAAGCTGTTCTAAAAGAGGTTGAAGATTCAAATGGAGAGATTATTCTTTTCATTGATGAAATTCATACTATTGTTGGAGCTGGTGGAAGTGACGGAGCTATGGATGCTGGAAATCTTCTTAAACCAATGCTTGCTAGAGGAGAGATTAAGGTTATAGGAGCTACTACTTTAGATGAATATAGAAAATATATTGAAAAAGATCCCGCTCTTGAAAGACGTTTCCAAACTGTTTTAGTTGATGAACCAACAGTTGAAGATACTATCTCTATTTTAAGAGGTATCAAAGAAAAATTTGAAGTATTTCACGGAATTAGAATTACAGATGGAGCTATTGTTGAAGCTGCTGTTCTAAGTAATAGATATATTCCTGATAGACAGCTTCCTGATAAAGCTATTGACTTAATTGATGAAGCTGCTGCTATGATTAGAACAGAAATGGACTCTATGCCTGAGGAACTTGACCAATTAACTAGAAAAGTTCTACAACTTGAAATAGAAAGAGAAGCATTGAAAAAAGAGAGTGATCCTTACTCTAAAGAGAGACTTGATATTTTAGAAAAAGAACTTTCAAACTTAGTAGCTAAAAAATCTATTTTAAAAGCTCAATGGGAAAATGAAAAACAGGATATGAATAAATTAAAAGATATTAAAAGTGAAATTGAAAAAGTTAAACTTGAAATATTAGAAGCTGAAAGAAAATATGATCTTAATAAGCTTGCTGAATTAAAATATGGAAAACTTGCAACTTTAGAGAAAGAGTTAGTAGCAGAACAAAAAAGACTTGAAGAAGCTTCATCTACAAATAAACTTATTAAGCAAGAGGTTACTGTGGAAGAGGTTTCTGAAATCATCTCTAAATGGACTGGTATTCCACTTTCTAAACTTATGGAAAGTGAAAAGGAAAAACTTTTAACTTTAGAACAAAACTTAAATGAAAGAGTTATAGGACAAGAGGAAGCTGTTAAAGCTGTTTCTGAAACTATTTTAAGAGCTAGAGCTGGATTAAAAGATCCAAATAGACCTATCGGTTCATTTGTATTTTTAGGACCTACTGGTGTTGGTAAAACATATCTTGCTAAATCTCTTGCATACTTCTTATTTGATAATGAGGAAGCTGTTGTTAGAATTGATATGAGTGAATATATGGATAAATTCTCTGTTACTAGATTAATTGGTGCACCTCCAGGTTATGTAGGATATGAAGAAGGTGGACAATTAACAGAAGCTGTTAGAAGAAAACCATACTCTGTTATTCTATTTGATGAGATTGAAAAAGCCCATCCTGATACTTTTAATATTTTATTACAAGTTTTAGATGATGGTAGATTAACTGATGGTCAAGGTAGAATGGTAGATTTTAAAAATACACTTATTATTATGACCTCAAATATTGGTAGTCACTTAATTCTGGAAGATCCAACTTTAAATGAAAAAACTAGAGATGATATTAACTCTTTACTTTTTGCTAATTTTAGACCTGAATTCTTAAATAGAATTGATGAAACTATTTTATTTAAAGGACTTGGCCTTGAAGAGATTAAAAATATAGTAAAACAGATTTTAGGTTCTTTGGAAAGTAAATTAAAAGAAAGAAAAATCAATTTCCAAATAACTGATGTAGCTTCTGAATATTTAGCAAAATCAGCTTATGATCCTCAATTTGGTGCTAGACCACTTAGAAGATATGTTCAAAAATATATTGAAACAGAGATTGCTAAGCTTATTTTAAAAGGTGATGTTAAAGAGAGAGAAACTATAGAAATAGCTTATGAAAATGATAAAATAACATTTAACGTTGTAAAATAGTGAAAAAAGGAACTAAATTAGTTCCTTTTTTTATTTTTTGTATTGACACATATTAATTTTTATGATACTATCTATATATAGCTTGGCAGCAATAGCTACGGAGGTACACCCAGTAACATTTCGAACCTGGAAGTTAAGCCCGTAAACGCCGAAAGTACTTGGGGGGCAGCCCCCTGGGAGGATAGGAAGTTGTCAAGCTTTTTTATTGGCTGAATAAAAAACTAAAAATATCTTTAATGAAAAAAGGACCTAAAATTAGGTCCTTTTTTACTTTTTATTATATCTCGGTATAATCTCTTCCTCTTCATCAAATCTTGTATTTGAAATATCTTTAGATATCTCTTTATATTCTAACTGATAACTTTTATTTTTAGGAATTGAACAATATATTTTATCTCCAGGGTTAATTATTTGCCCCTCTTGAATATGTACTGCCCCACTAATAAAATCAAGTATTCTTTGTGATTTTTCTGAATCTAAATCACTTAAATTTATATGAACTATTTTCTCTGCTTTAATGTACTCAACACATTTTAAACAGTCTTCAAATCTAGTTGGTTTTAAAAAAACTATATCATAATCTCCCATAACTCTCCTCCTTCTTTCTTTTGATTATACACTATTTATAAATTTTCTACTACTTTTTTTACTATTTCATCAAAAGGAAGAGAACTTGTAAATCCTGCTGCCTTTATATGGCCACCACCATTAAAAAGCCCTGCTATAGCATTTACATCCTTATCTCTTTTACTTCTCATACTACCCTTTATTAATCCATTTGGCTCTCCTCTTAAAAAGAGAGAAACCTCACTTTCATTAAAATTAATAATCTCTTCAACAACACCTTCAGTATCGTCTTTACTAGCTCCTATCTCTTTTAATGTTTCATAAGGTAAGTAAAAATACACTAATTTTTTTCCAGATACAAACTTCATATCACTTAAAGCTTTTCCTAATATCTTTATTCTTTCCATTGATTTTGATTTAAAAAAATCATTTACTATTTTGTTATTATTAACTCCTATAGCCATAAGTTTTGATGCTACATTAAATGTTTCACTTGTTACGTTACTATGAGCAAAGTTTCCTGTATCATTTACAAGTCCTAAATAAAGTGCACTTCCCATATTAATATCAATTGGAATTTCTAAAAATTCAAGAACATTATACATTAATTCTGATGTTGATGATATATCTTTTACTAAATTTAAATCTCCATAATTTGGGTTACTTATATGATGATCTATATTTATTTTATACATATTTTTTACTATATCTGCTACATCTCCAGTTCTTTCTAGTGTTGCTGAATCAACTAAAATAGCTAATTCATACTCTTTAGAATCTATATTCTTTGAACATTTTATCTCATTTATACCCTCTAAAAATTTAATATTTTTAGGAATCTCATCTTGAAGTGTAAAATCTATTTTCTTATTTGGATATTTTTTTCTAAGTCCTAATAAAAGTGCAAGTCCTGCACCTATTGTATCTCCATCAGGATTTACATGTCCTCCTATTAAAATACTTTCCATCTCTTCTATTTTATCTTTAATTTTTTTCATCTGTTGGTCCTTTCTCATCTTTTTCTAACATTCTTTGTTCAAAAGTATATCCTCTTCCCATAACTTCATGGACATCAGAAACCACAATAAATGCTTCCTTATCTATTTCCATTACAAGTTCCTTTAAAAGGTGTATCTCTCTATTTCTTAAAACTGTTGTAATAACATCTCTATCCTTTTTAGAATATAGTGCCTTTGCAATATAATGGTTTCCTGTTTTTCTTAAATCATTCACTATTATTTTTCTAACTTTTTCTACTTCAGATGTTATTATATATGCCATTTTAGCATTTCCCATACCATTGATAATCTTATTAATAACAATTCCACTTGCATAAAGATTTATTAATGCAAAAAGAGCCTTTTCTGCACCAAAAATATATGCTGCAAATAATACAACAGTTGAATCGACTAAAATCAGCCCTTGTCCTATAGGTATCTTAAAAAACTTATTTAAAATTCCTGAAATTATATCACTTCCACCAGTAGTTCCACCACTTTTTATTACTATTCCAAGACCTACTCCCATTAAAACTCCACCATAAAGTGTTCCTAAAATAAGATTTCCTGAATTTGAAAAATCAATCAATTTATCTATATGAGGAAATATCCATTTTAAAAGCTCTACATTTAATGATAAAAATGTAATACCTGCAAGGGTTTTAGCTCCATAAGATCTTCCAAACACCTTAACTCCTATTAAAAAAAGAGGTATATTAATAACAAAAATTAAAGTTCCAACTGGAATTTTCGTTATATAATTTAATAAAATTGACATTCCTGTTGCTCCACCTGGTGCTAATTTAGATGGTACTAAAAAAGCATTAATTCCAACTGAAGCTATCATTGTTCCAATAAAAATACACACATAATCTTTCAAAACTCTTAATTTTTTTCTTTTCACTTCTGCCCCCATAAGTTAGTTTGTTTTATTTATTTTTATCTTTTTTTTCATCTCTTCCAAATACATTTCATCTGAGTTATAACCCATTCTTTTTGCCATTAAGTTCATAACTGCAATTTCAACCATAGCTGCAGCATTTCTTCCTGATGATATATATAGTTTAAACTTAGGTATTTCATTTCCCAATATTATTTCTGAAGACTCTTGATAATCCATAGCTGTTAAGTAATCTTCACTTTTCAATTCTTGAAGCTCTATTATTATATCTAATCTTTTACTTATTCTAACTGCTCCTACACCATAAAGTGCTTTGACATCAATTATTCCAAGTCCTCTTATCTCCATAAAATATGGAAGCTTAGAAGCTCTTCCTGTTATATCTCCTATTACACCTTTTTCAAGTCTTACAGCATCATCTGCTATTAATCTATGTCCTCTATGTATAAGTTCAAGTGCTGTTTCACTTTTTCCTATTCCACTTTTTCCAGTTAATAGAACTCCAAAACCATATAATTCTACAAAAACACCATGAAGTGATATTGATGGCGCAAAATAGTTTTCTAAATATGCACTAAATGTTGCTACTATATGACTTGGTCTATCAAGTGATGTCTCTAAAAGAATAACATCTTTTTCTTTTATTATATCTAAAAAATACTCAGGTATCTTCTCTATCTTAGAAACTATTACAACTGGGAAATGTTCTTCAAAATATCTTGATAGGTTTTTATTCCTTTCCTCTTCTGTTAATTTTTCTAAATAGTTAAACTCTCCTGGGCCAAATAATTGTATTCCTTTATATCCCTCTTGAT
>SAMEA5043657__coassemble_222_pt1 | contig 11565 bp, 8 predicted proteins | sample SAMEA5043657__metabat2_low_PE_001 | metagenome-assembled genome bin SAMEA5043657 (sample SAMEA5043657) | Gadus morhua
TCATCTTGTAATACTGGACATAAATAATATTTATCGTTTTCATATTCTCCAGTAAAATACAATATTTCATCCTCTATTTTATATTTCACATTTTCACTTTTACTCCATAAAAAGATATTTGTAAAATTCATATCAGAAGTTTCAAATCTTCCTTTTAAAAATTTTTGTATTATATTTCTATCTTCAATTGTTAGTACTTTCCACTTCATTTTACACCGCCTTAATAAACTATTGCCAGTATATAACAATTATTTTTTTCTGTCAAACTTTTGGCATAGTAAAAAGAAGTTAGAAATTATCTAACTTCTTAACATTAACGGTGTATTCTTATCTTTCTAAATGTTAAAATTCTTTCTAATTCCTCCTCATTAGAAATTTCCATTTCAAACAATATATATACTAATAAAATCAAAATAAGTACTACAAATAACATAATAAATTTTTTAGAAATAAAATTATTATCCATAACATTTACTCCTTTACTTTATATATTTACTGTATAAATTAACAATTGTCAAATTTTTTAATATTAATACATCTCCTCAAGTCTTGCTATTCTATCTTGCGTACTTGGATGTGTACTAAATAAATTGGCCATTTTATTTCCTGCAAGAGGTGAAACTATAAACATATTTTCAGTTGCTGGTACTGCATCCATATGTATTTGAGATGTGTATGTTTCTAACTTTCTAAGAGCACTTGCTAAATATCTTGGGTGTCCACTTATTTTTGCCCCAAACTCATCAGCTTTATACTCTCTAGATCTTGAGATTGCCATTTGAATTAACATAGCTCCCATTGGAGCAAATATTGTTATTGCTAAAAGTCCTAAAATACCTCCACTATCATCATCGTCATCTCTTCTCCCTCCAAATATAGCTGACCATTTAGCTATATTTGCTAAGTAAGCTATAGCTCCAGCAAGTGTTGCTGCAACTGTTTGAATTAGTATATCTCTGTGAATTACATGCCCTAACTCATGTCCTATAACACCCGACAATTCATTTTCATCCATAATCTCAGACAGACCTCTTGTCACTGCAACAGCTGCATTTTTAGGATTTCTTCCTGTTGCAAATGCATTTGGTTGACTCTCATTTATCATATATACTTTAGGCATTGGTATCCCTGCATTTTCTGCTAATTTTTTAGTAATCCAGTAAACTCTATGGTTTTCAGGTAACTCTTGAGCTCTATACATAGAAAGTACTATTCTGTCACTAAACCAATATGAAATAAAATTCATAGCTCCTGCAAAAACTAAAGCTATTGTCATTCCAGTTTTTCCACCTATTGTTCCACCTATAAATAATAGAAGCATTGTCATTGCTAACATTAATAGAAATGTTTTAAATCCTTGCATTTTTTTACCTCCATATAATGTCTTTTCTATAAAATAACATAATTTCCTTTTTTTGTAAATCTTGCTTTGTATTATAGAAAAAAAGAGAGGCTTTTCCTCTCTTCATTCTATTTATTTTTTTATATAATTTGCTGCTTCTTCTCCAGCTATACGACCAAATACTACTGATGCACTATAAGCTGCACTAGAACTTACTACCTCTCCTGCTGCGTAAAGTCCTTTTGCTACTTTTCCATTCTCTTTAATAACTTCTGTTTTATCATTAGCAACTACTCCACCCTTAGTCATATGCACTGCTGATTCAACTTTTGCTGCATAAAATGGCCCTTCTGTTTTAAACTCTCTTTTAAATGGAACCTCTCTAAATTTATCTTTTTTCTCTCCACGAATCCCTGCATTAAACTCTTTTCTTGTAGAAAGTAAAACTTTTTCAGGAACTCCTATTTTTTTAGATAATTCTTCTAGTGTATTAGCTTTAATATGATATCCTTGTTTTGTATGTTTTTGTAAACGATAACTTGATTCATATAAATTTTGATCATATACATAATAAGCATATGCTCCTGGTTGAGTCAATATATCATTGGCTGTTTTTATTCCAGCTGTTTTTTCACTAGTAAATCTTTCTCCATTTTGATTAATTAACATAAATCCATCACCACCACCTGTTAAATCTCTTGATGGTATTAATATAAATGAAAAAATACTTAAAACATCTAAATTATCAACTTTCAAATCATGCTTTTCAAATATAGGCATAAAGTCTCCTGTTGCTCCCATTTGATTTGATGTTGCTAATTTTTCTGATCCTGGTGCATACTTTTCAAGAAGTTCTTTATTATGAGAAAATCCTCCTGTTGCTAAAACTACAGCTTTTGCATTTATATCATAGAAATTATTTTTATTTTGTACCTTCACTCCTGTTGCAACTCCATTGGTAAATATTATATCTAATCCTTTTGTTCCAGTTCTTATATCTACTCCTAAAGCTTTTGCTTTCTTTTCTAATCCTGTTTGAACTTCTTCTCCAGCATAGGCATCTTTTTCTGCCATGTGACTTCTATTACTATAGTTATGATTTAATTCAATTCCCATTCCTCTTAACCATTTATCTAAAACAAAAGCTCCTTTTCCTTGAGCTATAATTCTTTCTTTTGTATCATTTGCTTTACTTTTATCTTTTACAAATTTTTCAACTGAATCAGTTATCCCATTAGATTTTTGAGCTTCTGAATTTATCATATCAAAAAAGTTCATATCAAACTTTCCATTTCCACTTAAAATATCAAGTTTTTCTATTAAAATAACATTTTTTATTCCTGATTCCTTTGCTGATATTGCTGCTGCTAAACCTGCTGGTCCTCCTCCAACAATTAGAAGTTGTGTATTTATAGGTTCTAAATATGCCACTGGCTGTTCTGGAGCTTTTGTTTTTATCGTTATTCTTCCATAATCTTTTCCTGCCTCTTTCATTGCAGAAGCAACAGCCCTTTTAACTCCGAGCGATGTGTAAGTCGCTCCTGAAACACTATCCACTATTGGACTTTGTGCCTTTAAGATTCTCTCTTTTATTATAGGAAATGCTCTTTTCATTACAGGAGCTGTTTCTTTATCTGAAATTACATTTAAATCAACTATTTTTTCTCCATCTGTTACAACATTCAATTTAATTTCCCCACCAAATCCATTTCCTTTAGCAATAAACTCCTTTTCTTTTGAATACGTCATCGTTGCTAAAGCTCCAACCATTAATAAAAATATTATTTTTTTATTCATTTCCCCTCCAAAATTGTTTTAATTGTCTCAATTATAAACAATACAAACTGTTTTGTAAATATTTTTTTGAAATTAAACTCACAATAAAGTATTTATAAAAAATAACATTTATTGATTTTTCCCTTGAAAACAATTATACTTTAAGTGGATAAATTAACTAAAAAATAACCAAAGGAGAAATTTATGAAAAATTTAAAAATCAATACTTCTTCAGCAGCTTATGAAGTTACTATTGGCTCAAATTCTGTAGAAAAAATTTCAGAATATACAGATAATTATGACAAAATTTTACTTTTCTCTAACAATAAAGTTGGAGATTTATATAAAAATAAACTTCTATCCCTTCTTCCTAAAAATAAGACCTTTTATTTTCAAATTAATGATGGAGAACAATATAAAAACATTAATTCAGCAATGGATATATATTCATTTTTAATAGATAAAAATTTTTCTAGAAACTCTTTAATTATATGTCTCGGTGGTGGAGTTATCTGTGATCTTGGTGGTTTTGTTGCTTCGACATTTATGAGAGGAATTGATTTCTTACAAATACCAACTTCTTTACTTGCTCAAGTTGATGCTAGTATCGGTGGAAAAGTAGCAATTAACCATCCCCTTGGAAAAAATTTAATTGGAGCTTTTAAACAACCTATTGGAGTTTTAATTGATACTAATTTTTTACATACACTTTCTAAAAAAGAATTTCAATCTGGAATGGGTGAAATTATAAAACATAGTATTCTTATAAAAGATAAAAGTTATTTTGATTTTTTATTTACTAATAGTAAAGATATTAAAAATTTAAATAGTAATTTTATAAATGAAGTTATTTATAAATCTTGTCTTATAAAAAAATCTTTTGTTGAAAATGATGAATTCGAAAAAGGTGACAGAGCTCTATTAAATTTAGGACATACTTATGGACACGCTCTTGAAAATCTATATAACTACCAACATATATCACATGGTAATGCCATTTCAAAAGGAATCATATTTGAACTATATCTTTCTAAAGAGTTAAACTTTGTTTCTCAAGATAAAATAGATTCAATAGAAACACTTTTTAAAAAATTTGATATAGATTCAACACCTATATTTATAGAAAATTCAATACTTTTAAACTTAATAAAAAATGACAAAAAAAATATTAATAATAACATTAATTTCATATTGCCTCACGATAGTTTTTGTGTAAATACCTCTGTTGACAGTGATCTAATTTTAAAAGTGAACTCTAATTTTAAAAATAATTTTCTTAAAGCTGTTATAGACATTGGAACCAACTCATGTAGATTATTTATTGCTCAAGTAAATAAAGAAAATAATGATTTAAAAATAATTACCCCTTTATATAAAGATTTAGGAATTTCAAAATTAGGAAAAAATTTAAATAATAGTGGTATTCTTTCTCAAAAATCCATAGATAAAACTTTTTCCATATTAAAAAGATTCAAAACAAAAGCTGAAAATATGGGTGTTAATGAAATTATTGCTTTTGCTACATCAGCTACTAGGGAAGCTAGTAATGGAGGATTATTTGTTGAGTCTATAAAAGCACAATTTAATATAGACACTGTTGTTATTCCTGGTGAAATAGAAGCTAAGCTTAGTTTTAATAGCAATTCTGTTCTTTACTCTGGTGAAATATTAACTCTTGATATTGGTGGAGGAAGCACAGAGATTACAATTGGTACTTCTAATGAAATATCTTATATTAAAAGTTTTCCTATTGGAGTTGTCAAATTAACAGAGATGTTTTTTAAAGAGGATAACTACTCTTTAGAAGCAATTAATTCAGCAAGTTGCTATTTAAAGGGATTCTTTAAAGAGATTTCTAAATTTAAAGATCAAAATTTTTCTATTATTGGAGTTGCTGGAAGTGTCACTACAAATGTTTCTGTTCTTAAATCAATGAAAAAATTTGAAGAGGATAAAATTGATAATTTTAATTTGACTTATACTAATTTAAAAGATAATTTAAACTTATTTCTTTCTCTCCCATTAAAAGAAAGAGAAAATATTATAGGATTAGAAGCTAATAGAGCAGATGTTATTATTTCTGGTAATATTATTCTTTTAACCATTCTTGATTTATTAAAGAAAAACTCTTTAATAGTGTCTACTAAAGACAATCTTGAAGGGGCTATGGTATTAAATATTTAATTGTTTTTTTATTCTTCAAATGATATAATTTTTTGTGCTTACATTTTATAAAAAACAACACAAGGAGGAACAATGAAACTTTTATTAGATAAATGCTCAATTGGTGGTTGAGCAAGCAAAATTGGACCGGAGGTCCTTTCTAATTTACTAAAAAACCTTCCAAGTGTGGAAGATAAAAATTTAATCGTAGGATTTGAAAAATCAGACGATGCTGCTATTTATCAATTAACTGATGATATAGCACTTATTCAAACATTAGACTTTTTTACACCTATGATAGATAACCCATATTTATTTGGACAAATTGCTGCTGCCAACTCTTTAAGTGATGTTTATGCTATGGGTGGAGAACCTAAAACAGCAATGAATATTGTTTGTTTTCCCGAAAAGGAAAATTTAGAAATTCTTGGAGAAATACTAAGAGGTGGAGCTGAAAAAATAATGGAATCTGGAGCTGTCCTAAGTGGTGGACACTCAATTCATGATCCTGCTATTAAATATGGACTTTCTGTTACTGGAATAGTTAATCCTAAAAAAATATTTAAAAATTATGGTTCTCAAGCAGGAGATATTTTAATAATAACAAAACCTTTAGGTACTGGAATTATTTCTACAGCTTCTAAAGTTGAAACTATAGCAGAAGATGTTAAAAATGAATGGATTAAACTTATGACTACATTAAATAAATATTCAGCTGAAATTATTAAAGAATATCCAGTTTCAGCATGTACTGATATTACTGGCTTTGGATTTTTAGGACATGCTTATGAAATGGCCTCAGCTTCTGAAAAAACTTTTGTATTAGAACAAGAGCTAATTCCATATATCAATGCTTCTAAAGAGTTTGCCAAAGAGTTCTACATAACATCAATGGGACAAAAAAATAGAAACTATTTAACTGATAAAATTGATATTTCCTCTGTTCCATTTTGTTTACAAGAGATAATGTTCGACCCTCAAACTTCTGGTGGCTTACTTTTCTCTATTCCAGGAAAATATAGTTCTGAGGTTATGAAAAAATTAAATGACTTGGATATTAAGTCATCTATTATAGGTACAGTTGAAGAGTTTAACAAAAAATCTATTATTGTAAGATAATTTAAGGAGAAATATGAAGACTAAACAGAATTTATTAAGAACCTTACCAAAAGTTGATAAATTAATTGACTCTCTTTTAGAAAAAGATTTTTTTAAAAACAAACCTTATAAAGAGGTTTATACTGCTGTTGAAGAAAGCATTACTTTTTTTAGAAAAGGTATTCTCAACGACACAATTATTAATTTTTCAGAAACAGATATGGAAAATAAAATTACTCAAATTCTCTCTAAAAATTTAGAATATAAATTTAAAAGAGTTATTAATGGTACTGGAACTATTTTACATACTAACCTAGGAAGAGCTTTATTTTCTGAAAATCTTTTAGATCATTTAAAACATTCTCTAAAAGGGTATAGTAATTTAGAATTCGACTTAGAAACAAGCAAAAGAGGAAGTCGTTATTCTCATATAGAAAACTTAATCGCTAAAGTTACTGGGGCTGAAGCTGCTCTTGTTGTCAATAATAATGCTGCTGCTGTTATGCTTTGTTTAAATGAATTTAGCAAAAATACTGAAGTTGTTATTTCAAGAGGAGAGCTTGTTGAAGTTGGTGGTTCTTTTAGAATTCCAGATATCATGGAACTATCAAATGCCAAGTTAATTGAAGTTGGAACTACTAATAGAACTCATCTTAAAGATTACGAAAAAGTAATAAACGAAAACACATCTATGTTATTAAAAGTTCATACTTCTAACTATCATATTTCTGGATTCACTACCTCTGTTTCAAATGAAGAGTTAGCTAATTTATCTAAAGAATATAATCTTATCTCTATGGAGGATCTGGGAAGTGGAGTTTTAATTGATTTTTCAAAATATGGTATAACAAAAGAACCTACAATTGCTGAATCTTTACAATCAGGAATGGATCTTGTTACTTTTAGTGGAGATAAACTTCTTGGTGGACCTCAATGTGGAGTTATTGTTGGTAAAAAAGAACTTATTAACCGTCTAAAGAAAAATCAGTTTTTAAGAGCTTTTAGAGTTTGTAAAATGACTATTTGTGCTCTTGAATTTATTTTTAAAGAATATATTGATGAAAAAGAAGTCGTTAAAAACAATCCTACTCTCAATAGAATTTTAGAAGATTCTAAAGTTACTTTTGAAAGAGCAGAAATTTTAAAATCACTTCTTGATTCTATTAATTTAAAAACTGAAATTATTGAAACAAAAGCTATTATTGGTGGCGGTTCTATGCCTAACGCTACAATTAAAAGCTTTGGTCTTGCTATTAAAGATATAGATGGAACAACTCTTGATAAGTTCTTTGCCACAGGAGATAATCCTATTATTGGTAGAGTTCAAAATAATGAATTTTTTATTGATTTAAAAACTATCCATAGTGATGAATATTCTATTATTTTCAATAAATTTAAAAAATATATTAACTGTGATTTTTAATGTGTAATATTGTAATTGGTACTGCTGGTCATATAGACCATGGTAAAACAACACTTATTAAAAATTTAACAAATATAGATACAGATACGCTTATTGAAGAGAAAAAAAGAGGAATCACAATAGATTTAGGGTTTGCTTATTTAACAATGCCCAATGGTAAAAAAATAAGTATTATTGATGTTCCTGGACATGAAAAATTTATAAAAAATATGATTGCAGGCTCAAAAGGAATAGACTTTGTTCTATTCCTTATTGCTTGTGATGATGGTATTATGCCTCAAACTATAGAACATAAAGAGATTTTAAAACTTATGAATATTAAACATGGAATTGTTATTCTTTCAAAAACTGATTTAGTTACAAAAGAAAAAATAAATATATTAAAAAATGAAATATCTACTTTTTTTAATGATAAATATTTTAATAATTTTCCTATTATAGAAACTTCATCTAAAAATCCAGAATCCTTTTCTAATCTATATAATATAATTATTTCTCAAATTAAAAAATTAAATATATCTAAAGTAAGTAAAGATTTTAAATTGGATATTGATAAATTTTATTCTATTAAAGGAGTAGGTACAGTTGTTAGTGGTACCTCTATTGGTTCTATTTCTAAAAATGATTTTTTAACTCTCTACCCACAAAATGTTAAAGTTAAAGTTAAAAATTTAGAAGTCCATGGTCAATCACGGGATTTTATTAAATATAGGACTCGATGTGCTATTAATATTTCAAATATAAATTCAAAAGATATTTCTCGTGGAAATTTTCTTAGTAATTTTAATAATTTTATACTCTCTAATATTTTCGATATCTCTTTTAAAGGTATAAACAATTCAATTCCTGCAAATAATACTAAAATCAGATTGCATATTGGAACTGGTGAATATTTCGGTAAAATAAAATATATCCACAGTAATTTTAATAATTTTATATTTTTTCAACTTGTAATGGAGAAATCTATATATATTCGTAAAAATGAGATTGGTATAATTAGATCTCTTGAATCGTTAAGCCTTTTAGGAAATATAAAAATCCTTCAACCTAAAGGAAGTTCAATAAAAAAAGATAATGTTGATTATATAAAAAATTTACAAAATATCTATTTTGATAAAGTTATAGAAAATAAAAATATTTTAAATGATTCAGATTCTTTTACTATTTTAACAAATAAAATAATAGATTATATTTTGAATTTTCACTCACTTAACCACTTACTTCCTGGAATATCTAACGCTACAATCAAAAATATTTTTTTCCCATCAAAAGAAAAAGATGAATTTAATGCTTTTATTAATTTTTTAGTTACAAATTCATATTTAAAAATTGAAGATGGCATCATCTCGCATCCTTCTTTTAAAATAAAACTCACTAAAAAAGACTTAATAATAAAAGAAAAAATATTTAGTTTTTTAAAAAACAAAAAATTTGTCGGTTCAAATTACGGAGATATTCAATCTTTCTTTAAAAATGAACCTAATTTCTTAATATTATTTAGATATTTTATTAAAAATGGATTTTTTATTGAAATTGAAAAGAATAGATTTGTTCTCTCTGGATTTATAAAAGAAGCTATAAAAATATTAAATTATTTTATGGAAACGCATGAAACAATTTCTCTTTCTCAATTTAGAGATTCTATGAATATTAGTCGTAAATATGCACTAATGTATCTAAATTATTTTGATTGTGAAAAAATTACCATAAAAACCGATGACATTCGTACTCTAAAATAAAAAAACCATAGCAAAAATGCTATGGTTTTTATTTATTTTTTCTTTTTTCCACTAAAGAACTTAATTGCTACTCCAATTAACATAAACATAATTAATCCACCATAATAAAGTTTTATTGTAGACAGTTGTCCTGCTAAAGGTTTAGAGAAATTATATCCTGCAAATATCAATGCTATAAGAGTCATTACTACAACAATTACTCCTGCACAAATCGATAATCTATTTGATTTATGTATTTGAAAAGGCGACTTATGTCCTTTTCTTCTAAAAGCAATATAACTTATTCCTAAACAAAAATACGGTATTATTAAAGCCATTGTTGACATATCATATACTCTATAATAAAGCTCTCCTGCTGCTTTTCCACCAAAAGTTGTTAAAGCAATAAATAAAAATGCTAAAATTGTTTGAAAAATTAGTGCATTTTTTAAAATTCCATTTTTGTCATCTTTTTTTGTTAACCACTCAGGGAATGTTCCCTCTGGTGCTTCACTAAATACTCCTGCTGCTAATGAACTTCCCCATAGCATTAGAGCAACTAATGTTATTAGAGAATAAGCTATTCCCATTAATTTTACAAACCAAATTCCAAGTCCTATTTTATCACCCATAAATTTAAACCCTGCAAGCACTGCATTTACTAACGATACTTTTGAAAAATCTGCTTGTGTTCCAAATGCAGAAAGAGCTATTACTCCTAATACATATAAAGTTCCTATTAAAACTGATGATAATAATAATCCTTTTAAGAAATCTCTCTCTGGATTTTTAACCTTATTTACATATGGTCCTACTACTTCTCCTCCTCCAAATGCAAACAATATCCATGAAAAACTTCCTAATGCTCCAGCAATACTTGATTTTGAAGCTAAATCTATTTTAAAAGAGCTTACAGTTAAATGTGTCGCACTTTGTCCTGTAAAATGTAAATATAATCCTGCTACTAAAAATACAATAACTGTCAATAAAGATATATAACCTACAGGTTTTGATAAACTTCCTATAGATTTTTCAAACTTTATACCTATAATAAGTGATATAACAAGTCCTATTGCTGATAACCCAGCCATTTCCAAATTATTTATATGAGAATCTCCGTAGATTCCATAACTTAAATATGTTGGAACTCTTGTTGCTAATGTTGGTAGATAAAATATATTTGCTACAAAATATGACCAAATAGCTAAGTATGCCATTTTTTTTCCAAGTCCTATTTCAATCCATGAATATATTCCACTTGTTCTATCTTTTGCATAAGCTCCAAATTCTGCCATGATTAAACACAAGGGTAAAAAATACAATAGTATACCCACAATCAACATGGTGGCAGAGGACATTCCTATTTCCTTAAAATTATTTGCGATATTACCAAAACCAAATACTCCTAAGAATATCATCATTACTAAAGATGATACAGATAGATACTTTCTTTCCATTCCCAACTCCTTTTTCTTCTTTTATAAAACTTTTTTATAATACCACTATTTATATCAAAAAGCAATTATTTTGTTATTTAATTATCTTATTTTCCATCTATAATTTTATTATGGAATAATGTATAATATAATAAAACACAATTAAAAATAAAGGAGGAATTTTCATGATAAAAATTGATGCTATTGGACAAATTTGCCCTATGCCTATTATTATGACAAAAAATGCTTTAAAAGAAATTTCAGAAGGAACTATTGAAATTTCTGTAGATAATAAGATATCTAAAGAAAATATTGAAAAATTTGCTCATGAAATGAATTTTCATTATTTAACAGAAGAAAAGGATAATTTATTTTTTATTCAAATTACAAAAACTTTAACAAACAAAGTTGAAAATAAAAAATCTAACGATACTGTTATAGTAATTGACTCTGACAAAATGGGACAAGGTGATGATGCTTTAGGAGAAACTCTTATGAAGGGCTTCATTTATACTTTAACTGAAATAGAAGAACTTCCTAAGGCTATCCTTTTTTATAATAGAGGCGTATTTTTAACTTCTTTAATTAAATCATCAGTTAAAGATCTTC
>SAMEA5043657__coassemble_225_pt1 | contig 11484 bp, 9 predicted proteins | sample SAMEA5043657__metabat2_low_PE_001 | metagenome-assembled genome bin SAMEA5043657 (sample SAMEA5043657) | Gadus morhua
GAGCAACTGACTTGTAATCAGTAGGTGATTGGTTCGACTCCGATAAGCGGCACCATTTTTAAGAATTTTAAGATACGTAAGTATCTTTTTTTTTATAAAAAAATAAATTATAAATAAAAAGGAAGATATAAATATTTTTATCTTCCTTTTGTTATTTATTTAGTGGTTTTGTTATTTTCTTCTTCTACATATTTTAAATCATTTTTTAGTAAAATATATGCTTTTTTCATAGATTCCCAAACAGAAAACTCTAAAGGAATATCTGATGATGGAATATCATCTTGAGAATTAGAACCTAAAACTGAGAAAATAAATCCTAATGAAAAACTAGTTAAAAATATACCTAAAATAGTTTCCATAACACTAATAAGTCTAATATATGGATTTATAGGTGCAATTGTTCCTGTTCCTACAGTACTAAGAGTTCCTAAACTAATATAAATATGATTTAAAAAGTTTTCAAAATCAAATGTATGTGGTTTTGTAACTCCAATGAATAAATTATCAGATGACATTAAGTTTAGGATATAGTAAAAAGATCCAAAAGCTAATCCGAGAATAATATATGTTAAGAACGTTGTTAAAATATCCATTCCTTGAATCTTTCTTTTTTTATATATAACCATTATAAATTGTCGAGATATTAAAATCATAATTAAAAGCATCGAAACCATAATTGTTATAATGTGTAAGAATTTAATAATAACTCCAGTCAAAGATATTGAAAGCAAACTATCATTAACAAGTCCGAGAATAGGAATTAATAAAGTAAAATATATAATCAATGACATTGAAAAGAAAATATGATCACTTAAAAATATTCTAAATTTTGGTCTGAAAAAATATAAAAAAGGATAAAGGGTAATAAAAATTGAGATAATCATAACAAAACTACTAAGTACAAACTCTTTAGATGTCCAAGTAACATTGAAACGATAAAGTTCAATTCCTGCTAAAATCAAGGAACAAAAAAAAGAAAAAGTTCTTATTTTATGTTTTGAAAGAGTGTTGAATTTCTTAATTTTTAATAAAAAACTAAAAAGTTTTACTTTTAAATTATTTAACATAAAAATACCTCCGTATTGAGAATCACTTCACAATGTACTCCTATTTCTCAAAAATGTCAATATTTAAAGCAATTATATTGACATTAATGATAAAAACAGATAAACTTAACTAAACTTTAAAAAGGAAGTAGGTGAATTGCGTGTTTATATGGTTTGTTATTGGATTGATATTTTTGGGAATAGAATTAGCTAGTTTTGGATTAATATCTATTTGGTTTTCTATAGGAGCCTTTGTAACAATGTTATTTACAGATTTATCTATATATAATCAGTTTTATATTTTTACTGGAATTTCTTTAATTTCCTTATTATTAGTTAGAAAAATAGCTGTGAGATATTTAAAAGGTAAAAGTAAGGAGGTTAATAGGATAAAAAAAGCAGAGGTAGAAATTAAAGAGATAAAAGAAAATGGAAATTATACGGTATATTCAGAAGGAAAGTATTGGGACTGTATAAGTGATGAAAAATTAGAAATTGGAGAAAAAGTAAATGTTGAAAAAATTGAGGGAAATAAATTAGTTTTAAAAAAAATAAAAAGTAAAAAATAGGAGGAATAAATGTTATTTATATTCATTTTAGTATTAATAGCTGCTGTTTTAATAGCTTTACATGTTAGAATAGTTGCTCAGTCACAAGCATTTGTAATAGAAAGATTAGGGGCGTATTTAACAACTTGGGATGTTGGATTAAATGTGTTAATACCTTTTTTAGATAGAATATCTAAAAAAGTATCTTTAAAGGAACAAGTTATTGATTTCCCTCCACAACCTGTAATAACTAAAGATAATGTAACAATGCAAATTGATTCAGTTGTATATTTTCAAATTACAGATCCAAAACTATATACATATGGAGTAGAAAGACCATTAAATGCAATAGAAAATTTAACAGCGACAACTCTTAGAAATATAATTGGAGAGATGGAGCTAGATATGACTTTAACATCTAGAGATACAATAAATACTAAAATGAGAGCTATTTTAGATGATGCAACAGATCCTTGGGGAATAAAGGTAAATAGAGTTGAACTTAAAAATATAATTCCTCCAGCTGAGATTCAAGATGCTATGGAAAAGCAAATGAAAGCTGAAAGAGAAAGAAGAGAATCTATATTAAGAGCAGAGGGACAAAAAAAATCTTCAATATTAATAGCAGAAGGAGAAAAAGAATCAACGATATTAAGAGCAGAAGCTAAAAAAGAAGCTGCTATTAGGGAAGCTGAAGGAGAAGCTGAAGCAATATTAAGTGTACAAAGAGCAAATGCTGAAGCTATTAAATTGATAAAAGAAGCTGGGGCAGATAAAGCAGTCCTTGCTTTAAAAGGAATGGAAGCTTTTGCTAAAGTTGCAGATGGGCAAGCTACTAAGATAATTATTCCAAGTGAACTTCAAAGTGTAGTGACTTTAGGTGAAATTTTTCATGGTACAAAAGAGTAATTAGTGTTAGATAAATGTATAAAATGGGAGATTATATCTCCTATTTTTTTTTAAAATTATAATATTTTTTGCAGATAATTTGATATTATAGTATAATGAAAGGCATTGATTTATGTATAAAGAGATATAGAGGAGGGAAAATGGGAAAAAAATCAGTATGGGAGTCATATAAATTTCCAATAGTTTTAATAGGGGCAATATTTTTAGGAAGTTTTTTAGGAATCCAAATGGGACCTAAAGCAAAAGTATTTAAACCTTTTGGAGATATTTTTATAAATGGAATGTTTACTATAGTAGTACCTTTAGTTTTTGTAACAATAAGTAGTTCTATTTCTAGTATGAGTAATATGAAAAGACTAGGAAATATTTTAAAAAGTTTATTTTTTACATTTATAACAACAGGATTTTTAGCAAGTATTTTAATTATATTAATTGTAAAGGTGTTTCCACCAGCACAAGGTGTTAATTTGAATCTATCAGCAGTAACAGCACTAGAACCATTTAAAACATCAGATCAAATAGTAAGAGCTTTAACAGTGTCAGATTTTCCAGAATTAATTTCTAGAAAAAATATGTTGCCGTTAATAATATTTTCAATTTTCTTTGGATTTTGTATAAATTTAATTGGAGAAAAAGGAGCGGTTATATCTAAGGGATTAGATGCTTTAGCTGAAGTATTTTTAAAAATGATAAATATATTAATGTATTATGCACCAATAGGATTAGGAGCATATTTTGCTGCCTTAGTAGGAGAGTACGGAGGACAATTAATTGGATCGTATGCTAGAGCAATGTTAATATACTATCCACTTTGTATAGCTTATTTTTTAATAGCTTTTCCTATTTATGGATATATTGCAGGTGGAGTAGAGGGAGTAAAGTCATTGAAATATTTGATTTCACCAGCAATAACATCACTAGCAACTCAAAGTAGTATAGCAACACTTCCTGTAAACTTAGAAGCAGCAGAAAAAATAGGAGTGCCAAAGGACATTAGAGATATTGTACTTCCAAGTGGAGCAACAGCTCATATGGATGGAACATGTTTAAGTTCAATTTTAAAAATATCATTTTTATTTGGTGTGTTTAATATGCCTTTTGAAGGAGTTGGAACATATATAAGTGCTATTATTCTTTCAATAATGGGTGGAGTTGTAATGTCAGGTGTTCCAGGTGGAGGATTAATTGGAGAGATGTTAATTGTAACTATGTATGGGTTCCCACCAGAAGCCTTTCCAATAGTTGCTACTATTGGTTATTTAGTTGATCCACCAGCAACAATGATAAATGCAACAGGAGATACAGTGGCAGCAATGCTAGTAAGTAGATTTGTTGAAGGAAAAGATTGGATGAAAAAACAAATTATAGAATAAAAAGGAGTAAAAATTTGTCTAATGGAGGAAAAAAGTCATTATTTACAATAACGATACCTATCTTTTTAGAACTATTACTTGTAACTATAGTTGGAAATGTAGATACAATAATGTTAGGTCATTTTAATTATAAAGCTGTGGGATCAGTAGGTGGGATGAGTCAAATTTTACTTATTCAAAATACGATTTTAAGTTTTATTTGTTTAGGAACAACAATACTAATGGCTCAGTATATAGGGGCTCAAAATAAAGATTCAATAAAAAAAGTTATTTCTGTGTCTATTATAATGAATATAGCTATTGCTATTTTTTTAGGTGGAGTTTATTTCTTTGCTTGGGAATGGATATTAAAAGAGATAAAATTACCGTTAGCACTACGAAGTATGGGGATGAATTATTTTAAATTAGTTGGAGGATTTTGTATTTTTCAATCAATCTCTTTAACAAGTGGAGCAATTCTAAAAAGTTATGGGAATACTAAACCAATGCTTTTTATAAATGTTGGAGTTAATTTATTAAATATATTAGGAAATGGTATGTTTATATTTGGATGGTTTGGAGCTCCTATTTTAGGAGTTACAGGGGTTGGGATTTCTACAGTTTTTTCAAGATTAATTGGTGCAATTATATCTTTAAAAGTAATGATGGTATATTGTAAATTTAAATTTTCTGATTTAAAACTTTTTACAATTTCAATGATGAAAAAAATACTGTCTATTGGAATTCCAACAGCAGGAGAACACTTAACTTGGAGTTTAACACAGGTTGTAATTCTTGCAATGGTAAATACAATGGGAACAGACACAATAACAGCTAGAACATATTTAGCTTTAGTTTCCTCTTTTATTATGATATTTTCAATAGCTTTAGGACAGGGAACAGCAATTCAGGTTGGTCATTTAGTTGGAGCTGAGAAAAAAGATGAAGCTTATTCTCAGTGTTTAAAAAGTTTACTATTGGCCTTTTCAGCAGCCACATTATTATCAATATTAATATATTTAGGTAGATATGAGATAATGTCTTTATTTACAAAAGATATTACTGTAATAAATATCGCTGTAAAAGTTTTTCCTTGGTTAGTATTTATTGAAAGTGGAAGAACTTTTAATATTGTTGTAATTAACTCTTTACATGCAGCAGGAGATATTAAATTTCCAATGTTAATGGGATGTTTAATTATGGTTGGAGTAGCAGCACCCTTATCATGGTTATTAGGAATTCATTTTGGTTGGGCTTTAATTGGAGTATGGATATCAAATGGATTGGATGAGTGGATTAGAGGTTTTGCAATGCTTTGGCGTTGGAAAAGTAAAAGATGGGTATATAAGAGCTTTATGCATTAAAAAAGAGGTTGAGCAAAATAAAAATTTTGCCAACCTCTTTTTTGTTTAATTTTTAAGTATTCCTACTTTTAATAAGATAATAGCAATTGAGTAGATAATTGGGAAAGTAATAATAGTTCTAATGATAAAGAACTTAGCAACATCTAATAAATTAAATCCCATTTTTGAATTAACTAAAATCATACCAGTTTCACTAAGAAATATTAATTGTGCAAAAGATAAAGTTCCAACAATAAATTTAGCAACTTCACTTCCAGCATTTTCAATAAATAGTGCAGGTAAATACATATCAGAGAAACCTACTATCATAGCAGGAGCCATTTGAGAAGATATCTCATGAGAGAATCCTAAAAGATTTAGTATTGGCATTAAAGGCATAGATAAAATGCTGAAGAAATTAGTGTTTTCTGCAATAACCAATCCGATTGAACCAACACACATAATTACAGGAATAAAAGTAATATAGATAACTATAACTTTAAAAAGTGAATCAACCATAATATCTTTTTCAGAAGCATTTTTAGCTGTATTTGTAGCTAAATTAAAAGCATGAGCAAAACTTCTAACTCCAGTTTCTTCCACTTGATTCCCTTGATAATATTCGTTTTTGAATTTTTTTAATGGTAATCTTGAAATAATAAATCCAGCAATAACAGTTGCAAAAGCAATAGTTCCATAAAAAATCCAAAAAATATTAGAAAAGTTTAAAAGATCAGCAACAACAGCAGCAAAAGATATCCCAACAATAGAGAATGATGTTGCAATAACAGCTGCTTCTCTTTGAGTATAGTATCCTTTTTGATATTGTTGATCAGTAACAACAATTCCAATAGTTCCATCCCCTAAAAATGAAGCTAAAGCGTCAATAGCAGCATATCCAGGAACTTTAAAAACTTTTTTCATAATAGGAGCTATTAAAGTTCCTATAAATTCAACTAGTCCAAAAGAAGTAAGAAGAGGCATTAAAATAACACCTATGAAAAAAGTAACCATTAATGGTGGAATCATGCCTGTAGCCATAAGACCACCAGTATTTTCATTTTTTAAAAATTCAGGTGCTAAGTTAAGAGATATTAAAAGGAACATAATAGATCCTCCAATTCTTAAAATTGCACTAAATTTATCAGCAATAAATAATTCATTAAGATAAGCTTCTTTAAATTTTTTCTTAAAAAGTCCAATAGTTGTTCCAGTTATTGTAATAACAGAGCAAAACATAATTAAGAAATTAACTAAATTAGAATAATTATTTAAAACAAAATTTTTAAGGTGCCCCATAATGATTGAAGATTCACCTCCAATAGTGATGGGTGCTAAAAAAGCAAGTAATCCCAGTAAAGAATAGATACTAAATTTGAATATAGCCATAAAAAACCTCCAGAAATTTTAAATTTCTGCCAAACAAAAAAGCATACTATAAAAGTATGCTGAATTGAGAACTCACCTTAACTAAGCGTATTACTATGGCAGCTTTGTAATACTTAATTTACAGGAATATGTCATCAACGCCATCGGCCTTAGGCTCATACATATAGGTAAATTAACCTCTCTTTAAATTGTCAGTTAAGTATATATGTAAAAATAGAAAATGTAAAGATTTTTTTAGAGGATTAAATAAAAAAATATGTATTATAGAAAATAGGAGGTGATATTTTGTATTTAAAGGACGAGATGATTTTGTGGTCAATAATATTTTCTTTAACTATAAAGACAGGAAAAGTGGATACTTTGTTGTTTAATTCTAATTGTTTATTTGAAATCTTTAGAAAAAGCATTGAATTAAATAAAAATATATTTCATTGTAGTTATAACGAAAGAAAAAGTATTATTAAAACAATAGATTCTCTAAAAGAGATAGAAAAGTTAGAGGAGTTATTTAATGATTTTGTCTTTTTAAAGAGTTTGAAAAATCAAGTGAAAGTGGAAAATGAGATCATGAGGCAAGAAAATATAAAAATGGTTACATATCAATGTAGTGATTATCCAAGTGATCTTAGATATACGAAGCTTCCTCCCTATGTATTATATTATAAAGGAAGTTTTCCAAAAGAAAAAAATTTAAAAGAATCACTTGCAATTATAGGAACAAGGCATCCTGAAATTATAGAAGATAAAGAGTTTATAGAGAATATTGGGTTATATTTAAAAAGAAAGAATGGTTACAACATAAGTGGATTAGCTTTAGGTTGTGATGAAATAGGACATAGAGTAACATTAGAAATAGGAGTGAAAAATATAGCTATTTTAGGTCAGGGATTAGGAACTTTTGTTTATCCAAAAGAAAATGAAAAGTTAGCTATTGAAATTATAAAAAAAGATGGAGCTTTAATTAGTGAAATACCACCAAGTATATCGATAAAATCAATTTATCTATTAAATAGAAATAGATTACAAGTTTATCTATCTAAGGGGATATGTATTTTAGAGAGTGGAAGCAAAGGTGGAACAATGACAACTTTAAAATATGCTATAAAAGAAAAAAGAAAAGTATTTATTAGAAATGTAGAGAAAAATATAGAGATATTTAAAAAAAATAAATATAAAAATATCTATTTTATTAATTCGAAAGAAGATATAGAAAAAATAGATTTTCTAGGTGATGAAAATTATAAACTTTTTAATTAAAATAGGATATAATGAAATTAAAAAGAGGAAAAGAAGATGAAAAAGGTATTGTTATTAGATGGAGCAATGGGAACTACTATTAATAAAGAAATAGATATAGAAATAAAATGTAAGGAAAAAATCAATATTTTATTTCCTGAAAAAATAGAAAATATTCATAAAAGGTTTATTGAAAGTGGAAGTGATTTTATAAGAGCAAATACATTTAATTGTTCAGAAGAAGCCTTGAAAAATTATGGAGAAAATATTGATGAAAGTTATAATTTCGCTTTAAAAGGGGCAGAAATAGCAAAGAGAATATCAGAAAAATATAATAAAAAATCCATTGGGGTATTTTGTCTTCCAGGAGAAAAACAAATTTTAGGAATACTTGATGGGAAAGTAGATTTAATAATGATTGAAACTATATTTAACTTTAAATTGGGATTGGAAAGTTTAACATTGGTTAGAGAAGTAATGAAAAGAAAGAATATTAAAACTCCAATAATGTTGTCTTTTACCTTATGTGATGGCGGTAAATTATATTCAGGAGAAAGATTGTTAGATGTAATTGATTCTTTTATAGAAGATGATATTTATTCTGTTGGAATAAATTGTTCTTGTGTATTAAAAGATGTTGAAAATATTTTTGAAAAGTTAAGAGAGAAATTACCTAAATTAATAAAAATAACATTTCATCCTAATATGAATGAAGGAGAAAAAACATATTTAAACACTATGAAAAAACTTTTAGATAAAAATTTAGTAGACATTATAGGTGGATGTTGTGGAAGTAATTATGAACACATAAAAAAATTGAAAGAATTAATAAAGTAAAAAATAGGATCAATGAAATAAATTTATTTCATTGATCCTATTTTTATGGTGTACCTAAAGAGATTTGAACTCATAACCTATACCTTAGGAGGGTATTGCTCTATCCAATTGAGCTATAGATACGCATAATTGAAATGTAACAAATAAAAAAAAATAAGTCAAGAAAAATAAAATAATGTACAATAAACTTTCTTAACTTGATAAAATAAGAAGCATTTATTATAATTGACAAGCTTGACATTAGTGCTAAATATATATTATAATTACACTATGTTTTATAATATAACAAATTGCGGAGGGGTAATTTATGAAGAGAGTTTCGTTTTTTTTAGGGGCATTAGCACTTACAACAATAGCATCAGCAGCAGAAACAAAAGTTGGAGTAACAGTATATCGTTACGATGATAATTTTATGTCAACAGTAAGACAAAGAATTGAAGAAGTTGCAAAGAATGATAAAGATGTAGAAGTTTTAATGAATGACTCACAAAACGATCAATCAAAACAAAATGACCAAGTAGATATATTAATAGCTAAAGGAGTTAATTCATTAGCAATAAACTTAGTTGATCCAGCAGCAGCATCAACAGTAATAGCAAAGGCAAAAGCTGAGGATATTCCAGTTGTTTTCTATAATAAAGAACCATCTCAGGCAGATATGGACAGTTATGATAAAGCTTATTATGTAGGAACAGATTCAAAAGAATCGGGAGTAATTCAAGGGGAAGTAGTAGCAAAGCATTGGAAAGCAAATCCAAAATGGGATTTAAATAAGGATAGAGTAATTCAATATGTTTTATTAAAAGGAGAGCCAGGACATCCAGATGCAGAAGCTAGAACAACTTACGTTACAAAAACATTAAATGATAATTTTAAAATAAAAACAGATGAGCTTCATATGGATACAGCTATGTGGGATGCAGCTATGGCTAAAGATAAAATTGAAGCATGGTTATCTGGACCAAATGGAGAAAAAATAGAGGTAATAGTAGCTAATAATGATGGAATGGCAATGGGAGCTGTAGAGGCTTTAAAAGCTAACGGAAAGCCAAATATTCCAGTATTTGGAGTAGATGCTTTATCAGAAGTATTAGTTATGATTGAAAAGGGTGAAATGGCTGGAACAGTTCTAAATGATGGAATAAATCAAGGACAAGCAGCTTATGAAATAGCTAGAAATTTAGGTCAAGGAAAATCACCAGTTGAGGGAACAAAATGGAAATTAAATAATAGAGTTTTAAGAATCCCTTATGTTGGTGTAGATAAAGATAACTTAAATCAGTTTAAAAAGTAGGAGATGTAGGGGGGGTATTTAATCCCCCTATTTTAATAAAAATAGTATTTTTAAGGAGAGAAAATGGATAAGTATTTACTTGAAATGACAGGTATATCGAAATCATTCCCAGGTGTAAAAGCCCTAGATAATGTAAATCTAAAAATAAGACCACATTCAGTTCATGCTTTAATGGGAGAAAATGGAGCAGGAAAATCAACTTTAATGAAATGTCTTTTTGGTATTTATGAAAAAGATACTGGTAAAATACTTTTAGATGGAAAAGAGATAAACTTTATTTCAGCAAAAGATGCTCTAGAAAATGGAGTTTCTATGGTACACCAAGAATTAAATCAAGTTTTGCAAAGATCAGTAATGGATAATGTGTGGTTAGGAAGATATCCACAAAAGGGAATGTTTGTAGATCATAAAAAGATGTATGAAGATACAAAAAAAATATTCGAAGAGTTAGACATAGACATAGATCCTAGATCAAAAGTATCAACATTATCTGTTTCTCAAATGCAAATGGTAGAAATAGCTAAAGCCTTTTCATATAACTCAAAAGTTATAGTGATGGATGAGCCTACCTCTTCTTTAACAGAAAAAGAAGTTGGACATCTTTTTAAGATTATCAATAAATTAAGAGATAGAGGTTGTGGAGTAGTTTATATTTCTCATAAAATGGAGGAGATTAAAGCTATCTGTGATGATATTACAATACTTAGAGATGGACAATGGATATCAACTTCAAGCTTAGATGGTGTAAGTACTGATAAGATAATAGGAATGATGGTAGGAAGAGAACTGACTCAAAGATTTCCGCCAAAGACCAATAAACCTAAAGAGGTAATTTTAGAAGTTGAAAATTTAACAGCTAAGAATCAACCATCAATCAAAGAGGTTAGCTTTAAATTAAGAAAAGGAGAGATACTTGGAGTAGCAGGACTAGTAGGTTCAAAAAGAACAGATATTGTTGAGACAATATTTGGAATTAGAGAAAAATCTTCTGGAACAATTAAAATAAATAATAAGTCAATTGATAATCATTGTAGTTTAGATGCAATAAAAAATGGTTTTGCTCTTGTAACAGAGGAGAGAAGAGCTACAGGAATATTTCCACAACTTAATATAGAGTTTAATTCATTAATATCAAATATGCCAAAATATGAAGCTAAAAATAAGTTATTAAATTCTAGCAAAATGCAAGGGGATACAAAATGGGTAATTGATTCTATGAGAGTAAAAACACCAAGTCAAAAAACTCAAATAGGAAATTTATCTGGGGGAAATCAACAAAAAGTAATTATTGGAAGATGGTTACTTACAAGTCCTGATGTTTTAATGTTAGATGAACCTACAAGGGGAATAGATGTAGGGGCGAAATATGAAATTTATCAATTAATGTTAGATTTAGCAAATAAAGATAAAGCTATGATAATGATTTCTTCAGAAATGCCAGAGTTATTAGGGGTAACAGATAGGATTCTTGTAATGAGTAATGGAAGAGTTGCAGGAATTGTAAATACAAATGAAACAAGTCAAGAAGAA
>SAMEA5043657__coassemble_227_pt1 | contig 11439 bp, 9 predicted proteins | sample SAMEA5043657__metabat2_low_PE_001 | metagenome-assembled genome bin SAMEA5043657 (sample SAMEA5043657) | Gadus morhua
CCTCTTCCAAACTAACTTGAGAAACATCTCCTAAAACATTTCTTCCTATCCCTTCTATCTCTGTCCCTATATGAATCTCTCCTGTTTCTAATCCTATTACCCTACTATTCTCTTCTGGTATCCCTCTAATCTCAATAGTATCTATTAATACTGGTCCTTTAAAATAGTTTTCATTTTTAGTGATAACTACCTTACTTCCAACCTTCCATTCGCTAAATTTAAAAGGTCCAGTTCCATTTGGATTTATATGATAATCTTTTGCATTTTCAGTATATTCCTCACTTATTATAGAAGCTGATACATGAGTTAAATGGTATAAAAGTGAAGCTGAAGGCTCATCTGTTTTTATAACAACTGTATATAAATCTGGAGTTTCAACTTTAGAAATAGCCCTAAAAAGATCACTTGTCTTTGGATTTTTCTTAGCTCTATCTATTGTATATTTTACATCTTTAGATGTTAACTTCTGCCCCTTATGAAATTTAATACCTTTTTTCAAATGAAATATTAGTGTATTTTCATCTTTTTGCTCCCATTTTTCAGCTAATCCACCTACTATATTTAATTTCTCATCCCTTTCTATAAGTCTATCAAAAATATTAAAAATTACCCTTGTAGAATAAAGATCTCCTGAATCTTGTGGATATAAAGTAGTCGCTTCACTACTTTGAGCATAAACTAATTTTTTAGGTACCTCCTTTGAAAAACACAGTAAATTAATCATAAATATTAAAGCTAACATTCTCTTAAACATAAAATCCCTCCCATATTTTTATATATAAAAAAAGAGCCCACAGATATATTATATCTGTGAGCTCTTTATATTAATGATAGTTAATATAAAATCATTCTCTTACAGACACAACCCTAGTATTTTGAAATTCAAAATGGGATTGCGTCTTTTTTATCAAAAAGAATCAATCCTCAAAATACCAGCTTTGCCATGTAAATTTGATCTTAAACATATTTAACCATCCTTAGAATTTATTTTAATTTGCTAAAGAATATCATAGTAAAACTTCTTTGTCAAACTTTTAATATTAATTTTTTCTATAAGTTATTGCTTCTAACAGATGATGTCTCTCTATACTTCCACTTTCGTTTAAATCTGCTATAGTTCTTGCCACTTTTAAAATTTTATAATAAGTTCTCATGGACATATTTAATGAATTTATTGCCTCTCTCATTATCTTTTCACTAGAGATATCTAATTTACAATACTTTTCTATCTCATCACTTGTCATATCTCTATTTAACCTTTCACTTTCATACCTTTTATTTTGAATCTCTCTTGCTCTAAGGACTCTCTCTTTTATTTTTTCTGATGAGTCTCCTCTCTCTTCACTTATCATTTCACTCTCTTTTAATCTATATACTTCAACATACAAATCTATTCTATCTATAATGGGACCTGATAATTTTTTAGAGTATCTTCTAATATCATATGAGCTACAAACACACAGCTCCTCATCAAAAGCATTACCACAAGGACAAGGGTTACAGGCTCCAATAAAAATAATATTTGCTGGAAACTCCATTTTTCCATAATTTCTAGAAATAGAAACTCTTTTTTCTTCAAGAGGTTCTCTTAAGCTCTCTATTACCCCTTTTTCAAATTCTGTAAACTCATCAAGGAAAAGTACACCATTATTAGCAAGACTTACCTCTCCAGCTCTTGGAACTCTTCCTCCACCTATTATAGAAGTTACTGTTGATGTGTGATGTGGATCTCTAAAAGGTCTACTATTTATTATATAATCTCCATCTTTTAACTCTCCAGATATACTATATATCTTTGTTGATTCAATTATCTCTTTTTCTGACATTGGAGGTAAAATAGTTACTAATCTTTTTGCAAGCATTGACTTCCCACTTCCAGGAGAACCAACCATTAAAATATTATGTCCACCTGCCCCACATATTTCAAGAGCTCTCTTTGTCATACTTTGTCCTTTTACATCTTTCATATCAACATTAAAAATTTTTAAACTCTCTTTAATTTCTATAGGAGCCTCTATTTTTTCACTGTTTTCTATAAACTTAATAACATCTCTTAAATTTTTCACAGGAACTATATCTATCCCATGTATTAGAGAAGCTTCTTTATAATTTTCAAATGGAATAATAACACCTTTAAGTCCCTTTTCTTTTCCAAGTAACACTCCACTAATGACTCCTTTTACTCCTCGCACCTCTCCAGTTAAAGAAAGTTCTCCCATAAATAGATATTTATCTAAAATATTTCTTCTATCTTTTAAGAACCTCATTCCTAACATTATCCCTAAACACATAGGTAAATCAAAATGAGATCCTGATTTTCTTATACTTGCAGGAGTTAAATTAATTATAATTCTTTTAGGTTCAAGTAAAAATCCCATGTTTTTTATAGCTGATCTTATTCTATCTTTACTTTCACATATTGTTGTATCTCCAAGACCTACAATATTAAAGAGAGGAAATCCATTTATTACATCTACTTCAACTTCAACTAAAAAAGGTTCAATTCCTAAAAAACTAGAACTAAGTATTTTTACAAACATAAAAACCTCCTCAAATAAAATAAGGAGAGCAAATTATTTTGCTCTCCTTAAAATTGAAACTACATATTCTTTTCTACAACTATTTTAGCTAAAACACCATTAATAAACTCATGAGATTTTTCATCTCCGTATTTCTTAGCTAACTCAACAACTTCATTTACAAGAATTTCAGCTGGTACATCTTCAAACAAAATCTCATATGTTGCGATTTTTAAAAGTGCTTTCTCAACATTTCCAACTCTATCTAAAGTCCAACCTGTTATATTGTTTTTTAATGTTTCAGTTACTAGCTCATCATTTAAAGCCATTCCCTTTGCATACTTTACAATAAACTCTTTCTCGTTTGTATTTAACACTGTGTCATCTCTTAAAAGATAACTTTCTAAAGTTTCATCTAATTTTACATTAGTTAACTCCGATTCAAATACTATTTTAAATAACTCTTCTCTTGCTACTCTTCTACTCATTTTATTTCCTTTCTAATCTCTTAATCTATTTAATATTTGTTTTTTCAACTTACTTTGGAACTCTTTATCTCCCAATTTATACCCTATAAAAGCTAGTGCTAATATAAAAATTGTTTTTAAAACCCCATATTCTACAAGTAATATTCCCGAAATAAGCCCAATAACTCCATAGAGATATTTTCTAAAGTTAAGAATAAAATTTTCTATAATTTTTTCCAACATTTTCTACCTCCTATACCACTGGGTCTTTCTTCATTGATAATTTAGATATTCTTACTTCTATAACATCAACCTTTAAATCCAATTTCTCATCTAAAGTATTTTTAATATAGCTCTGTATATCTGTAGTCTTAGCTGCTATGCTAGAGTTTGATAAAATCTCTAAATTTATAATAATGTAAAACTTTCTGCCTTTTTTACCACAATCAATTTTTAAACTTCTAATATCTCTATCCTTTGATAGTAGTTCTTTTACTAAACTCTTCACTGTTTCTGTTGAAATATGAACAGTTCCATTTTCATTTTTTATAACATAATCTTCCTCTTTACTAAACTTAGAAAATAGTTTCAGTAAAGATATTATAAAGTATATTAAACATATATTCAATACCACAATTTTAAAAAGTAATGATGTTGTGTCAATATTTGAAAAATATGATGGCATCACCATGTATGCAAAACCAACAATAGACATTGCAAAGATCCCAACCCATGCAAAAAAGAATATTATTTTTTTAATCATAAAACTCACCCCTATAAAGAAAGATTAGAGGCGCAAAACGCCTCCTGTTCTTTTATAAAATCTCTATATCTTCCTGTTTATCATCAAGGTCTGATTCAGATAAAATCTTAACATCTTGAACAAAAACATTTACCTCTACAACTTTTAACCCAGTCATATTATTTATAGCAGTAAGTACATCTCTTTGAACATTTTGAGCAACTTCAGATATTTGATATCCATATTCCACTATAATATATATTTCTACGCTACACTCTTTTTCTCCAACTTCAACTTTAACTCCATTAGTAAGTCTCTTTTTACCAAGCATTTTACTAACTTCATCAGCAACTCCTCCTGCAAGTTTATAAACTCCAGAAACATCCTGTGCTGCTTTAGCTGATATTGTTTTCACTACATCATCTGCTATTTTTATATTTCCTAATTCATTCATAAAAACACCTCCGTAGATTCTATACTTATATTATTACATTTATTTAATTTTTTTCCTAGTTTTTTTCAAAGTTTTCTTCAATAAATTTTGTAGTTACCTTACCATTCCTATATATTTCATTTTCTAATACTTGTAAATGGAAAGGTATAGTTGTATCTATTCCCTCTATAATATACTCATTTAAAGCTCTTTTCATCTTTTCAATAGCTTCTTCTCTTGTTATTCCATGAACAATTAATTTTCCAATCATTGAATCGTAATATGGAGAAATTTCATATCCTTGGTATGAATGCGAGTCAATTCTTACTCCTGGTCCACCTGGCGCTATATAAGTTTCTATTTTTCCTGGTGATGGTAAAAATCCTGCTGTTGTGTCCTCAGCATTTATTCTACACTCTATTGCATGACCAAAAATAACAACATCCTCTTGAGATATATTTATTCTATCTCCCTCTGCCACTTTAATTTGAAGTTTAATAACATCTATTCCTGTTACCATCTCTGTTACAGTATGCTCAACTTGAACTCTTGTATTCATCTCCATAAAGTAGAAATTATCATTTTTATCAACTAAGAACTCTAAAGTTCCAACTGAGTCATAATTTATTGATTTAGCAAGTTTTACTGCTGCTTCACCCATGGCTTTCCTTACTTTTTCAGGTAATCTATTTGAAGGAGACTCTTCAATTAATTTTTGATGTCTTCTTTGGATAGAACAATCTCTCTCTCCAAGATGAATAACATTTCCATGCTTATCTCCTATAATTTGAACCTCAACGTGTCTTGGATCATCCACAAATTTCTCTATATAAACATCTGGATTTCCAAATGCTAAGTCTGCCTCAGTTTGAGCTGCTACTATTTTGCTTTCTAACTCTTCAGCAGTTCTAGCAAGTCTCATTCCTTTACCTCCACCACCTGCTGTGGCTTTGATCATTACAGGATATCCTATTCTTGTATCTATCTCATGTCTAGCTTCTTCAATGCTTGAGATAATTCCTGTTCCATTTGTTAAAGGAACGTTGTTGGCTATTGCTGTTTTTCTTGCAGTTGCCTTATCTCCCATATTTTCAATAGCTTCTGGACTTGGACCTATAAATGTAATATTTTGCATTTGACAAATTCTTGCAAATCTTGCATTTTCTGATAAAAATCCATATCCTGGATGAATAGCATTAGCTTCAGTAACTTCTGCTGCTGCTAAAATATTTGGTATTTTTAAGTAAGACTCAGTACTTAATGGTCCACCTATACAAACAGCCTCATCAGCTAATCTAACATGTAAACTATCTTTATCTGCTTCTGAATATACTGCTACAGTTTTTATTCCAAGTTCCTTTGCCGCTCTAATTATTCTTACAGCAATTTCTCCTCTATTGGCAATTAATATCTTCTTAAACATCAGGTTCCTCCTAAATTATATTGCTGCAGCTCTTACTTTAATTAGAACTTTTCCATAGTCAATTATTCCACCATTTTCAACAAGTATCTCTACAATTGTTCCATCAACTGTTGATTTTAAGGGTGTTCTAGTTCCCATTACAAGAGTAAATCCTAAATCTTGACCTACTTTTATATTGTCTCCAATAGATATCAGCTTTTGACCCTTTGCATTTTCAAAATAGAATTTTCCAATTCCACTTGAAATAATTTCTTCAAATTCTTCTATTGCTTTTATCTCTTCTTTTGGAGTTTTCACTGCATCTTTAACAACTATTTTTTTAGGTGTTGGTGCTTTTTTTATTTTAACTTTTACATTATCTTTCTCATATCTTAATTCTGTTAATCCACATTCACTTAAAACAGTTATCAAATCTTCTACTTGAAAATCTTCTTTCTTCATAAGTTCCTCCATCAATATTTATCACTTATTTTACCATAATTTTTCAAATCATTCAAGGAATCGTTACAGGTGTTATTTTATTTCATAACAACGCTATTTTTACCTAGAAGTTCCTCTATTTCAAGTATTAGATTTGAAGTTATATTCACTCCCATTTTAGAGTTTCTTAACTCTTTTTCTCCATCTCTATCAATTGCAAAACTTAAAGGTACATCTCCTTTATTATTTATAAATATCTCTTTTAGTCTACTGTATTTTTCTGTATCTCTATCTTTAATTAAAACATACAATCTATTACTTCTATTAAAAATCACATTGTCTATTTTAGTTATATTTCTAACCACTATTTTTTTAGTTTCATTTCCGTTAAAGTAATCTATTTGAACAGATCCTTCAACACACACTGCCTTCCCTTCTAACTCTTGATTCATTAGCTCCTTATACTCTCTTGGAAATATTATTCCACTTATATTATCATAATAATCTTCAAGAATAAAAGTGCACATTGGTTCACCACTTTTCTTAGTTAGGATTTTTTTTGCTTCTCTTAGTATACCATAAGTTTTAACTCTATGCTGAGAATTTTCGTTTTTTAAATCTGTTATATTCTCTACCTTGTGTACATCTAATAACCACTTATATTTATCAAGTGGATGTGCACTATAATAGAATCCCAAATACTCTTTTTCACTCTCTAGTTTATAATCCATAGTATAATCACTTAGGTCTGGTAAAGAGTAGTGCACAATTTCAGATTTAGCTCCTCCAAATAGATTCATTTGTTGAATATCATCCTCTTTTATTTTTTTATTAGCAAAATCAAAAGCTTTTTCCAAAGACTCAAATTTTTGTCTTCTATTTCCAGGCACAGAATCAAGGGCACCTGATAAAATCAATGCCTCTAAACTTTTCTTATTAAGCCCAAGTGGTTTCATTCTATATACAAACTCCTCATATCTTTGGAACCTTCCATTTTCTTCAAAATCGAACTTTATCTTTTCAGCTATTCCCTCTCCTACATTTTTTATTGCAGATAAAGAAAATCTAATTCCATTATCTTTCACTGTAAATTTTGAAGCTGGATTATTTACATCAGGAAGCAAAAGTTTAACCTTATGATTTTTAGCATCCTCTATATAAAAGGCTACATTTTCCACATTACTTTTTTCTGATGTCATTATTGAAGCATAATATTCCTCTTTATAAAAACATTTAAAATAAGCTGTCCAATAAGCTATTAAAGCATAAGCTGCTGAATGGGATTTATTAAATCCATACCCTGCAAACTTATCTATTAAGTAGAATATCTCTTCAGCTTTTTCCTTTGTATATCCATTTTCAATAGACTGTTTTACAAATTTTTCTCTATTCTCATCCATAATTGAAGCTTGCTTTTTACCCATAGCTCTTCTTAAAAGATCTGCTTCTCCTAGAGAATAGTTCGCCATTATTGAAGCTATTTTCATAACTTGTTCTTGATATAAAATAACTCCATATGTCTCTTTCAATACATCTTCAAGAGATTCATGAGGATACTTAATCTCTTCAACTCCATTTTTACAATTGATAAAAGTTTCAACCATTCCAGAACCAAGAGGTCCTGGTCTATAAAGAGCAAGTAAGGCTATTACATCTTCAAATCTATCTGGCTTTAATTTTTCAAGTATCTTTCTAATACCATTTGATTCAAGTTGAAATACCCCTAAACTATCACCAGTAGATAACATCTCATATACTTTTTTCTCATCTAAAGATATGTTTTCAAGTTTTATCTCTTTTTCCTTTGTTTCCTTAATATAATCTATTGTTCTTTGAAGATTTGTTAAATTTCTAAGACCTAGAAAATCCATTTTTAAAAGTCCTAAATCTTCTAATTCCTTCATTTGATACTGTGTCGAAACTCCCTTATCCTTATTATCTCTATAAAGAGGGACTACATCAGTTAAGGGTTCCTTTGTTATAACAACTCCAGCAGCATGAACAGATGCATGCCTAACTTTATTTTCAAGTCTTTGAGAAAGATTTATTAAATTCATAACCTCTCTATCATTTTCATATGCCTCTCTTAATTCAGCTACCTCTTTTAAAGCCATCTCAAGAGTTGCAAAAGCTGGAATTAATTTAGCTACCTTATTAACCTTTTCTAAAGGTACATCAAGAACCCTTCCCACATCTCTTATGGCAGCTCTTGCTTTCATTCTACCAAAAGTTATTATTTGAGCTACCTTATCTGCCCCATACTTTTCAACAACATACTCTATTAATTCCCCTCTTCTCTCTTGACAAATATCAATATCAATATCTGGCATAGATATTCTTTCAGGATTTAAAAATCTCTCAAAAATAAGATTATATTTTATAGGATCTAAGTCTGTTATTTTCAGTGCATATGCCACTAAACTTCCAGCTGCAGAACCTCTTCCAGGTCCTATTGGAATATTTTTATCTTTAGCATAAGCTATAAAATCCCAAACAACTATAAAATACTCCTCATATCCCATTTTTATAATAATATCAAGCTCATACTCAACTCTTTTTAAAAGTTCCTCTGATAAACCCGCTTCATATCTATCTGCCAATCCTTTATAAACTATTTTTTTTAAAAACTCAGTGGCACTTTTAGAGCATGATGGAATATCATAATGAGGAAATTTAAACTGACCAAACTCTAAAGATATATTGCATCTATCAGCTATTTTTTCACTTTCCTCTATATATTCTAAGGCATTTTCTCCAAGAGATCTTAACATCTCCTCCTTGCTTTTTAAGAAAAGTTCATGAGTTTCAATTTTCATTCTATTACTCTCATTTACTTTACTTCCAGTTTGAATACATATTACTAAATCTTGAAGTGTGTGATCCCCTTCATATACATAGTGAGTATCATTTGTAGCCACTATTTTAAGTTTATGCTTTTTTCCAAAATGAATTAACGATTCATTTAGCTCTTTTTGTCCCTCTACTCCATTTCCCTGTATCTCTATATAGAAGTTTTCTTTTCCAAATATCTCCACATAGCTCTCAATTTTAGAGTCTATCTTCTCTTCAGACTCATTATCTAAAATCCCTCTTGAAATCTCCCCTTGCATACAAGCTGACAAGGCTATGACACCTTCACTATGTTTTTTTAAAAACTCTTTATCTATTCTAGGTCTATAATAAAACCCATTCAAATAACCTTCTGAAGCTATTTTCAAAAGATTTTTATACCCTATATTATTTTCTGCAAGAAGAACAAGATGAAAGTTTCTTCCCTCTCTTTTATCCATTTCAAACTCAGAAACATAAGCTTCTATTCCAATTATAGGCTTTATTCCCCTTGATATTGCTTTTTTATAAAACTCTATAGCCCCATACATATTTCCATGATCTGTTATTGCCATAGCTTTCATATTCATATTTTTTGCTTTATCTATATACTCTTCAATTTTTCCTACACCATCTAGAAGACTGTACTCTGTATGTAAATGCAAATGAACAAAATTTTTATTCATACTCCCTCCTATTCACGGTTTTTTTTAAAACTTATATAAAACATATACGTCGCTATTAAATATAGTACTACTGTTATATAATAAGGCGCTGTATATGATACCTTTTCCATTATATATCCTGCTACAACCATTCCAACTGCCCTTGTAGCATTTGATGACATTGATATTAAACTACTCATTAGTGCTCTATTTTCCTGCTCTACAGTTTCTAGAGCTATATTCTGTATTAAAGGTTGATTTAGGTTCATAAGAGTCGATCTTAAAAGAAAAGATATTCCAACAACTACAAGTCCTTGAGGAAATGCTATAGATATTAGAAAAGGAATAGATAGCAATTGACAAATAATAACTGTATTTTCCTTTCCAAGTCTTCTTGCAATAAAAGGTACAGAAAGTCCACCTATTACAAGTCCAAGTTGTGATAACCCCATTATAATACCAACCTTTTCATTATCTATATGAAGTGCAAATTTTAAATATACACTGAAAAATGGGATTACAAGACCTGCTCCAAAACCTAAAACTGTATTAAAGGCTATAAATTCTAAAGGCTTACCTTTTACAACCTCTTTTAAACCTTTAAAAAAATTTTTGTTCTTTTTACTCTCTTCAATTTTTACATCTTCTAATTTTATAGCTGGTATAAAAGCTATAAAAAGTATAATAGCACACACTACATATACTAAGGGTATACCTAAATTATATGCAAAAACTTTTCCAAAAACTTTAACAAATATTCCTCCAAAATAACTTCCACTAACCATACCTAAACTTTGCACTACAAAGTTTTTACTAAATACATCCACTCTATCCTTTGTATTTGTATTTTCTATTAATAAAACTCCCACTGAAGAAAATGGAAACCCATATCCTAGACCCATAATCACTGAAAATATCTTAAGATATCCCTCTTCCTTAAAAAAGGCCACACCTAAAATTCCAATAATCATAAGAGATATTCCTAATTTTATTGTCTTTTTAAAACCAAGCTTAGAACTTAAGTAAGCATTTAATAATGACCCCACCGCTATTGAAATACTGTTCATAGATAGTACTTCACCAACAACTAACTCTCCAAACCCCAAATTTTTCACATGGATTCCTGTAAAAACATTATAAACCCCTTGCATTACAAGTGTCGCTATTAAATTAATACTGATAATTGAAACAACACTTTGGTTATATTTAATCCTATTTAATTTAAACATATTTCCCCCCTGAAAAATGTATATACTATATTATACAATATAAAATTGCAAAAAAAAATACTTCTAAATTTTTTTAGAAGTACAAAAAATAAAGATGGTCCTCCGGGGGGGAATAGAGGGCCATCTTCAGGGGGGGATTAAATAATACTCTATAAGTACAAAGTCTTTTTTTATCAATAACTAGAAAACAACTCTATTTCGTTTTCTAATTATAATTTTTTGACGATAATAGTTTAAAAAAAGTTTTAATTTTTTTATTTTTTTTCAAAAATATCTATATTTACTTCAACTGTAGTTTCAAGTTCATTTAATAAAAACAGTTTATCCACTCCCTCTTTAGGGCTTCTCCATCTATATGGAGTCATATTAAATAAATTTTCTATGCTTTCTTGTCCTTCAATTTTTGTTTTATATTTTATATTTACAGTTTCAATATGAGAAAAAATATTTAAATCCTCAACTGGTGAATAACATTCAACTCTTACATTTTCATAAACTACTTCTTTCATCTGTAAAAGATGCTCTTCCCCTGTTGAAACAACTATTAATTTTCCACCCTTTTTCAATGTTCTCATTTTTTCTTCTGGAATTATTTTAGCAAACATGCATATTATAAAATCAAGAGACTCATCTTCTAAAGGCAATGAACTTGCACTAGCAACAACCCACTCTATTCCTTTATATGATTTAGCCGCAGCAATAACTGCTTCTT
>SAMEA5043657__coassemble_238_pt1 | contig 11023 bp, 6 predicted proteins | sample SAMEA5043657__metabat2_low_PE_001 | metagenome-assembled genome bin SAMEA5043657 (sample SAMEA5043657) | Gadus morhua
GTAAAAAGTTTTATTATATATACTACACTTTCATTAGGAGCTATCATTACATCCCTTGCATTTAAATTACCCTGAGGATTGAAAATACCACTAGAACTATTATTTTCAACTGATGCTGTTATTGTTGATCTTTTTTTATCAAAAGCAAAAATATCATTCCCTTTTGCATCTTTTGTTTTTATATCTATAATATTATCTATAATATTCATTTTATTTATTGAAATATCACTGCTTGTATTTGTAACTTTAACTTTATATATAACTATATTATTTGGTGCATATCTATCTTTCTCTGAAGTTGTTTCTATTTTATATGTATACCTTACTAAATTAATAGAATTTGCTGGAACCTCATGTGTTTTATTACGTGCTGAAAAATAAGATTTTACATTTATTTCACCCATGTAATCATCTTGTAATTGTCCCTCTATCTTATATACTACTGTTGCATTTCTTTGTAACAATATATTACTAACATTTAAATTACCATTGGGAGAATAATCACCAACACTATTATCTCCTACACTACTTTCTCCTGTTATTTTTATACTTTTAAATATACTTTGATCAAAGTCTTCTTTTATACTTAAGGCTTTTACTGGAGTATTTCCCATGTTTTTAACTGAAATTTCATATTTAACTATTCCACCTTTTTCATAATATTTGGGCCCTATATTATTAACATCTAAATCATATATTGCTCTTGTCATTATATTTTTTTCTGTTAATATAATTTTATTATTTTCTCTCACATTTACTACTGTTTTTATTGGCCCATTTACATTTTCATTTATTGTTCCTCTAACAATATAATGAACTTCTCCTCCTATTGGAATAAAAACATTTTTTGCAAATAAACTACCATTTAAAGAATATTCTCCCAAGCTTGTATTTTCCCCTTTTTTATCTCCACTATTTTGTATATCTTTAAATATTTTTCCAACTCCCCCTCCATCTAAAGGAGAAAGTAAAGAACCTATCATAAATCCTATTGACCCCTTAAAATCTTTATTACTATTGTTTGTTAAAATAATATCATATCTTACTCCATCGCCATTATCATATTGATTTTCTGTAGTTTCATTTTTTTTTAATTGTAAATTTAATCCAATCATTGAATCTATTGCAAATATATTTATTGCTGAACTTATAAATATTAATATTGCTAAATAGAGTCTCCCCAGTTTTTTCATTTTATTCTCTCCTTAAAAAAATCATTTCATCAAAGTATGTCTTTTCTATGTCTCTTTTATATATTATCATTTTTAAATACTTTTTTCATTTGCTTTAAAAATACTAATTTATTTATATCTTTTTTATAATGCTTTTAGTACATTCTTTTCACTATTTGATAAAATTTATTATTTCAAAAAAATAAAAAAGAGAGTTAAATATTTCATTAACTCTCTACATTTTCTATTATTTATTATAAACCCAGTTTTGAATATCATTAAAATTTTTATTAACAATCTCTTCTACTGTTAATTTTTTTGCATCTATTTTTTCAAAGAATTTTATACTCACTTCACCTTTTTTAGGAAATTTTCTTTGAGCTGGAAATAAGTCATATGCTCCTTTTATTCCAAAAGGTACAATATCTACTTCTAATTCTTTAGCTAATATTGCATAGAATTTTTTAAAAACTCTCATATCTCCATCTCTGCTTCTAGTTCCTTCTGGAAAAATCACTATACTTTTTCCTTTTCTTAAAGATGTCGCTGCACTTTGTAGCGTTTCAGCTAGATTTTTATTTATATCTATTAAAATAATATTAGAATTTTCACCAACATATCTCATTAATTTATTATTAAAATGAGCAACCTTAGCTAAAAAATAAGTATTATTTAATATTTTATTTGGAACACTCTGAGAAAATATAAATCCATCTAAGAAGCTTTGATGATTCCCTATAAATACAGTTGGTTTAGTAATATTTAAGTTTTCTAATCCCTCTTTTTTTATTTTTACATACATTGAAAACATAGGTTTTAAAAGGGTTTTTCCAAATACTCCTATTGTGTTGGATTTAGGAAGATCTTCATCTTGACTTTTTTCAAGAATTTTTGACCAATCAATATCTTTCACATCTATTCCTGTGGTATGAGTTTTTATGTATTCTGAAATTTTTAAAACTGTTGGATTTTCAACTAAAATTTCTTCTGTTATATTAACTCCAAAACTAGCCTCTGCAAATGTCATAAACTCTACTAAATCAAGAGAATCCAGTCCTAAATCAAGCTCTAAATGAGCTGATGATGGTATATTTTTTCCTTTTAAATTTTTCAAATATTTTGAAATTACTTCAAACTCTTCAAAAGTTGGTATATTTTCTTCTTTTTCTTCCTCTATCTTTCCTTCTAATAAATCAGGAACCATAAATCTTCTTATTTTTCCAATTTTTGTTTTTGGAAACTCTTGTTGCACAATTTTTACATCTAATATTTTTTTATAATTAGGTGCTTTATTATTATATTTATCAATTACATCATTTTTCAAAGTTTCTAAAATATTTGTAACTTTTTCCTCTTTCACTTTTGAGAAATTAGGATAAACTACTGCTGTTAATAGTGATTTATACTCAACTATAACTACCTCTTCTACTAAATCTGTTTTTGATGTAATCCATTGCTCAATCTCTATTGGATTAATATTTTTACCATTTGATAAAACTATCATCTCTTTTTTTCTACCAGTTACATATAAATAATCATTCTTAAGTTCTCCTAAATCTCCAGTATGGAACCATCCATCTCCATCAATAACCTCTGCTGTTGCTTTTGGATTATGGTAATATCCTTTCATTAGATTTCTTCCCTTTGAAAGAATCTCCCCATCTTCTGATATTTTCACTTGAACTCCATCCATAATTTTCCCTGCTGAACCAGGAACAACTTCATTAATTGGAGTAAAAGCTATCATTGGTGCCGTTTCTGTAAGTCCATATCCCTCACATATATCAATTCCTAAGATTTTAAAATCCTTTGAAATTTCTGCATTTAACTTTGATCCACCAGATACAAAAAATCTTATATGACCTCCAAATCCTTCATGTACTTTCTTAAATATTTTCTTACTAAAGCTTTTATTATTTAGTTTTTCACACAATTTAAATAACGATTTAGCGACCTTACTAGAGTTGATTTTTTCCATTATTTTTTTATGAAGCATCTCCCAAAGTCTTGGCACTCCTATCATCATAGTTATTTTATGATCTTTTAAAGCTGCCACCATTGCTTGAGATGATATTTCTTTTAAAAATACTATTGTAGAACCCTTCCCCAATGGAACTATTCCAGATCCCAATAATGGGAATATATGGTGCATTGGCAAAAGTGCTAATACTCTATCTGATTCTAAAAACATATTGTATTTATTAAGTCCTTCAATATTTACAAGTATATTATCAAAAGTTAACATAACTCCTTTTGGACTACCTGTTGTTCCTGATGTGTATAAAATTAATGCTACTGCATCTCTATCTGGTGATTCAATTATTCCATCATATTTACTTTCATCTATTTTAATTTCATCTACATTTATAATTTCTAAATTAAAATCTATATCTTTTACAGCTTCTATTGCCACATCTTTAGTATTATTAGAAACAAATATATATTTTGGTTTTGAATCTTCAATAAAATATTTAAATTCAGCTACTTTTGAAGCTGAGTCTAAACATACACACGTTCCCTTTTTGTCCCATACTCCTAAAAATGAAAAGAAAACTTCAGGTCTATTTTCTATAAAAATAACCACATTATCCTCTTTTTTTATATTTAATAAATCTCCATATGCTTTTGAAATTGAAATAAGTTCTATATATGAATATTCTTCTTCTTCATATATAATTGCTGTCTTATTTCTCGGTATTATAAACTCCAATTTTCCCCTCCTATTTCATTACAGGTGTTTTTTTTATAAATGAATTATACCATAATCTTATATTTTTTTCAATAATTCAAAAAAAAGAGAAGATTTAAATTTCTTCTCTTTTTAGACTATTTTGTTATTTTATTCTCTATTTCTTCCCTTGCAATTTTTACAATTTCTTCAATATTTTTATCTTTTGGATATATTTTATCAAGAATCGATATCTTCATTTTTCCTGATTTCATTTTTTCTCCATAAGGCATTAAATCATATGCACCATCTATTGCAAATGGAACTACTGGTATATTTAATTCCTTTGATAAAATTGCAAATGTCTTTTTAAACTCTTGAAGCTCTCCATCTCTTGTTCTTGCCCCTTCAGGGAATATAACTAAATTTTTACCTTCTTTTAAAACTTTTGCTGCAATTTGAAGAGTTTCTTTCAGATTTTTATTAACATCAACTAATATTATATTTGAATTTGAAGCTATATTTCTTTTTATAAAACTTTCAAAATGAATAGAAACAGCGATAAAATATGTATTTTCTAATTCTGATTTTGATAACATTTGTCCAAATGCAAAACCATCTATCATACTTTGATGATTTCCCACATATATTACTGGTGATGTATGCTCTAACTTTGATGTATCCTTTTCTAATTTTATATACTTTGAGAATACAGGTTTAAACAAAACTCTAAGAAATCCAATATATTTTGATGTTGGCATTTTTAAATCTACTGGTTCTGAAAGAATCTTATTCCAATTAATTTCTTGCTCTTCAAAATTTCCACCTTGTTCTCTTATATATTTACAAAGTTCTTCTACTGTTTTTATTCTTGAGAAATCCTCTTCGTGTATCTCTACACCAAAAGTATTCTCAACATAAGTTATTATCTCAACTATATCTAAAGAATCTAATCCTAAATCTATTTCTAAATGAGATTCTGGAATTATTTCAACTTCATCATGAAGAGTTAAAATAAACTTTGATAATGCTTTAAATTCATCTGTATCTACTTCTTTTGATGTTGAAACTTTTTTTACATTCTCTTTTTTTACAACATCATCATCTGAAAAATCTTTAGATAAAGATATTCCTTCAATTAAATCTTTTAACATGAATCTTCTCAATTTTCCTAATTTTGTTTTAGGAAGTTCCTCTTTTACAATTATTATATCTAATATTTTTCTATATTTAGGTGCTGTAACATTATATTTGTCTATAACTTCCCATTTTATAGCCTCTTTAGCATTAGCTATTTTTTTCTCTTCTAAAACTTTAAAATCTGGGTAAATTAGTGCAACTAAGTGATTATTATACTCTGTAACTGCAATTTCCTCAATTAATTTTGTTTCTTTCATTATTTCTGCTTCAACATCAGAAGGATTTATATTTTTACCATTAGATAAAACTATCATCTCTTTCTTTCTTCCAACAATTTTCAAATGATCTCCATCAAACTGACCTAAATCACCTGTATGAAACCATCCATCTTTATCTATTGCTTCTGCTGTTGCCTCTGGTTTGTTATAATATCCCTTCATAACATTTCTACCCTTTACTGAAATCTCACCATCAGTCTCTAATTTCACTGTTACTCCTGGTATAGTTATCCCCACTGTTCCTGGTATTATGTCATTTGGTCTATTAAAACATATAATTGGTGATGTTTCTGTAAGACCGTATCCTTCTAGCATTGCCATTCCAAATGTTTCAAAATCTTCAGCTACTTCTTGGTCAAGTTTAGCTCCTCCCGAAACTAGTATTCTTATATTTCCGCCAAAACCTTCGTGTATTTTTTTGAAAACTAATCTACTTAAAGCTGGACTTTTTATTTTTTTACAAAGATTAAACATTTTTAAACTTAATGAACTTGCCTTTATTTTTGCCATTATTCCTTTATGGAACATCTCCCAAATTCTTGGAACTCCAATCATTACACTAATTTTATATTTCTTAAGATTTCTTTTTATAGCCTCAGATGATAACTCCTCTAATATTACAACTAAGCAACCAAAATATAACGGCATTAACATACTTAAAACTAAAGGTAATACATGATGGAAGGCAACATTGCAAGTATATTATCACTTTCTGTTACTAAATCTATCTCCTTTACTGCTTCTATATTAGACATTAAATTATCGTATGTTAACATTACTCCTTTAGGATTTCCTGTTGTTCCAGATGTATAAAGCATTACTGCTACTGCGTCTTTATCTAAAGCTTCAATACTCATATTTTTAATTTCTACTTCTTTTGTAAAATCTATTTCATCTATATTTATTATTAGAATATTAGACTTTGTTAACTCTTTAGCGCTTTTAGCTATTTCAATATTTTCATTTGATGTTAAAATGTATTTAGGTGATGAATCTCTAAAAACATATGCCAACTGGTCTGCATCATATCCAGCATCTAAGTTTGTACATGTCCCTTTTTTATCCCATACCCCTAGTATTGAAGACATATATTCAACTCTATTTTCCATAAATATTGCTACTCTTTCCTCTTTTTGTAGTTCCATTAATGATGACATTTTCTTAGACATTTTTATTAATTTTTCATAAGAATATTCTTCATTTTTAAATACCACCGCGGTTTTTTTACGATCATATATAAAATTCATGTATTTAATCCTCCCAATTTTGTAAAAATTTTTATTTTAATACACTTATTTTATAATAAGTTACCATAATTGTCCACTTTTTCCTTTTATTAAGATTGACTTTTAAAGATTTATCAAGTAGTATTAGATTAAATGACTTTGGAGGAATTTATGAATTTAGATAACCTTTTAACTATAACAAGATCTTATAGAAGTTTCAAAAATCAAAATATTCCAAGCAATATCCTTATGTCTTTAATATCTGCAGCTCGTCTTAGTGCTTCAGCAAGAAACAGTCAAACTCTTAGGTATACCTTAGTAAGTTCAGAAGAAATATGCAATAAAATTTTCCCTTTAACCGCTTGGGCTGGTTCTATTGAATGGAATCCAACAATAGAGGAATCCCCTACAGCGTATATCTTAATTAGTTCCCTTATAGAAAATCCCTTATCACAAATAACTTTAGGAATTGATATTGGAATAGCTGCTCAAAATATACTTTTAAAAGCTAGCGAATTAAATTTAGGAGGATGTTTTATTGGAGCTTTTAATAAAAAAGAGATATCCAATATTGTTGAACTTGATCTTGATAGATTTAATCCTCAATTATTAATTGCCTTAGGAAAACCTTTAGAAAAAGTTATTCTAATTGAAGGAAATGAGCTTAATTTAAGATATTATAGAGACACTGAAAATTTTAAACATTTTGTACCTAAACTATCTTTAGAAAATTTAGTTTTAAAAAAATTTTAGGAGGTATTTATTATGAAAAAAACAATTGGAACTTTTGCTGTATTAATCTCTTCTCTTGCTTTAGGAAAAGATATCCCAACTATAGCTGTCAATGGTGTTGGTAGTATTTCTGCTAAACCTGATACTATGAGTATTATTGCAAATGTTGAAACAAAAAATACTAACTCTCAAAAAGCAGTAGAAGAAAATAATACTATTGTAAAAAATGCTATTGAACTATTAAAAAAAGATGGATTAACTGATAGCAATATTAAAATAGAAAATTATAACTTAAACTATAGAAAAGATTATAATAGTAAAAGTGACGAAATGAATTATTTTGTTAATAATCAAATTATAATTACAACTAAAAATCTAGAAAAAGCTGGTGATCTATTAGGGATTTTAAATAATAGTGGTGTTAGTAATATTAATAATGTTAATTTCTTTATATCAAATAAAAAAGAACTTGAAAATAAAGCATATAAACTAGCTTATACAGATGCTAAAAATAAAGCTAAACTTATTGCAAAAATGGATGATTTTAAAATATCTCCTAAATACATTGATCTTGGATATTCTAATCCTAGACCTTATCCTGTTTTTAATATGACTAGAGCTAACAGTTCTGATGTCCCTGTTACTATCCCAGAAAGTATAAGTGTAACAGCTAATATTAATGCAACATTTTATATGAAAAAATAAATAAAAAGGTTTCTAGTAATAATTTTTTACTAGAAACCTCCTTGTTAAATAATCCCATATATAAAAATTTTTAGCTTATAATAAACAATTCCTACATATTCCCATAAAGTACTATTTGTATTCATTAAATTATTATAATTTGGTAAAAAATTTTCAATAAAACTATATTTTTCATTTGTTAAATAATCACATTTAATAGGAATAATATTAATTCCATTTAATGTCTTTTTAAATATATACATACTTCTCGGCATATGAATAGCAGATGTAATTAACGCTATATTTGTTACACCTTCATTTTCTATCTCTTTTTTTATATACATTGCATTTTCATATGTATTTCTACTTTCTTCCTCTATCTTTATATCTTCACTTGGAATTCCTAATTTCATCATTGTTTTTTTATAAATACTTGATTCACTATGCTTGCTTCCTAAAACTCTTCCACCTGATATATAAATGTTTTTAGGATTTGTATTATACTCTTCAACACCCTTTACAATTCTTTTTAATGCACCTCTCGTTGCTTCAATTCCATTAATATTCTCTATACTTCCTCCACCTAAGACTACATATATATCTGGAGTTTCATCTGAATACTCAAAAATTTTATTTTCTAATCTTTCAGTTAAAAAATTAGAAACTGGCATTATAGAGCCCATATACAAGAATATTCCTGAAAAAATCATTATTAGTCCCGTTTTCCATTTTTTCCCTATTAAAATAATTCCACCTAAAATAAGAAGCAATATAAATATCATAGGTGAAAATATAAATAATCCAATTAATTTCTCAATATAAAACATACATCCCCCTTAAAAATCTTGATTGAAATAGTTATATTTTTTAATAAAAATATCCACTAATAATTTTTCATTTTTTATTATGTCTAACTTCCCCTCTTTTTTCAACTCTAAAAGTGATCTATATCCATATATTAATTGAGCTAAGTTTCCAATAGAAATTTTTATATCTGGATTTAATCGGCATCTTTCTATTTTGTCTTTACATATTTTATAAATACCATTATTTTCATTTATATTTTCATCTTTTACTTGAATTACTAAGCTTTCATTTTCATTAATATTTATTCTTTTAAAAGCCTTTAAAAGATTTACAATTCTTAGTTGCATTTTATTTTTTACAATTTTTTTTATGCTATTTACACTTTTAAAATAATCTTCTAAATTATCAAATATCCCACATATTATTTTAACATTTTTATAATAATTTCTATATCCATATAAAATCCACATTAAACTATTAAAAGAGTTTTTATTACTAAATAGAAACTCTTTTATAAATAGATTTTCTGAATGTTTTTCAAGTGGCATATATCCAGTTATCTCTCCATCTTTATTAAAAGTTAAATAAATCTCTCCATCTTCAAAAAATATCTCTTTTAAACTATCTTTAATATTATTTTTATTCTTATGTATTTTAAGATTATAAAACTCTAAATTATTATTATAAAATATTGATATTTTATGAAGTAACTCTTCATTAATATCCTCTAATTTTTCAATCTGTATAATATTTTCATATTTTTTAAAATCTTTTAAGGAATCAAGTAATATTTCATATTCATATAAATCACTTATAAATTCATAACCAAATCTTGTATAAATATTTTTATCTATTGGAGATAAATATTGGAATTCTAATTTTTCAACATATGCTTTTTTTAAATTTCTAATCATTATATCTTTTAAAATTCCTTGTTCCCTATATAAAGGTAATACTCCTGCTGCTAATAAATATTTTACCTCTTCTAACTCTTTATTATTCTTTGTTTTATAGCTATTTTCATTTAACATTCCTACTACTTCATTAGATATTTCATAGGTAAGTAAATTTTCATCCTTATATATATTTTTAAAATACCACTCAATATACTTTTCTTCATCTTTAAATACATTTTTCCAAATTTTTTTACATTGCTCTTTTCTTTCCACTTTAAATCCTTTCTAAAATTAAAGGGTGAGATTTACACTCACCCTTTAATTATTATCTATTTTTAATATATGTATATAATGTTTTAACTACTACTCCAGAAGCACCTTTTTTTAACCATTTAGATGTATTGTCATAAGCAGTTCCAGCAATATCTAAATGTATCCAAGGAGTATTCTCTGTAAATGACTCTAAAAACTTAGCTGCTGTTATAGAGCCACCCATTCTTCCACCCATATGTTTTATATCTGCAATATTAGATTTTAGCCCATCAGAATACTCTTCAAAAATTGGCATTCTCCACATTTTTTCACCGTGCTTTTTACTAGCTTTTTCTAATGTGTTAAACATCTCATCATTATTTGCAAACACTCCTGTTGTAAATGTTCCTAGTGCAACTAAAATAGCTCCTGTAAGTGTTGCTATATCTATAATCTCTGTAACACTTTCATTTCTAACTGCATATGTTATTGCATCTGCTAAAGCAAGTCTTCCTTCAGCATCTGTATTTATTATTTCTACACTTTTTCCATTCATAGACTTTAATACATCTCCAGGTCTATAAGCATTTCCGTCTATTGAGTTTTCACATGCTGGAATAACAGCTATTACATTCTTTTTTAACTTATTCTTAGCTACAGCACACATAGCTCCTATTACTGTTGCTGAACCAGACATATCATCTTTCATGGTAAACATACTATCTGCTGGTTTTAAACATAATCCACCTGTGTCATAAGTTAACCCTTTTCCAACTAAACCAATTGTTTTATTATTTTCTGGATCTCCAAAATATCTCATAACAATTAATCTTGGTTTTGTTACTGATGCTCTTCCAACAGCTAAAAATAGATTCATTTCCATATTTTCAAGCTGATCTCCCTGGAAAATTTCAACTTCCACACCATATTTCTCTCCTAACTCTTCAGCTCTTCTAGCTAGTGTTTCTGGATTAATAATATTAGCTGGTTGATCTACTAACTCTCTTGTAATATCTGTACAATCTATTAAACTTAAAATTTCTTCTAATTTTCCTGATTTTTCATTTTTAAATAGATCAATTTTTATTTTTTCTGATTTTTTCTCTTTAAAAACATCAAATGAATAATTTATATTAGTTTTTATCAGAATGGCTTTCTTTCTTCGACA
>SAMEA5043657__coassemble_242_pt1 | contig 10921 bp, 8 predicted proteins | sample SAMEA5043657__metabat2_low_PE_001 | metagenome-assembled genome bin SAMEA5043657 (sample SAMEA5043657) | Gadus morhua
TATTAACAACAAAAGAAAGTATATTAATAGCAGGAGTTAGTTCTATTATTTTCTTTGGTGTTACACTATTTTTAGTTTTAAATGAATCGAGTATAACAGATATTCTTGGGAAATTTTTAACGCCAATAATTTTAGTTATTTTAGCATTGATAACAGTAATTGGACTAGTAAATCCATTGGGGAAAGCTGTGTTGTCAACTGTAAAAGGTAGTCAGTTTTCTTATGGATTTATAAATGGATATCAAACTATGGATGCTTTAGCTTCTGTTTTATTTGGAGTCGTTATTATAAAGGGATTAGAAAGTAAAGGAATTTCAGGAGAAAAAGATCAAAAGAAATTCTTAACAGGTGCAGGGGTAATATCATCAATAGGTTTAGGAGTAATCTATTTTAGTTTGATATTTTTAGGATCACAAATTAGTGGGATAAAAAATTTATCAACAGCGCAAACAGCTTTAACATTAGCTGAATATACTCTTGGAAGTGGTGGGAAAATAGCTTTTGGTGTTTGCGTTGCTGCTGCTTGTTTAACAACTTCAGTTGGATTAACAGCTTTGGTAAGTGATTGGTTCTCAAAACTGTTAGGAGTATCATATAAAATGGTAGCAATTATAACTTGTACATTTTCAGCACTATTATCAGTGGGAGGATTAGATTATATAATTGGGTTAGCAGTTCCAGTATTAGTAGTTCTTTATCCAATAACAATAGTTTTAATTTTATTAAATATTTTTGGAGTTCAAGAAAAAAGTGTATTTAAATTTACAGTTTTTTTAACTTTAATTACTAGTATTTTGGAAGTTTTAAAAGTTGACTTATCCTTCATACCTTTAGCAAAATATGGGTTTGCTTGGATTGCACCTGCAGTGTTTGGTTTTTTACTAGGAAAAACAGCAGACGTAAATAGTAAAAAAACACTAAAACAGAACACAAAATAAAAAAGACCCCTTTAAATTCAAATTTGGAAATAAAAAACTTGAAAAACTTAAAACATAGGAGTATAATTTATAACCATATGAATTGAAAATGGGAGGAACAAAGTGAAGGCTTATTTAACAAACAAAGAAACAACAGAGGAAGTGTTAACTCTAGGTGAAAACAAAGGGCATTATTCATTTCAAAAAACTATGATTTTAGGTTTTATGGGTGGAATTTATATTGCACTTTCAGCATTAGGAAATTTAATTGCTAACTACACTATTGGTGGAGGAGCAGGTAAATTTGTTGGATCAGTAGTATTTCCAACTGGATTAATGTTAGTTGTTTTAGTAGGAGGATCTCTATTTACAGGAGATTGTTTAGGATTATTAGCTTTAAGTAAAGATAAAGTAGATAAAGGTACATATGTAAAGAATTTATGTGCTGTATGGATAGGGAATCTTATTGGATCAGTATTTTTAGCATATGTAACATATATTGGTGGAAGTTACTCAGATGCAGGATTTACAAAATTTGTAGTGGGAGTAGCACAACATAAAGTTCATTTAGGATTTGTAGAGGCAATTGCAAGTGGATTCTTATGTAACGTTTTAGTTGCAATTGGAGTTTGGTTTGCTTTAGCATCAAAAGATATATCAGGAAAGATATTAGCAATATGGTTCCCAATAATGTTATTTATATTAGCTGGATTCCAACATATTGTTGCTAACATGTATTACGTAAGTATGGGTAAAATATTATCTCCAGAAAGTTATACAATAGCACAAATGGGTGTTCATTTTGCTGCTGTAACAATTGGAAACTTCTTATCAGGAGCGGTATTTTTACCATTAATATATAAAAAATTATATATAAAAGACTAGTAATATAGAGATTAAAAAAAGAGAGCTTAGCTCTCTTTTTTTAATCTCTATGAACAGTTCTACCATCTGCTTGTTTATTTGGAGTTAAAGCAATTTCAGTAAGTTGAACATTTTCAGGTAAAGTAGTTGTATAAACAATAACATCAGCAACATCAGCTGGAGTTAAAGCATCAATACCTTTATATGTATTCTTGGCTTTTTTTGCATCCCCTTTAAAACGTGTATTACTAAAATTAGTTTCAACAAGTCCAGGTTTAATATTTGTAACTTTAATATTAGTGTCAACTAAATCAATTCTTAATCCATCAGAGAAAGCTTTAGTAGCAGCCTTAGTAGCGCAATAAATTGCTCCACCAGCATAAGCAGCATCTCCAGCAACTGATCCTAGATTAATAATATGACCACTATTCTTTTTTAACATTAGAGGAACTACAGCACTAGTAACATAAAGCATTCCTTTAACATTTGTATCAACAACTGTATCAATATCAGTTGGTGTTGCTAAATACACTTTATCCATTCCTAAAGCAAGTCCAGCATTATTGATTAGAATATCAATATTTTTTAAAGAGTCTGGTAAACTGCTCACTGCAGTTTCTACACTTAGGCTGTTTCTAACATCCATTACAATTGAGTAAACTTTAATTCCGTATTTTCTAACTAGCTCTTCTTTAAGAGCATCAAGTAATTCACTATTTCTCGCAGTCAAAATAAGAGTGGCACCTTTTTCAGCATAAGAAAAAGCACAGCTTCTACCAATTCCCTTTGTTGCTCCTGTAATGAAAACTATCTTACCAAATAATCTGTTCATAGAAACCTCCTAACTTGAAATATAAGCATTTTTTATTTTTTCAACACTATCGTAAATATTAGTGGTTGAATTAATTTTTATAGAAAAATCTGAAGAAATCTCATATAAAAGTTGTCTTTTTTCGTGTAAGTTTGTAATATGTTCTAATAAATTATTGCTATTTAATAATAACGGTCGATGCTTACTTCTTTTAACTCTTTCATAAATTGTTTCAATATCACAATCTAAGAAAACAACAAATGAGGAGTTTTTTAAATTTTTTATATTAACATTATCAATAATAGCTCCACCTCCAGTGGAGATAACAATATTATTATCAGCAGATTCCTCTTCAATTATGGATCTTTCTAAATCTCTAAAATAAGCTTCCCCAAACTCTTCGAAGATTTCAGGAATAGTTTTTTTAACTTTACATGAGATAGCTCTATCAATATCAATAAACTTCATATCTAAACTTTTAGCGAGAACTTTACCAACTGTTGTTTTACCACTACCCATAAAGCCAATAAGTGCAATATTATATTTCATAGTGCTTAAAAGTGCTCTCCATTGTCATAGTAATCATTTCCTTTTAAATTATAGAAAATAACTGTTGTATCATTATCATTAGTAAGTTTTTTACAAAATTTTGTAATTAATTTAGCTACTTCATTTTTAACTTCTTGACCTCTATCAAACCAAGCTACATCTACAAAAATATAACCAGGTACTATTTGTCCATCAAAAATATATTCAGTTTCAGTATGTTCAATAGTAAACCAAGTTCTATCACATTTAATTAATGAAGTTAATCCATCTATAAGTTCTTTGCTGTTTTCAATAAGGATTTCTTTGTCTATTCCTCTGAATTTTAAATGTGGCATATTAACCCTCCTTTTTAGGTAATAAAATTACCTCAACATAATTTTTTTTGTCTATTGATTTTTGTGAAAAATTAACAATAGATTTATAATCTACAATATTATTATACAGCATAGGTGAGTAAAATTCATAGTCAGATATTAAATTTTTTTTATTTAAGTAATTAAGCCATAAATCATTTGTTTTTAATGCTGTTTCAAAGTTTAATCGATAGTTTTCTTTAATATCTTTTATCTTTTCATTTTTAAATTTCCCTTTTTGCAAACTATTAATTGTTTTAAAAACTTCTTTAATAGTAGTTTTTATATTTTTAGGATTTGTACTAAAATATATTTGTAAATAATTTTCACCGTAATTTAACTTATCAATATTTGCAAAAGTAGATATAGAATAAACTTCTCCATTTTTTTCTCTGATATTTTCAAGTAAAAGAGTATTTAATACATTTGCAGTTGCTTTATAAAGAACAGTATTCTCTTTAGTAACCTTACCATGGTATGGAAGGGTAATTATAACAGTGGACTTTTTATCAATCCCTTGAATAATCTCTTTTTTTATAATATTTTTAGGATATTGAATATTTAGATTTTTTAAGGAAAAATCATTATTTTTAGTTGGTAAGTTTGCAAAATTATTTTCTAAAATAGTTTTGACATCTTCTTCATTAAGAGATCCAACAATAGAGATTTTATAGTTATTAAAATTAATCATGTTATCATATATATTTTTTATATTATTTAAAGAAACCAAAGATAGATCTTTTAAAGTTAAAGATTTCCTTCTAGGATTATTTGAATTTAATGAAGTTAAATATGTTTCTTTAAAATTATACATAGGTGAGTTATTTTGATTTTTTATTAACTCTTTATAGTTTTCTAATGTTGAATTTAAAATTTCATTGGAAAAATTCTGTTTATAAATACTGTTTTCAAAATAATTTAAAGCTTCTGAAAGATTTTCTTTATCGCTGGTAATAGTAAAACCTTGAGAATAGTCTGAAATAAAAGGTGTTACTGAGAAATTTTTTCCTTTAAAATAACTATTTAGATTTTTATAACCTATATTTGAAACACCAGAGTTAGAAACAATGTTTGTTAAAAATAATGAATTAATATATGTATTAAAATTATAATTAGATCTACCTTGATATTTAGTTAAATCAATAAATATTTTGTCTTTATCAAAGGCAGTTTTTTTATATAGAACTTGAAGTCCGTTTGACAATATAAATTTAGAGTAATCTTTGTAATGTGTTTCAGAAATAATATTTCCCTTAGAAAGATTTAAGTTTTTTAAAGCATTTGTTTTAGAGTTAATATTAATTTTAATAGAGTTATCAGCTAAAACTTGAGAAATAGTGTTTTCAATTTCTTTTTTATTTGGAAGTGAAGCATTATTTTCAGGACTAGTAATAAGAATATCGTAGTTACGATTAATAATATTTTTAGCTTCATTTTTAATATCTATATCTGTTATAGACTTTAATATTTTAGAAGATATTTTATAATCATCTTTAATAGTTAAAAAAGTATTATTTTCAAGGATTTGATCTCTAATAGAATTTAAATAAGTGCTGTTAGAAATACTATCTCTATTATTATAAGCAAATTTTGCATTATTAATTTCATTTTTAATTTCTCCATTAAGTTCAGAAGAATGGATACCATTGAGAGAAATATCTTTTAAATTTTCAAAAATTATTTTAGTTGTATTAAGCGTATTATTATTTTTAATTAAAGCAGAAACCCCATGTACACCAGTATTTGTATTTAAATTAAAATTATACATTGAAGAATAGATAAATGGAGAATCTTTATTTAAAGAGATATTATTAAGTCTACTATTAATAATAGAATCTAATAAATTTGTTACTATTAATTTTTTATAATTTTCAATTGAATTAACTGGAGATGTTTTATATTTCCAAGTAATATCTAATTTAGTTTTAGTAATTTCAGGGTCTGTAAAGACTGTGATACTATTTTTACTAGCAATTGGAATTTGGTAATTTTTCTTTGACAAATTATCTGTATTTTCAAGTGTTTTGAATGTTTTTTTTATAAAAGGAATAATCTCGTGAGGATTAAAATCTCCTACAATAACTATTGCCATATTTTTAGGTTGATAATTTTTCAAATAAAATTTTTCTAAATTTTCTTTTGTTGCTGTTTCTATTATTTTTGTTTTACCAATAGGAAATCTTTTAGAGTAAAATGAGTCTCCAAAAAGGATTTTTTGTTGAATATCCCCTATTCTTTTTGCTATTCCCTGTCTTAAACGCCACTCTTCTAAAATAATGTTTTTTTCATCATTTATGTCTTTTTGATTTAAAGTGATATTTGCACTCCATTCTTTTAAAACGTCTAGAGCAATTTTTAAATCAGGAATAGAGCTAGGAACTTTAAGTTCATAAACTGTTTCATTGAAACTTGTATAAGCATTTAAATCTCCTCCGAACTTTAGACCTAGTGATTGCAAATATTTAACTAATTCATTTTTTTTATATTTTTTAGTACCATTAAATGCCATATGTTCTAAAAAATGTGCTAATCCTTGTTGAGTGTCATTTTCTGCTAGAGAACCTCTACTTACAATTAAATTTAAAGATGCTCTTTGTTCTGGTTTTTTATTTTTTAAAATATAGTACTTTAAGCCATTATCTAATTTTCCAGATATTAAATCTGAAGATGGTATTAAATTTTCAGAAAAACTTAAAGAAAATATAGTAATAAAACAAAAGAAGTATAAAATATTTTTCTTTAGCATGAAATCCTCCTTAAAGTTTGATAAATTTATGTTTATAGTAACATTTTATTTCTTTCAAAGAAAGAATTATTTGGTAGATTTTTTTGGATAAAATTGATAGAATATAATGAAGTAATGATAAAATGGAGGTTAAAGTGAGAGTAAAGGATAAAAGAAAATTTGTAAGATTTTTAGTACTACTGGCAATATTTATAGTAACTATATCTTGTGGTGTAAAAAAGATGATGGCAAAGCCAGAAGCTCCTCAAATGATAAAAGAGGAGATAAAGGTAGATATGTTATCAAAAAATAAAACACCTTTACCATTAGAAGATACAAGTTTAAAAAAAAAACCTTTAACTGTTGAAAAGGAAACTAAAGAAGAAGAAGCAAAAGAAAAAGTGATTCAGGAAGTTTCAGAAAAAATAGAAAAAGAAAAGAAAGTGACCTCTTTAGTTGGAGAGTATAAATTTATAAAAAATAATGCTCTATATGTTTATAATGATGCTCTACAAAATAAACGAATTGATATATTAAGAAAAGGAACAAGAATAAAAATAACAGAAGAAAAAACTATAACTAGAGATAATAAGAAAAAAACTGTAGTTAAAATAAAATATAAAAAAGATTTAAAAGAGAGAATAGGATGGGTTTCTAAAGTAAGTTTTGCAGATTCTTTAGATCAAGTATTGCCTAAAAAATGGGGGCATATTGATTTTGAAAATACATATATACCTCAGAATTATCAAAATAATCCAAGAGTTGACGTTAAGGGAGTTTACTTAAATATATATAGCATTGGAAGTGAAAGAAAATTAGCAAAATTAATAAAATTAGCTAATGAAACAGAAATAAATGCTTTTGTTATTGATGTAAAAGATGACAATGGAACATTAGCAATTAATATGGATATTCCTAAAAAATTTGGAATACCAAATCAAAAATCATATCCAGTAAAAGATATTAATAAATTTATGGAATTAATGAAAAAAAATAATATTTATACAATAGCAAGAATAGTATCTTTTAAAGATCCTAAATATGCAAAATATAATCCAGAAAAAGCCATTATAACAAGAGCAACAGGAAAACCATATACAAATTCTGATGGTATAATTTGGGTATCTGCACACGATAGGAATTTATGGGAATATAATATTGATGTAGCAAAAGCAGCAGGAAAAGCTGGATTTAATGAGATTCAATTTGATTATGTTAGATTTCCTGCTTCAAATGGAGGAAAGCTAGATGTTAAATTAAACTATAGAAATACTGAAAATGAATCTAAACCAGAAACGATTCAAAAATATTTAAGAAAAGCAAAAGAAGAGTTAGCTCCATTGCATGTATATACGTCAGCAGATGTATATGGTCAAGTTGGAACATTTAGTGATGATATGGGATTAGGTCAACATTGGGAAAGTGTAAGTCAAGTGGTAGATTATATATCGCCAATGATGTATCCAAGTCATTATGGAAAAGGTGCTTATGGAGTAAAAATTCCTGATGCACAACCATATAAAATAATTTATCACTCTGTAAGAGATTCTGTAAATCGTAATGAGAATATAGATAATCCAGCTATTATAAGACCTTGGTTACAAGCATTTACAGCAACTTGGGTGAAGGGATATATAAGATATAATGAAAAAGAGATAAGAGAGCAGATAAAAGCAATGAATGATATGGGTGTAAAAGAATATCTTTTATGGAGTCCAAGTAACAATTATAAGATGACGGCAAAGTAAAAAAAATTGTTTAAAAAAAGTATAGTGTATGATATAATGTCATTTGAACTAATTAAGGAGAAAAGACAGTGGAAGGTATAATAGTTATTGATAAACCAAAAGGTATAACTTCCTTTGATGTTATAAGAGTTTTAAGAAGAACTCTTAGAGAGAGAAGAATAGGACATACTGGAACATTAGATCCCTTAGCTACAGGTATTTTAGTTATATGTGTTGGAAGAGCAACGAAGTTAGCTCAAGATATAGAGGGATATGGAAAAGAATATATTGCAGATTTTGAATTGGGATATAAAACAGATACTTATGATATAGAGGGAAAGGTAGTAGATACAGTTTCAGATATTAATGTTTCAAGAGAAGAATTAGTGGAAGCATTAAGTAAGTATAAAGGTGATATAAAACAAGTACCACCAATGTATTCGGCAATTAAAGTTGATGGAAAGAAACTTTATGAATTAGCTAGAGAAGGTATAGAAATAGAAAGAAAATCAAGAGATGTAACAATATCATCTTTAGAATTATTAGATTATTCTAATAAAAAAGTTAAAATAGATTGTGAAGTTTCTAAGGGAACTTATATAAGAAGTTTAATTTATGATATTGGTGAGGATTTAAAGACATTTGCAACAATGACAGATTTAAGAAGAACTAGAGTTGGAGAAGAGACTTTAGATAGGTCATATACATTGGAAACTATAGAACAAATGGTGGGAAATAAAGAACTTAGTTTCTTAATATCTGTGGAAGATTATTTTCAATTTATTAAAATTGAAATAACTGATGAAAAAAGTTTAAAATTGTATGTAAATGGACAAAGATCAAAAGTGGATGTTACTTCAGGTAAATATAGAGTTTATAATTCAGGTAAATTTATTGGACTTGGAGAAGTAACAAATGGATTATTAAAAGGATACAAGTATTATTAATATGTTAAATAGAGAGGAAAAATATGAAAATTAAAAACATTGCAATTATTGCACACGTTGACCATGGAAAAACTACATTGGTTGACTGTCTGTTAAGACAATCAGGAGTATTCGGTGCTCACGAACTTGAAAGAGGAGTATCAGAAAGAGTAATGGACTCTAATGATATTGAAAGAGAAAGAGGGATCACAATATTTTCTAAAAATGCATCAGTAAAATATGGAGATTATAAAATAAACATTATAGATACTCCAGGCCATGCGGATTTTGGAGGAGAAGTTCAGAGAATCATGAAAATGGTTGACTGTGTTGTATTATTAGTAGATGCTTTTGAAGGACCAATGCCTCAAACAAAATATGTATTAAAGAAAGCTTTAGAGCAAGGACATAGACCAATAGTTGTTGTAAATAAAGTAGATAGACCAATGGCAAGACCTGAAGAGGTTTTATATATGGTTTATGATTTATTCATAGAGTTAAATGCTAATGATTTACAGCTTGAATTCCCAGTAGTATACGCATCTGGAAAAGGTGGATTTGCTAAGAAAGAGATGGCGGATCCAAGTGAAAACATGAAGCCATTATTTGATGTTATTTTAGATCATGTAGAAGATCCTGAAGGAGATAACGATAAGCCAGCTCAATTCTTAATAACTAATATAGAGTATGATAACTATGTTGGAAAATTAGCAGTAGGAAGATTATATAACGGAACATTAAAGAGAAATCAAGATGTTATGTTAATAAAAAGAGATGGAAAGCAAGTAAGAAGTAAAATATCTGTAATGTATGGATATGAAGGATTAAAAAGAGTAGAAATTCAAGAAGCATATGCAGGAGATATATTCTCAGTTGCAGGACTTGATAATATAGATATTGGAGAAACTATTGCTGATTTCAACGATCCAATTGCATTACCAGTTATAGATATAGATGAGCCAACTCTTGCTATGACATTTATGGTAAATGATTCTCCATTTGTTGGAAAAGATGGAAAGTTTATAACTTCTAGACACATATGGGATAGATTACAAAAAGAACTTCAAACAAACGTAAGTATGAGAGTAGAAGCAACAGAATCTGCAGACGCTTTCGTAGTAAAAGGAAGAGGAGAACTTCAACTTTCTATATTACTTGAGAATATGAGAAGAGAAGGATTTGAAATTCAAGTTTCAAAACCAAGAGTTCTATTTAAAGATATAGATGGTCAAAAGTATGAGCCAATTGAATTAGCTATGGTTGACGTTGATGAAGCGTTTGTTGGAGTAGTTATTGAAAAAATGGGTATCAGAAAAGGTGAAATGATAACAATGAATCCTGGAACTGATGGATATACAAGACTTGAGTTTAAAGTACCTGCTAGAGGATTAATTGGATTTAGAAATGAATTCTTAACTGATACAAAAGGAACAGGAATTTTAAATCATTCATTCTACGATTTTGAATTATACAGAGGACCAATCCCTACAAGAGCAAAAGGAGTTTTAATCTCTTTAGAGCAAGGAACAACAATAGCTTATGCTTTAGGTGGATTACAAGATAGAGGAGTTCTATTTACAGATCCAGGTGTAGCTGTTTATGAAGGAATGGTAGTTGGAGAACATAATAGAGATAATGACTTAATAGTAAACGTATGTAAAGCTAAGAAATTAACTAATATGAGAGCTTCAGGAAGTGATGATTCTATTAAATTAGCAACACCTAGAAGATATACACTTGAGCAAGCATTAGATTATATTGCTGATGATGAGTTAGTCGAAATAACTCCATTAAACATTAGAATTAGAAAAAAAGATTTAAAAGAGCATGATAGAAAGAAAACTGCTAATGCTAAACTTAAATAATTAAAAGAGGTAGATCTATGAAAAATATAATAGCATTTCTATTTATTTTATTAATGATTACTGGTTGTAGCTCTTCAAAAATAAGAGTGTATGAACCAGGAGAAGTTGCATCAGCTATTGTAGTTGACAATGTTTATACATTTAATAAAGCAATAAAAAATGGGTTTGACATAGATTATCACTT
>SAMEA5043657__coassemble_245_pt1 | contig 10852 bp, 11 predicted proteins | sample SAMEA5043657__metabat2_low_PE_001 | metagenome-assembled genome bin SAMEA5043657 (sample SAMEA5043657) | Gadus morhua
CCTAATTTAAAAATATGACCAGTTTCAATTCCTCTAGCACTTGAAAGTTCTCCTCCACATCTCGAACATTTTTCTCCAACTAAAACCGTTCTTACATCTGCAACAATTTTAGCTTCATAATCTCTTCCATAATTAACATTCATAAAGTGCGTATCTAACTTATTTCCACCAGCTGTATGATTAACTATTCCAACAATACTTTCGTCTGCAATTATTGTTAATTTTTCTGTATCTGCTCCAACTGGTCCAATAAATCCTTTAATTAAATTTAATTCTTCAAGTTCAGAATCTGTTAATAAAGCCACATCTATTGTATTTATTATATTTTTTAATTTAATTTCGTTTACTTCAAAATCTCCTCTAATTAAAACCATATACATATTATCTGTTACCATATCTTTATACATCATTGCTTTTACTGTTTGCTCTACAGGAACATTTAAGTATTCAACAACATCTTTAATTTTTGCAACATTTGGAGTATCAACTAAATTTAATTCCTTTGCTTCTGCTTTTTCTAAACTGAAAATTTCACTTGTCGCTGTTTCAACATTTGCTGCATAATCACATGATTTACAGTATATTATCTCATCTTCACCAGATTCTGCTAACACATGAAACTCTTGAGATCCACTTCCTCCAATAGCTCCTGAATCTGCCTCTACAACTCTAAACTTTAGTCCACATCTTTCAAATACTTTAGTATAAGCTTCTCTCATATTTTCAAATTCAGCATCTAGTGACTCTCTATTTGCATGGAATGAATATCCATCTGTCATAAGGAACTCTCTTCCTCTCATAAGTCCAAATCTTGGTCTTCTTTCATCTCTGAATTTAGTTTGGATTTGATATAAATTTAAAGGTAAAGCTTTATATGAAGATATATCGTTTCTTATTATATCTGTAACAACTTCTTCATGAGTTGGTCCAAGTGCAAATTCTCTCGAATGTCTATCTTGAATTCTCATCATTTCTGCACCCATAGTATCCCATCTTCCACTTTCTTTCCAAAGTTCTGCTGGTTGAAGTACTGGCATAAATATTTCTTGAGCTCCAGCTCTATCCATCTCTTCTCTAACTATAGCTTCAACTTTTTTTAAAGCTTTAAGTCCTAAAGGTAAGTAAGTATATACTCCACTTGCCAATCTTTTTATCATTCCTGATCTTAGTAATAATTTATGACTTATTACTTCTGCCTCTTTAGGAGTTTCCTTTAGAGTCTTTACGTAGTATTTACTTAATCTCATATTTCCTCCGATTTTCATTTGTTTTTTTATATTATATAATATCACAACATCTTTTAACTGGTCAAACTTTTGTTAAATTTTTCATTAATATCAATTTCTAAAACTTTATTTTTTATCTCTCCATTATTTTCTTTTAAGTACTCTATACAAATATCTTTTACAAATTTTATTAACTTTATATCCTTAACAATATCTACAAATTTAAGGTCACTTAGCCCACTTTGCTTAATTCCAAATACCTCTCCTGATTTTCTTAATTTTAAATCCTCTTCAGCTATTTTAAATCCATCCTCTGTATTTTCTAAAATTTCTAATCTAGAAATTGATACTTCATTTTTAGTATCAGAAAGTAAAAAACAATAAGACTTATATTCTCCTCTTCCAACTCTTCCTCGTAATTGATGAAGAGTTGATAATCCAAATCTTTCTCCATTAAATATTGTCATTATTGAAGCATTAGGAACATTTACTCCAACTTCAATTACTAATGTTGAAATTAATATTTGCAATTCTCCACAAGAAAATTCATTCATAACTTCTTCTTTTTCTTTACTTTTCATTCTACCATGAATAGTTCCTATTTTAAACTCTCCTAACTCTTTTTCAACTTCTAAATATACTTCCTCTAAAGATTTAGCTAACAACTTTTCACTTTCTTCAATTAAAGAGGCAACAAAATAAACTTGTCTACCTTCTTTCAGTTTTTTTCTTATAAACTCATACATTTTTTCTTTATCAATATTATTTGAAATCCATTTAGTTTTTATTGGTTTTCGTCCAGGTGGAAGCTCATCTATTATTAATACATCTAAATCTCCATAAATTGTCAATGCCAATGACCTAGGAATAGGAGTTGCACTCATTACAATTAAATTAGATAACATCCCCTTATCTCTTAGTTTTTTTCTTTGAATTACTCCAAATCTATGTTGTTCATCAATTACAATTAATCCTAATTTTTTAAATTTTATATTATCCTCTATTATTGCATGAGTACCTATTATTATATCAATTTTTCCCTCTTCTAATTCTTTTAATAATATATCACGTTTTTTTCCCTTTATAGCACCTGTTAAAAGTTCAACTTTTATTCCTAAACTTTCTAATTCTTTATAAATTGATAAGTAATGTTGAGTAGCTAATATCTCTGTTGGGGCCATTAAAGTTCCTTGATATCCATTATCTACCATATATATTAAAAGTAAAATAGCTACAATTGTTTTTCCACTTCCAACATCTCCTTGAATTAAATAGTTTATTTGCTTTCCATTATTTAAAGAGTTATATATTTCAGTAATAACTTTTTTTTGTGCTTTTGTTAATGAAAATTTTAATTTTTTTATATATTCACTTACTATTTTTTTTTTCCCTTCTAAAATATAAGCATTGTTATTTTTTAAATCTACTTCATATTTTTTTTGTAAAATCCCCATTTCTAATATTAATAATTCCTCTATCGCAAATCTTTTTTTACAATTTTCTAATATTTGAGGATTTAATGGATAGTGTATATTTTTCAAAGCAATTTTCCTTCCTAGTAAATTATATTTCTGTAAAATACTTAAAGGTATATTTTCTTCAATTAAATCTAAATTTTTATTTAAAATCTCTTTTATATTTTTTTTTATTAGATTCTGTGAAACTTCTTTCACTACACTATAAATTGGTAATATTTCCATTTTTACATTTTTTCCATTACTTAATCTAAACTCTGGATTTATTATTTGAAAAATATAATTTTTTTTTACTGTGCCTATAAAAATATATTCTTCTCCTAATTTTAATGTTTTCTTTAAATATGGCCTTTGAAACCAAATTATATCCATTATTCCTGTTCCATCACTTATTGTTCCTTTTACTATTTGCCTTCCTGTTCTCGTTGGAGAAGACGAAACATTTGTTAAAATTCCTTTTAAAACCACATATTCATCATCTTTTAATTCTCCTATTTTTTTTATATTTCCTCTATTATCATAACCTTTTGGAAAATAATATAGCAAATCAAATATATTATTTATACCATTTTTTTCCATTTTAGAAAAAATATTTTTAGGCCCTAATAATTCATTTTTAAAATATGCCTCTTCATAAATTTTTTCATACATAACAGCGCTCCTTTTAAGCAACTTTATTTTTATTCATTTTATCCTATTATAAAAAAAAAGTCCAACTGGACTTTTACGCTAAACTTTCTTTTACTTTAATTTTCTCTTTTTGTTTTTCAGGTAAAATAAGATTTAATATTACAGCAATTGTTCCTGCTATAACAAATCCTGAATCGGTAAAAATATATCTTATTTCTTCTGGAAAAGCTGTAATTACTTGTGGAACTAATCCTATTCCATATCCTAAACCTAAAGATACAGCTAAAATAACAGCATTTCTCCCCTCTAAAGGCTCCTGATTTATTAAATTAATTCCACTTATTGATATCATTGAGAATATCATCACTAAACTTCCGCCTATAACACTTTGAGGGACTAAGATAAAAGCTGCTGCTACTTTTGGAATAAATGCACTAATTATTAAGAATATTGCCCCTATTCCTACTACAAATCTACTCATTATACCCGTCATTGCAATTATCCCTGTATTTTGGCTAAATGATGTTGTTGGTAATAGAGAAAATACTGCTGCAAGCACACTTCCTACCCCATCACTTATAATTCCACCTTTTAATTCATCATCTTTTAATTGTCTTCCAGCTCCTCCAACAGTAATTCCAGACATATCTCCCATTGTTTCGATAGCTGAAATTATAAACATTAAAATCATTGGTATTATTGCTTCTATATGAAATGTCATCCCAAAACTCATTGGCTTTGGAATACTTAAATACTCTGCTACTAATAACGGCTGAACATCTATTTTTCCCATAAAAAAAGCTACTATTGTTCCTATTATTGTTCCTATAAATATCGCTCCTGAGCTAAATACTCCTTTTGTAAATTCTTTAAAAAAAACTACTATTGCTAAAACCAATAATCCCAACAATAAGTTTTCTGTAGAAGCAAAATCCTTAGCTCCAAATCCACCTGCAAAACTATTTATTCCAACAGGTAATAAATACAATCCAATAGCTAATACAACTGTTCCTGTAACTATTGGTGGAAAAAATCTTCTAATAGTTTTCATATGAAATCCCAAAAATACTTCGAATATTCCCCCAATTAGAGAAGCTCCTAAAACTCCTTCATATCCAAATTTTCCAGCTATTGATATTGCCACTGGAGCAAATGAAAAATTAGTACCTACAACAACTGGAAGTCTGGCTCCCATTACTCCAACTCTATAAACTTGAACTAAAGTATTCAACCCCGCTACTAAAATTGTACTTTGAATTAAATTAATTTTAATATCTTGAGAAAATCCAAATATATTTGCTACTATTATTATTGGTGTTATATTCCCCATGAACATAGCCATAATGTGCTGTAATCCTAGTGGTACTGCCACTTTTAATTTTGGTATTCCATCTAAATCATACGGTGATTCATTTCTTTTCATTTATTCCCCCTAAAAATTTATAATAAAAAAAGCACAGATTCATGGATAGAATCTATGCTTTAATAACACACTATATCATTGTACGTTAAAAATCATGTTCTACCCATAGCGTCTTTATTTACGGAAAAGACGTAGAAACTATTGGACCATATCTCCAAAATATATGAGTATTTCTTATTAAATTTGCTCTAATAACTCTTCTGATATATCAAAATTTGAATATACATCATTAACATCATCTAAATCATCCAAAACATCATATAAATCCATTACTTTTTTAGCTGTTTCTAAATCTGTTATTGACACTTTATTATCTGGAATCATTGATACTTCTGATTCTTCCACTTTATATCCTAATTTTTTTAATTCTTCTGCTACTAAATTACATTGAGATTGCTCTGTTAATACAGTAAACTCTCCATCTTCTTCTATAACATCATCTGCCCCTACTTCAAGTGCAGCCATCATAAACTCCTCTGCATCAATTCCTTCTGCTAGAACAATTATTTCACCTTTTCTTTGGAACATCCAAGCAACTGCTCCATCAGTTCCTAAATTTCCATTGTTTCTTGAAAAAGCTGCTCTTACTTCTGAAGCTGATCTATTTTTATTATCTGTAATAACCTCAACTATGAATGCTGTTCCCTCTGGACCATAACCTTCATATCTGATCTCCATATAATCTACACCTTCAAGTTCTCCAGTACCTTTTTTTATAGCTCTTTCTAAGTTATCTTTAGGCATATTTGCTGCTTTAGCTTTATCTATTGCTAATCTTAATCTTGGATTGAAGTTAGGGTCTCCTCCTGCTTCCTTGGCTGCAATTGTTAACTCTTTTCCTAATCTTGTAAAGACTTTTGCTCTCTTAGCATCTTGTGCACCTTTTCTATGCTTAATATTTGACCATTTACTATGTCCTGACACGAACTTCCTCCTTTTAATTCTCATTTTATTAAATTTTAGCACAATAAAAAAAAATTTTCAACATATGGATTTTTTACTTTTATTTTCCCTTATATTTACTTATTAATTTCATTTTTTCTGCTATTTTTTCTAAAATCATACTTGGGGTGATTAATCTATATTTATCTTCATATGATAATTCATCATAATTTTTACATTTTATATCTTTAGGTTCTATTCCTTCGTGTCTTGGTGTGTTTTTAGATAACCAATCTCTTTTATTTGATCCTGGACTAAAAATAGAAAAACTAACGATATCTACTCCTTGAGCTAAATGTCTAGGGCCTCCTTCATTTCCTACGAATATATCACAAAGAGACAATAAAGCACCTAGTTCTCTTATAGAATCTGTTTTTATTTCTGATATAACCCTTTTATCATTTTTTAATTTTTTATGAAATTCTTTAGCAAATTCTTTCTCTTCTGGAGAATAATATAGTATTATTTGGCAATCATAACTTTTTAATAAATTAACAGCTAACTCTTCCATCAAATCAATCGGATAAACTTTATTCACTCTTCTTGAATTAATAGCTAAAGGAATTAATATTTTATTAAAATCAGTTCCTGCTTCTAGCATTTTTTTTCTAATAATATCAATTTCACTCTTTTCAAATGCCAAAGAATAATTTTCTATTAATTTAACATTAATACCATCATTAATTAATGGATCCAACATTTTTAAAAATTTTTCAGCTTTATCATATTCACGTGAAGGTTCTTGAATACTATGTGTATATGTATATCCTCTGTTTTTTTTATATCGTCCTATTCTATATTTAGATTTTTTAGAAAGTAATGTAAATAATTCACTTTTGGGAGTTGACATTATATCTATTACTATATCATAATTTTTCCTAGTCACTTTCCAAACTTTTTTTAAATATTTAAATGGATTTTTCTGCTCTGCTTTTGTTATAGTTATTACATTATTTATATAGTTTTGATTTTTAAATAAAGATGCTACATGTTCATATAAAACAAAATCAATTTCTGCTTCTGGATAAGTTTCTTTTAAACTTTTACAAATAACTGATGATAATAGAGCATCTCCAATCTGTTTAAATCTCACAACTAAAATTTTCATTTTAACTCTCCTGGACTAAATTTTTTATATTCTTTAAGTCCCCCCAAAAATCAACAGCAACTTTTGATCTTTTTCCCCCATCATCCCTAGATTTCTTGGCAAAATTTGCATCATAAGTTAAAATTAATTTAATATCCCCTTTCCAATCTATTATCTCTCCTCTTTCTTTTAAGAATTTTATATCTTTTTCTTGAAGAACTTCAGAAATATCTTGTCCTAGAGCAACTACTACTTTAGGATTCATTAGTGCAATTTGCATATGTAAACACTCTTTTAATTCTCTTTTGTCTCTTTCCTCTAACTCTCTAAACTTTTTTTTTGATTTAGAAAGAGTTGTAATGTAATACTCTTCTGGTAATAACCCAACTATATCACAAAGTTTTATTAAAAATTCTCCACTTGATCCAACTAAAACTTTAAAATCCTCATCTTCATATAAAGAAGAATCATCTCCAATGAAAAGTACTTTTCCTTTAAAATTTCCAGTTCCTAAGATTATTTTTTCTTTACTTTCTCTAAATTCATCAGTTGTTCCAACTTGAAATTTTAACTCCTCTAATAAACTACTTATTTTATCCATTTTTCCTCCTAAAATTCCAATAAATCAGTGCATATATCTTGATATGCTATTTCTATAGGAATCTCAACTTTATTTTTTTCAAGTTCTTCTCTTACTGTATCTAAAGCTATTTTCGGATTATTGCTATCTTTACTCATATGTACTAAATAAACTTTTTTTAATTGAGAATGATAATTTTCTACAATAAATCTAGCTGCATCTATATTTGATAAATGCCCTGTTCTACTTTTTACTCTAGATTTTAATTCCCAAGGATATGAACACTCCATTAATTTAGTATAATCATAATTACTTTCAATAACCATGACATCCACCTCTTTAAAAGCTTCTCTTACTACATTATCAACATAACCTATATCTGTAGCTATACAAGCTTTAGAACCAGTACTTTCTTCTATTCTAAATCCTATTGTTCTTTCAGCATCATGCATTACATCAAAGGGATATATACCTGTATCTCCTATCCAAAAATCTTTCTCTATAAAATGAATATATTCTTTATTTATTTTACCTAATTTTAATATTCCTACTTCATAACTTTCTTTTGTTATATAAATAGGTATTTTATATTTCCTAGAAATTATTCCAGCACCTAAAATATGGTCTCCATGTTCATGCGTTATAAGAATAGCTTTTATTTCATTGATTTTTTCTCCAATTTTTAGTAATTGTTCCTCTACTTTTTTCCCACTAAATCCCACATCAATTAGAATTTTTTCAGAATCTGTCTCAACGAATATTGAGTTTCCTCTACTACCGCTTCCTAATATAGCCAACTTCATTATATTTCCCTTTCCTTGAAATTTCTGTGTTATATTATATCATAAAAAAACCTCTTAGCCAAATAACTAAGAGGTTCATTTATCTTTTTAAACATCTATTTCTTCAAATTGATCTTTTCCTACAAAACATAAAGGGCAAACCCAATCTTCTGGTACTTGTTCCCAAGGCGTTCCTGGAGCTACCCCATTATCTGGATCTCCTAATTTCTCGTCATAAACATAATCACATATTACACATCTCATTGGTTTAGCTGACATTAAAAACCTCCTTTATATTATTTTAGTTACTCCACAATCCATGAATATTACAATATTCCCTAGCACAAATACTTCCACCTTTTGGCACTCTAAAATAAGCTTCAGGAGCTTCTCCAGGTTTTAAATATTTTCTATATAAAAAATCATCAATGCATATTTCTATCATCTGAATATAATGATTTTCTAGCATTGGATGTGCTACTTCTTTCCCTACTTTTACTAAATATCCATCCTCTTTTTCTTCTATAAAAGGAACATGTTTTTCAACTGTAGCATCTTCTCTCTTTTCTTGTAAATGCTCTACTCCTTCTAATACTACATTTTCATCATCAACTATTAACGCTTCTAGTATTACTGGATAATCTTTAACTTTTAAAATATCAAATTTTTTCATGAGAGCCTCCTAAATTTTCTGTTAATTTATATCATTTATTCAAGCATGTTGGACAAATTCCTTTAAAATAAATATGATATTCATTTATCTTAAAATCTTTCAAACCTTCTATATCTAAATTTTCTATTTGAAAAGGTATATCAAAAACTTTCTTACAACTTTCACATTTAAAATGTGCATGTTCACCCATATCTACATCATATCTTGTTTCATTTTCTTCTATTATTATTACTCTTGCTATCTTTTTTTCCATAAAAAGATTCAAAGTATTATAAACGGTTGTTTTTGATAATGTAGGTATCTCTGGTGACAACGCCTTATATATCTCATCTACTGTTGGATGAGTTTTATTATCTAATAAATATTCAAAAATTTTCATTCTTTGATATGAGGGTTTTATTTCATGCATTTTTAAGTGATTACCTATATTTTCTATATACATGATAGTCTCCTTTTTTAATAATTACATCTTTGTAATCATTATATTTTTATTTTAAATATACACCTTTTTTGTATTTTTGTCAAGAATTAACTTAATACTTTTTCCATTTAAAATCTATGTATCCCTTTTCCATATTCATTTTCTTGAAATTCCTTAATTAAATATCCTAAATGTTTATACATTTTTATAGCTATTTCATTGTTGGGATCAACTGTTAAACATATTTTTTTTATTCCTAATTTTTTTAATTCTATATGAACTTTCTGTAATAATTCTTTTCCATATCCCTTATTTCTATTTTTAGGTGTTGTTGAAAATCCGTAAAGAAAAACACTTTCCTCTCCCATAATTTTTTGATATTGAGCAACTGTTAGAAGTTCATCTCCGTTCATAAGAAGATATAATTTTCCATATCTTATAAAACTCATTATCATCCACATATCTGCTCCACCCATAATGCCAAAGCTTTCTATTTCATTATTATATATTTTATCTATCAAATCAATATCACTTGGTTTCACTTCAATAAATTCCATATTTTATGCCCCCCTTTTCAATAACCTATTTCACTTAAATGCAAACCATAAGGTTCTGCAACTATTTTTTTATAATTTATACTAGGATTATTTAACATATCCTCTATGTAATTTTCTTTAACTTTATTTGTATATTCAGCCAAAATTGAACCTACAATTATTCTTATTTGAGACTTTAAAAAAGCATTAGCTTTTACATATAATTTTATTAATCCATCATTTTCTTTAGTAAATTCAATTTTATAAATTTCTCTTATTGTTGTTCTACTAGCACAATCAGATAATCTAAAATTAGCAAAATCATGTATCCCTTCTAATTTTTTCCCTATTATATTTAATTTTTCTACATCTAATTTGTAATCTACAAAAGTTACATATCTAGATTTAAAAGGAGTAAATTCTTCACTTATAAAATATTCATAAGATCTATACGTTGCTGAAAATCTTGCATGAAAATCCAAATCTGTATCCTCTGTTTTTAATATATATATGTCTCTCGGCAATTGATTATTTAAAATTATTTTTACTTTTTCTGCAGGAATGGTACTTTCAATTTGAAAATTAGAAACCTGAATCTTTCCATGAACACCTCTATCTGTTCTTCCTGCTGATACTAAATTTATATTTTCTTTAAAAATAATTTTTAAAATTTTTTCAATTTCACCTTGAACTGTTCTACAGTTTATTTGTCTTTGAAATCCATAAAAATCACTTCCATCATAACTATAGGTTAATTTTATATTTCTTTTCATTTAATTCCCCTTTTTTATTTTATATAATAAAAAAAAGCCTTGATATTCATCAAGACTTAACATTCAATGTGGTGCGAGAAGAGGGACTTGAACCCTCACGTCGAAACGCCAGATCCTAAGTCTGGTGCGTCTGCCAATTCCGCCACCCTCGCAAAATAATGGTGCGTCATACTGGGCTCGAACCAGTGACAACACGATTAAAAGTCGTGTGCTCTACCATCTGAGCTAATGACGCACATTTTATAAAAATAATTGGGGTGATCAACGGGGCTCGAACCCGCGACAACGAGTACCACAAACTCGC
>SAMEA5043657__coassemble_249_pt1 | contig 10689 bp, 9 predicted proteins | sample SAMEA5043657__metabat2_low_PE_001 | metagenome-assembled genome bin SAMEA5043657 (sample SAMEA5043657) | Gadus morhua
GCGTTGAAATTTTATCTTGTGGAGCTTGTATTAATTTCTATAATTTAGAAGATAAATTATCTGTGGGAAGCACAACTAATATGTATAATATTGTAACTAAGCAACTAAGCGCTAATAAGGTGATTAAACCCTAATGAAATCCGAAAATTATTTAATTTTAACAATTGATTCTACACATTTAGTTATGAAAGTTGAAAAACTTTTACTCGATCATAGTTTAGACATTAGAGTTATCCCACTACCTGGAGAACTAAAAGCAAGTTGTGGTCTCTCTATTAAAGGCAATATAGAAGATGCTAAATCTATTCTTAATATACTTAAAAGTAATGAAATTAAAGACAATTTATATCAATTTTATTCTTGTGAAAAAACTGGATTCAAAAAAAAATTTAATGCTTTTATTTTTTAAAAAAATATGCTATAATCAATCTATAATTGGAAGCGGATGAGTTACTGGTGTACTCAGCAGTCTTCAAAACTGTCTTGGCGAGTTAAATCGCTGGTAGGTTCGATTCCTATACGTTTCCGCCAATTATGATTTTAAACTCCTTTTTTAGGAGTTTTTTTTTCGTATTTACATTTGACTTTTAAGTAAAAATATAGTATTATAAGTTCAATAAAATATACTCATATATATCCGAAATATGGTCGGAAGTTTCTACGGTTAACCTTAAATTAACCACTATGAGTGAAATAAATAGATTTTAATTGTAATTTTTAAGATTATCTATTTTTCACTTGTATGAAGATGAAAAAAGATAATCTTTTTTTGTTTTCTACTATTTACTAATCCATATATTTGAGTAAAATTTGAATAAAATTTTAGGAGGATTATTTATCATGTTGAAAAACAAATCACCATACCACTTAGACGGAGTTCCAGAACTAAAAACAGCACTACCTTTAGGATTACAGCATATTTTAGCTATGTTTGTTAGTAATATTACCCCTATAATTATAGTCGCTGGTGTTTTAGGAATATCTCCAGAGCAAAAAACTCTTTTAATTCAAGCTTCTATGCTCGTTGCTGGACTTAATACTCTTATTCAAGCTTATACTCTTGGACCTATTGGTGCTAAACTTCCCATTGTTGTTGGAACTAGTTTTGCTTTTGTTCCTGTTGCTATTTCTATAGGAACTAAATATGGATTTGAAGGTGTTTTAGGAGCTGCTCTAATTGGTGGTATCTTCGAAGGATTACTTGGATTAGTTATTAAAAGAGTTAGAAAATTTTTCCCACCAATTGTAACTGGTGTTGTTGTTCTTTCAATTGGATTATCTTTGCTTCCAGTTGGTATTCAAAACTTTGCTGGTGGAATTGGAGCTAAAGATTTTGGATCTGCTGAGAATTTAGGTATCGGCCTTGTTGTTCTTGTTACAGTGATCTTCTTTAAGCAGTTTACTAAAGGAATTTTAAGTACTGGTTCAATTTTTATTGGAACTATTGTTGGTTTTATCTTAGCTTTATGTTTAGGAAAGGTAAATCTTACACCACTAATGCAAGCAGATTACCTAACAATACCAAAACCTTTTATGTTTGGATTCTCTTTCCACTTAGATGCAATTTTAGCTATGATTTTAATGTTTATTGTTTCAGCAGTTGAAACTGTTGGAGATATGTCTGGTGTTACAATGGGGGGAGCTGGAAGAGAAACAACTGATAAAGAACTATCAGGTGGAATCCTTGCAGATGGACTTGGAAGTGCTTTTGCTGCTTTATTCTCTGTTTTACCAACTACATCTTTTAGTCAAAATACAGGAATTATTGCTATGACTGGTATTATGAGTAGATTTGTTGTTGCAACTGGAGCTATGTTTTTAATTGTTGGTGCTTTTATTCCTAAAATTGGAGCTCTTTTCACAATCGTTCCTGCAAGTGTTATTGGGGGGAGTTTAGTTATGGTTTTTGCCATGATCTCTATTAGTGGAATTAACTTAATTACAAAAGAACCACTTGTTGGAAGAAACGCTGTTATTTTAGCTGTTTCTTTAGGTTTAGGATATGGACTTGGTAATGTCCCTGATGCCCTTGCTATTTTCCCTGAAAGTATCAGACTTATATTTGGTGGATCTGGTATTGTTGTTTCAGGAAGTATTGCTGTTATACTTAATTTAATTTTACCAAAAGACGACAAAGTCCTATCTAAGGAAGTCGCTTAATTTTTTATAAATGGAGGTTTTAACTTGTTTTCTTTTTCAAAATATTTTTTAGCACAATCTCTTGATGAGGCCTATGTAGAACTAATAAAGAATAAAAAAAATATTATTTTAGGAGGTACTTCTTATTTAAGAATGGGAAATACTAACTGGAATACAGCTATTGATATATCTAACTTAAACCTTAGATATATCTCTGAAAATGATAGTTATATCTCTCTTGGGGCTATGACAACTTTTAGAGATCTTGAAATTAATCCTCTTTTAAAAACATATTTTGGAGAGATTTTTAATACTGCTTTAAAAGATGTTATTGGTGTTCAATTTAGATCAAATGTAACAGTTGGAGCTACTGTTTTTAGTAAGTATGGATTTTCCGATTTAATTCCTGCTTTATTAGCTTTAAATGCCAAAGTAAAACTATTTAATTTCGGAGAAATTTCTTTAGAAAATTTTTTAGAAGAACAAAATATAAGAAAAGATATTTTAGTAGAAATTTTAATTCCAAAAGTTAAACTACAAACATCATTTAAATGTGTTCGAAAAAGTAAAACTGATTACTCTATTTTAAATATGGCTGTTAGTTATTCTAAAGAAAAAGGAATTACTATTGCTGTTGGATCAAGACCTACAAAGGCACTTTTAGCTAAAAATACTATGTCTCTTATTAATAGTTTTTCTAATTTAGAAAATTCATTAACTGATGCCATGAAAACTATATCTAATGAAATTATTGTTGATTCTAATATGAGAGGAAGCAAAAGTTATAGAGAACTTCTTTTAGCTGCGTTACTTAGAAAAACAATTCAGGAGGTTTTACAATAAATGTTATTAACTACAACTATAAATGGTAGAAAGAAAGAGCTACTTATCAAAGATGATGAGTATCTTCTAGACACCCTAAGAAATGCTGGATATCTAAGTGTTAAAAGAGGCTGCGATACTGGTGCCTGTGGTCTTTGCACAGTTTTAATAGATGGATCTCCTATCTTATCTTGCAGCACTTTAGCTGCTAGAGCTAATGGTAAAAATATTACTACTATTGAATTCTATGAAAAAGAAGCAAAACTATTTGCAACTTTCATGGCAAATGAGGGAGCAGAGCAATGTGGATTTTGTTCTCCTGGATTTACCTTAACTGTTCTTGCTATGATTAAAGAATTAGATAATCCAACTGATGAAGATATTATGCACTACTTAAATGGTAATCTTTGTAGATGTAGTGGATATGTTTCTCAACTGAGAGCTATTAGAAATTTTATGGAGGTATTTAAAAATGAAAATTGTTAATACTTCTGTAAAAAAAATTGATGGAATTGGGGTTGTAACTGGAAATCCAACATATACAGATGATCTTGTTTTAAATAATAATGTATTAATTATTAAACTTTTAAGATCTCCCCATGCTTTTGCTAAAATAAAATCAATAAATACTAATATAGCTAGTAAAGTTCCTGGTGTAGAAGCTATTTTTACTCACAATGATGTTCCTAAGACACAATTTACTCTTGCTGGACAAAGTTTTCCTGAGCCTTCTCCATATGACAGAAGAATTTTAGATGAATATGTTAGATATGTTGGTGATCCTGTAGCTATTATTGCTGCTGAAGATGAAAGAGCTGCTGAAAAAGCAATGAAACTTATTAAAGTTGAATATGAGGTTTTAACTCCTATTTTAGATTTTGAAAAATCTATTGATTCTGATATTCTTGTTCATCCTGAAGAGGTTCATACTAACTTTGAAATTGGTTATGAAAGAGAAAGAAATATTGCATCTAAATCTTATGCTGAAAAACCTGGTGTAGATGAAGGATTTGAAAATAGTGATATTATTATAGAAAAAACTTATTATACACAACCACAAATACACGCTATGATGGAAACATACAGATCTTATAGTTATTTTGATGTTCACGGTAGATTAACTACTATTAGTTCAACTCAAATCCCATTTCATGTAAGAAGACATTTAGCTCGTGCTCTTGAAATGCCTACAAGTAAACTTAGAGTAATAAAACCTAAAGTTGGAGGAGGTTTTGGAGGAAAACAAACAGCAGTATGCGAAATTTATAGTGCTTTTGTAACTTTAAAAACAGGTAAACCTTCTAAAATTATTTATAATAGAAAAGAAACTCATACTTGCACTACAACCAGACATGCTATGAGATTAGATATAAAACTTGGTTCTGATTTAAAAGGAAATATTAAAGCAATAGATATAAATGTTTTATCAAATGCTGGTGCTTATGGTGAACATGCTCCTACTGTTACATCCCTTGTTTCATATAAAACATTTCCTCTATATGATAAAGTTCCTATGAGGTTTAATGCTAATATTGTTTATTCAAACACAATGAATGCTGGTGCTTTTAGAGGATATGGTGCAACGCAAGGAACTTTTGCTGTTGAATCAATAATAAATGAACTTGCTCATAAGTTAAACTTAGATCCTACAGAAGTTAGAATGAAAAATTTAGTTGAACCTAATGAAAATAACTATATCACAAGTGGGGATATAAAAAAATGTATTGAAATTGGAAAAGAAAAGTTTAATTGGACAGAAAAATCAATTCCTAGAGAAATAACTCCTGGTAAAGTTAGAGCTGCTGGTATGGCTGTTACTATGCAAGGATCTGGAATAGGTGGTATTGATACTGCTGCTGCTACTATTAAACTTGGGGATAGAGGTGATTTTACTCTTTTTGTTGGAGTTACTGAAATGGGACAGGGATGTGATACTATCCTTTCACAAATTGCTGCTGAAGTTTTAGAAGTTTCTATGGATAAAATTATTATTCATACTGCTGATACTGACCTATCTCCATATGACCCTGGAGCATATGCTTCTAGTGGAACTTATGTTACTGGGAACGCCGTTATTCTTGCTGCTACAAAGATGAAAGATGAAATTCTTCTTGGAGCATCTAAATTATATAATACAGATATATCTAATATTGAATATTTAGGTGAGCATTTAAAAGTTGAAGATAAAATTATCTATTTAACTGATTTTGCTCAAGAATCTGTTTCATTTCAAGGAATGAATCAAATTACAACTACAGGTACTTGGGGTGGTGAAAAGTCTCCTCCTCCTTTTATAGCTGGGTTTGCTGAAGTTGAAGTTGATACTCTTACAGGAGAGGTTGAACTTCTTGATTTCTTATCTGTTGTTGACTGTGGAACAACAATTAATCCAAATTTAGCCAAAGTTCAAGTTGAAGGTGGATCAGCTCAAGGAATAGGACTTGCGCTTTTAGAAGATATACAGTATGATAAAAAGGGTAAAGTAATTAATGATTCATTAATGCAATATAAGATCCCTTCTAGAATAGAATGTAAAAATATAAGAGTAGAATTCTCAAATTCTTATGAGTCTGCAGGACCTTTTGGAGCTAAATCTATTGGTGAAGTTGTTATAAATACTCCTGCTCCTGCTATTGCTGATGCTATATATAAAGCATCAAAAGTTAGAGTAAGATCTTTACCAATAACATCTGAAAAAGTATTAATGGAGCTTATTAACCAATAGGAGTCCTTATGAAAAATTTATTTAATATAAAAAAAGGTGATATTATATCTATTACTGGAGCAGGTGGAAAGACATCTTTAATGTTTTTTCTAGCTAACACTTTACGACTAAAAGGAAGTGTTCTTATAACAACTACTACAAAGATATTTTTGCCATCTGATAATAACTTGATTTTTATAAATCCTGAGGAGATTAATAATTATTCTCCTCAGGATAATTTTATACACATATTTATCCCATTTATTAAAAATAATAAAATCCATAGAGCTACAGATGAGCAAATTAATATATTAAAATCTAAAAATTTCGATTTCATATTAATAGAAGCTGATGGAAGCTCTAATAAGCCCCTTAAAGGATGGAAAGACAACGAGCCATCTATCTCATGCTATTCAACTAAAACAATAGCTGTTGTCGATATTACATGCATTCATAAAGAAAAAAACAATAGCACTATCCACAGATTACCATTATATACACAACAATTTTTTAGTGAAAATAAAAAAATTTCTCTAAATGATCTTGTTCGTTATATTGATAGTAGTCTTTTTTTTAAAAATTCAGTTGGAGAAAATTATCTTTTTTTTAATAAAATTGAAACTTTAGATATATTTCATGATTTTTTTAATATATCTAATTTAATTAATTTTAATTCAAATATTTATTTTGGATCTATTTTTAAAAAAGAAATTTTTCTATTTAAAAATATTACCCCAATTATTTTAGCTTCTGGATTTTCAAAAAGATTCAATGGAAATAAATTAAATACTAAATTAAAAAATGGCTTTAGTATACTAGAACAAACTTTAAAAAATTTAAATTCAATTTATTTTAAAGAAAAACTTTTAATTGGAAAAGATTATTTTTTTAAAAATCTCTCTTTAAAATACAATTTTACATATATAGATAATAAATTATCACAAAAAGGTCAAAGTCAATCAATTATATCTGGTGTTAAAAATAGCTCTCAAGAGGGATTTTTATTTATTCCAGGAGATATGCCTTTTTTAACATATAAAACACTTATTAAAATAATTTTTAGCTTTGAAGAAACTAACGAAATTATTGTTCCTATCATTAATGAACAACCATCTGCACCAGTTTTGTTTCCAAAATGTTACACTGAAAAACTGTTAAAATTAACAGGAGATACTGGAGGTAGAAATATTTTTAAAACTAACAAACATATAAAATGTTATTTTTATAACTCAAAAGAGTTTTTAGATATAGATACACAAGAAGAACTAACAAGATTAGAAACATTGGAGGATTAAATTATGAAATTACTAAAAGAATATATTGAAAGAGAGGGGTCTGTAAAAGACAGTTCAATTTTAAAGGTGGATAGTTTTATTAACCATCAAATAGATCCTATTCTTATGATGGAAATAGGAGAAGAGTTTAAAAACCGTTTTAAAGATAAAAATATAAATAAAGTTTTAACAATTGAGGCATCTGGAATTGCTATTGCCATTGCTGTTGCTTATGCTATGAAAGTTCCTATGGTTTTTGCCAAAAAGAAAAAACCATCAACTATGAGTGAGGCATATAATGCAACTGTTCACTCTTTTACTAAAAAAGAAGATTATAATATTACTGTTTCAAAAGAGTTCTTATCACCTAATGACAACATTCTAGTAGTAGATGATTTTTTAGCTATGGGGAATGCTATCATTGGTTTAAAATCAATTGTAGAACAAGCTGGTGCTGTTGTTTCTGGTGTTGGAATTGCAATTGAAAAGGGATTCCAACCTGGAGGAGAGATATTAAAAAAACAAGGAATTCATCTTGAATCCCTTGCTATTATTGAATCTCTTGAAAATAATACCATTACACTGAGATAAACTAAATTAACACTGGAAAAAATCCTATAATTATAAAAACAACTATAATTATAAGGGTTTTTTTCTTTTCTAAAGTATAATCATCTTCATATAACATTACTTTTTCATATTTATAATTTCTTTCCCAATTCCAATATCCTAAAATTGAAGCAAAAAAATATCCAAAGGTAAAACACAATAAATCACTTTCATCAAAAGTTCCTAAAACTGTTCCATGTCCTCCATACTCTCTTTGAATAAATTCAAAAATAAAAAAAGATAAATATACTACATTATATACTTTTTGAAGCTCTCTATAATATATTCGTTCATATAAAATAGAAACACCTAAAGAAAACATCCATAAACCATCTGGTAATGAATATATTATCCAATTAGGAATATATTTTCTTTTAGTCCAAACTACTTTTCTAGCATTATCAATTATTCCATCTAAAGATAAAAATTTAATAAATTGATAATAAAATAACTCTCTACTTCTAAATAATAAATATATTAATACACCTATTCCTAAAGATAGAAAAACCAATAAAATTTTATGCTTCTTTTTCCCCATATATTTCTTTTTCATTCAAATACTCCACCACACTTTCCACAGCATCGTCTATACAATTGTAAAATATTTCTTTATCATAATCATATTTTATAATACTTTTTAAATATAATGGATCATAATAATCTTTCATTAATATCTTTGAAAGTTCCTTTATTTTCCCTTCGTTTAATAAATCTGTATACTCAGATAAAAGAGCAGGTGTTATATATCTTCCAACTCTATTTAAGCACTCTTGAAGTTCCTCTTTTGTAGCTCCAGCATAATCTTCCATAATTACATCTCCTCTTAACTCTAATGTGGTATCTAGAGACAAATGAGAAGCTTCAGCTAAAGATTTAAAAATAGAGTCTGGTACATATACATTTCCTATCCTTTTACTTTCACTTTCAGCTAAAACATACTCAGGTTTATTTTTATATAAGAAATCGAAAATTAATGATTCAAACCTTTTTTGACTTTGAGGTCTTTTTTCACAAACTCCACCAAAAAATGAACCTTTATGATCTGCCATTTTTTCTAAATCAAGAACAGAGTATCCTTTTTTATCTAGTTTTTGTAAAATTTTTGTTTTTCCTATCCCTGTTTTCCCATGAAGTACATAATATTTTACATTTTCATTTAACTTAGGTATCTCTTTTAATATATACTCTCTATAGGCTCTATATCCACCATCCAATTTCCAAGTGGTAAATCCTAATGCTGAAAATAAAGCTGACATTGATCCACTTCTCATTCCACCTCTAGCACAATAAAAAGCAAGTCTGCCCTTAGCATGTTTTTGAACCTCCTTATATACTTCAGGTAATCTTTTAGCAATAGCTTGGACTCCTAGCTCTTTTGCTTTCTCAGCAGAAACTTGCTTATAAGCTGTTCCTACATCTACTCTTTCGTCATCTAATAATAAAGGTATATTTATAGCCCCTGGAATTGGTTCCTCTTGAAACTCTTTTGGGGTTCTTACGTCTATTAATGTATAATTTCTTTCTTTTAACAATTGTTCATATGTTACTAAAATCATTTTTTCCTCCTAATTTTTATATTCATTATATTTTACTATTAAATTTAAAAAATTTAAACATTATTTATATAAAAAATATCTATAGTATGATAAAATTTATGAAAGTACCCTGTATTTAAGAAAGGAATCTATGAAAAATCAAGCAAAAAAATTATTAAAAAATATATATGGTTATGACAATTTTAGAAAAGGACAAAGTTTTATTGTTAACTCTGTTTTATCTGGTAAAAATACACTAGGTGTTCTCCCTACAGGTGGTGGTAAATCCATTTGTTATCAAATACCAGCTCTTTTATATCCTTACCTAACAATTGTTGTCTCTCCTTTAATATCATTAATGAAAGACCAAGTGGATTCTTTAAATCAGTTAGGAGTCCATGCAAGATTTTTAAACTCTACAACTACAAGAGATGAATATATTAAACTTTTTCAAGAGATTAAAAACCAACAACTTAAAATTTTATATATTGCTCCTGAAAGACTTATAAACACAAATTTTATTAATTTTATAAAAAATATTAAATTATCTATGATTGCAATTGATGAAGCTCATTGCATATCTCAATGGGGACATGATTTTAGAAAAAGTTATTTAGAAATCCCTAATTTTTTAAAACAAATAAATCAAAAACCACAAATTTTAGCTCTAACTGCTACTGCTACTTCAAAAGTTCGATCTGATATTATAGATAAATTAAACTTAATAAATCCTAATTTTTATATTGATGGATTTGATAGAGAAAATATCACATTTAAAGTTGAAAAAAACATTGTTCCTGAAGCTTTTATTGTTAATTTTTTAAAAAGAAATTCAAAAAAATCTGGAATAATATATGCCTCTACTAGAAGAGAAGTTGATAGTTTATACGCTTATCTTAACCTAAAAGGATTTAAAAAAATATCAAAATATCATGCTGGTTTAAGTGAAGAAGATAGAAATATTTTTCAAGAACTTTTTTTAAAAGATGAACATAATATTATGGTTGCAACAAATGCCTTTGGAATGGGAATTGATAAATCAAATGTAAGATATGTTATCCATAGAAATATCCCTAAAGATTTAGAAAGTTATTATCAAGAAGCTGGTAGAGCTGGAAGAGATGGAGCTCCTTCTGAAGCTATTTTACTCTATTTAGATGAAGATATTTCAACTCAGGAGTTTTTAATAAACTCAAATGAAGATTCTGATCTTAATTTAAAAAAAACTAAGAGAAGTAAATTAAAAAATATGATTGAATATGCTGAATTAGAAAGTTGTTATAGAGAGTATATTTTAAAATATTTTGGTGATAAAAGAATAAAAAACTACTGTGGAAATTGTGGTAACTGTAAAAATTTCAAAGATATTAAATCTCTAACATTAGAAGCTCAAAAAGTATTCTCTTGTATTGGTAGAACTAAAGAATCTATTGGAATTTCTACTTTAACAAATATTTTAATGGGAAAACTTGATAGTAAAAGTGAAAGAAAAGAATATCATAAACTTTCCACTTTTGGAATTATGAAAGATATAAAAAGATCTTGGTTAGAAGAGTTTATATATTATTTAATTTCTGAAGAGTATCTTGAGCAAAGTGCCGGTAGC
>SAMEA5043657__coassemble_257_pt1 | contig 10428 bp, 8 predicted proteins | sample SAMEA5043657__metabat2_low_PE_001 | metagenome-assembled genome bin SAMEA5043657 (sample SAMEA5043657) | Gadus morhua
ATTAGATACTTTATTTATTTTTAAATGCCCATGGTCATAAAGCCAATTACGTATTGAGGTTATAACAAAATAAATATACGATAAAAGTTTCATTTTTCCCTCTCTTTACTATATTTTTACTGGAACTAATTTAGAGATTCCTATTTTTTTATTCATTGTAACCCCATATAATGAATCTGAAGCTTTCATTGTTTCTTTATTATGAGTAATTAAAATAAACTGAGATCTGTCTGTAAATTCCTTTAATTTTCCAATTAATTTTTTAGTATTCTTTTCATCTAAAGCTGCTTCAATTTCATCTAAGAAAGTAAAAGGACTAGGTTTATACATGAATATTGCCATAATAAAAGCAATAGCTACCATAGATTTTTCACCACCAGATAGTAGAGAAAGTGATTGTCTTTTTTTATTTTTATATTTTACAAATATTTCAACACCACAATTTGTAAAATCATCACCATTATATAACATTAGTTTTCCTTCTGAATTATCTAATGTTTCTGTACACATTTCATTAAAGTTTTTATTTATCTCTTCATAAGCTTCGTAAAATTTTTCCTCTATTGTTTTATTAATATCCTTAATTAATAAAGATAAACTTTTTTCTCCTTTTACTAAATCTTCTCTTTGAATATCTATAAATTTATACTTATTATCTAATTCTTTAAACTCCTCTATTGAAAGAAGATTTACTGAATCAAAATTTTTCAATTTATTTTCAAATTCCTTCACTTTAATTCTACTCTCTTTTAAATGCTTTTCTTCTATATTTAAAAGTTCCACTTCTAAAAGTTCATTTAATTGTACTTCTATCTCTTCTATCTCTTTTTCATACTTTTCTTTTCTTTCAATCTCTCTATTAAAAATTTCTTTTTCTTTAAATAATTTTCCTTCTAAATTTCTAGAATTTTTAATTAAATTTTTAGAATCTTCCTCTAAAATATGATCCTCTTTTTTCATATTTTTTAATTCTTCATTTTCATTTTCAAATTTCTCATTTTTATTTTGAATCTCTATCTTTATAGTATCTTCTTTTTCTTGTAATTTTTCAAGCTCTTTTTTTATTTCTTCATTTTTATTTTTTATTTCTTTTATTTTTTCAGTTAGCTCTTTATAATTTTCTTCCTCTTTAATTTTCTCTTTTTCAATTTGAATACTTCTATCTTTACTATTTAAATATAAAATTCTAATATCTGAAAAATCATTTTTCAATTTATTAATATCACCATTTAAATCAAGAACTAATTTATTGTCTCTATCTAATTCATCCTTTAAATCAGATACTATCTTCTCTGTTATTCCCTTAGAAGATTTTGAATTTTCAACTCTTTTAGAATATTCTACACTATAACTTTCTTCCTCTTTTATTTCAATCTCTATTATTCTTTTTTCTTTTTGAATCTTTTCACTTTTTCCTTTTAATTCTTCATATTTTTCCTCTGCTAACTTCACATGCTTTCTTAAAACATCTTCTAAGTTATCAATATTCCCTATTTCATCTTCATATTTTTCAAGTTGTTTATTTAATTTTTCTAGATTCTCATTCCAAAAAATCAAATTTTTCTTTAACTCTTTACTCTGTTCCTCTAATAATTTTATCTCTTTTTTTCTTTCAAAAATTTGACTTACAATTGAGTTTCCACTATCTCCACCAGTAATTCTCCCTCTTGAACTTAATAACTCTCCAGATAAAGTTACTATATTTCCAGAAAATCTATTTTTCTTTATAATATCTAATGCTATATCAACATCTTCTACAATTAAGATATTTCCAAGTAACATATCTAAAACTTTACCATATTTTTCCTCTGAAGAAACTAAAGTTGAAGCTCTTCCAATAACGCCCTCAATTTTTGGTATATCTTTTAAATTTCCAACTTTTATTGTATCTAAAGCTAAAAACGAAGCTCTTCCAACTTTTTTATCTTTTAATATTTTAACACAATACTTAGCAACATCACTTGTTGTTACAACTATATCTTGTAAGTTTCCTGGAATTGCTGCTTCTATTGCTTTTTGATATTCATCTGGAACATTCATTAAAGATATTACAGCTCCATATACTCCATTAATTTTAGAGTTAAGTACTTCTTTTACTCCTTTATAGAACCCCTCATTACTATCTTGGACTCTATACAAACCTTGAAGTTTTGCACTACCTCTTCTCTCCTCAAACTCAGCATTTCTAATTAATTCTGAAGATTTGTTCATATCCTTACTTAAACTACTTATCTCTTCTTCTAATTTTTTCTGTCTATCCTCTGTATCTTTTAACTCTTTAATTTTACTTTCTTTATGAGTCTGAGCAATATTTAATTCTCCAAGAATATCATTATTTTTCTTTTCATGATTAACTAGTTCATCTTTTAGTGAATTTATTTTAAATTCACTTCCCTTCATTCTTCTAGTTGAACTTTCAATTTCATTAAGAAGTTTTAATTTTTCTACTTCTAAATCCATTATCTTTTTCTTTTTTAAATCAACAGATATCTCTTTTTCCCTCTTTAAAGTTTCTTCAATTTCTATCTTCTTCTCAAACTCTTTATTTTGAATTTCTATATTATTTATTTTATCTAGAATCTCATTTTTTTCACATTCTAACTTTTCAAGCACTTCATTTTTAATATCTATATTTTTTTCTATATTTTTTTCTAATTCTAGCTTTTCAACTATTTCCTTTTTTATAAAAGTAATTCTTTCCTTTACTCTTATTTCTTCTTTTTCTAATCTTTCTATTTCACCTTTTAAACTACTGTTATTTTCAGAATAATTTTCTATTTGTTTATAAAGTTCTTTCCTTCTCAACTCATTTTTAATTAAAATTTCTTCATTTTTAAAAAGTTCTTCATTATATTGAGATATTAATATTTCTAATTTATCTTTTTCAATATTTCCATTTTCAAGAATATTTTTTTTGTATTGAACATCAAAAGTTAAAACACCTTTTTCAAGAATATTTTTTTCTGTTTTTATATTTAAAAAATTAATAGCTTTCTTAGATTGTCTTTCAACTCTATCTCTATTTTCACCTATCTCATTTAAAACTAACTCTATTTTCTCAAGTTCATTTTGAACTTTTTCTAATCTTTTTTCAGATTCTATTTTCTTATATTGACACTTTTTAACTCCAGCAGCCTCTTCAATTATTCCTTTGAGTTCTTTATTTGAAGATGATATAATTCTTTCAACTTTTCCTTGCCCTATAACAGAGTAAGCACTTTTACCAACACCTGTATCTAAAAAAAGCTCTCCTATATCTTTAAGTCTAACTTTTTTATCATTTATTAAATAATCATTTTCTCCTGTGTTAGACATTTTTCTTGTTATCTTTATATTCTCACATTCAATTGGAAAAAATTCATCTTTATTATCAATAAACAATGAAACTTCAGCATAATTTGCTGCTTTTTTTCCCTCTCCTCCAGAAAAAACAATATCCTTACTTTCTTTTGCTCTTATATTTTTATAAGATTGCTCTCCTAAAACCCATAGAATAGCATCTAATATATTTGATTTTCCACTTCCATTTGGTCCAACTATTGATGTTATTCCACCATTAAAATCCAATTTAATTCTTTCTCCAAATGATTTAAACCCATAAATTTCTATACCTTTTAAATACATTCTCTCTCCCACATAATTTTTTTCTTAAAAAAAGCTAACCCTTAGGTTAGCCAATATTTAATATTTCATTAATCCCTTTTTTTAAAGCATTTAATGCTTTTGCTCTATGACTAATTTTATTTTTTATCTCTGGCATCTCTGCAAATGTTTTATCATATTCTTCTACGTAAAAGTGTGGATCATATCCAAATCCATCTTTTCCTCTTGATATATCTATAATTTCTCCTTGAACTTCACCTCTAAAAGAGTAACTCTCTCCATTTGGTTTCCCTAAAGTCATTACAGTTACAAACTTAGCTTTCCTATTTTTTACATTTTTTAGATTTTCCACTAATTTTTTATTATTTTCTGCATCTGTAGCATTTTCACCTGAATATCTTGCTGAATAAACTCCTGGTTCATTATTTAAAGCTTCTACACATAATCCAGAATCATCAGCTATTGTTATCATATTTGTAAATTTTGCTATTTCAAGTGCTTTCTTTTTTGAGTTTTCTTCAAAAGTATTTCCATCTTCTATAACCTCTGGAATTTCAATCCCATCGTTTATAGATAGTATTTCTATATTTGATCCATCAAGTATTTTCGATATTTCATCTATTTTCTTTTTATTTCCTGTGGCTAAAAAAACTTTCATTATTTTGAGAACTCCTCTTCTATCTCTTTCTTTTGAACCTCTATTAATTCAAAGATACCTTTTTCTGCTAATGCTAATAGGTCATTTAATTCTGTTCTTGTAAATGTAGACTCTTCTCCTGTTCCTTGAAGTTCAACAAACTCTCCCTTATCGTTCATTATTACGTTCATATCAACACCTGCTGATGAATCCTCTGTATACATTAAATCAAGCATAGGAACTCCTTTTACTACACCAACTGATATTGCTGCTACATTTGCATTTAATGGACTTTCTTTTAATAGTCCTTTTTCAATAAGTCTTCTCATAGCCATTTCAAGAGCAATGTATCCACCTGTTATTGAAGTAGTTCTTGTTCCACCATCTGCTTGAATTACATCACAGTCAATTGTTACTGTTCTTTCACCTAGTTTTTCAAGATCAATACAAGCTCTTAATGCTCTTCCTATTAGTCTTTGAATCTCCATAGTTCTTCCACCTAGTTTTCCTTTAGCAGATTCTCTCATATTTCTATCTCCAGTTGCTCTTGGTAGCATAGAATATTCAGCTGTTATCCATCCCTTACCTTGATTCTTTAAAAATGGTGGAACTTTTTCCACAACTGTTGCTGTACAAATAACTTTAGTATTCCCTACCTCTATTAATACAGACCCTTCTGCAAACATAGTATAGTTTCTAGTAACTTTCACTGGTCTCTTTTCGTTTAATTGTCTTCCATCTTCTCTTAATGTCATTTTTACATCCTCTCAATTCATTTTTTATGTTTTTTATATTTTTATACGTACTGTTCTACTTCTTCAAGATTTCCCTCTTCTATCACTTTAACCTCTTCTAAATCATTAGGTTCTAATCTACCAAATTGAATTTCATATAATTTTCTATATATTCCATTTTCTTTTAGTAAACATTCATGATTTCCTACTTCTTTTATCTCTCCATCTTCCATAACCACAATCTTATCCGCATTAATTATTGTAGATAATCTATGTGCTATAACAAAAGTTGTTCTTCCAACCATTAATTTATCTAATGCCTCTTGAACTAATCTTTCTGATTCTGTATCAAGTGCTGATGTCGCCTCATCTAAAATCATTATACTTGGATTTTGAATCAAAGCTCTAGCTATTGCTATTCTTTGTTTTTGTCCACCAGATAAAAGAACTCCTCTTTCACCAACTTCTGTTTCAAATTTATTTGGTAATTCCATTATAAAATCATATGCATTTGCCATTTTAGCAGCATTTTCAATATTTTCTTCACTCATATTATCTTTTCCAAAAGCAATATTTTCTGCAATTGTTCCACTAAATAAGAATGTCTCTTGAGGAACTATACCTATATGATTTCTATACTCTTCTAAAGATATTTCTCTTATATCAATATCATTAACTTTTATTTTACCACCAGTTATATCATAATATCTAGGTAATAAATTAACTAAAGTTGTCTTTCCACTTCCACTTTTCCCTACCAAAGCAACAACTTCTCCTGCTTTTACCTCTAAATTAAAGTTCTTAAGAACTCTATCTTTTCCATCATCATACATAAAATCTACATTTTCAAATGATATTGTATCTATTGTTTTAGGAACTTCTATTGCTTTATCTCCTATGTGATCTATCTCTTGAGGAATATCTAATATTTCTATTACTCTATCTGCTGATGGTAATGCTTCTTGTAATTCACTATTTCTTTTAATAAGTGTTTTTAAAGGTTGTTGCATTAATCCTATTGCAGTTATAAAAGATATTAAATCTCCTGGAGTCATTGTTTGAGTTATTATTATTTGATAACCTCCATATGAAGCTACTAATAAAATCATTAGTGTTGATAGAACTTCATTAATTGGAGAAATCTTTGCTTTTATTTTAATTGTTTTATATATCTTATCAAACTCTTCTTGAGTTACATCTTTATACTTATCAATTATTTTATCACTTCTATTAAAAGCTTTGATTACTGATATTCCAGATAGTGCCTCTTGAATAAATGCAGTTACAAAACCAACTGTATCTTGTCTTACTCTTCCTGATTTTCTTATTTTTTTTGTATATTTTTTTATCATAGATAATATTGCTGGTAAAACTGTTAATGATATTAAAGCTAAAATAAAGTCCACTTGAAACATTCTTACAAGTAAAGCTACAACAGTGATAAACTCTTTTAACATATCAAATAACATAAATCCAATTCTACCTAAAGTAGTTGAATCACCAGACAACCTTGCCATAGTATCTCCAAGTTTATTCTGCTTAAAATAAGATATTGGTAATCTTTGCAAATGTGAAAAAACATCTATTTTAATATCTCTTCTTATTTTTTCTGTTATATACCCTGATGAAATTGATGCAAAATAATTTGTGATAACCTTAATTATTGTAGATACAAATATAGCCCCAATAACTATTACCATCATTTTAGCATTTTTATTAACTAAAACATCATCTATTAAATATTTACTTAGCCATGCTGGAACTGCACTCATCAATGAAGTTACTGTAGATAGTAAAACAACACCAATCATAGCTCCTTTGTATTTTAAACTGTATTTCAAGAAACTGTTTAAAGACTTATTTTTAAATAGTTTCATTATTTTCTTATCAAATTCATTTGTTTTTTCCATCTTATCTTCCTCTCAATAAAAATTTAGCATATTGTTTTGTAATATCTTCCCCTGAAAGTTTTTTTCTAATTTTATCTATTTTTTTATAAATGTCATCTAAATTATTCAAAATTTCTTTCATACTTTTTTCAATCTCTTGTGGATTGCATTTTTTCTGTAAAAGTTCTGGAAAAACTTCTTCATTTAAAGTTAGATTAGGTAAAGATACATATCCTACTTTCAATATATGTTTAGCTATAAAATAATTTATGGCACTAGTTTTATAAACTACAATTGTTGGCAGCCCTAATAAAGCTAACTCTAAAGTTACTGTTCCTGAAGCTGCTATTGCTAGTTTACTACTTTCTACTGCTTCTTTTAAGGATATCTTACTATTTATCTCTAAATTCTTATATTTGCTTAAATCTTCTTGAATCCATTTTAAATGCTCTTTTGAAGAAAGCTTTAATAAAAAAGTTTGATTTTTATTATTTTCTACAACATTTAACATATCACTTATTAAAGATTTAATCTCTTGTTTTCTACTTCCTGGTAATAACAAAATTTTATCACCATAATGCTCTACTGGTTTGTATTTTTCTGTAAATGGATTACCATAATAAATTGCATTAATATTATGTTTTTTATAAAAGTCCACTTCCCATGGAAATATTACCATAATATGATCAGCTAATCTCAATTTTTCTACTCTTTTTTCTCCCCAAATCCAAAGTTTTGGAGGAATATAATAAAAAACTTCAATATCTTTTATCTCTTTTTTCAAAAGTTCTAAAAATTTCAGATTAAAACCACCATAATCCACCATAATAACTTTTTTTATATTTTCTTTTTTTATAAACTCTATATACTCTTTTGCTTTATTTTTTAAAAAATTATATTTCTTTATTGCTTCTACAAATCCCATTATTGCAAGTTCATCTATATCTTGCAGTATTTCCACTCCCTCTTTTTCAGAGTGACGACCTGCAACGCCATAAAATTTAACTTTTGGATCTTCTTCCAAAGCTTTTTTCACTAAATAAGAAAGGTGTAAATCTCCTGATACTTCTCCTGTTGATACAAATATTTTCATATTTTCACTCCAATAATAAAGATGTTATTTTCCTCTGCTAATTTTTTACACTCTTCCAAATCTAAAAATAGCATTTTTTCTGCCTCTACCACAATACCTTTAGCTTTTATCTCTACAGCTTTTTTTATAGTATTTATTCCAACAGCTGGTATATCAACTCTCATATCTTGCTGAGGCCTTGACATTTTTATAATTATACACCCTTCTCCTGCTAATTCTCCTGCTCTTTTTATTGTTTCATCAGTTCCTTCAATTCCCTCTAGTGCTATAACTGAAGACTCCTTACAAACAACTGTTTGCCCAGCATCCACTTCACTTAAAGCCTTTGCAGTTTCTATTCCGATTTTAATAGTTTTTTCATCTTCAATATTTCCAGATATTCTTGTATATTTTTTCTCTTTTACCATTAAACTTCCTAAAAGATGATTCTGTGGTAAAACTTTTATCTTATTTAATCTTAAAAAAGATATTACACCAAAAAGAAGCGTTTCATCTTTTTTATCTGGCAATCTTTTTAATAACTCTTCTCCAAAATAATCTAATTTCATATTTTGAAAAAGTAATGACTTTTCTACCTTTCCAAGCATAACTACTTCTTTAATATCATTTAATAATAAATATTTTGTAATTTCTCCAATTTCTCCAATATTAAAAGATTTATAATTTTTATGTTTTTTTATCTCTTCTTCTATAGTATCAAATAAACCAATTAAATATACCTCTATATCCTGAGACTCTGCCTCTCTTAGGAAATATAGAGGTAACTTTCCGTTACCTACTATTATTCCAATTTTTCTCATTATCTTGTAATCCCCCTGTTACTATCTTTTATAAAGTCAACAAGATACTTGATATTTTTATCCTCTGAGAATGTTGATTCCAATTCTGCTAAAGCTTCTTTTAGAGGAGCACCCTTTCTAAATAAAATTCTATAAGCTTTCTTTAAATTAGAACGATCCTCTTCAGTGAATCCTTTTCTTCTTAATCCAATACTATTTAACCCTCTAACTACAGCTTTATTTCCCTCTGCAGTTACAAATGGACAGATATCCTGATTTACAGCACTTCCACCACCAATCATTGAATAAGACCCAATTCTACAGAATTGATGAACTGGTGTTAATCCTCCAATAATAGCATAGTCATCAACTGTTACATGTCCTGCTAAGGTAACTCCATTTGCTAAAATACAATTATCTCCTACTATAACATCATGAGCCACATGAACATATGCCATTAGTAAGTTATTACTTCCTACTATTGTTTCCCATCTGTCATCTGTTCCTCTATGAATTGTTACAAACTCTCTTATGGTGTTGTTATTTCCAATTATTGTTTTTGTAGGCTCCCCTTTATATTTTAAATCTTGAGATGCTTTTCCTATAGATACAAAAGAATATATTAAATTATCCTCTCCAATCTCTGTTATTCCTTCAACAACTACATGAGATTGTAATACTGTATTTTGCCCTATTTTTACATCTTTACCAACAATACAAAAAGGTCCTATTTTTACTCCTGGTTCTAATATTGCTCCATCTTCAACGATAGCACTGCTATGAATTTCAATCACTCTTTTTTCACCCTACTCTCTTATTTGTCCATAATTGTAAAAGTGAATGATGCTTCTGTCACCACTTTTCCATCAACTTTTGCCACTCCTGTAGCTTTTACTATATTTCTTCTTAATTTATCCACTTGTACTTCATATACTAACTGATCTCCTGGTCTTACTGGAGCTTTAAATTTAACTGATTCTATTGCTGCAAAATATGGAACCTTTCCTTCAGTATCATCTAAAACTAATACTCCTAAACACTGAGCCATTCCTTCAACAGTTAATACTCCTGGCATTATAGGGTGTCCTGGAAAATGTCCATTGAAAAACTGTTCATTTATAGTTACATTTTTTATTCCTACTATTTTTTGTGCCTCTGTATCCATCTCTATTATTCTGTCAACTAATAAAAATGGGTATCTGTGTGGTATTCTCTTCATTATTTCCATTACATCTAACATATTTAATTCCTCCTGATTATTTTAATAGTTTGGCAAATTCTATATCTAAAGCGTGTCCCGCTTTGATAGCTATAATATGTCCTCTAATTGGTCTATTTAATATTTTTAAATCACCAATTAAATCAAGAATTTTATGTCTTACAAATTCATCTTCAAATCTTAAGCCATCTGGATTTAATACTCCATTCGCTTTTATTACTATTGCATTTTCTAAAGTTCCACCTAAAGCAAGATTATTCTTTTTTAAATAATCCACTTCATAATCAAATCCAAAAGTTCTAGCATTTCCAATCTCTTTTTTATAACTATCTAAATTAACTTCTAATTCTAACATTTGTGTCTTTAAAAATGTATGATTAAACTTAATAGTATAAGTTATTTTATATCCATCAAAAGGCAATGCAACAATATGTTTATCTCCACTTGTTAAACTTACTGGTGAAGTTATTACTA
>SAMEA5043657__coassemble_260_pt1 | contig 10396 bp, 10 predicted proteins | sample SAMEA5043657__metabat2_low_PE_001 | metagenome-assembled genome bin SAMEA5043657 (sample SAMEA5043657) | Gadus morhua
TAATCAAGGACTACAACCTATAGTTAGTTTGAATTTAGGAAGAAAAGATTACAAAAAAATAAGAAAAGTATTTAAAATAGCTATAATAACAGTAATTATAAGTAGTTTGCTTTTTTATTTAGTTATTAATATATTTACAATTGATATAATTAAGGCTTTTATTAATGAAAAAGTAGCAATAAATTTAACAAAGAGATCAATGAAAATATATAGTTTATCTTATTTATTAAGTGGAATTAATATTCTAATAGCAGGATATTTCACATCTATAAATAAAGCAAAACAAGCTAGTATAATTACAGCACTAAGGGGCATTATTTTAATAATTGTTTTAATATATATATTACCATTAGTTTTTGGAGAGTTAGGTCTTTGGTTAACAGTTCCAATTTCAGAAACAATAACATTAATAATATCACTTATATTTTTAAAAAGATTTAAAGTTGGAGAGGAAAATAATGAAAAAAACAAACGCTATGAGAGAATTAGAGAAATCTAAAATAAATTATGAAGGAATTGAATATAAAGTTAATGAAGAATATTTAGGAGCTATTCATGTTGCATCTCAAACAGGAACAGATATAACTAAAGTATTTAAAACGTTAGCAACAGTTAATGAAAAAAATGAATTAATAATAGCTTGTATTCCTGGAAGTGATGAGATAGATTTAAAGAAACTTGCCACTATATCAGGAAATAAAAAAATAGAAATGTTAGAAATGAAAAAATTACAAGAAAGAACAGGATATATAAGGGGAGGATGTTCACCTTTAGGAATAAAAAAGAGACATGAATCATATATTCACGAAAGTGCTCTTACAAAAGATTATATATATATAAGTGCAGGTCAAAAAGGGTTACAAATAAAAATAGTTCCTAAAGATTTAATAAATTATTTAAAGATGAATATTGGAAATATTATAAATTAAAGAATAATAAAGACAGAGCGAATTCAATTGCTCTGTCTTTATTTTAATATATCTTTATATTGATTAAGATTTTTATTAAACATCTTTTTTGCGTAGGAACAGATAGGTGTAACAGTTAGGTTGTTTTCTCTTACAAATTTAATAAATTCTTTAAAAATTAAAATTCCTAAATTTCTTCCTCTAAATTCTTGTGAAATCCAAATAGAATCTAGAGAGATATTATCTCTATCAATATATGAAAAAATTAATTCACCTATAATTTCATCTTTTTCAATAACAAATTTATTTTTATTTTTGGATTTAAAAATGTTCATAAGAGACCTCCTAAATAATAATATATTATATGTTTTTACATATAAAAAAAGAAAATTCTTTTATTATTTTTTAATTTATTTTAAAAATAACAATTATAGTTATAAAACCGTACAACTGCTAGGAAACATGCAATTTCAAACCAGTATTTTTTTTGAATGAAACGTACTTTTTTTAGACAAAAAATTGTTTCGAAATTTGACATGCCATATTTAGAATGTTATAATATATATGATATACAAAAAATTAATATTTTACAGGAGGATTTTATGAGTTTAAAAAAAGGAAGAATAGGCGCCAGTGGCATAATTGATAGAAGAACAAAAATTTTAAATCTGTTAAATTTAAAAGAGAATAAAATATTCTATATATCATTTTTAATTATTTTTGCTATTTTATCAATTATTGCATTTAATAAAACAGGATTTGAAATGACCATGAATTCAATGTTAGATTCAATTATAACAAATTTTGGATTTTTATATTTAATAATTGTTTTGGTAATTGCTATGTTTTGTTTATTTTTATGTTGTAGTAGATTTGGAGATATTAGATTAGGACCAGATCATTCAAGACCAGAGTATTCAACAGTTTCTTGGTTTTCTATGTTGTTTTCAGCTGGGATGGGTGTTGGATTAGTATTCTTTGGAGTGGCAGAACCGTTATCACATTATGTTAATCCAACAAATGGAATAACTAGCGGAAGTAAGGAAGCAATAGATTTTGCATTTAGAACATCATTTTTTCATTGGGGAATACATCCTTGGGCAATTTATAGTTTTTTAGCATTGGGAATGGCTTATTTTCAATTTAGAAGAAATGAAAAAGGATTAATAAGTTCATTATTTTCCCCATTATTAAAAAATAATAAATATAAAGAACAAATAAAAATGGTAATTGATACAATAGCTATTTTAGCGACAATAACAGGAGTAGCAACAACGCTTGGTTTAGGATCATTACAAATAAATAGTGGACATAATTATTTATTTGGAGTTCCTAAAAATTTTATAACACAAGTTGTAATAATTTTAGTAGTAACAGTTGTTTTTATTTATTCAGCATTGGGATCTTTGGATAAAGGAATAAAAACACTTTCTAATTTAAATGTTTTAATTGCAGTATTATTATTATTAGTTGTAATAGCATTTGGTCCTACAGTAAAAATATTTAATGTTTTTTCTGAGAATTTAGGTAGTTATTTAAATAATTTTTTAAAATTGAGTTTAAAAACAAATAGTTTTGGAGATAAAACTTGGATGTCATCATGGACAATTTTTTATTGGTCAAACTGGGTTGCATGGACTCCTTTTGTAGGAACATTTATAGCTAGAATTTCAAAAGGAAGAACAATAAGAGAGTTTATAATTGGAGTTATTATAGTTCCATCATTAGTTTCTTTTATATGGTTTTCAGCATTTGGAACTCTAGGAATAAGTTTAGGATTAGACGTAGCAAAAGAAGCTATTCAGCATACAGAAACAGCCTTATTTGTAGTATTTGGTAGTTATAAATTTGGAGCGATAATGAGTGGTGTAGCTATAATGTTATTGGCTTCATTCTTTGTAACTTCAGCGGATTCAGCAACATATGTTTTAGGAATGATGAGTTCTGATGGCAATTTAAATCCACCAAAATATAAAAAATTTATATGGGGGATTTCACAATCAGCACTAGCAATTGCCTTAATTTCAGCTGGAGGATTAGAGATGTTGAAAACAGCATCAATAATAATAGCCTTTCCACTGTTATTACTTTTTCCAATAATGATGTTTTCATTATTTGTATCTTTAAAAACAGATATAGTTATAAAGAAAAGGAATCTTTTAAAAACAAAAATAAAATCTCTTTCATTAGATGAAATAGATCAAATAACAGATATGATAAAAGATTAATAAAAGGAATTTTTAAAATTATTTGAATATATATACATAGCCAAAAAAAACATTGTTTTCAGGAGGGATAAATGGGATATAAAAAGTCATTTTCAGAAGCAGAGTTAAAGTATTGGAGTGAATATAAAGTAAAGATAGGAAAAAGTGAAAGCATGAAAGAGACAAAAAAAATATTTTCTATGGTAATAGCTGATTTTGTAAAAGAGATTGAACCTGAATTAAATCCAGTATATAATGAATTTGATGGAGATTTTCAATTAGATGTTAAAGAAACAAAAGGATACAAGGTTTCTAAAAAAATAGATGATAGCCCATATTATAGGAATTTAGTTGAATTTTCAGATCTGCCTTCTATTATAGAGAAGTATGCAGAGATGGGCATAAATAAAATAATACGTCAAAGTAAAAATCAAGAAAATACAAATGGTAAAAAAATAATACATTAAAAGTAAAGGATGAGGTTTAATCTCATCCTTTTTTAGTTAAGTATAATATTTACTATTGATTCTATTAATATGCAATGAACTAATGCTAAGGCTGGAATTTTCCCTTCTATATGAGGAGCAAAGGTAACTTGGACTTTATTTAGTTCATAACCAATATTGGAAAGAGATTTTTTTGAGGAAGCTTTTCCTAAATTAAATTCAATTGCTGTAGTTTCAGGAATAAGTTCTAGTAAAATATATGAAAAATCTTTTTTAAATTGCAAAAAATTAATATTTTTAGGGAGAATAAATTCCAGGCTACTTCCTAAAGAGTCTTTTGTAATAATCATTTTTTGAATGGCAACTCTAATATATGCTTCATTTTTTTCACCAGCACTGATCCCTCCAATCTCTAAAGGCATTACATTAATATTATAATTTAATAATTTTTTATATAAAACACCAGCTAAGATTATACAAGAGTTAATATCTCCTAAAGTATAAAGAACAATAATGTCTTCGCCGGTAGTTTTTTCTTTATCAATTCCTTGTATAATATCAATCTCTTCCTCTGAATTTGGAGAAAATCCCTCCATTGTTCTTTGAGCTAAAGCTTTAATGAAATCTGAAGCTGTAATATTAATATTTTTTGGAAAATTTAAAATAGTTAATTTATTTCCATTTTCAATTTTTTCAATAATTATATTATTTCCAATTTGCATAGAAACCTCCTAATTTAGTATATAGATAGATTATACACTAAAAAACTAATATTCCAAATAAATGAAAGATAGAAAGTTAAAATTTAAATTTAGAAAATTCCTTTTGACATTGATCCCACGTTCCTATAACAATTATTCCCATTGATTCAACTTTCCAAAAATCTTCAGATATTTTTTTAAATTTCATAAAATCCACTCCTTTTATACAAAAATGTAGAATTCTTTTTTATTGTATTATACGTTATAGTAAAAAAAAAATCAATTCTTTTTACAAAATTGTATAAAATAAGGTATAATAATTTCATATATGAAAAGGAGGTAATAATGAAAACAAAGTTTGGGAAATACTTAGAGAATTTCATGTTAAAAAGTAACTATACATTAGAATATATATCAAAAGAAACAGATGCCTCTATTTCAATAGTAGGGCATTATAGAAAGGGAATTAGAATTCCAAAAGATGAATTTGTAGAAAAATTTATAAAAAAATTTATTAGTATAGATAAAGAAAAAAATTATATAAGATATATTGTAGCTTATGATAGAACACCTGAGTTAATAAGAAAGGAGTTGGATAAAAAAATAGATAAAATAGAGGATAATATAATAAAACTTCCTTTTGTAGGAAAGGCTGCAGCTGGAAGAGGTTATGTTAATTTTAGTTCTGAAAATATTGGATTAAATGAAACGGTCTCATATTTAATTGAAGTGTCCGGAGATTCTATGTTTCCAACATTATGTGATGGAGATAATATAGTTGTTAATTCAGAAGTTAAGAACTTAGAAAATATTGATGGAAAAATATGTGTATTAACATATCATGATCAAACTTATGTAAAAAGGATTAAAGTAAAAGATAAAAAAATTATACTTAAGTCAGATAATAAGGAAAAATATAAGGATATTATAATAGAGGAAGAGCAATTAGAGTATTTAAAATTAGAGGGGCTAGTTACAAGCAGTATAAGAAAACATTAAAAAAGCTAAGGATTGAAACCTTAGCTTTTATTATTTAAATATTTTGTTGATTTAGCTAAAAATAGAAAAGGTATTAAAACTAAAGCAATTAATCCACTACCAATTAGAATATCATTTATTCCCATAATAGCAGACTGTTTAGTAATTTCCATATTAATCATTGCTAAATATTGACTAGAATGAGCTAACGCAGGATTTAAATTAGGGTTACTTGTATTTATAGCTGTACTCATAATTTCGTGATGGAAAGCTTTGAAGTGATTCCAAGCAGGAATAACTAAAGATGTTCCAAGACTACTACCAATATTTCTCATGAAATTGTATATACCAGAAGCACTTGCTAAATTTTCATCACTAATAGTAGAAAGGGTAAGTGTATTAAGAGATATAAAAAATATTCCTACACCAAAACCATTAAGGAATCTAGTAAAACCAATATATTCAGGAGTAATTTGAGGTGAATAATTAGAAGTAACAAAGGTAGCTAAAGCTAAAGCTAAAAATCCTAAAGCTGCTACTTTTCTTGCATCTAAGTGATCTATTTTTTTACCCAGTATAGGTGCTACGATCATTATTCCAAGTCCTAAGGTAGCTGTTGATCGTCCACTTAAAAAAGCTGTATATCCCATATAGTTTTGAAGCCATAGAGGGATTGCTACAACACCACTAAAGTATGCAAGTACAGAAAACATTAGAGAAAATGACCCAACACAGAAATTTCTATCTAAAAATAATCGAACATTAACTACAGGAGTTTTATGATACCATTCCCAAATAATAAGAATCCCTATAAATACAAAGGCCAAAATACCAAGAATCACAATAGTAGGACTAGAAAACCAATCTAAATCATTTCCCTTGTCTAACATAAGTTGTAAAGACCCAACACCAATGGCCAAAAATAGAAATCCTAATAAATCAATTGGTTCTTTAACTGTTTTTTCTTTTGAAATATCTTTTTTTAAAAAGTGATAAACAACAAAACTAGATAAAATTCCAAAAGGTAAATTAATATAGAAACACCATCTCCATGAAGCTGTATCTGTTATCCATCCACCAAGAATAGGACCTATAACAGGAGCAATAACAATAGTCATAGACCAAATTCCAAGAGCAACTCCTTTTTTATCTTTAGGATATAGTCTTAACATTAAAGTTTGAGATAGAGGAATCATACTTGCACCAACGATCCCTTGTATAACTCTCATTGCTAAAAGAGTTTCAAAGTTTGGACTAATTCCACAAAGCATACTAGCTAAAGTAAAAAGAAGAGTAGCTCCAAGGTACTGTTTAATAATTCCTAATCTTTTTGTTAACCAACCAATAAGTGGCAAAAATATTGCTTCAGCAACAGCATAAGAAGTAATAACCCATGTCCCTTGGTCTGGAGCAATAGCAAAATCACCAGCAATATGAGTTAAAGATACATTAACAATAGTCATATCTAAAACATTCATAAAGGAACCAATAGCTAAAGCAATGGTGGCAAAAATTATTGTTGGATTCATAATTAGCCTCCTTTATAAACTATTTTCTTTAATTATATTTTTAACAATTCCATCAAGTTGTTCATAATTAATTTTATATAAAGTTGAAGTTTGTTCTTGAGAGATTGTTGGTATTTTTTCTATCTTTTTTGTATTAATTTTAGTAGTAACACTTGTTCCTATAGGTAAAGTTCCATTTTTAATTAAACTATTTTTTGAAATTTCAATTCTAACAGGAACTCTTTGAACAATTTTAATCCAGTTACCAGTTGCATTTTGTGCTGGAATTAAAGAGAATGCACTACCAGAACCAGCAGAAATACCAGTCACTATTCCTTGATATATTTTTTTATTAAGATCACTTTTAATTTCAACAGGATTTCCAGGTTTGACATCTTTCAATTGAGTTTCTTTTAGGTTTGCATTGACCCAAATATTATTTAAATCAACAACAGTGAATAATTCCTGACCTGGTTTAATCTCTTGCCCTACACCGACACTTTTTTTAGCTATTGTTCCAGAAATAGGTGATGCTATTTTTGTTTTTTCTAAATCTAAATAAGATTTTTTGAAATTTTCAATAGCACTAGAAACCATTGGATGGGTATAAATATTTGTGCTATGAGCTTGAATTTTACTATTATTTAGATTAACAAGACTTTGTTCATAGGCATTTTTACTTTGTAAATATTTAAAATGTGTAGTGTCATAATTTTCTTTGCTTGTAATTCCAGCTTTAAAAGATTTTGAAATCCTATAGAATGTTTTTTTAGCTAAATTTAAATTTTCAAGAGCAGTAGAAACATTAGCTTCGTTTAATTTAACATTATTCTGCAGTATATAATATTTTCTAACAGCATTTCCAAGTTGTGCTTTAGCATTTGTTAATGCAATTTTATAATTTGAATTATCAATAGAAATAACAGTATTTCCCTTTGTGATTGCATATGTATTTTCTATATTTATTTTGTTAATAACACCACTTACTTGAGCAGTAATAGGAGTTTGGTTAGCTTTTATATATGAGTTTTCAGTTTCTTCATAACCATCAGCAAATAGGAAATAATAACCTAAATATAATATTCCAATAAAAATAATTGCTCCTAAAAATATAAATATTTTTTTTGTAGCCTCTTTTTTGTTTGTTGTTTCCATTTATTTCACCTCATTTTTATAATATCCACCAAGAGAATTAATTAGATTAATTTGATTTTGGTAAAGATTATATTTACTTTTAATATCTTTTAACTGTGCATCTAAAAAATTATTTTTAGAAATTAACAAATTCATTTTCGAGATATTTCCTAAATCAAATAGAATATTATTATTTTTATATATTTGATTAGAATTAATAAAGTTTTTATTATTTAATTCATTAGTATTATTAGCTAATTTAAGAGTCATTAAATTATTATTAATAGTTTGATATGCTTCAATAATATGAGAATTATAGTTTTCTATAAAAATATTTAAATCAGTTCCAGCTATTTTATAGTTTTGTTTTAGTGTATTTCTATTAAATAAAGGTAGATATAAACTTGGTCCAAAATTTAAAATTGTTGAATTAGCATCAATTAAATGTTCAATATTAAGGGCTTGGTATTCTATATTTCCAAGAATGGAGAATCTAGGATAAAAATCAGCTTTAATTGACTTTAATTTTTCTTTTTGAGATTTTATAATTGATAAATAATATTGAATATCAGGTCTATTTATGACAATATCTGAGTCTATATAATTTGGAGTATTAATAAGGTTATGAAATTTTAAATTATGATCGTTATCAATATTATTGAAAACACTATTAATAATAGGAGATTCAATACTACCATTTAAATTATTTAAAGAGTTTTTAATAATGTGTTTATTAATTTTAATTGTTGCAAGAGCAGATTTTATTTCTCTAGAATTATTTTCGGCAGTTAAAAGAGATTGCTCATCTGTTAAGCCAGTTTTATAGCTAAATTTTTGTAAGTTATAAATTTTATTTGCAATTTGTAATTTTTTATTTACAATATCTTCCTCTTTAGTTAATAGAATATATTTTCCATAAATATCAGCAACTGACACAGAGATATTTAAAGACACCCATCTGCTTTGTAAAACATTTGCAAGTTTTATATACTCACCCTGTTTTTCAAGAGCTTTAAATTTACCCCAAAGATCTAAAGTATAGCCTCCTTGAAGGGCGATATTTCCCTTATTAAGATTATTGCTATTTTTAAAATCTCTAATAGGTAGTTGAGTACTAATATGATTTTTTAAAATATGTGATCTACTTCCTGAAGCAGAAAGATCAAAGGATGACAAATTAGCTCTTTTTGCCATTAACAAGCTTGAATTAGCTTTATCAATGTTAAGTTTTGCAATTTTAATTTGACTATTATTTGATAAAATTTCATTGATAAGTGTGTTTAAATTATCATCTTTACTATTTTGCCACCAAAGATTAGAAGAAAAAAGAGTTTGATTGTTAGGTCTATTATTTTGAATAATAGTATTTATAGTATTTTCCTTGATATTAGGAACTCCTATACAACCAGAAAGACTAGCGGCTAAAAGTGTTATTAAAATGTATTTTTTCATACATTACCTCCTCACGTGGTAATAATTCTCATCTTATATTCTATCTTTTTTTTATGCAAAAGTTAATAAAATTAAATAAAACTAAGATTAAATTTTAAAATGAACTATTTAAGAACGACATATGTATATAAGAGTTCCGTAATTAATCAGAATTCTTATTAAAAAACAACTGTATTATAGATAGTGAAATTATTAACATAAAGTAACTAAAAAATAGACTTGAAGAAATAAATAAAATTATCCACATTAATAAAGAGATTCCACCTGCAATTAAAGCGTATGGAATTTGAGTAGAATAATGAGCGTCAAGTTTACAGTTACATGTTAAAGCACTAATAATTGTAGTATCACTTATTAAAGAACAATTATCTCCAAAAACACTTCCGCTAATAGTAGCTCCAATAAAAATTGAAATTTCATGAAGACCATATACCTCTCCAATAGAAAATGCTATAGGAATAAGTAGATAAAATGTTCCCCAACTAGTTCCAGAAGAAAAAGAGATGAACATAGAAAAAACAAAAATTAAAATAGGGAAAATTGAACTTGAAATATTATTCGCTTTAAGAAATGTAGTTATCTCATGATTAAAACCTAAAGTTTGAATAGAGTTTATCATTGCCCATGCTAAAATAAGTGTAAAAATACTTTTAAAGGTATTAATTAAATTTATTTTTAGATTTTTTTTAAATTCAGAGAAATCAATATATTTTCTAACTATAAAAAAATATATTAATGCTGACAATGTGATAGAGTAAGTCATATTCAAGGCTAAATTTGATAAATTAATAATTGAAAATAAAATTGTTAATAGAAAAAGAGATAATATACCTGATAAAAAAATAAAAGGATTAATTTCTTGTAAATTTTTAGATGTATTTTTATTTATTTTACTTTTATCAATATTATTTTCTAAAAGATGTTTTTCATAATTTTTCATTTTAAAGATATTAAAATTAAATAAAGCAACTAAAAATAAAACTCCTAAAACAGAAAAAGTAAAAAATTGATAAGGAATAAAAGTTAAAAATAAATTTAGAGGATTAACATCTTTAAATTTAG
>SAMEA5043657__coassemble_271_pt1 | contig 10078 bp, 8 predicted proteins | sample SAMEA5043657__metabat2_low_PE_001 | metagenome-assembled genome bin SAMEA5043657 (sample SAMEA5043657) | Gadus morhua
TTTAGTGATGAATTCAATGAAACTAAAGATTTAATAGGAGAAAAAAAGAAAGTATATAAAAGAACATCAACATTTAAAATATGTGGATTACTCTTTGCAATATCAGGATTAATAACTTGGGTAGGTATAACTCAAATAGTTTCAAATTCTGTATCAGAATCTTTTAAAAATGCTTTTGGGTTAAATCCATTATATACATCAATAGGAATGACAGTTTTAGGGACTATTGTATTATTTGGAAGAGGAAATAAAGATAAAATAGTGGATGTTTTAAATAGGATAGTTCCTATTATGGCAATTTTATATTTTACATTAACACTATTTATATTAATTAAAAATATAGGAGTAGTTCCAGAGATGTTCAGAGAGATATTTGAACAAGCTTTTGGAACAAAACAAATGGCGGCTGGAGGATTTGGAGCAGTATTAATGCAAGGGGTAAAAAGAGGTCTTTTTTCAAATGAAGCAGGAAGTGGATCAGCACCTTGTGCAGCGGCAGCAGCAGATGTAAATCATCCAGCAGAGCAAGGCTTAATACAAGCTTTAGGAGTATTTATAGATACACTTGTTGTATGTAGCTGTACAGCATTTGTAATGTTATTAGCACCTAGTGGAGTGAGAGAAGGAAAGGTTGGAATGGATTTGTTGCAAAGCTGTATGGATTATCATATAGGTAGTTTTGGAACTCCTTTAGTAGCAATAATTTTATTTTTGGGAATATTATTTTATGCGAGATCAAATGTAGCATATATATTTGGAGATAAAATAGTAGCGCAAAATGCCTATAAAATTTTTGCTTTAATGATGTTATTTGTTGGAGGAATGGCTCAATATCTATTCGTATGGGAACTTGGAGATTTAGGAGTTGCCTTAATGACTGTATTCAATTTGACAGCAATTTTACCAATGTCTACAATAGCGTTAACATCATTAAAAGATTATGAAACTAAAATAAAGTAATCAAAATCCCAAAGCATTGTCTTTGGGATTTTTTAATTGTAAAAAAGCATAAAATTTGATACTCTATAATAAAAGATATTAATATCTGAGGGGGATATTTATGTTTTTATCACCAGGAGAAAAATTATTAAAATATAGAAAAAAATATGGAATAACTCAAGATGAGTTAGCTAAGGGAAAAGTCTCAAAAACATTTATAAGTATGGTTGAAAAAAATAAAAAACCATTAAATAAAAAAATTGGTAAATTAATTTATGAAAATTTGAAGGATATTTTATTTTTTAAAAAAATAGAAATCGAGTTGAATTTTGAAAATTTTTTAATGGGTGTAGATGAACAGATAAAATTATTTTTTAAAGAGATTAGAGAAAAAGAGGATGAATTTTTAAAATTAGATCAATTTACTCTTGAAGATATTATTTTGAAATTGAAAAAAGATACTCAAGTAAAAAAAATTAAGCAAGTAATTGAGGTTTATAAAAAAAATAATAGGACAGAAGATTGTAAAGTATGGTATACTAAGTTCTTTCAAAGAATTATTTTTATAAAAGGTTATGAAGAGGAATTTTTAGAATTTTTAAATTTAGGATTAGAATTAAAAGACTATAAAGTTGCATATATATTTTTAAATAAATACAAAGATGAAATTAAAATTTTAAAAGATTCAAGACAAATAGATGAAGTGAAATATATTTATTTTTTAATACTACTCAATTTAAATAAAGAGATTGAAATTTTAGAAAATGTTAAAAATTTTATAATAAAAGATAAAAAAATTAATATAAAGTTATTTGAAGTTTTAGGAAAAGCACATGTTAAATTAGGACAATATGATGAAGCTATAAAAATGTATAATTTATTTTATAAAAAAGTAAATAATATAACTGAAAAAATAGAAATAATAATAAATCAAATTGAATTATATATAAAAAAGAAAGAGATTAATGAAATAAAAAATAGTTACTTTAAATTAAAAAAAATTCAAGAAAAAATTATTCATAAATCAGAAAAAAATAGGTTTGAATTACTTTATGAGTTGGGAAGAACAGCTGAAATTTTAGAAAGAAAAAATGAAAGCAAAAATTATTATATAGAGGCATTAATTGTAGGAAAAGGAGTTGAAGTTCCTATTGAAAAAGTTATGCTTATAATTTTGAGTTTATTTAAGAATTTTGAAAAAAATGATTATTACTCTTTCTTAAGTATTGAGAAAGAGTATTTTAGAATTTTAGAAAAATATAAAGATTACAGAGCAGCATTAAAACTCATAGAGTATTATTATAAAAATCATCCAAAAAGGTTGGATGAAAAATTTAGTATTATAAATAACTATTTGGAGTAAAATAGTAAGGAGAACGTAAAATGATAAAAATCGGAAAAAGACAATCAATGAAAATTAATAACTTTAGTAGTAAAGGTTTATATTTAGATGCAGGAACAGGAGAGACTCAAGATAATATACTTTTACCTAATAATGAGATAGAGGGAAGAGAGTTACAACCTGGTGATGATTTAGATGTAATGATATATAGAGATTCAGAAGATAGACTTATTGCAACTTTAAGAAAAACACACTTAACAGTTGGAACAATAGGAAAATTAGTTGTAACAGATGTAAATGAAAAGTTAGGAGCCTTTTTAGATTGGGGATTAAAAAAGGAGTTATTACTACCTTATGCTCAAATGGAAGGAAAAGTTAGAACAGGTGATGAAGTTTTAGTTGGACTTTATGAGGATAGTAGAGGAAGATTATCAACTACAATGAAGATTTATAGTTTCTTAATGCCAAATAAAGATTACCAAAAAAATGACTCTGTAGAAGGAACAGTATATAGAATAAATCCTGAGATTGGAGTATTTGTTGCTGTAGATGATAGATACTTTGGATTAATTCCATCAAGTGAGTGTTTTAGAGATTTTGAAGTTGGAGAAAAAATAAGTGCAAGAGTAATTAGAGTTAGAGAAGATGGAAAATTAGACTTAGCTTTAAGAGATTTAGCATTTATGCAAATGGATAAAGATGGACAAGTTATTGTTGCAAAAATGAAAGTGTTAAAAACTTATTTTAGATTTAATGATAGTAGTTCACCTGAAACTATAAAAGAGTACTTTGGAATTAGTAAAAAAGCTTTTAAAAGAGCTATGGGTAGATTATTAAAAGAGGAAATTATAGAGAAAACAGAAGAGGGTTACTTCAAATTAAAATAAAAGGAGAAAAGGTTGGAAGGGAAAATTATACAATCAGTTCAAAGAGCAATAGATATAATGAATACTTTTAATGAAGAGGTACATGAGTTATCTTTAAAAGAGATTAGTGAAAAGTTAAATCTTAGTAAAAGTACAGTTCATGGTTTAATATCAACACTGTTAAAAAATTCATATTTAGAGCAAAATGTAAAAAATAGTAAATATTCCTTAGGCCCTGCTTTTATAGAAAAAAGTTTTATTGTAAATGAAGATGTATTATTAAAAAATGTAGGGCATAAATATTTAGCTGAAATATCAGAAGAGTTTTCAGTTACTATAAATTTATTCATATATAAAAGTGAACATCTAAATTTAATTGATAGAATACAGTCAAATTCGATGTATTATTCAATAACAACATCAGTAACAAAGATACCTTTAAACGCTTCTGCATCAGGGAAGTTAGCTTTGGCATATTCAAAAGATATAAATATTGATAAGATTTTTGATAAAAATTTATTATATAAATATACAAATAGCACAATAATTGAGAGAGAAACCTTAATAGATGAAATTTATGAAATTAGAAAAAATGGATACTCTTTAGAGAAATCTGAGGTAGAATTGGGAATTTATTGTATATCAGTTCCTATATTTAAGATAAATAATGAATTTATTGGGACAGTTTCAATTATGGCTACAGGTGAGAAGTTAATGTCATTGTTACCAGACTTAGCAATTAGAATGGTTTTAGTAGGAAAAAAAATATCATATGAATTAGGTGCACGAGAGGAAGAGTAAAATCTTCCTCTTTTTTATTTTAAAAAAGTTGACAAAAGTATAAAAATAGTATATTGTTTATATAATAATTTTAAATTAAAGAACGACGTTCTACAATATCGAACGTTCGAGGGGGATTTATGAGGAATATGCTTGAAATATTTGGTGAATTTTGCTTTACTGATGAAAAATTAAAAAGTAGAATACCAGATTCTTATTATAAAGAGTTTGAAAAGGTTCAACAGGGTGAAAAAACTTTATCAATTCAATTAGCTGATTCAATAGCTAATGCAGTTAAAAATTGGGCATCAGAAAATGGAGCAACACACTTTACCCATTGGTTCCAACCATTAACAGAACTAACAGCAGAAAAGCATGACTCATTTATCTCGTTATCATCTGATGGAAGTTGTTTATCACAATTTTCTGGAAAAGAATTAGTAAAAGGAGAAGCAGATACTTCATCTTTCCCAAATGGAGGAGTTAGATCAACATTTGAAGCAAGAGGGTATACAGTTTGGGATTGTAAATCTCCAATGTTTTTAAGAGGAGAGGGACTATCTAAATCTCTATATATTCCTACTGCTTTTATAGGATATAATCAAATGGCACTTGATAAGAAAGTTCCACTTTTAAGATCAATTGATTTTATAACAGAGCAAGCATTAAGAATAAAAAAAATAATAGATCCACAAACACAAGCTAAATCAATAAATAATACTTTAGGACTAGAACAGGAGTATTTTTTAATAAAGAAAGAGTATTGGGAAAAACGTCAAGATTTAATGCTTGGAGGGAGAACAATATTTGGATCTTTACCTCCAAAAGGTCAGGAGATGAATGATCATTATTTTGGAAGTATTAAAGAAAAAGTAGAAAAGGTTATGAATGAAATAGATACAGAGCTGTGGAAAATAGGGATAATGGCTAAAACAAAGCATAACGAAGTGGCTCCAAATCAGTTTGAATTAGCTTTAATGTTTACAACAGCAAATGTTGCTGTGGATCAAAACCAATTAACTATGGATGTAATTAAAAAAGTAGCAGATAGACATAATTTATGTGCTCTATTACATGAAAAACCATTTAAAGGTGTAAATGGTTCTGGAAAACATTGTAACTGGTCTTTATCAACAGATACAGGGGAGAATCTTTTAGATCCATCATCGTTATCGGAGAATAATTTACAGTTCTTACTATTTTTAACAGCGATATTAGAGGGGATAGATAGATATTCAAATGTATTAAGAGCATCTTGTGCCACTCCAGGAAATGATCATAGATTAGGTGGACATGAAGCTCCACCAGCTATAATATCTGTTTTTATAGGTGAAGAGTTGGAAGATATTTTAAAAAATATAGAAAATATTGTTGGAATAAAAGAAAAACCAGAAAATATGAAGTTTGGAGTTAAGAATTTTACTAAAATTCCTAAGGATATGTCTGATAGAAATAGAACATCTCCATTTGCTTTTACAGGAAATAAGTTTGAGTTTAGAATGCCTGGATCAAGTGCATCAGCTTCTACACCTACTTTTATTATAAATGCTATTGTAGGAACAGTTTTAAAAGAATATTCAGACATTTTAGAAGGGTTATCTCAAGATCAATTAATAAAAGGGATAACAGAGCTAGTTAAGAATAGATACGAGAAGCATAAAAGAATAATATTTAATGGGAATGGATATGATGCTTCTTGGAAAATTGAAGCTGAAAAAAGAGGATTAAAAAACCTCAAGAATACAATGGAAGGAATAAAAGAGTATAAAGATCAAAATATAATAGATTTATTTAATAATGCAGGAATACTAAATCCAGATGAAGTGGAAGCTAGATATTTGGTGTATTGTGAGCGTTATATAAAGCAAGTGAACATTGAGGGTAGCTTAATGGTTAGAATGGCTAGAAATGAGATATACCCAGCAATAATGGAGTATGGTGCAAAAATATCTAAGAGTATAAAATCAATTTCTGACGTATTAGGAAGTGATGAATACTTAGAGGCAGATAAAGCACATCTAATAAAATTATTAGCAGGAAAAAACAGATTAAAAGATAATCTTTCAATTTTAGAGTCTCAATTGGAAGTAGGAACGAAAATAAATGATTTATATGAAAAGGTTATATTTTTAAATAAAGAGATAAATCCAATATTAGAAGATATGAGAAAAGTAATAGATAGTTTAGAACATCAAGTTGAAAAGAAAACTTGGCCAGTTCCAACATATGAGGATATGTTATTTAGATTATAGAAATAGAAAAGCGTAACTCGAAAGTTACGCTTTTCTATTTGTTTTTATGTTTATTTTTAAGAACAAATTTAATTGCTTCCATTCCAGCAATAGTACCGTCAGAAGTTGCAGTAGTTACTTGTCTAACAACTTTAGATCTAATATCTCCAGCAGCAAAAACACCAGGAATAGAAGTTTGCATATATTCATTAGTTAGAATATATCCATGCTCATCTAAAGAAGCAACTTCACCGTATAGCTCAGATAAAGATTTTGTACCTAAATATAGGAAGGCAAATTGAGATTTAAACATTTTTATTTCATCATCATGTTTAATATAAATCTCTTCCATATACTCTTCACCTTTAATCTCTATTAGTTCACAAGAATAGAAGATTTTAACTTTTTCATTTTCTATAAGAGTTTGATAAAGATCTGGATCACAGTGTAGTGATTTATCTGTAATAAATATATTTATTTCTTTAGAATATTTTGTTAAGAAAAGAGCTTCTTCAGCAACCTCTTCCCCTTTACCAACTAAAGAGACACTCATATTTCTAGTGAAAGCTCCATCACATGTTGCACAATATGAAACCCCCTTACCTAGATATTCAGTTTCACCAGTAATTTTCTTACCACTATTTTTAGACCATCCTGTTGCAATAATAACACTTTGACCTTGGAAATTATCAACATCTGTTTTAACTATTTTATTTTCAGAGAAAAGATCAAAACCTAAAAATGTAGCTTCAATAAAAGAAACATTAAATTTTAGAGTTTGTTTTTTCATTATATTATAAACATCATGTCCAGTTGGACTACCTGGAATTCCAGGATAATTTTCAACTTTATGGGCCATTAATAAGCTACCAACATTAGGTTTTTCAATAACTAAAACATTTAAATTGGCTCTTCCAGCATATAAAGCAGATGTAAGACCTGCAGGGCCTCCTCCAATAATAATTAAGTCATAAACAGTATTTTTCATAAGTGCTCCTTTAAATCATTCGTTGAGATTTTAATACCATTTTCTCCTCTCCAATTGTTGTTGGATCAGTATGACCACTATAAACAATTGTATCTTCTGGATAGTTTTCACAGATTTTTTTAAGACTTTGTTGAAGTTGTGATAAGCTTCCAGTTGGAAGATCGTATCTTCCATAACTTCTTCTAAATAAAGTGTCACCAGAAATCATTATTCTAGCTTCTTTATTATAGAAGCATTTTGATCCAATTGTGTGACCAGGGGTATTAATGACGTCAAAACCAAAAATAGAATCTCCTTCTTTTAAAAGAGTGTAATTACCTGTATATTTAAAATCAAATCCATGAATACCCTTAGAAAGACTGTATTCTGAATTTGTTAAGAATTCTTCATCCTCTTCACCAATATAAACTTTAACATTTGGAAAAAGTTTAACTGCTTCATTAATTCCACCAATATGATCTCCATGACCATGAGTTAGAATAATATTTTTTAAAACTAAATTATGCTCAGTTAAAAAAGTTTGTATTTTTTGTATCTTTGGGTCTCCGCAATCAAAAAGAGTTGCTTCGTTATTTTCATTCCAAACTAAATAACTGTTAGTTTGATAAAGTCCCAAAGGAAAAGCTTTAATCTTCATGAAAACCTCCGTAGAATTTTTATTTATATTATACACCATTTTTATGTAATTTTCTATTAAAAAAAGTTGATTATATGGGAGTTTTATGGCTATAATAAGTGAAAAAAAGGGGGAGTTTATGGAAAAATTAAATTTTTTAAGTTATGTTTTATCATTTTTTTGGGGAACACTATCATTTTTTTCACCTTGTATAATACCGTTAATACCAATATATATAAGTTATTTAGCTGGTGGAAGTGAAAAAAATGAAAAAGGGGAATTAAGATACAATAAGAAAAATATTTTAATAAATACAACACTTTTTTCTTTTGGAATATGTAGTGCTTTTTTTATTTTAGGATTATCCTTTACTTTTATAGGAGATTTTTTCTTTGAAAATAAAGATGTTTTTTCTAAAATAGGTGGAATTATTATAATTTTACTAGGTTTATTTCAGTTGGGAGTGATAAAAAATTCATTTTTAGAAAGAGAAAAAAGAATCAATATTGTTGCTAAAAAAATGAATCCATTAATAGCTTTTTTAACAGGTTTTACCTTTAGTTTTGCATGGACTCCATGTGTTGGTCCTATGTTGACGTCAATTTTGATAATGGCTTCATCAATAGAGGAAAAAGCAGTGGGAAATTTATTAATATTTATTTATTCACTAGGGTTTACTATTCCATTTATATTACTTGGAATATTTACAACAACAATTTTAAATTTCATAAAAAGAAAACAGAATATTTTAAAATATACAGTAAAAATAGGTGGATTTTTATTAATAATAATGGGAGTTTTAACTTTTTCTGGAAAAATGTTAGATTTTACAAAATATTTAGGAACAGATAATGGAAGGAATATATCTTTAAATTTAGAACAAGATGAAAATAAAAATACAAATATAAATAAAGATGAATTATTAGATCAATATGGAGATGTTCAAAATTTAGAAATGTATCATGGGAAGGTAGTTTTTTTAAATTTCTGGGCGAGCTGGTGTCCACCGTGTAAAGAGGAGATGCCATATATTGAAGAGTTATATAAGGAGTATGGAAAGAATAAGAAAGATGTTATTTTTTTAGGAGTTGTAAATCCATCTTCTGAAGAAAATCCTTATGGGCAAGATAAAAGTAAGGAAACTATAATTAAATTTATAAGAAAAAATAAATATACTTTTCCAACAGCTTTTGATGAAACGGGAGAGATTCTTGATATGTTTAGAATTACAGCTTTTCCAACAACTTTTATAATAGGAAAAGATGGAGAAATAAAGCAATATGTTCCAGGAGCAATATCAAAGGATACAATGAAACTTTTAATAGATTCAGAAAAATAAAAGAAAAAAGTTGTTTTATAGAATAATCTCATATGGAATAAAATTGGAGGTTGGATTATGAAAAAAGTTGTATTTATTTTTAGTTTTTTAGTTTTTTCTTTAGGTTTTGCTAGTTCAGTTGAAGATGCAATAGAAGATAGTTTAATATTAAAATATCCATCAATAAGTGATGGAAAAACATCAATAAAAGTTCATGAATATGATGTGGATATTGATCATCATAAAATAGAACTGAAAATAGAAGTGAAGGGAGATGAAACAAAAGAAAAATTTGAAAAATTAGATCAAGATAAATTAGAAATATATTTTACTCAAATGATAAAATATATTCAAAAAGAATCTAAAAAATCTCTACCAGTAGAATTAGAAGTGGAACTAGATAGAGATTTTCATCCTGATATAGATTTATATAAAAATACATTTATATATTAATAAGTAAAAAATCGCTAAAACACGTGTTTTAGCGATTTTCACTTTATTTACGAACAAGACCTATTCCATCACCAAAAGGCATTAGAACAAAGTTATGATTCTCATATAAATAATTAATAAATTCATCAAGTCTTCTAACTATAGTTTTAAATCTCTTAGGATACTCTTTATAAAGATATCCTCTAAACATAATATTATCAATGAAAATAAGACCATTATCATTAAGTCTTTCTATAGAGTCTTTAAAAAACTCCATATAATGACCTTTAGAAGCATCAATAAAAATAAAATCAAAAGTTTGATCTAATTTTTTTATTTCAACAGTACCATCACCTAATATAACATTTACTGTATCAAGTAAATCACCTTTTTTAAAATTGTCTAAAGCTTGATTATATCTAACTTCATCAATTTCAATTGTAGTTAATTTACCACCATTTTTTTTAGCTATTCTTCCCATAATAGTACCAGAGTAACCAATAGCAGTTCCAATTTCTAGAATGTCTTTAAAATTATGACTATCAACTAAAAATTTTAAATATTCA
>SAMEA5043657__coassemble_279_pt1 | contig 9767 bp, 9 predicted proteins | sample SAMEA5043657__metabat2_low_PE_001 | metagenome-assembled genome bin SAMEA5043657 (sample SAMEA5043657) | Gadus morhua
TTCTTATGGAATTCAAGGTTTAGGTGCAGTTTTTGTTGAAAGAATAGATGGAGACTTCTTTTCAATTATGGGATTTCCAATAAATAAATTTATGAATATATTAAAAAATATTGGTTTTACTGTGTCAGATATAAAAAACATATAAATTATTTTAAAGGAGAGTAATATGAAAAAACTACTAGGGAAATTTTTAGGGATATTTTCAGATGATCTTGGAATAGATCTTGGAACTTCAAATACCCTAATATGCATAAAAAATAAGGGAATAATAATGAATGCCCCTTCTGTTGTTGCAATAAATACAAAAACAAAAGAGATATTTGAAGTTGGAGATAAAGCAAAACAAATGATAGGAAGAACACCTCATACTGTTGAAGCTATAAGACCTTTAAAAAATGGAGTAATTGCAGATTATGAAATTACAGAAAAAATGTTAAGAGAGTTTTATAAAATAGTTAATAAAGGGAAAACACTATCTAGTCCAAGAGTAATTATATGTGTTCCAGCTGGAGTAACTCAAGTAGAAAAAAGAGCAGTAATGGATGTGACAAGAGAGGCAGGAGCAAGAGAAGCGTATCTTATAGAAGAACCAATGGCAGCAGCTATAGGAATTGGCTTAAATATATTTGAACCAGAAGGAAATATGGTTGTGGATATTGGTGGAGGAACAACAGAGATAGGAGTGATTTCTCTTGGAGGAATTGTTAAAACTTCATCTTTAAAAATAGCTGGAGATAAGTTTGATACTTTAATAATTGACTATATTAGACAAAAACATAACCTATTTATAGGAGAAAAAACAGCAGAAGAGATAAAAATAGCTGTTGGTGCTGTTATAAATTTAGATGAGGATATATTCATTGAAATTAGTGGAAGAAATGCCTTAAGTGGTTTACCTAAAAATGTAAAAGTATACTCTTCTGAAATAGCAGAAGCTTTAGAAGAAGCAATTGTTCTTATAATAGAAGAGATAAAAAGTATTCTAGAGAAAACACCTCCAGAATTGTCATCAGATATAAAAAGGAAAGGTGTTTATTTAGCAGGTGGAGGAGCACTTTTAAGAGGTATGGATAAGAGAATAGCAGAAGCTTTAACATTGGAAGTAACTGTATCTGAAGATCCTTTAAATGCTGTTGTAAATGGGATTCAACAACTTTTAAAAGAGTTTGATAAATATAAGAGAGTATTAATTTCACCAGAGAGTGATTATTAAGAAAAGGGGCTTTATGAAAAAAATATTGTTAATCTTTTTTTCTTTTTTTTCAATATTGAGGGCTGACTATCTCATTAGTAATGGTGAGATAGCTCTTTTTTATGACGGAAAAAATAATATTATTAAAAATATTAGAGGAGAGATTTATCACAGTGATAAAATAGCAAATATTGAAGTTTTTTTAGAGAAAGATTACAAAATTTATAAAGCAAGAGATTATTATACAAGGGCAAAGTATGTTGAAGGAAAAAATATGTTTGAGTTAAAATATAATATATTAGGACAATCTTTTACAACATATATAATTGCATCAAATATAAATAAAAAAAATCTATATGTATATACAGATCTTAGTAAAGTTAAATGGAATGGTAATTATAGAATTTTGTATAAAATATCACCAATTGAGCTAACTGGAACTATGGTTAATGATAAATATGATTATGTTTATGATAATATGTATATTCAAAAAGACAGAAATAGTCAAGTTTATTTAACAACTGAAAATGATTTAGAAAAGTTTAAATTAAGACTTTTAGAAACAAGTCTTAGAAAAAGAATTGGTGAAAGAATTTTTGTAGAAAAAAAAATACTTCCAAATACTAAGGGGGATTTTTTAACTATAAATTTTCAAAAGAGTAATTTGTTAGAAAAAAAAGAGTTCTCAAGTATTCTTAATGATGAGTTTGTATTTTGGAAAGATCAAGATGCAAAGTTTAGATTTTTACCAAAGAGAATGATTAAAATAATGAGAGATTTTTATCTTTTAGAATCTAATGATTATGTACAAACGAAACTTGATATAAACAGAGGAAAAGAAAACTATTTAAATACACTTATATAAATACAATAATTAATAAAGATAAATTTGATAATAGTTTTTTTTAAGAGCTTTTATTTAAAAAGAATATAGGAATGGAAAAAATATATTATTATTATTATTTTATAAAAATAGCAAAACTTAGAGGCATTGACTTAACAAAGGATAAAACTATAAAAAATATTATTCCAGAGTTAAGAGAAAATTTACAAAAAGGCTATGAGGAGATCGAAAATAGAGAAGGTAATTGGAAGTTAAATAGCTATATGTACTGTGAATTTATAGATCTATTGGAAAGTGTAATAGATACTAAAGTTGTATGGGAAAATATAGACTATATAAAAGATGATGTTGCAAAAAATTTAATAAGTGAGATTCTAGATTCTCAAAATGTGATAAAAAAATCATCTTATATAAAATATATGAGACTTTTACCAAAGGATATTTTAAAGGAAAATATAGATGTTTTATTAAAAAAAGTGCAAACTCCAATTGGAGTTTTAACTGAAAATAATAGGGTGAAATATGTAGCGAATCTTCAACTAGCTTTAATTTTATATGAAAATGGGTATTTAGTCCAAAGTGATAAAATTTTAGAAAGAGTTATCTATTTTTACAATAACTCTCATGCAAAAGACAATATAACAACGGAAAAAATATTTTTATATATTGAAAATATTTATTATAGGGGACTTTTATGAATGGTAAAGAAATAGGAATAAAAGAGCAAATTGAATCTATCTTACTACTTGGTGGAGACGAGATAAAAATAAAAGATTTAAGTAAGTTTTTCTCTATATCTATAGATAAGATACTTGGAATTTTAGAAGAACTTAGAATGGAAAGAATACACACAGGAATAAATTTAGAGATTCATGAGGAGTTAGTTTATTTTATTACAAATCCTCAATGTGGTGATATAATTAATATGTATTTTAAACAAGAAGCGAAGCCTAAAAAGCTTTCAAATGCAGCACTAGAAACACTGTCAATAATAGCTTATCGTCAACCTGTAACTAAAAGTGAAATAGAACAAGTTAGAGGAGTTTCAACAGATAGAGTAATACAAACTTTAGAGGAAAGAAAGTTTGTAAGAATTTGTGGGAAAAGAGAATCAATAGGTAGGCCTAATTTATATGAAATAACAAATAAATTCTTAGGGTACTTAGGAGTGACTTCTGTTGAAGAGTTACCTAATTACAGTGAGATAAAGGAGAAATTAAATGGAAGAAATGAGAATTAATAAGTACCTAGCACAAAAGGGGTACGCATCAAGAAGAGAGATAGATAGACTAATAGAAAATGGAGATATTAAAGTTAATGGAGAGCTTGTAACTCCTGGACAAAAAGTAACTGAAAAAGATACTATAACAATTAAAGGGAAGGATTTTGAAAAACCAACATCAGATAGAAAGCACTACTTCTTATTACATAAGCCTAAAAGTGTTTTAAGTTCTGCAAAAGATGATAGAGGAAGAAGAACTGTTGTTGATTTAATAGATTGTAAAGATAGAGTTTACCCAATAGGAAGACTTGACTTTGAAACAGAGGGAGCTATTATTTTAACAAATGATGGAGATGTTTTTAATAAAGTTGTTCACCCTAAAGGTGAAGTATATAAGGAATATTATGCTATGATAAAAGGGGATATAAAAGATAAAGATTTATCTAGAATTGCAAAGGGACTTCTTTTAGAAGATGGAGAAACATTGCCAGCTAAAACTAAAATATTAAAAAGACATACAAATAAAAGTGAAGTTATGGTAGCTATTAGAGAGGGTAGAAATCGTCAAATAAGAAGAATGTTTGAAGCTGTAAAACATCCAGTTATCTACTTAAGAAGAGAAGCAATTGGAAAGATTAGACTTGGAGATTTAGAAGTAGGGAAATATAGAAGACTTACATCAGATGAGGTTAAATATTTAAAATCATTATAAGATAAATAGGAGGAAAAAATGTCTTTAACAAGAGAAGATGTTCTTAATGTTGCTAAATTAGCAAGACTTGAATTTCAAGCAGAGGAGATTCAAAGATTTCAAACAGATCTTAATAATATATTTGAATATATAAATATGTTAAGTGAAGTTAATACAGATTCAGTGGAGCCCCTTGTACAAGTACATCAAGGTGGAGTTAAGTTAAGAGAGGATGTAATAAGACCATCATTAACAGCTGAGGAAGCAATGAAAAACGCTCCTGCATCAGAAGACGGGGCATTAATAGTTCCAAAAGTAGTTGGAGAATAATTAAAGGAGGATTTTTCTGTGAAAAAAATATATGAGTTAACAGCTTTTGAAATAAAAGAAAAAATAGCAAGTAAAGAGTTAACTTCAGTAGAAGTTGTAACTGCTATTTTTAATAGAATAGAAGAAACAGATGGTGAAATAGGAAGTTTTGTATCTCTTAGAAAAGAAAAAGCTTTAGAAGAAGCTAAAATAGTTGATGAGAAGATAAAAAATGGTGAAAAAGTAGGAGCCTTAGCAGGAGTTCCAGTGGCAATAAAAGATAATATGGTTTCAATTGGAGAACCATCTCAATCAGCTTCAAAAATACTTGAAGGTTATGAGGGAATTTATGATGCTACTGTTGTTACAAAATTAAAAGCAGCAGATGCTATTATAATTGGGAAAACAAATATGGATGAGTTTGCAATGGGTTCAACAACAACAACTTCTATATATGAGAAAAGAACAAAAAATCCAAGAGATTTAGATAAAGTTCCTGGAGGAAGTAGTGGAGGAGCAGCAGCTTCAATGGCAGCAGATCAATGCTATATATCTTTAGGGTCTGATACTGGTGGAAGTATAAGACAACCAGCTTCATTTTGTGGAGTAGTAGGATTAAAACCAACTTATGGAAGAGTTTCAAGATATGGATTAATGGCATTTGCCTCATCTCTTGATCAAATTGGACCTTTTACTAAAACTGTAAAAGATGCTGCTCTTGCACTTAATGTAATTGCTGGAATAGATGATTATGACTCAACAGCTGAAGAGATAGAGGTACCAAACTATTTAGACTCTTTAACTGGGGATATTAAAGGTATGAAAATAGGGGTTCCTAAAGAGTACTTTATAGATGGATTAAATGAAGGTGTGAAAAAGGTTGTTAACGAATCTCTTGAAGTGTTTAAATCACTTGGAGCTGAAATAGTAGAGATTTCACTTCCTCACACAAAATATGCAGCACCAACTTACTATGTTTTAGCACCAGCAGAAGCTAGTTCTAACTTAGCAAGATTTGATGGAGTTAGATATGGTCATAGAACTGAAAATCCAGCAAATATTGAAGAGTTATATGTAAAATCAAGAAGTGAAGGTTTTGGAGATGAAGTAAAAAGAAGAATAATGGTTGGAACTTATGTTTTAAGTGCAGGATTCTTTGATGCTTACTTTAAAAAGGCCCAAAAAGTTAGAACATTAATAAAAAATGACTTTGAGAAAGCTTTTGAACAAGTGGATGTTATATTTACACCAGTAACACCAGGACCAGCATTTTCAATAGATGCTAAGAAAACTCCAGTAGAATTATACCTAGAGGATATATTTACAATTCCAGCAAACCTTGCAGGAATTCCAGGAATCTCAATTCCAGCAGGAACAACAGATGGATTACCAGTGGGAATTCAACTTTTAGGAAGAGCATTTGGAGAGAGAGAAATACTTAAAGCAGGAGATGCTTTTGAACAAGCATTAAAGGAGAGAGTATAATGGCAAAACAATGGGAATCAGTAATAGGGCTTGAAGTGCATCTTCAGTTAAAAACAGGAACAAAAGTATGGTGTGGTTGTGATGCAGACTATGATAATGCAAGTTCAAATACACACACTTGTCCAATATGTTTAGGACACCCAGGAGCATTACCAAAATTAAATAAAAAAGTAGTAGAATATGCAATAAAAGCAGCTCTTGCTTTAAATTGTAAAGTTAATAATATAAGTGGTTTTGATAGAAAGAACTATTTCTATCCGGATACACCAAAGAACTATCAAATAACTCAATTTGAAACTCCTTACTGTGAAAAAGGGTATTTAGATGTTAAGCTAAATTCAGGTAGAGAGATAACAGTTGGAATAACTCAAATTCAAATAGAAGAGGACGCTGGAAAATCTATACATATGGGAAAAGAGTCGTTAATTAATTTTAATAGAGCTTCTATGCCTTTACTTGAGATAATTTCTGATCCTGATTTAAGAAGTTCTGAAGAGGCTTATGAGTATTTAAATTTACTTAAGAGTACAATAAAATATACAGGTATTAGTGATGTTTCTATGGAACTTGGTTCTTTAAGATGTGATGCTAATATATCTGTAATGGAAAAAGGAAGTAAGGTTTTTGGTAGAAGAGTAGAGGTGAAAAACCTAAATTCTTTTAAAGCTGTTGCAAGAGCAATAGATTATGAAATTGGAAGACAAATTGAAGTTATAGACAATGGTGGAGTAATTGATCAGGAAACTAGACTTTGGGATGATGATAATCAAGTTACAAGAATTATGAGAAGTAAAGAGGATGCAATGGATTATAGATATTTTAATGAGCCAGATCTTCAAAGACTTGTAATTAAAGATGAAGAGATTGAAAGAATAAAAGGAATAATGCCAGAATCAAAAGAGGCAAAATTAAATAGATTTACAACAGATTATGCATTACCAGATTATGATGCAAATGTATTAACGGATGAAGTTGAACTTGCTGATTATTTTGAAGAGGTTGTAAAATATACAAAAAATCCAAAATTATCTTCAAACTGGGTAATGACAGAAGTTTTAAGAGAACTTAAAGAAACAGGTAAAACAATTGAAGAATCTCCAGTAAAAGCTGAAGATTTAGGAAAAATTATAAACTTAATTCAAAAAGATGTTATCTCTTCTAAAATAGCCAAAAAATTATTTACAATAAAAATGACAGATGAGAGAGATCCTGAAGTTATTGTAAAAGAAGAGGGAATGGTACAAGTAGTTGATTTAGAGGCTATTGAAGCTATAGTTGATCAAGTTCTTGGAGAAAATCCAAAAATGGTTGAAGACTTTAAAAATTCAGATGAAGGAAGAAAACCAAGAGTATTAAAAGGTTTAATAGGTCAAGTTATGAAGTTGTCAAAGGGAAAAGCAAATCCAACAATAGTAACAGAACTTATGGAATCAAAATTAAAATAGGTGGGTTTTATGAAAAGAAAGAAAATAATTTCACTAGGAGTTATGCTGTTTAGTTTAGTATTTACAGCACAGCCTCTTTTAGCTGATGTTACCAAAACTGTAGAAACAAAATATGAGAATGTTGTGCCTATGAGTGTAAATGTAAATATAGTCGATGATTCAGCAGAACCAGAATTCCTAAACTATGTATACATTAAAAGTGTAGATGCTCCAATAAGAGAGGATGCATCTATTTATTCTCAAGAGTTAGTTAGATTTCCATTTAACACTAAAATAAAAGCCTTAGAAAAAGTTATAACAAATGGAAATGAATGGTATAAAGTTGAATTAACAGATACTAAAGGACATAAAAAAGATGGATATATTTCAGCAAGACTTGTAGACTTTAGAACTTTTAGATTTGAAAAAATGATGTCTAAAATAAATAAAATGTCAGATTTTTTACAAAGTGCCAATACTCAAGGAAAGCAACTTTTATCAGTGAATACTTATGTACCAAATCCAAGTAATAGCAATATGAACAGAACTAAGGATAAATACGGTGTATCTGCAGATCAAAATGCAATATCAACATATAAAGGTGAAACTATTTACATACCAGATAGATCTTTAGTAACGGTTGAATCTATGGATAAAAATTATGCATATGTAAGTACATTATCTATTAAAGAATCGCCATTAAAAGTTAATAGAAAGGTACTTAGTTCATATCCAAAATTAACTCCAAATGTTAGAAAAGTTATAGCTATAGATTTACATAATGAAAATCAAGGTATTTTCCAAAAAATTGATGGGAAATGGGAACTTATATCTTATACTTTAAATAAAACAGGAATGGAAAGTAGCTTAGGTTTTGAAACTCCTAAGGGATATTTTTTAGTACCTATGTTAAAATATGAGATGGGTTATAGAGATGAACAGAATAAAGCAGCTGGAATGGCTAAATATGCCATTAGATTTTCAGGTGGAGGATATATTCATGGAACTCCTATAAACTATGAAGAGGATATAAATAGAGATTTCTTCTTAAAAGAGAAGGATGGTACATTGGGAACAGTTGAAGGTACTAGAAAATGTATTAGAAATATGGAATCTCACATTAAATTTCTATTTAATTGGGTAACTAATGGAAAAGTAAATAAAAGATCAAATTCTCAAAGACCAGATGAGGATGTAGTTGTAATAGTATTTTAAATATAAAAAATTTAGGTAAGCTATAAATAGCTTACCTTTTTTCAAAAAGGGAGCACAATGAAAGATAAAATATCAATTAGAGAAGTAGTTAAAAGTATGGGTTTAACAACGAGAACACTTAGATATTATGAAGAATTAGGTCTTATAGAAGCAGTACAAGAGGGAAGAGGAAATAGATATTACACTAAAGAAACTTTAAGAAAGTTAATCTATTTAGATGAACTTAAAAATAAAGGGTGTAGCTTAAAGCAAATAGAGGAATTAATGGGTAGTAAATGTTGTAATGAAAAGAGAAATCTTCTTCTTGAAAGAATAGATGAGAATAATAAACAAATGGAATATTTAAAGTGGCAAAACTCAAAGATTCAAGAAGAATTAGAAATTATAAAAAAATTAGATATGAATAATGTTTTTATGGAAGAAGTAGAATTAGAAGAGTTATTTTATAGACGGATAAATGAAAAGTATAGGATAGAAGAGGATGAAGAGGTAGAAAAAGTTTGGGGAAATGATTTTTATGATATTAGAGAAGAAAAAATATATGTGATGAAGGAGAGTAATTTTGTAATAAGAGATTACACTTCATATGATTTTGCACTTATTAAAAATATAAATAAAGATTATGAAATATGTAAAGGAAAATACCTAGTTGCATATTCAAGAGAGGGACTTCATAAGCAGAAAGAGGTCTTTGATAAGATACTAGATTATATAGAGAAAAACAATTTGAAAATTATAAGTCCTCTATATGTTCAAAATAAATTTAGAATTTTTTGTAAAAGAGAAAAAAATGTTTTACCTATAACAAAAAATTACATAAGAATAGAAAAATAGTTGTTATTTTATAAAAAAAGTTTAATAATGAAGCATCAAAAACTTATTATTTAACTTTTTTTACTTAACGTCAAAATAAATATTGACTTAACGTCAAATATACCAGTATACTATACCCATATTATGAAAAAAAGTAGGAGGTAGTATGGACTCAAAATTAAAAAAAGGCCTGATGTTTGGTGGTCTTGTAGGATTAGCATGGGGACTTGATACAGTATTAATGGGAATGGTAGGAAAATTACCAATTTTACAAGTTTCAAATTCAAGCACATTAGTTTCAGCATTTTTACACGATAGTTTTTGTTTTTTCTGGTTAGCTTTAGTAATGTTTTTTACAAAGGAATTAAAAGGTGTATTTCAACTTTTAAAAACAAAAAAAGGAAAGGCATCTTGCTTAGCAGCTTTAGTGGGAGCACCAATTGGAATGAGTGGGTATGTTTTAGGAATAAAATATGCAGGTCCAGCTTATGCTTCTAGTATATCTGTTATATATCCAGGAGTAGGAGCAATACTATCTTATTTAATTTTAAAGGAAAAACTTTCAAAGAGAG
>SAMEA5043657__coassemble_287_pt1 | contig 9607 bp, 7 predicted proteins | sample SAMEA5043657__metabat2_low_PE_001 | metagenome-assembled genome bin SAMEA5043657 (sample SAMEA5043657) | Gadus morhua
TTGAGGTCGTCGGCTGATGGCTTTTACATGGGGTCTCAGTTCCTCCTGCCGTCTTCTCCTCTACAAAACCAACTCAATCAACACACACACTATAACCAATACTTGAACTTAATGAAAAATGAAAAAAACATTTATTTTTTAGATATTTTAAATAACTATAAAAGAATTATATTTCATTTAAAAGAGATTGTAGAAACAAAAAAAAATAAAGACTTGTAAAAGATAAAAAATGATGCTACAATAACTAAAATAAAAAATTAAGGGAGGTTGTACTATTATGAATAAACAAATATTAAATAAATTCAGTACAACTATTTCTAAAACAGTTTTATATTGGTGGCGTACATAAGTTTGTAAAATCCTAGAGGATGATACAGACTATTTTTGATGTATAAAATCATAAATAAAAACTGTATCTATAAAATTTAAATTATTTTTGTTTAATTTTCCACAGATACTTTATCTGTGGATTTTTTTTATTATAAGGGGGTATAAAAATGGAGAAAAGAGAAAATTTTAGCAACAAACTTGGATTTATTTTATCATGTGTAGGAGCAGCTATTGGCCTTGGAAATATATGGTTATTTTCATGGAAGCTAGGAACATATGGAGGAGGAGCCTTTTTAATTCCCTATTTTATTTTTATGAGTCTTTTTGCTTATGTTGGACTTGTTAGTGAGATTTCTTTTGGAAGAATGATGAAGAAAGGTGTTTTAGGAGTTGGAGATCTTATGAAAAAAAAGAGAGTTCCAATGGGAAGGATATTTCCTTGGGTATCAATTCTTTCTGTTTCAGGAATATTTACATTTTATGTTATTGTTTTTGGATGGATTTTAAAATATTTTGTATCATATTCTTTTGGAACTATAAAAGTGAAGAATTATGAAATGTATTTTAATAATTTTGCTGGAACATCAGATTCTATATTTTGGCATTTTTTAGCAGTATTAATAAGTGTAGGTGTAATCTCTTTAGGAGTAATAAAAGGAATAGAGAAAATAAATAAAATAGTTATGCCTTTAATGTTTTTAATATTCTTAATTTTAATGATAAGATCAGTTACATTACCTGGTGCAATGGAAGGGATAAAATACTTATTGATTCCAAAATGGGAATTACTTTTAAATCCAATGACTTGGGTTATGGCGTTAGGACAAGCATTTTTTACAGTGGGATTAAGTGGATCTGCACTTTTAGTTTATGGAAGTTATTTGAAAGATGATGTAAATATATCCTCAAGTGTAGTACATACTTGTCTTTTAGATACTTGTGCAGCATTAATGGCAGGATTTATAATTATACCCTCAGCTTTTGCTTTTGGATTTAGTCCAACAGCAGGACCTAGTTTATTATTTATAACTTTACCACAAGTATTTGATCATATTGTAGGAGGAAGTATTTTTTCTTAGTATTATTTTTGCAGCTGTTTCATCAGCAATAAATCAACTTGAAGTTCCTGTAGAAACATGTATGGAGAAATTTAAAATTTCTAGAAAAAAATCCAGTATAATTGTAGGATCAATTCTTTTTATTTTAGGAGTGCCTCTTGATTTAAATATGAATTTATTTGGTAAATTTGCTGATATAGTGACAATATATTTAATTCCTTTAGGAGCGGTAATTATTCTTGGATTTTATTTTTATTTTATTGATTCAAAGAGCATAGTTTATGAGATAGATAAAAGTGCTAAAGTAAAAGTTGGTTCAAAAATAGTATTTGTAGGAAAATATATATTTATTCCAGGAGTAGTTTGTATTTTAATACTTGGTGTATTATTTGGAGGAATAGGATAATTAAAAAAGGTCGAAACTTTTTCGACCTTTTCTTTATATTTCTTTCCATTTGGAATTTTTATAGAATTTTTTTCTATAAGATCTAATTAAAATGATTCCTTCAATAGTCCATTGAATAGATGTAATGATCCAAAAATAGATTATAGAACTTTTTTTATAATATATAAAGTAGTACATAAGAGGTAATCTAATAATCCAATTGCAAAATAAAACAATTTTAAAAGGTGTTTTGCTATCTCCACTTCCTTTTAAGGCACCAGATAAAACCATATCAATAGCCATAGGAACTTGTTGAATAGCTCCAATCATTAAACAAATAGAACCTAGTTGTATAACTTCGATTTCTTCTTTTTTTATAAAGAGACCGACTAATTCTTTTGAAAAGATTAAAAATATAATAGCAAAAAATCCCATAACAATAGAGGCTAGAATAGCAGAAATATTGGCATATTCTTTAGCTTTTTCATAATCTTTTTCTCCAAGGCTATGACCTACAAGAGCTGTACAAGCAATAGCAAATCCCCACCCAGGCATAAAAGAAACACTTTCTATTGTTATAACAATTTGATTGGCTGAAAATGCTAAACTACCAAGCCTCATAACCATAGTAGCTCCAAGTAAACGAACAATACTAGATGCTGCTTCTTGGAATCCAGAAGGAATTGCTAAATCTAAAAGAGTTTTCATCTCTTTAAAATTAATTTTAGCTTTTAAATTTATTTTAAATGGAAGTTTTTTTCTTTTAACAAATAATAAAGTAAAGCATAGAATATTTCCTAGAGTTGTAGCATATGCAGCTCCAACAACACCCAATTCAGGAAAACCAAAATTTCCAAAGATTAAAAGATAATCAAAAGAAATATTTACAATATTTAAAATAATGGCTCCATAAAGAGGTGTTTTAGTATCTTTGCATCCTCTAAAAACTCCACTGATTAAATTAGATAACATTCCAAAAAAAATTCCAATAGAACATATTCTCATATATTTTGAACCTAGTATAAGTACAGCATCTTCAGCACCAGCTAAATAGAAAATTTTCTCTGAAAATATAAAGAAAATAAGAAACATAATAATACTTACAAAAATACCAATTTGAATTCCTTGATTGGCAAATTCATTGGCCTTGTCTTTAGCTTTAGATCCCATTGCTCGAGCTACAATAGATGTTATAGAGATAGATAAGCCCATTCCTATAAAAATATTAGAAAATGTATACATAATTTCAGAACTTAAACCAACAGCGGAAACTCCAACTTGTCCTCCATATTTTCCTACCATAAGAGTATCAAATACCCATATAAGCATATATAGAATCATTTCAGCTACAGCTGGAATAGCAAGCTTTATGATTTCCATAGATCTTTTTAACATAATTCCCCCTAAAAACTAAATTTTTAAATATTTTTTTATTGTTGCTAAATTAAATTCAAATGTGGGTGTACCTGATGAATAAGGACCGATTACATAGGTATCAAAAACTATTATTACTTTTTTATTTTTGAAAAAAATATGAGTTTTTTTTAAATTCACTTTAGCATTAGTAAAATAAATTTTCTCTTCTGATTTAGAGATTAAATTTTTATTGATATTATTTTGAATTTTATTTTCTAAAAATTTAATTCCATTATTAGAAAGAATATTTTCAATAGATAGCATATCTCCAGAAGAAGAGTCTAAATTGTATGTTTTAATTAATATTTCTCCATGGGTATTGTTAATATAAGTATGTCCTTGAATAAAAATACTAAAAATATTCAAAGAGTTTTTAAATATTTCAGAAGAAATATTTAAAGTAGAAATGGAATTTTCTTCATCGAGAAAACTTATATTTTCTAAAAAATTATCAATAGATAAGTTTTTAAAATCATTAATATTATCATTAAATAGATTTTCTTGGGGAGTTGAACAGTTTTTAATATTAGGAATAGTAACTTTGTAAGAAAATTCTTTAGTGTTTTTCGTAGTGGTTATTTCCTTTAAACTAATTGAAAAAGAATAATTAAAGTAACAAAGAAAAATAGAAAGTAAAGAAATTATTTTAATTAAAAATTTGTTCATCTTATCCTCCTTGAAAATTATGAGTTTGCTTATATAATATCATACTCCTATGAAAAGAGTTAGAAAAAATTAAAAAAAGAGGATGAATTTTCATCCTCTTAAATTTATTACATAAACATCTCTACTCCAGGTCCAATTGGAATTCCTAAGTATGTCCAAGCTATAAACATAACTGTCCATCCTAGTAAGAATACAATTGAATAAGGAAGCATCATTGCTATAATAGTTCCAATTCCCATTGATCCCTCTTTTTCTTCATATTTAGAAGCAAAACCAACAATAATTGGGAAATAAGACATTAAAGGAGAGATAATATTTGTAGTTGAATCTCCAATTCTATATGCTAATTGAGTGTATTCAGGAGTTAATCCTAATTCAACAAACATAGGGATGAAAACAGGTGATAACATCAACCATTTTGAAGAAGCTCCTCCAATAAATAGATTAACAAATGCTGTTAAGAATATAAGACCAACAGCAGCCCAAATTCCAGAAATTCCTAAATCTTTTAATACACCTGCAAGTTTTACTGCAATAACAATTCCGATATTAGATTTAGTAAACACATAAACGAATTGTGCAGAGATAAAGATAATAACTAGAACTTGCCCACATGAAGACATAGCTTTAGTCATAGCTTTAATAACATCTTTATGAGATCTTATTGTTTTAGCAACAACACCATAAGCAAGTCCTGGAATAAAGAATGTAAGCATTAATATAAATACAATAGATTCACTGAAGAATGGCTTTAAAATTTCCATAGTTCCAGGCTCTCTACCATTTTTAGCAATAAAAGATGTAATTTCTTCACTAGTTAATCTGAAAATTGCATTTTCAGGAATAACCATTAATAAAACAACACCTATAAATAAAAGGATAATCATTCCAGCAGCTTTTAATCCTTTCTTTTCCTCATCACTCATTTGATTACTTAAATCAATATCAGATTTAGGTCCTTTATAAGATCCAAGTCTTGGTTCAACAACTTTATCAGTTAACCATGCTCCAACAGCAGTGATAAAGAAAGTAGAAGCAAACATAAAGAAGAAGTTAGCTGTAGGAGTAACAGAATATCCTGGAAGAACGATCTGTGCAGCAGCAGTAGATATTCCACCAAGTAAAGGATCTGTAGTTCCAATAAGTAAGTTAGCAGAGAAACCACCAGAAACTCCAGCAAAGGCAGCAGCAATTCCAGCTAATGGATGTCTTCCAAAAGAAAGGAAAATTACAGCTCCTAAAGGAATAAGAACAACATATCCAGCATCAGAAGCAATGTTAGACATAACTCCAGCGAAAACAACAATTGCAGAAACAAGAGTTTTAGGAGTAGACAGTACAATTTTTTTAATAATTGTATTTAATAATCCTGTTCCTTCAGCAAGTCCAACACCAAGCATAGCAACAACAATTGATCCTAAGGCAGCGTGATTGGTAAAGTTTTTAACAGTTGTTCCAAAGATTCCTCTTATTCCACTTCTTGTTAGAAGATTTTGAACATATGTAGTTTTTTCTATAACTCCACCAGTTGCTCTTGAAATTTCATTGTAAGTAACAGATACATTTAGTGAAGATAGTATCACTGAAAATATAATTGTTGTAACAAAAAATCCAAAGAACATAGCCACAGGATGTGGTAATTTGTTTCCAGTTACTTCGACAAAATTAAGGAATTTTTCAAAGAAACTCATTTTTTTTGTAGCATTTGTAGACATTATTTCCTCCTAGTAATTAAAAGTATGTTATAAGATAAGTGTAAAAAATGAAATTATTTTTTCACAAATCTTATTGATGAAATATATTCTACCTATTTATGATATATAGGTAGCTAATTTTATCATATTTTTTTTTAGAAAGCAATATAAAAGTGTTTTTTTTACATAAAAAAAACGTATTTAGCAAACACTAAATACGTTTTACAAACTTTATATACGTAAAAAAATCATTATTTTTCTCCGTAAATACTTGCGTTCTTTCCAGCAATCTTACCGAAAACAGTAATATCAATCATAGCATTTCCACCAAGTCTATTAGCACCGTGAATTCCACCAGTAATCTCACCAGCGGCATACAAACCTTTTATAGGTTTTCCTTTAGATAAAACTTCTGTTTTTTCATTGATTTTAATACCACCCATAGTGTGATGAACAGCAGGAGCAACTTCAACACTATAAAAAGGAGCTTTAATTATTTCTCTAGGTAAACTTTGTCTTTTGAAATCTTTATCATTTTTATTTTTTACAAAGTTATTATATTTATTAAAAGATTTTTGTAATTCATTAGCTGGAATATTTAAATTTTTAGCAAGTTCCTCTATTGTATTTCCTTGCACTAAATATCCTTTTTTCTTATAATTATTTATTGCTTTTAAACTAGATTTTATATTTTCATCAAAAATTAAAAATGCACTTTTCCCTTTTTGAGAAAGTTCAGCTTTTGAAACAACATCTCTTGTATCTAATTCATTAACAAATCTTTTTCCATCTCTATTAATTAAAATAGCTCCATTACCTCTAACAGCTTCTGTAATCATAACACTATTTGAAGGCATAACTGTTGGGTGTGTTTGAATCTCTTTCATATCCACTAAATCAACATTTAAAGGTGTAGCCATAGTTATTCCATCTCCAGTAGCTCCTTTATGATTTGTAGTTCCAAATCCTTTTAAATTAGGATTATTTTTAACAATCATATTTTGATTGGCACCAAAACCACCAGTGGCAATAATAACAGCTTTAGAATTAATTGAATATTTCTGTCCGTTTGGAGCTTTAACAACTATACCTTTAACAACTTTACCATCATAAATTATAGATTCAGCAAAAGTTGAAAGTCTAATATCAACTCCATTTTTTTTAGCTGTTTCAGATAGAGCAGCAACAATATTAGGTCCAACAGGAGATCCACCAGTAGGTCTATGAGTTCTATCAACACTTTGTCCACCCATTCTACCTAAATTACTCAAATCAGCTCCTTTTGAAATAAGCCAATCAACCATTGATGCAGATGACTTAGCTAGCGTTTTAACTAGAATTGGATTGTTAGTATTTTTTCCACCTTTCATAGTGTCAGAAATAAATTTTTCTGATGAATCTTTTATGTTTTTTGATTTTTGTATAGATGTATTAGCAGCATTAAGTCCTCCAGTAGCATAATTAGTATTCCCACCTAAAATAGCAGATTTTTCAACTAAAACAACATTAGAACCATTTTCTTTAGCTGAAATTGAAGCTGTTAGTCCTGCTCCACCTCCGCCAATAATAACAACATCAGTAGTTATATCTTTATATATAACTTCTTTCTTTTCTTTTGAAGTTAATTTAGCACCAGATGATTTTACTGCTCTAGCTACTGCTCTTTTTAATCCAACACTTGTAGAAGTGGCTCCAGCAATATTATCAACTTTTGTATTTTGAGTTTCTATAATATCTTTAATAATAGATTTCATTCCATCTTTAGTAAAAGAACTTTCATTTTCTTCTAAAATATTGATATTTTTAATTTTGTTATCTGATATTTTAACATTAACTTTAATATCTCCGTTGTATCCTTTTGCTGTTGAAATGTAATCTTTTCCATATGCCAATGATGTAGAAAAAAGTATGCATGGTATAAGTTTTAAAATTTTTTTGATATTTTGTTTCATTATTCCTCCTGATTTTATATAAAATATTCTTAAAATAAACAATTTATATATATTTTATTACATGAAATAAAAAAAATCAAGAAAAAAAGTGGATTGTTTTTAAACAATCCACACTAAATTTATACTATTTTTTTACCATGATATTCAGAACTTTTAATTAAATTTGAAATCTCTTTAAAATTTTCTTTTGTAATATTACCAGCTGGAATAATTGTAATTAAATCATTTGCAGATTGAATAATTTTATTAATTAGGTCTTTACCTTCAATGGCTGTATTTGATTTTCCAGAAGTTAAAATTCTGTCTATACCTAAATTTATAAGAGAATTAATTTCATTTAATGGATTTTCCACTTCATCAATAGCTTTATGAAAAGTAACGCTCATAGGTTTAGCTAAAGTAACAAGTTCTTTTAATAGAGAGTAATCTATTTTATTATCAGAAGTTAAAACTCCTAAAACAACTCCAAGAACTCCTAAGTCTTTACACATTTGAATATCTAATTTCATAATCTCAATCTCTTCAGGAGAGTAAACAAAATTTCCTCCTCTAGGTCTAATCATAACAAAAACAGGAATTGCTAAAGAACGACATTTTTTAATTGTTCCATAGGAAGGAGTAGTTCCACCAACATTTAAATTTTCACAAAGTTCAATTCTATTTGCACCTTTATCTATCATATTTTTTGCTTGAGAAAATGATTCAACACAAGCTTCTAAAACTAAAGGAGAATCAATTACTTCAATTGCATCTAAAGGTTTTATTTCTCCGCCAACTAACACTTTAGCAAAAACTCCTTCTCTAGGCATAATACAATCTCCTACTCTATGGTAGATTTTGCAGTGATGATGACACTCTTTTCCTTTTTGAGTAATTTCTAAGATAGCATTTCCAATTTTCAGCTTTGCTCCAATAGAAAGAGTTTTTAAATTTATTCCTTGAATTATTAGATTTTCACCAAAAGCACCAAAATCAACATTTCCACCTTTTTCGTTGAAACTATTTATTTGCTCTACTTCAAGGAGACTAATTTGTCTATGCCAATTTCCCCCATGGGCATCATTTTCTAATCCAAAATTTGAAATTAAGTTTCCTCTTTCAACTATATGTTTTTCTGTTCCTTTTTGTTCACTAATACAAATAGCTATAACTTTTCCCACTTTATCCTCCAATTTCATTCATTTTTTTTGTTTCAATATGAGCATCTTTACTATTACAATCCATAGAGTGTTCTCTAGGTTTGTTATATATAGCATCCTCAATAATTTTTGCCAACTCTTCAACTGAAGTATTATTAGAGAGATATGGCTTTAAATTAATACCATAATCAAAATGTAAACATAGTTTTAAAAAACCATCAGAAGTAACTCTAACTCTGTTACAAGATTCACAAAATCTATTGGACATTGGACTTATAAAACCAATTTCTCCAATATAATCTTTTACTTTAAAATATTGAGCAGGTCCATCAGTTTTTTCATTTTCATTTTTAATTAAATTATAATTTAATTTAATTTTTTTTAAAATATCTGAATTTTTAACTGGGGAAAATCGTTTACCTTCACCTAGTGGCATAAGTTCAATAAAACGGACACTAATATTTAAGTTTTTAGTTAAATTGACAAAGTCTAAAATTTCATCATCATTAACATCTTTAAGAATAACAACATTAAGTCTTATTTTTTCAAAATTAAATTTACATGCCTCTTTAATTGTGGATATAATTTTATTAAAATCTCCTCCACGTGTAATATCTTTATATTTTTTTTTATCTAAACTATCTAAACTTATATTTATTCTTTTAAGACCATTTTTATAAAAATTTTCTAATTGTTCTAATAAGTTTAGACCATTAGTAGTAACTGCAATTTTATTAATTTTAGGAATGTTATTTATTCTTTTTAAAATATCTAAAAAGTCTTTTCTAATAAGAGGTTCTCCCCCTGTGATTCTAACTTTTTCAATACCATTAAGAGCCATAGCAGAAACGATTTTTTCAATTTCATCAATATTCAAAAAATCTTTTTTCGCACTTATGTTTTTTTCTGGTAGACAATATTCACATTTTAAATTACAGTTTTCAGTAATAGATAATCGTAAATAATT
>SAMEA5043657__coassemble_290_pt1 | contig 9544 bp, 8 predicted proteins | sample SAMEA5043657__metabat2_low_PE_001 | metagenome-assembled genome bin SAMEA5043657 (sample SAMEA5043657) | Gadus morhua
TCCATAAATTTGTTCTATTCCATATGCATGTTTAAAAGCAACTGTAATTGTATTTGCTTGTACTGCATTAAAAATAAATCCATATGTTATTGTAATTAATATTGAAAAGGCTATTCCCAATCCTTTTTTCTTCATTCCAAGTTCCATATAGTATGCAGGTCCACCAACAAAAATACCGTCTTCTTTCTTTTTATAAATTTGAGCCAAGGTATTTTCAACAAGACTTAAACTTCCAGCAACCAAGGCTAAAATCCACATCCAAAATACTGATCCAGGTCCACCAACAGATATAGCAAGAGCAACACCTGCTAAACTTCCAGTTCCAACTTTAGAACCAGCACTTATACAAAAAGCTTGAAATGGAGATACACCTTTACCACTTCCTTTTTCCAACATAACTTTAAACATCTCTTTAATTTGTGTTAAATTAGCAAACTTAAGTTTAAAGGTAAAATATAAACCAGATGCTATAAGTACTACAATTAGTACATATGACCATAAAATATTATTTAAAAAATTGATAAAATTCATAATCCCTCCAAAGTATTTTTTTAAAAAATTCTACATTTTAATTCATTACATAAATCTTCTAAAAGAGATATCCCAGCAATTGGATTTCCTTTTTTATCTAAAGATGGTGAATATACACCAATTCCCATTTTATGAGGAATAACTGATACAATTCCACCACCTACACCACTTTTAGATGGAAGTCCCACTCTAACAGCAAATTCTCCAGAACTATCATACATTCCACAAGTAACCATTAAAGTTTTTACAATTCTTGTAATTCTTGGAGTGATAATTTCTTCTCCAGTGCTCAATTTACCTTCATTAGCTAAAAAAAGTCCAAGTCTAGCAATTGTTTTAGTTGTTACATCAATGGAACACTGTTTAAAATAAATTTCTAAAACCTCTTCAACATTTCCAACAATTATGTTTTCAGATTTTAAAAAATATCCCATAGATCTATTTTTATTTCCAGTTTCTGTTTCGCTCAAATAAACTCTTGAGTTTAAATCTAAAGTGGGATCTTCTGTTATTAGTTTAAAAAAATCTAAAAGACGATTAAACTTATCTTTAACATCCACTCCTTTAATCATAGAAGATACAACTATTGCACCAGCATTAATCATTGGATTATATGGTTTTCTTCTACTAGATGTTTCTAGTTTTCTAATCGAATTAAATGGATCTCCACTAGGATCCATCCCAACTTTAGAAAAAACTAACTCTTCTCCATTGTCTAAAATAGCAAGCATTAAAGAAACAACTTTAGAGATACTTTGAACTGTGAATTTTTTATCATAATCACCTGCAAAAAATTCATTTCCGTCGTTGTCTAAAACATATATTCCTAAATCTGTAGGGTTAGCCTTACTTAGTTCTGGAATATAGTTTGCTACTTTTCCTTCTTCTGTAACTTTTTTGTGTTTTTCAATCATGTGTAGTAATAATTCAGTCATTTCGCACCTCTTTATTGTTAATAAAAAATACTTTTAATACTGAAATCTTACGTTTGTTATTGAAAAATAACAAATATAATTTTTGAATTGTCAATAGGTCTCTTAATATTTATAATATATAATTATTATTAAAATTTATATAATATCTATATTTTATAAGGATTTATAGATATTGGATTAAATACAATAGTGAGGAAATTAATGTATAAATATTTAATTTTAAATTTGAAATATAATAATATGCTTATATATTTTAAATATGTATCATTAAAAGAATAAATAGTTATACGTTATTTTGTACACTATTTACTATAAAAGTAGAACAATAAACTCTAAAATAAAAATAAAATTATATTATTTTTATCATATCGTATTTACAATAAAATTTTGATATAATTAAAATAAATAGAGTTAAAGGGGGAGTAAGTTGAATTTTTTAAAAAATTTAAAAAATTTTGTTGGAATCACAATATATAATCGTGGAAAAAATTATTTTGTGGAGGGAAGATGTGAAAATGTTAAATTTTCCCCTCTTGATGATACATTTTTTTTTGATGGAGCTTATATGTTTATTGGAGAAATAGTAGGTATTTCGGGCTTATATATAACAGAAGTTAAAATAAATAGTGAAGAGTTATTAGATTATACTTGTACTTGTCAATATTTTATGAATACTTTAAGACCTTGCAAACATATAATAGCTTTAAGTATATTAGGTTTTGAAAATGTTATTTCAAAGATTGAAGTTGAAAAAGATAATACAGATAAATTTTTAAGTCTTTTTCAAAATCAAATAGAATTAAAAAAAAATCTTATATTTTTAAAAATAAAACCAGAATTTGAAGTTTTTAGAGAGCATTTTTCTTTAAAATTAAATATGTCTATTGTATCAAAACATAAAAGTTATAAATTAAATAATAAATTATCACAATTTTTAGAAGCTTATAAAAAAAGAAGTTATAATTTTGGAAAAGCATATACTTATGATCCTAGTACTGATTATTTTCAAGGATGGGAAAACAAATTTTTATCTTTATTAGAAGAATATAATTCTGTAGTAAATGGATATTTACTTATAGATTTTGATATGGAAAATTTTTTAAAAAATGGTTTTTTCTTTGATAGACTCATGGATATTTTAAAAGAGGGAAATCAAATTGAAATGGAAAATACTTCTTTAAAAGAGCTTTTATCTATTGAAATAAATAAAATGGATGATGGAAAACTAAAAATAAATTTTAGTAATATTGATAAGTTTTATCTTGAGGGAGAGAAAACCTTAGTAAGTGCAAAAAATACAGAAAAACCAGTATTTTATAGATTGTCACAAGAAGATACTATTGTTTTTAAAAAGATATATCATAGTACTTACTATAATAAGGCTTTAATTATGAGTGAAAAAAATCTACCTTTAATTATAAATTCAGCACAAAATATGGGAAATTTATTAATAGAAAAAAAATTACAAGAAAATACTTATACTCCTGAAAATATAGAGCATAAGTTATATATAGATTCTTACGGTACTTATGGATTAAAAATATATTCAAAATTGTTTTATGATGGAAAAAGTGAAGATGAATTTAAAGATAAAATTATTATGTCTTCATTTTTAGAGAAAAACTTATTATATAAAGATATCTTAAATATTTATTCAACAAATTTTGAAAATAATTTTTATCATATTACTGAAATAGAAAGTATATATAATTTTGTATTAACTGGAATACCTCAATTGGAAAAAGAGTATGAAATATATTATTCAGAGGAGTTTAAAAGTAAAGTATATACTAGAGCAAGTTATCAAGTAAAAACAAGTGTAAGTGATCTTTTAAGTATAAACTTTACAATTGATAATGTGGATGGAAAAGAGATTTTAGATTTTTTAAATGCAATTCGTGAAAAGAAAAAATATTTTCTTTTAAAAAATGGTGGAATATTATCTATTGATAATTCAGAAGGAGAAAATTTAAATAATCTTTTAGATATATGTAATGCCACAAAAAAAGAGATTGAAAAAGGAGTTATTTCAAGAGTTAAAAATTATGGATATTTTTTAAATTCTACATTGCAAAAAATAAAAAATATACAGTTAGATGAAACATATAAAGAAATGGATAGAAACTTAAAAAATTTATGTGCAAAGAAAAACGAGAAGAAAATTAAAGAGCTATTTCCCATTTTGAGAGATTATCAAATTGAAGGAGTACAATGGCTTTTAACCCTTAAAGAATTAGGTTTAGGTGGTATTTTAGGAGATGATATGGGACTTGGAAAAACTTTACAAAGCATAGTTTATTTAGCCTTTGAAAAAAGAGAAAAACCAAGTATTATAATTGCTCCTAAATCTTTAGTATATAATTGGAAAAGTGAGTTTGAAAAATTTGCTCCTAATCTCTCTGTAAAATTGTGTATAGGAACAGTAGGTGAAAGAGAGAGAGTTATAGCTGAGTTAGAAAAAAATGATATATTAATTACAACTTATGGATTGATGAAAAATGATATAAAATTTTATGATAAATTGTCTTATGAAAATGGATTTGCTAATATATTTATAGATGAAGCTCAAAATATAAAAAATATTTTAGGAAAAACATCAAATGCTGTAAAAAATATCAAAGGAGAAACTAAAATAGCTTTAACAGGAACACCAATAGAAAATAATATTTTAGAGCTTTGGAGTATTCTAGATTTTGCTTTTCCAGGTTATTTAGGTAAACATACAACATTTAAAATAAAATATAGTGATAATCTCAAAGAATTAAAAAATATTGTAACACCTTTCATATTAAGACGTACTAAAAAAGAGGTTTTAAAGGAGTTACCAGATAAAATTGAACAAGATATAGTTATAGATTTAACTCCTGAACAAAAAAAAGTTTATTTAGCATATTTAAAAAAGTATAAAAATGAAATAGAAATAGAAAATAGTGATTCAATAAAAATACTTTCTTATATAACAAGATTAAGACAAATTTGTAATCATCCAAAACTTTTTTTAGAAGATTATAAAGGGGAAAGTAGTAAAATAGATGTTCTTTTAGACATTCTTAGAGAAGCTAAAAGTGGAGGTCGTGGGGTTCTTCTTTTTTCACAGTTTACAGAGATGTTAAACATAATAAAATCTAAATTAAAAGATGAATTTAGTATTTTATATTTAGATGGAAAAACAAAAATTCAAGACAGGTTGACTCTTGTGGAAAAGTTTAATAATGGTGAAGGAGATATTTTTATAATATCATTAAAAGCTGGTGGAAGTGGATTAAACTTAACAAGAGCTGAAACTGTTATTCATTTTGATCCTTGGTGGAATCCTTCTGTTGAAAATCAAGCAACAGATAGAGCTCATAGAATAGGACAAAAAAATGTGGTGAATGTTTTCAAACTTATTACTAAGGGAACAATTGAGGAAAAAATAAATTTAATAAAAGGTGAAAAATCAAAAATTATTAGTGAAGTTTTAGATGGAACAAAGAAAGAACTTTTAAAAATGAGTAAAGAAGAACTTCTAAAACTTTTTTAAATAAATATTATAATTCCATATGGAAAATGATATTATATTAGATGAAAAAAGTGATTTAGGAGGAGAATATGTTTAAAATAGCAATAGCAAATAATAAAGGTGGAGTAGGAAAAACAACTTCAGCATTTAATATGGCTTCTTACTATGCAAAAAAGAACTTTAAAGTTTTAGTTATAGACATGGATTCTCAAGGGAATTTAAGTGATTGCTTCATATCACCAGAAAATATAAATGAAACTCTTTATGATAGTTTTAAAAATAAAAATATTAAAAATAGTATCCATATAATAGATGATAGTTTACATATAGTTCCAGCTGATGCGGATTTAGAAAGATGTAACTTTGATTTTGTGTCTGAAATTGGTCGAGAGACTTTACTTAAAAGACTTTTATTATCTGTAGAAAATGATTATGATCTATGTATAATAGATACATCACCAGCAATTTCTTTATTAACTTTAAATGCTTTAAGTGCTGTTGATAAAGTTTATATTCCTTTAGGAAGTGGTCTTTTTGAAATTAAAGGAGTACAGCTTCTTAATGAAGCTATTGAAAATATAAAAAATTCAGTAAACTTTAATTTAGAAATTGGAGGAATATTTGTAACAAATCATTTAGCTACAACAAATTTAGCTAAAAATGTACTTGATTATGCTAATAATATTTTTGAAAATAAAATGTTAAACACAGTAATAAGAAGAAATATTCAATTAGCAGAGAGTATCTCTTTTAAAGAGAGTATTTTTACTTATAAACCTAATTCAACAGGTGCAGATGACTATGCTAGTTTATGTGAGGAGATATTAAGTAGAGAGGTGATTGTCCTTGGCTAAGGATTTTGCTGGGAATATGTTTAAGAATAATTCTTCATTAAAAGCTAGTGGATTAACAAAAGTTTCAGTTTATGAAACAAATATAGATTATATGAAACTTGGAATAGAAAATAAAAATGAGATAAATGAACTAGTATTAAATGAACAAATAATAATAAGTTCTAATAAAAAAATAGGGGAAGAGATAATGAAGCTTTCAAAGGCTTTATATGATTCTCAAGAGATATTTACTAAAAGTGAAAATAGAAATTTTTTACTTTGGATAAATAGTTTGAATTTGTCTAAAACTACAGTATATAGATTTATTGATAGATATAAATTATATTTAAAATATAGTACAGTGGATCTATTTGAATTAAGTGAAAGAGCTGTGGCAAATATAAAAAAAATAGAAAAGTCCTCTTCTGAAAAAGATGTTATTGAGATATTTACTTTACCTTTAAGTGAGCAACAGGATAAAATTTTTAATATTTTAGAAAATATAAATAAAAATGAAATTGAGGTTATAGATTTTAAAGAGGATCCTAAAATTGTTGAAAAAAAAAGAGTTATTTATAGATTAAATGAGATTGAAATTGAAATTATTAATTTAGAAAAAGAAAAAAATAGATTACAAAAGTTATTAAAAAATTTTTAGTATAAAACTTCCCACGCGTGGGAAGTTTTATAAAAAATATTAAGGAGGAATATATTATGAAAATAATAAGTTCAGGAATCAAAGATGGTTATATTGAAGAAAAGTATGGTAAGTACGGAGATCAAAATTTAAAGGGAATGCCTTCAAAATCTTTACCTTTACAATGGGAAACAATACCAGAAGGCACAAAATCCTATGCATTGGTTATGGAAGATTTTGATGCTATTCCAGTAACAGGATTTTCTTGGATACACTGGGTTACAATTATTCCAAAGGAATATTTAGAATTAAAAGAAAATGCTAGCTTAGATGATAAAAATTTAATTCAAGGTGTTAATAGTTGGATATCTTCAATGGGTGGATTAGATCAAGGTGATGCAAGTCATTTTGGTGGACCAGCACCTCCAGATAAAACACATACATATACAATAAAACTTTATGCTTTAGATGTAGAATTAAGTTTAAAAAGTGGATTTTATTTAAATGAACTATATAAAAGTATAGATGGTCATATATTAGATATGGCTAAATTAGAAGGTAAATATAACAATTAAAAATAATTACACATAAAATACAAATACGGGAGGGAATATGAAATATTTTGTTGGAATTGATATTGGTGGTACTAATAGCAAAATAGGAATATTAAATGGAAAAGGAGATCTTCTTACAAATACAAGTATAAAAACAGAATCAATAAAAGGGGTTGATTTTAGTTTAAATAAGATTTGGAATACAGTTTTAGAAATGGCTCAGGAAAATAATATTGATTTTAAAAATATAGAAGGAATTGGAATGGGTATTCCAGGACCTGTTATTAATCAAGAAATTGTAGGATTTTTTGCAAATTTTCCTTGGGAAAGGAATATAAATATTAGTAAAAAAATGGAGAATATTTCAAAAGTTAAAACTAAACTTGATAATGATGTTAATGTTATTGCTCTTGGAGAGACAATATTTGGAGCTGGAAAAGGATTTTCTAAAAGTGTTACTATTGCTCTAGGGACTGGTATAGGTGGAGGAATTTTTATAGATGGAAAACTTATATCAGGAGCTAATGGAGTAGGTGGAGAGATAGGGCATATGAAGTTAGTACAAAATGGAAAGCTTTGTGGCTGTGGACAAAAAGGGTGTTTTGAAGCATATGCTTCAGCAACAGGAATTATTAGAGAAGCAATATCAAGGCTTATGATAAATAAGAATAATGGGTTATATGAAGCTATACATGGAGATCTTAATAAATTAGAAGCAAAACATATTTTTGATGAAGCAAAGAAAGGTGACAAATTTTCTTTAGATATTGTTGACTATGTATCAGAATATTTAGCAATGGGAATTGGAAATGTTTTAAATCTTATAAATCCAGAAGTTGTAATTTTATCTGGTGGAGTTGCTTTAGCTGGAGATATTTTACTTGATAGTGTGAGAGAAAAGCTTAAAAAATATACACTTGATAATGCTCTTATTGATTTACAAATTAAAATTGGTGAACTTGGAAATAATGCAGGAATTATGGGTGCAGCTCTATTATCTGAAAAATAAAAAAAGAAAAAACTACAGTTTAATAAAAATTGTAGTTTTTTTATTGACAAAATTGGTATATTGTTGTATTATAAATTTGTAAAGATTACAAAAAAGAAATAATGACAAATTTAAACACATGGAGGATATATGGAAGTTAAGGATATTAAAGGGACAAAAACAGAAAAGAATTTATTAGAGGCATTTGCTGGAGAATCAATGGCAAGAAATAAGTATACATATTTTGCAGGACAGGCTAAGAAAGATGGATGTGTACAAGTTTCAAAATTATTTGAAGAAACAGCACATAATGAGCAAGAGCATGCAAAAATTTGGTTTAAACTTTTACACGGTGGAGTAATGGGTTCTACTATGGAAAATTTAAAATCAGCAGCAGAGGGTGAAAATTATGAGTGGACAGATATGTATGCTACCTTTGCTAAAGAAGCAAGAGAAGAAGGATTTGATGTAATTGCAAATCTTTTTGATGAAGTTGCAAAGATTGAAGCTCATCATGAAGCTAGATACAGAGAATTATTAAACAATATAGAATCTGGAAAAGTTTTCAAAAGAGAGGAAGCTGTAAAGTGGGAGTGTATGAATTGTGGGCATATACATGATGGAGAAGAATCACCATTTGTTTGTCCAGTATGTAAACATCCAAGATCATATTTTATGATACAGCCAAGTAATTATTAATATAAAGTGATTAAAAAAAAATCTCTATAAACATTTTTAAGTGTTTATAGAGATTTTTTTAATTAAATAAATTGAACTTATTGGAAATAAGGGGTATAATGATATATTAAGCAACAGAGGAGGTAATAGATTGTTTTATATTTTAGAAGCAAAAAAAGAACAATTAAAGGAGAATGAACCTCTAAACCGTAGAGTTTTTAAAGATTTAAGAGATAATACATTTCTTGAATGGATATACAACTGGAATAAGTGTGAAGAGAATACTTTGTCATTAGCAGAAACTAAAACAGTTTTAAGTGGAATAACTGTAGGTGGCAAAACTATAAAAGAGCATTTAAGGATTTCTAATTATCAAAAAGCACTATTTTATTTAGACGATATTATAAAAAAAGATGAACCTTTTACACAGATACAAATAAAAACATTACACTCTATTCTAGAAAAAGGTGAATTTGATAAGAATTATTCTAATTATAGAAATAGAAATACCGATATAGCAGGATTAAAATATACTTATACAAAATATACAAAAATAAAAGAAGAAATGGCTAATTTTGTAGAGTGGTATAATATAAAAAAAGAAAATGAAAATTTAATAGTTAGGGCAGTTTTAGTTCAAACTATATTTTTAATGATTCAACCTTTTCCAGAGCAAAATATAAGAACATCAGAACTTCTTTTAAATTTAGAGCTTATGAGAAATGGATATCCACCAATAGTAATAAAAAGTAAAAATAAACAGGCATACCATCAAGCTTTAGATAGAGCTTGTATGTATGGAAATAATGGTGAACTTGTTCAAGTTATTACATTGGAATTAAAAGAAACTTTAGATAGATATTTAGAATTAATTTAAATTTATATG
>SAMEA5043657__coassemble_292_pt1 | contig 9529 bp, 8 predicted proteins | sample SAMEA5043657__metabat2_low_PE_001 | metagenome-assembled genome bin SAMEA5043657 (sample SAMEA5043657) | Gadus morhua
ATTTTCTTTCAATTCTTTTATTAATTAATGTTATATATTCATAATGAGGCATATTGAGATATTCGTTAGAATAATCCATATCTTTATATATTTCTACAATATCTCCAATAGAAACAGTTTCATCAATAGCAACAAAAGTTGTATCCATACTAACATGTACAATTTTAAATGGTTTATTATTTATATGACAAATAATATTTGTATTACTTTTAGAGAATCCATCTCCATATCCAATTTTAAGTTTTGCTACAAATTTATACCCATCAAAATTAAGATTTTTAATATTTTCATACCCAATATAAGATAGATTTTCAACATTTCTAATGTGATAAACAGAACCTAAAAGTCTCCATGACCGTTTTATATTACTATTATTAATACCAGGATCTAGAAGTCCTAATAAGCTTATTCCACATCTAACATGAGTGGGACCTAAATGTCCATTAGTTAAGGTTGTAGCAGAATTTTCTGAATGAATCATAGAAAAACGATTATTTCCTAAAAATTCAATTGTTTTTAAAAAATTCATTTGAATTGATTTTATTTCCTCAGAAGTTGAATCAAACATATGAGTTGTAATTCCTTTAAAAAATAGATTATTATTAACAATAAGTTCTCTAGCCTTTATTATTTGAGATGAATATATTCCATTTCTTCCAAATCCAAAATCTAACTTTAAATGTAATTTTGAAAAATCTAATTTTAGATCAATAAACTCTTCAAGTTCTTCAATACTATTAATAACCATTTCTACATTGTCATGTTCTTTAAGCAGATTTAAATTAGAAAGAGTTTCTAAAACTAAAATAGTTATGTTTTTTAAGTCTAACCCTAAGTTTAAAATTTCCATAACTTCCTCTTCTCTTGCAACAGCAAAATATTTACATCCTGCTTTTGATAATGCAATTATAGATTCTTTAGTTCCATGACTATAAGCATTGGATTTAATAACAGAGATAATCTCTTTTTTTGACAAATCTTTAATATAATTGTAATTGTTAATAATATTTTCCTCATTAATGATAATAGAAAAATTATTTCTTCCCATAAAATCCCCCCTAAGTTATGTAGATATGTTATAATTAATAACATAAAGTACTAGAAAAAACAATAGCAAGGAGAAAAAAATATGAAAATAGAAATTATATCCTCTGTAAAAGATGCTTTAGGAAGAGATTTTAGTAAAGAAAAAGTAGTAGTAATTGATGTGTTAAGAGCAACCTCTGTAATGATAACAGCTTTTTTAAATGGAGCAAAAGATATATATCCATTTAAAGATATTAAAGATGTAAAAAATGCTAAAGAAAAACACAAAACTGCCTTACTAGCAGGAGAAAGAAAAGGAATAAAAATTGATTCTTTTGATTTTGGAAATTCTCCTTTGGAATTTAAAAAAGAAAAAATTGAAAATAAAGAGATATTAATGACAACGAGTAATGGGACTAGAGCGATAGAAAGTGCAATAAGTGCTAAAAAATTATATATAGGTGGTTATTTAAATATATCTGGCATTGTAGAAAAACTAATGGAAACAGATGAAGATATTATTTTATTATGTTCAGGAACAGATAACGAATTTTCATTGGATGATGCTCTATGTGCAGGAATAATTTGTAAAAAATTAATGGAAAAAGAGAAAGAGATAAAAGTAAATGATTTTACACTATCTTTAGTAAAATTATCTAATTTAATAACCTCGGTATATGATACTCTTAAAGGAAGTAAACACTTTGAATATTTGAAAAAAATAGGATATGAAGATGATCTAAAATATTGTTTATCTATAGATTTAACTAAAATAGTTCCAGAATATATAGATGGAAAAATAAGGAAGTAAGAGTTTATCTTACCTCCTTATTTTATTTAAGAAAATTTAATATTTAATTTATGTAAAGATTTTAAAGTTAATGGAATAGAAACTAATAAACATATGAGTTCAGCAATTGGAGTTGCAATCCAAATTCCAACATCTCCTAAAATAAGAGGAAGAGTAAGAAGAGGAATGACAACAAATATAATTGATCTACCACAAGCTATTAAAGCTGATTCAAAAGGTTTTTCAATAGACGTATGAAAACTACTAGCAATAATATTTATAAATGATAGTAAATAAGCAAAAGCAAAGAAAAATATAGCTGAATTAGTTAATTTATGAAGTTCGTCATTTCCATTTGTAAATAAGTTAATTAAAGTATCACTGAAAAGTTGTGTACAAATGAAAGTAACAGAACCAATAATTCCACCAGAAATTAAAGCTATTTTTAATACATCTTTAATTTTATCGATTCTCTTGGCACCAATGTTATATGAGACAATTGGTTGTAAGGCCTGAGATAGACCATATAAAGAGATATTTACAATGGTATTAATATAAAAAACTATTGTAAGAGCAGAAACCCCTAAGATACCAATTTTTTTCATAATAATGATATTAAAGATATATGTAGTAAAAGCACTAGAAATAGTAGTTAACATCTCTGAACTTCCATTATAAAAAATATCTTTTATCTCTTCTAAAGTAAATTTAAGCTCTCCAAATTCAATATGAGGTAAAAGAACTAAAGACCCAAACATATTAGCAAAACAAGTTGCAATAGCAGCTCCTTCCATTCCCATATTTAGTTTTAAAATAAAAACATAATCAAGAATAACATTTCCTAAAAAACAGATAAGTCCACTAATAAAAACTTGATTAGGCTTACCGGCGATACGAACAAAAGTTTCAGTGAAAATTGGCATATTAAAAAATATGGCACCTCCAACAGAGATTGAAAGATAAGTTTTAACGTAAGGATATAAAGTTTCATTAGCTCCTAAAAATTTAATAACACTGGATAAATTAAATAAAATGAATAAAGATAAAAATAATAAAACACCAAAAAATAAGCATAAAGTTAAAGTTGTTAAACTTTTAGCTTTATCAAAATTATTTTCACCACGAGTAATACTAACTAACACTCCTCCTCCGATACATATCATAAGAGCAATACTCATAAGAGTGTTAATAAGAGGCATTGATATATTAACTGCAGCTAGTCCATTAGGCCCAACTCCTTTGCTTAAAAACATGCCATCAATCATTATTTGCATAGAAACAATGAGCATACCTAAAATGCTTGGGATCGCAAATTTAAAAAAAAGTTTTTTTACACAACCATTTTCTAAAGTAATTTCTTTTGACATTATTTTTCTCCTTGTGTATTTTTTTTATTAAAACACTGATTTTTATGATATTATAAACTATATACTATAGAATACTGTCAAGGAGAATTTATGAAAAATAGATATAGAATAATGGAACTTGCAAATATTTTTAAAATTTCAAAACAAACATTGATTTTTTATCATAAAAAAGATATCTTAGTCCCTGATTATATTGATGAAAATAATGGATACAGATATTATTCTAGTTCTCAAATTTGGGATTTATTTATGATTTTATTATTAAAAGAAGCAGGGTTTTCTTTAGAAGAGATAAAAAAGTATTCGAAACCAAAATCTTTAGAAGAAAACATTGATTTTTTAGAGGAAAAAATAGAAGATATAGATAAAAAGATAGAAGAATTAAAAAACAGTAAGAATAAGATTAATGATAAACTTGTTACTTTAAAAAATTTATCTGAAAATATTGATGAAAAAATTGTAATAAAAAAAATAGATAAATTAAAAGTTTATTTATTGAAAAATGAAGATCCATTTGATGATGTTGAAATTGCTATGAATTATGAAAAGTTAAAAAAACTAGCCAATAAAATGAAAATAAAAGAACTTCTTTATGTTTCAATTGTAGATTTAAAAAAATATAAGGGAGAAAAAACTATTCCTCTTAATAGACTTGGAATAATTATTCCTGAAAATATAAGTTTAGATGGAGAAGAGTGGATAGAGAAAAGAGAATATGCATCATTAAAGCATAAAACTAGTTACAATACTCTTTATGTGACATATGAAAATATTTTTAATTATGTAAAAAAAGCAGGATATGATATAATAGGAGATTCAATAGAGATAGGAAGTGAAGTAATTATTCCTATGGAAAATGGTGTAGGTGGACTTTTAGAGATAAATATACCTATAAAAAAGAAGTAAAAGGAGAAAGTATGGATAAAAAAGGAAGAAGGAAAAAAGCAGTTGGATTAGAAGGTGTTTTTTGTATTGTTATTTTAGTTGTAATAGTATATTTCTTATCTAATAAAATGGGTGGAATTAATTTAATAAATACATTAATAAAAACTGCACATGATTTATTATTAAATACTGTATTTTTAATAATGGGTGTATCTGTAATAGCAGGAGCATTTGCAGGTATATTATCTGAATTTGGAGTAATTGCAATTTTAAATAAATTATTATCTCCCTTGATGAAACCTTTATATAGATTACCTGGAGCTGCTGTTTTAGGAATATTAACAACATATATATCAGATAATCCTGCAATACTTAGTTTATCTGCTGATAAAGGATTTACAAAATATTTTAAAAAATATCAATTACCAGCATTAACAAATTTAGGAACTTCTTTTGGAATGGGTTTTATTGTTTCAACATTTATGATAGCTCAAAGTTCAGCTATGAACGAAAATTTAGTTGTTCCAGTAATATTAGGTAACGTAGGAGCATTTATAGGAAGTATTATTAGTGTAAATTTAATGATAAATTTTACAAAGAAATCATTTGCTACACAAAATTCAAATGAAAATAAAGATGTAAGTATACAAAGTGATTTTTTAGAGTATAGAGAGATAAAAGATGGAAATGTTTTAGAAAGATTGTTAGAATCTTTATTAGAAGGTGGAAAAAATGGAGTTCAAATGGGAATGGATATAATTCCTGGAGTTTTAATAATTTGTACAACTGTTTTAATTTTAACAAATGGTCCAGGAGTTCATGGATATACAGGATCAGCGTATGAAGGGGTAGCATTTTTACCATATATTGGTGAAAAATTCCAAGGAGTTTTAAAGTTTTTATTTGGATTTACAAGTCCAAAAGCTATTGCTTTTCCAATAACATCTTTAGGAGCAGTTGGAGCAGCAATGGGATTAGTACCACAATTTATAAAAGAAGGTGCTATTACATCGAGAGAGATTGCTGTTTTTACTGCAATGGGAATGACATGGAGTGGATATTTAAGTACTCATGTAGCAATGATGGATAGTTTAGGATATAGAAAATTAACAGGAAAGGCAATATTTAGCCATACTGTTGGAGGAATAGTTGCAGGAATAGCAACTAATGTTTTATATGGAATATTTATGTAGGAGATGACATTTTATGAAAAAACAGTATAAGATAGATTTACATATACATACAAATGTAAATCCACATGCTTTTAGCACATTAGAGGAAAATATTAGAGCAGCTGCTAAAAAAGGGATGGAAATAATAGCAATAACAAATCACGGACCAGCACTTCCAGATACACCACATTGGTGGCATTTAAGAAATATAACAATATTACCAGATTATATAGATGGAGTTAGAGTATTAAAAGGAGTAGAAGCAAATATACTTGATGAAAATGGAAAATTGGATATTAATCAGCTTGTATATTCAGGAATGGAGTTAGTATTAGCAGGTTTTCATGATGTAGAAGAATACAGTAGTAATAGTGATAAAAATAAAAATACTAAGGCTATATTGAATTTGATAAAAAGTCAAAAAGCTGATATAATAGTACATCTGGGAAACCCAAATTTTCCAGTGAATTATGAAGAAATTGTTAAGTGTGCTAAAGAGTTTAATGTAGCATTAGAAATTAATAATTCATCACTTGGAAATCATGTAAGAACAGGTTCTAATACAAATTGTAAAAAAATGTTAGAACTAGCAAAAAAAGAGGGTTGTTATATATCTTTAGGAAGTGACTCTCATTATTCGGGACAGATTGGTGATTTTCAAAATATTATAGAACTTTTGAATGAAGTTGAGTATTCAGATGAATTAATTATTAATGATTCAAAAGAGAATCTTGAAAAATTTTTAAAGTTAAGAAGCGAATTAAGATCAGAAGATATTAATTCTTAATTGTAGGAGGAAAAATGAAAAAAAATAGAGTGTGCGAATTACTAGGGATAGAGTATCCAATAATCCAAGGCGCTATGGCATGGATTTCTGATGGTAATTTAGCAGGACACGTATCAAAAGCTGGAGGATTAGGAATTATAGCTGGAGGAGGAATGCCACCTGAAATTCTTAGAGCTGAAATAAGAAAAGCAAAAGAGATAACAAAAAAACCTTTTGGTGTAAATTTAATGCTTATGATGGAAAGTATAACAGAGCAAATTGATGTTTGTATTGAAGAAGGAGTAACTGTTGTAACTACAGGAGCTGGAAATCCAGGAATTTATATGGAGAAATTAAAATCAGCGGGGATTAAAGTAATACCAGTTGTAGCTTCGGTAGCTTTAGCAAAAAGAATGGAAAGAATAGGAGCAGATGCAGTTGTTGCAGAAGGATTAGAAGCAGGAGGTCATATTGGAGAAATATCAACTATGGCTTTAGCAACTCAAGTGGCTAGAGAAGTTTCAATCCCTGTAATTGTTGCTGGTGGAGTTGCTAGTGGAGAACAGTTTTTAGCAGCTTTATCACTTGGTGCAGAAGCGGTTCAAGTGGGAACTATATTTATAGTAGCGCATGAATGTAATGTACATGATAACTATAAAAATTTAATATTAAAAGCAAAAGATAGATCAACAGTTTCAACAGGAAACTATACAGGACATCCAGTAAGAGTTATTAATAATAAGTTCGCTAAGTTAATATTAGATTTAGAAACTAAAGGTGCTACAAAGGATGAAATAGAGGAACTAGGTAAGGGTAAATTGAGATTAGCAGTTGTTGATGGAGATGTAGAACATGGAAGTGTTATGTCTGGTCAAGTTGCTGGATTAGTAAAGGAAGCTTTGTGTTGTGAAGAGATTATAAAAAAATTAATGACAGAATTAAAAGAACAAAAAATAAAATTAGATGAAAAAGTTTCAAGATTAGAATTCTAATAAAAAATGAAAGGGGGAATTTTTGGATTCCTCTTTTATTATATAAATTTAAATAATGATATAATTAAAATACAAATAGAGGTGATTACATGTTTGAAAGAGTTGTAGAAACTACAGAATACTTAAGAAATAAAGTGGGAAATAGACCAAAAATAGCGATTATTTTGGGATCAGGACTAGGAGGTATGGTTGACTATGTTGAAAATAAAATAGTTATACCTTATCATGAAATTCCCAATTTTCCAATATCAACAGTATCAGGACATGCTGGAGAGTTAGTATTTGGAACAGTAAATGGAGTGGAAGTTTTAGTAATGAAAGGAAGATTTCATTACTATGAAGGATATGACATGAAAAAAGTAACATATCCTCAATATGTATTTAAAGAGTTTGGAATAGAAACTATGATTGTAAGTAATGCAGCTGGTGGAGCTAATAAAAACTATGTTCCAGGGACATTAATGATTATTAATGATCACATTAATCTATTTGGAACAAATCCTTTAATAGGACCAAATGACGAAAGATTTGGACCAAGATTTCCAGATATGTCAAATACTTATAGTAAAGATTTAATAAATAAAGCTAAAATAGTAGCTGAAAAATTAAATATAAAATATGAAGAGGGTGTATATTTAGGATCTTCTGGACCAACTTATGAAACAGGAGCAGAAGTTAAAATGATGATGGCTATGGGTGCAGATGCAGTTGGAATGTCAACAGTACCTGAATCTATTGTTGCAAATTATTTAGGAATAAAAATATTAGGAATATCTTGTATAACAAATATGGCTACAGGTCTTGCAACAAAACCACATGCTCATGAGGATGTCGTAGATATAGCTAACCAAACGGGTGAAAGATTCTGTAAATGGATAGCAGAAACAATAAAAGAGTTATAATCTTAAAATATGGAGGTAAATAATATGAAAGCAGCATTTTTTGATATAGATGGAACTATTTATAGAAATTCATTATTAACAGAGCACTTTAAAAAATTAATAAAATATGAACTTTTAGATATAAGAGAGTATGAATTAAAAGTAAAGGATGCTTTTAAAGAGTGGGATGAAAGAACAGGAGATTATGATAAATATTTAGAAGAGATAACAACAACTTATGTTGAAGCCATAAAAGGATTATCTTTAAAATATAATGATTTTATTTCAGATCAAGTTTTAGAACTAAAAGGAAATAGAGTATATAAATTTACAAGAGATATGATTCAGTGGCATAAAGATCAAGGACATAAAGTTATATTTATATCAGGAAGTCCAGACTTTTTAGTGTCAAGAATGGCAGCTAAATGGGGAGCAGATGATTATTGTGGTTCAATATATCATTTTGAAGATGGAAAATTATCTGGAGAGATTTCACCTATGTGGGATTCTAAAAATAAGATGATTGCAATAAATAATTTTTGTAAAAAATATGATATTAAGTTAGAAGAAAGCTATGCTTATGGTGATACAAATGGAGATTATAGTATGTTAAGTCTAGTTGGAAATCCTAGAGCAATCAATCCTTCAAGAGAACTTTTAGAGAAGATTAAAAAGGATTTAGAATTAAAATCTAAGGTTGAAATATATTTAGAAAGAAAAGATGTAGTTTATAAAGTTTGTGCAGATGTAGAGATTTTATAAAAAAAAATTTGACAAAATGAAAATAAAGTTTTATAATTAATTCAAATAAATAAAAATTTTTAAAAAAGGAGGAGTTATGTCTATAAATTTCAATAATAATAATTATAATTGTATAAATAATAATAATAACAATAATAATAATTTGTTGAAGTTTAAAGTATGTAATTTTCCGATTTTGAAAATAGTAATAAACTATGAATAACTAAGCAATATACAGAAAAAGTGTATATTATATTTTGTTAATTTTAGCTCTTAACTATTCCAATTGGGAAGTTAAGAGCTTTTTTTTATAAAAAGATTTTAAGGGAGAGTGTTATATGTATAAATCTAAATTAGGAATAATAGAAACAGAAGTAGCAATTAAAAGTTTAAAGGATTTCTTTGAAAGAAGTTTAGCAGAACAATTAAAATTAATTAGAGTTTCAGCTCCATTGTTTGTAACTCCAGAAAGTGGATTAAATGATGATTTAAGTGGTTTAGAAAGAGCAGTTTCATTTGATACAAAGTCTAAACAACAAGCAGTAATAGTTCATTCATTAGCTAAATGGAAGAGAATGGCTTTAGATAAATATGGATTTGAATGTGGAAAAGGATTGTATACAGATATGAATGCAATTAGAAGAGATGAAGATTTAAGTGCAATTCATTCTTACTATGTAGATCAGTGGGATTGGGAAAAGGTTTTAAAAAAAGAGGAAAGAACTACTGAATATTTACAAGAAACAGTTAGAGGGATTTTTAAAGTTTTAAAAAGTGCTGAAAAATATATAACTGATCTATATCCAATGCTTTCAAAAAAATTACCTGAAGAGATAACATTTATAACATCTCAAGAGTTAGAAGATCTTTATCCAGAGTTAACTTCTAAAGAAAGAGAACATACTTACG
>SAMEA5043657__coassemble_294_pt1 | contig 9491 bp, 15 predicted proteins | sample SAMEA5043657__metabat2_low_PE_001 | metagenome-assembled genome bin SAMEA5043657 (sample SAMEA5043657) | Gadus morhua
CTCCTCTTTATCCATTAATTTTTTTATTTGCTCTATTTGATTTTCAAAACTTTCCTTTATATTACATCCAAAGCTTGGTCTCCAATAACTTTTTTCAAATAATGAAGGTAAAACTCTTCCAATATCAGATCTTTTATCAAAAAAAGCAACTCCACCTATACAATAACTTGTATATCCTATCTTCCCTAATCCCTCCATAATAGTACTACCTTCAAATGCAAATGATGTTTCTGGTACTATATTTGAAACACCTATTTTCTTAGGAAAAAAAAGATGCTCTCTGTCAAATATTGCTGTTGGCTCTGCTGGACTTGGAAAAAATCCTGAAAACATAGCATGATGTGATGGATACGTAAAGTTTCCAGGAGCATGTCTTTTCTCCCATTTTCCATATTTATTTATATTGGGAATAAGATTTTTTTCCTCAGCTTCTTTTGCCACATCATATCTCAATGTATCTAAACATAGAAAAAGAATATTGTGAGAACCTATAATCTCTCTCATGTCAACTGTTACTTTTCTATTACCTTTTACTCCATCTCTTGGTACTTCTAATTCATCTTTATTCATAATTTAATAACTCCTTAATCTGCTCTTTATAAATTTTATTTTCATTATACATATCAGAATATAATTGATCACCTTGACCATTTAATTCTATTACAAAAATCTCCTTTTTAGGGGTTATTAATATATCAGCACCTACAACTTTTAAATCTGAAAAAATTTCAAAAATATCAGTTCCTAATACTTCTAATTTTTTTAAAATTTCTTCATTTAAATTTAACTTTTCCACATTAATACTTCCATTATTCAAATGAAGATTTGTTATCGGTCCAGCACTTGCTCTTCCAATAATATGCACAATTTTTTTATTACTATATAATACTCTTAAATCATAATTTTGATTTTCATATTTATCTTTAGGTAGCCATTTTTCAAAAATAAGTTCTCCATTTAAAAAATCAAAAAGTAAATTAAATAAGTTTTCTGATTTTTCAAAACCAAAAACTTTATTAATCTCTTTTGTATTAAATAGTTCCCTATTACTCTCTTTAAAAGTTGTATAAAGGATTACATCATCTTTTTTAAAATTTAACTTCATAGCAATAATTCCCATTGCTCCTGATCCATATCTTGGCTTTATAAAAACTCTATTTAGCTTTAATAATTTTAATTGATTATATACCTCTTTAAAATTTTTAGCTTTTATCTCAATATTAGGAGTTACCTTTATCCCTTTTTTAATTAATCTCTCCTTAGATTCTTCTTTATCTAAAAGATCTAAAATAACTTTTGGAGAGTTTAAAAAAGTTATATTTTCCATATTTGATAATCTTTTTAAATTTTCTCTATATAGTTTTAAAGATATACTATGTTCTTTTATATTTTTATCAGTATATATAGGTGGATCAATCTTAACTTTTCCTTTTATTTTATCTAAAGAAAAAGCCTCCCATTTTAAAAGATCCACAGAAATGTTATATGTTTCGGCAGCTTTTTTAAAGTAAATATACCTTTTATTTTCCTCGCCTAGTAAAATAATATTACTCATTATTCTTCCCATCTTTCCTCTTTCAAATCATCTTAAATAGCACAACTGTAGCTATTATACGATTTTTATTACATCCCTGCAATTTAATTTTTTTAAATTATATTCTTTATTAAGACTATAGATAGAGTGAAGTTTCTTTTCACCATTTTGAATTCTAATATAACTATTAATTTTTGTCATTCCTAATTTTTCAACTACTTTTTTTGAAGATATATTTTCTGGAAGAATTTGAGCAATAACTTTATCTATATTTAAATTATTAAATATAAAATCAATTGCTACAATTCCACTTTCTAAAGCATATCCTTGTCCCCAATATTCTTTCTTTATAATATACGCCAATTCTATATACTCTATATTCTTTATATCAACTGGAAGAATACCTATTAATCCAACTAAATTTTCAGTTACTATTTCATGTATAAAATAATAACTAAAACCATATTTGGAATATTGATTTTGTATTTTTTCTAACCATTTGTTTACTTCATCATCTGAATATATTTTTCTCCAGCCTATTAACATTAAATCTTTATTTTGCAAAATAGATTTTAATTTTTCAATATCAGTATCTTTAATTTTTTTAAAAAACAAACGATTACTTTTTTTATTTTCCATATTTTCCTCCACTTTTTAAAGTTAAATATTTCTATCACTAAAAAAAACTTGTTTTTTTTGCAAAAAAGGTATATACCATAAATAGTGATCGACCATTATTTTATTTTAGAGACCTTTACTTTACCAAGGTCTCTTTTTTATATATTAATTTTATTAATATAATTATTTGATTTTCTAGCATTTACAAAGTATACTCATATTGCTGTGGTCAAGTGATATAAGGGGGAATTCTTATGAAACTTTCAAAAATAGAAAATTTAATAGAATATAAAGTACCCACTTTCGTTTGTACAAAATGTAATTTATCTAAAATTTTTAATCCTAAAGTTCAATATTTCATAAGTGGTTCAAGTAATAACTTAGAAACTAAAAATATAGGAAAATGTGCTTGTGGTAATGAAGAGTTTGTTTACAGCGGATATGTTAGTATATTAAAAACTAACTAAAATAATTTAAATTGACCACAGTTTAAATATTAAAAAGAGCTAGTTTTTACTTCTAGCTCATATTATTTATATAGAGATTATCTATTATATCTCTCAATTTTATTTAATTTTTCAACGAGTTTACTATCAACAGCTAAAATACTATATTTGCCCCTTGTTGTTTCAAAAAATACCTCATCTGGCTTTAATTCTTTAATAAAATTATTCATTTTTTCAAAATAATCTTCTCTTTCACAACATTTATTAATTAAAGTTATATCTAAAATAAATTTTCCCTTATAAAACTTTCTAAACTCTTTTAAGTTACTTATATATTTCTCTATTGTATATCCATCTACAGGTCTTAAAAACTTTTTGAAATCTTCATTTTCTGTTACACAAAGTTCTCCAATAACTTCATCACAATTTTCTAATATTTCTCTATACTTTAAATCTGAAAATATATATCCATTTCCCAGTAATTTAATTTTTATATTTTTTTCTTTTAGCAGTTTAATAATATCTAATAATTCTTTATTAGCTAAAGCTTCTCCATTAGGATTAATAAAAACATACTCAATTCTATTTTCTATAATAAATTTATTTAATCTATTTATAAAATCTGTATTTTCATTAAAAGAAAAAATATCTTCTGTAATAATATCTGTTCTTCCTAAATCGCAAAATACGCAATCAAAACTACAATATTTTTGAGGTAAAGGATTAATATCAATTGATTTCAAATTATTTTTATTAATGTATATTTCACTAATGCTAAATGGTTTCATAGTAGTATCTCCTTTTATTTATATCTTCATTTTTTCCATTTTCTAATTTTTGTTCTAAATGTTTTAAATGGTGCCACAGTATTTATATGAATAAATTTATAAACTTCCCATATAGCTGTTTTCGTAGCTTCATCTGCCCATATTCTTTGATGTGGCTTAAATAATTCATCTTCACTCATAGAATCAATCATTAAATATATATTCTCAATATTTTTATCCAAAATATTTTTAAGTTCAAAAAGAGACATATCTGCATATTCATCTGTAAACCACTGATATAATTCACCTAATTGATTCCATTTAAATTTATCAGATGGAGTTTTAACTTTTAATCCTAATTTATAATCATTTTCCCATTTTAATAATAAAGTTGTCCATCCAACTTGATAAGCTAAATTTTCTGAAGGGGTTCTATCAATATTTTCTTTTTTTTTATCTTTATCCTCATTTGATATACTCAAAAATTCAGAAATATATTTTTCATAAGATTCTTTAATTGCAATTTTTAACTCTTCTTTATTTTGATAACTTTTCATCTACTCCCCCTTTTTTTATTAAATATATAACTGATCTCTTATTTCTATAATTGTACCTTCTGGTGCAATTATTTTAAATAATTTTCCATTTTCAACATCATATATAATTTTATTATTTTTTAGTTTAAATTTATTATAAGTCATAGAAATTTTTTTTAATATTTCGTTTATATCTTTAACATAAAAACACAGATGAACAATTCCATTTTGTTCTTTTTTTAAATCGTGATTAGTTTTATTTTTTTTCGGTGTTTGAAGTTCTATATAGAAATTATTTAACTCAATCCAAGTATTAAAGTCTCTTTCATGAAAATTTGGCGTTTCTTTTTTCAATTGAAATCCTAAAGTTTTAGTATAAAAATCTAATGATTCTTTGTATTTATCTGTTTGTATACATACATGATGAATATTAATAACTCTCACCTCTTTTTTTTAATTAAATATAGTTGTTTTTATTATACTCTATAACATGTGAACTACACCCCACTTAGAACGTTCCGTTCTTGAAGTGGGAGTTTCGTGGAAAGTATCTGACTAATATCAAATATATTTATCACGCTCTACGGGTAGTTCCTACCCTGATATATATTTTAATAGGTTAACAGTGTCTTTCCTAGTTCTCTAATATTTATACTGGCATTTATATCTTTGTCAAGTTCTATTTTGCAAATTTCACATTTGTAAGTCCTTTCAGATAATGCTAGTTCAATTTTAATTACTTAAAAATAGAGCTTTATATTGAAGCATAGTTGTAAACATACCAAAACTATTATCAGAAACAGATTTACCAAAGTTAAGAGATTGACTCATATCTTTCATATTAAGGTCTTCAAGTATTATTGCATTATACTTATTCACAAGTTTATGTGATAATTTATGTAAAAAATCTTTTCTACTATTTTAATAATTTGGTGGAGTTTAGCAACTTTAAGTTTTGCCTTATACCAATTTTGTGAGAACTTAACTTTTCTAAATAGTTCTCTCTGAAGTTTCGTCAGTTTATCTTGATATTTTCTAAAGAATTTAAGTATTGAAACGTAAAAAGCACCATTAGGCTCTTGACTGATAGTAACTGATTTAATTATATGTGATAATGGCATATTCCTATGAAGTTTAATCTTAACTAAGCCTAATTTAGGAAGTTTAATATATTTATCAACTAATCTAATAGAGTTATTAACATTGTTAGTTGAGTATGATTTTCTAGTAGATTTTTTACTTTTGAATTTTGGAAAGCTAGTTCTTTTTTGAAAGAAATTTTTATATGCTATTTCTAAGTTCTTTAAAGTGATTTGAAGAGAAATAGAATCAATCTCTTTTAGAAATTCAAGCTCATTTTTAAGAACTGGAAGCTCTTTCATTTGGGTATTGTAAGTTACAGATTTTTTCTCTGTTTCATACAACTCTTTTCTTTGGGCTAAGAACTTATTATATACAAGTCTAGTACAACCAAAAGTTTTCAAAATTAGTTCTTCTTGAATATCATTTAGATATATCCTATATTTGAAAGCTAAATTATATTTTTCCATAAATTTACACCTTCTAATATTTTGAATTTATTAGAATAAGATACCATATATATTAAAATATTAAAAGGAAAATCCAATTCATCCTCTCCCTAATAGAGAAAGAGGTTTTCTTGTCAAAATGTGATAAAAATATTATGTTTTTATAAAAAAAAATGATATTATATTAGCAATAGTCACTAAATAAAACAAATTAAAATCATACATAAACATAAAGGAGGATTTGCATGACAAGAATAATAAGTTTATTGAATTTTAAAGGTGGAGTAGGAAAAACTACAAGTACTCATTCAATTGGAGCTGCTTTAACATCTTTTGGAAAAAAAGTATTGTTAATAGATCTAGATCCTCAAGGAACACTTACATTTTTTTCAACAGATCAAAAAATAACAGCATCATCAATGGAATTATTATTTCATAAATTGCCAATGAACGAGTGTATTATAGAAGGAGAAGAGTTTGATTTAATAGGAAGCAATATAAAATTAGCAACCTCAGAATTAGAGTTAAACGGTCATTATGGAAAAGAATTTAGATTAAAAAATGCATTAGGAGAAAATAAATATGATTATATTTTAATAGATTGTCCTCCTAGTTTATCTGTATTTACATTAAATGCATTAACAGCATCTACTGACTTAATAATCCCTTGTGAATGTGAACTTGCTTCATTAGAAGGACTTGATTTATTGTTATCAACATTACAATCACCAATTAAACAGCTAAATTCGACTTTAAATATTTTAGGAATATTACCAACTAAATTAGACAGTAGAAAAAACATATCAAAAGAGGTTTATGAAATATTACAGACAGAACACAAAGATAAGATATTTCCTCCAATAAGAATTAACAGTAAACTAAGTGAATTAGGAATAGAAAAAATGTCTATTTTAAAATATGATAAAAATTCTAATGGAGCAAAAGATTATTTAAAAGTAGCAGAGTTGATAGTTAATGGTTAAAAAAAATAGGTTATTAGATAGAAAAAAAGTTGACTATACAGTAGAGACTAAAAATGCTGTTTCTATAATGACACAAAATGAACTAAGAAGTATAAAATCTAATTTTAATTATAGTTCTTTAGAAATTTCAGAATTTGATAAAGAAAATTTAATATGTTTGGAAAAAGATATTGTATTTCAAGGTAAAATTTTAGGAGAAGTAGCTTATAAGATAGGTAAAAACTTAGAAAATGCTAGAAATATATTAAAAAAATATTCAAAACCCAATGATGAGTCAGAAACTTTTGTAAAATGGTATCAATCTTTAGGATTGAATAAAGATCAGGTTTATTTATTTAAGGGAAGATTTAATTTATGTTTAAATAATCCTAATTATAAAGAAAATATTTTATCATTATCAGATAGAGCAATAAAAGAGGTTATAGTTAAAGATATTCCTGAAGTTGTTATAGAAAAAGTTTTAGTTGGAGAATTGACTACTGGAAAAGAAATAAAAAAAGCAAGAGATGATTTTAAAATTTCGAGCATGCTCGAAAAAGAAAAAGAAGAAATTTTAGAAATTATATCTAGTGATGATAATTTTTATAAAATCGAAGAAAACGAAAAGGAAATCAATATTAAAATATTAGAAATAGAAGAAAAAACATTAGAATTAAAAAAATTAAAAAAAGAATTATTAAATTTGAAAAAGGAATTAAAAAAATTGAAAATTTAAATTTTATATAAAAGTAAGAGGTGTTGATAATGCAATACAAAGTAGAATTGAGACAAAATAATGAAACACTAATATCAAAAGAGTTTGAAGAATATGATAATGCTTATGATTATAGTAATGAGCTTATAAGTCAAATTGAAAATAATATTTTTGTAGTATTATTAGAATTAAAAAATGATAAATGGGTTTTAATCAGAAAATTAAGCTTAGAAAATTAAATAAATAACTATCTTAGTATAAAAGCATTAAAGGTTTCCTTGATGCTTTTTTATTATTTAAAATAAAATAACAAAAATATGATTTAATTAAATTATTTCTTAAAGTTATATACAGATGGATTTGAAAGTGGAATTTTAAAAGATGAAAAAACAGGACAGGAGTATTGGATATATGGTAATGATAATATAATGTTACCTTTAGTTAAAAAAATGAATGAAGAAAGAAAAAAAACAAAGAAACCATATATTTCAATTACTTTAAAAGTTAAAGGAATTGATAAAGGAAAGTCTAAAGGTAAAATAGCTGAAAAAGGTGATCATGATTTAAAAGTTACTGAGATAATTGATATTATTTCACAATAAGAAATTTTTTCAGAATAATAGAACTATACTTTAATAAAAATATAGATTAATATAATTATAAGAACATTTTAAGGAGAAAAATTCATGGAGTTAGTTTTATACGTTTTTAGTCCTGCTATATTTTTAACAATTATTATTTTTATTTTATCTTTATATGTTTTTAAAAATATAAAACATAAATATTTATTATCACTTGGAGTTACAATGATTATACTAATAATACTCACATTTTCAGGAATTTTAATTAATTTTATAGATTTTGTTTTAAAAAACATTTATAAATTTAAATGAACAAATTAAATTTTTTATATATTTACTCTTCCTTTAGCATAATAAGATTTTTTCTTTTGTGCTAGTTTTCACAAAATTTTGTTCATCAATATAAAATTTTTGTGTATATATTATTTTTATATTATATTTATCAAATATAATATATATGTATAAAGATAATTTATATACAATTTAATATTAGGGAGGAATTTATATTAAAAAATTAACATTGTTCTCGCTATTTTTTGGAACAAGTATCTTAGCACTATCTGCTGGAAAAGAGGTTATTGTTCAACCTGAAGTTATTGAAGTTGTAGAAGTTGTTACACCAGAAATTTTACTAGAAGTTGCAGTAACTCCTGTAGAAAATATAGTTACAAAATCTGACAAACATATTTATTTAAGAGTGGGTGGAGATGTTGCTTCAAAATATTCTAAATATAAATTAAAAACAAAAGAAGAAGGAAATTTAGATGTTTCTAATAAAAAAACTAAAGGATTTGGATATGAATTAGCTGTTGAAGGAACTCAGAATATTACTGATAATTTAGAAGTTGGATTAGGTCTTGCATATCAAAATCATTCAAAAAACAAAACATATAATGGAAATGATTTTACAGCTAAAATGGGAAAATATGACTCTATTCCGCTTTATGTTACTGGAAAATATAACTTTGATACAGAAAGCACTTTAAAACCATATTTAAAAGCTAACCTAGGATATTCTTTCAATATAAATGAGAGTAAAAGCGATATCGATAAAACATCAGTTAAAACATCAGTTAAAAATGGATTATACACAGGAATTGGGGCTGGAATTGAATACAACAACTATTTAGTTGATTTAATGTATCAAATAAACTTTGCTAAAGCTTCATTATCTAACGGAGATGAGACAAGTGGAAAATCTAAATTAGATTATTCAAGAGTTACTTTATCAGTTGGATACAAATTTAATATTTAATAAAAAAATATAACTCTTAGAAATATTATTTTTTAGGAGTTTTTTTAAAAAAATTGCTTTTATACTTAAATAGATATATACTTAAGTCAAAACCTTATAAAATAAAAGTTAACAAGGAGAATTATATGCCATCAGATCGTAGCTTATTTAATTGTAAATTATATTATGAACATGATTATATTATTCGTCAATATGCCATTTCAGATAGAACAAAAGTTGCTGAATATTTAAAAAAATGGTGTGATGATAATACTATTCTTTGCTCAACATATGCACAAATCTATTCTCGTATTAAAAGTGAACTTGGTTTAGTAAGAAAATAATAATCTATCTCATTAATAATAACTATTATTTTATATTTTGCTATTGACTTATAGATATTTACAGAGTATACATTATTAGCCAAATCAATTAGATTTAACTGTATGTTTAAGCTTTGGGGAAAGTTAAACATATATACCCTCAAGAGGCTGACCAAAAAGTCTCAAAATTATTAAAATAGAGAAAATCTGTTAAGGATTTTCTCTATTTTTTTCGTATAACATATT
>SAMEA5043657__coassemble_297_pt1 | contig 9434 bp, 7 predicted proteins | sample SAMEA5043657__metabat2_low_PE_001 | metagenome-assembled genome bin SAMEA5043657 (sample SAMEA5043657) | Gadus morhua
CTATTCAAAAAAATCCGAATGGACTATCAGAAGCATTTATAATAGGGGAAGATTTTATAGGAAATGATTCTTGTGCTTTAGTTCTTGGAGATAATCTGTTTTATGGACATGGTTTTACTGGAATAATAAAGAACGCAGTAAAAATGAAAAAAGGAGCTGTAATATTTGGATATTATGTAAATAATCCGAAATCATTTGGAGTAGTTGAGTTTAATGAAGATGGAAAAGCTATATCGTTAGAGGAAAAACCAGAAAATCCAAAATCAAACTATGCAATACCAGGACTATATTTTTATGATAATACAGTAATAGAAAAAGCTAAAAAAGTAAAACCATCAAAACGTGGAGAATTAGAAATAACAACATTGAATGAGATGTATTTAAAAGAGGGTTCTTTAAATGTGCTAAGCTTAGGAAGAGGTATGGCTTGGTTAGATACAGGAACTCATGATGGTCTTTTAGAAGCTTCTAACTTTGTAAAAACTATTCAAAGTAGACAAGGGATAATGATAGCTTGTTTAGAAGAAATAGCATACAATAATGGTTGGATAAATGAAAATAAATTAATCTATCTAGGAAAAAAGTTAGAAAAAACCAATTATGGAAAATATATATTAAGTTTGAAAAAGGCTAACCAATAGGTTAGCTCTTTTTTTAGGGAGAGGATTATGATAGATGGAATAAAAATTATTGAACCAAAAGTATTTATAGATGAAAGAGGTTTCTTTTTTGAAGTTTTTTCAAAAAAAAATCTCATAGAAAAGGATATTAATATAGATTTTATACAAGCAAATCATTCTAAATCAAAAAAAGGAGTTTTAAGAGGATTTCATTTTCAAAGTAAAAATTCTCAAAGTAAATTGGTAAGAGTAATATTAGGATCTATATTAGATATAGCCGTCGATCTAAGAAGAGAAAGTAATACTTTTGGAAAATATTTTTCAATTGAAATTTCAAAAGAAAATAGGAAAATGTTATTCATTCCTAAAGGATTTGCTCATGGATTTTTAGCATTAGAAAATGATACAGAAATAGAATATTTTTGTGATGAATACTACTCTCCAGAGTTTGATTCAGGAATACTTTGGAATGATAAGGATATAAATATAGAATGGAATTTTGAAAAGTATAATTTAAAAATAGAAGACATCTTATTATCAGAAAAAGATAAAAAATTGCAAACATTTAAAGAATTTGTTGAAAGTGGTGTTGTAATAGAATGATATTAATAACAGGATCTAATGGACAGTTAGGAACAGATTTAAAAAAGATATTAAAAAATAAAAATATAGAATTTATTGGAACAGATCATAAAGAGTTAGATATAACAAAGATAGATGATATTAGAAGATTTGTTCAAAATAAAAATATAGATGTAATAATAAACTGTGCTGCATATAATAATGTTGATAAGGCTGAAGAGGAAAAAGAGTTGTGTTATAAATTAAATGCCTATGTTCCAAGAGATTTAGCTTTAATAGCAAAAGAGATTAGTGCAGATTTTATAACTTATTCAACAGATTTTGTTTTTAATGGAGAAAAAAAATCTCCTTATATAGAGAAAGATTTAGTAGATCCATTATCAATATATTCTAAATCTAAATCAGAGGGAGAAAAACTTGTTTTAGAATCTTATGATAGAAGTTTTATTATAAGAACATCTTGGGTATTTGGAATGGGAAATAATAATTTTAATAAACAAGTCATTAATTGGAGTAAAGATAGAGATACTTTAGGAATAGTAGATGATCAAGTGTCATCACCTACTTACTCTTATGATTTAGCTTTATACTCGTTAAAACTTTTAAAAACTAAAAAATATGGATTATACCATTTAAGCAATGATGGAATAGCATCAAAATATGATCAAGCAAAATATGTACTAGAATCTATTGGTTGGAAAGGTATTTTAAAAAGAGCAAAAAGTAGTGATTTTATATTACCAGCTAAAAGAGCAGAGTATACAAAATTAGATAGTAGTAAATTAGAAAAAGTGATAAATGAAAAGTTACCATCTTGGAAAAGTGGAATAGATAGATTTTTACAAGAGATGAAAGAGAAGGGAGAACTTTAATGAAAACTTACTTAGTAACAGGAGCAGCAGGATTTATAGGAGCTAACTTTGTAAAATATATGTTAGGAAAATATGAAGATATAAGGATAATTATACTTGATAAACTAACTTATGCAGGAAATTTAGGAACAATAGAAAATGAACTGAAAGATTCTAGAGTAACTTTTTTTAAAGGAGATATTTGTAATAGAGAACTTGTAGAAAATATTTTTATGCAGGAAGAGATAGATTATGTTGTTAACTTTGCAGCAGAATCTCATGTAGATAGAAGTATAGAAAATCCTCAAATTTTCTTAGAAACAAATATACTTGGAACACAAAACTTAATGGAAGTTGCTAAAAAGTTTTGGAGTACAGGGAAAGATGAATTTGGGTATCCAGTATATAAGGAAGGGAAGAAATTTCATCATGTATCAACTGATGAAGTTTATGGAAGCTTATCTAAGGATTATGAAATTCCAAAAGAGTTAATACTAGATGAGAAAGTAGCTAAGATAGCGAGTGGTAGAAAGAATCTAAAAACATATGGAGAAAAAATGTTTACAGAAAGTACACCACTTGATCCAAGAAGTCCATATTCAGCTTCTAAAACAGCAAGTGATATGATAGTAATGGCTTATGGTGAAACATATAAGTTTCCATATAACATAACTAGATGTTCAAATAATTATGGTCCATATCATTTTCCTGAAAAATTAATACCTTTAATTATTAAAAATATACTAGCTGGAAAAAAACTTCCAGTATATGGAAAAGGTGACAATGTAAGAGATTGGTTATATGTTGAAGACCATTGTAAAGGAATAGATTTGGTAATATCTAAAGCTAGGGCTCATGAGATATATAATATTGGTGGGTTTAATGAAGAGGAAAATATAAATATAGTAAAATTAACAATAGATACAATATCTAAAATAATGAAAAATGAGCCAGAATATCAAAAAATATTAGCAACAGATGTTGAAAATATAAACTATTGTTTAATAACATATGTACAAGATAGGTTAGGTCATGATGCAAGATATGCAATAGATCCAACAAAGATAGTAAGAGAGTTAGGATGGTATCCAGAAACATCTTTTGAAGTTGGAATAGAGAAAACAATAAGATGGTATTTAGATAATCAAAAGTGGTTAAATAATCTGTAAGAATAAATAAAAAAAGGTTGATCAAACTTAAAGTTTGATTAACCTTTTTGTTTATATTTTTAAATTAATATAGATTCCAGTGCCAACTCCTTCAATTTGAAAATTATTTCCACAAGCAATAAAAGTATCTCCAACAGCAAGAGTATATTCATTGTTATTAAGATGGATATGTTTTGGAGATTCAAGATTATAATATATATGTATTCCAAAATTATATTCCTTTTCGCCATTAAAATTGTTTTCAATAAACTTAAAATTTAAAATATCTATATTTTCTTTGTATATTAAATTAAAATCAATAGATTCGAAATTAGTATTACTTATGACCCTAGTATCTCCATTAAAAAAGATATGCGAATAAGGAAGTAGATGAGTTATGTCATTATTAATAGTTAAATTTAGTTCTCCTGTTAATAAAATTAGTAATCGTTTATAACCTGAAAAATCAGAAAAATTATATTTTCCAGGATTTATAGTGGCAGTTGATATTCTAAAATTAAAGTCAGAATCTATAGTGGAATTAGCAGGATAAATATAGATCTCTTTTGAGATACCACCGCTCCAAGAGTGTATTTTAGTTTCCTCATTTCTAATAATTTTATAATCCATTTATTTTGTCCCCCCTATATAGTAATACAATATAAGTATATAACTTATAAAAGGAAAAAAATCAAGGGTAAAATAAAAAATCCTCTAAAGGATTTTTATTATGCAATATGCTCGTTAATTTTTAAAATTTCATTTAAATCTATATTATCCTCATCTTTTGTAGCCTCGAGTCCTACAATAAGTAAGTCAAATAATTCATCCACATTTTTACCTTTTAGTAGCTCTTTTAATTCTAGTTCTGTCATTGGAACACCTCGCTAAAAAAATAATTATGAATCCTCTAATTTATAATACAAAGTTTTTAAAAATTAGTCAAATAAAAAGTATGGATTTTTTATAAAAAATGATATAATTTAAATATAAATGATTTTAAATAGAACAAGAGGTTTGTATGAAGAAAAAAATGTTGTTTTTCATGGTGGTTTTTTCAGTTTTTTTAATGGCGTATATTTCACCTAAAATGAGTAAAAATTTAAAGGGTGGACAAGTATTTAATCAAGAATTTATAAATGGAAAAGTTGTGAAAGTATTATCAGAAGATTTGATGTATGATCCTATTATGAAAGGGAAATATAGAGGAAGTCAAACTCTTGAGGTAATAATGGAAGAGGGGGAGTATAAAAATCAAAAATTCAAAGTATACAATTCTTTAAGTAGTCTTCATAATATATATGCAAAGGAAGGATTACAGGCTATTTTCACTATAAGAAAAGTTGGAGATAAAGAAACAGCTTGGTTATATAATTTAAAAAGAGATAGGGGAATATATGTTCTTATAGCTATTTTTATGAGTGCAGTAGTAATTCTTGGTAAAATGAAAGGTGTAAGATCTTTACTTGCTCTTATTTTTACAGGAGCAGTAATAGTTTATATTTTATTGCCTTTGTTATTTAAGGGAGTCGAACCAATTCCAATATCAATATTATTGTCATCAATAATAATATTAGTAAGTTTTTTATTAATAGGAGGATTTGATAGAAAAACTTATTCAGCAATAATAGGAACAATTTGTGGAATAACAATAGCAGGATTAATTTCCTATATATCTGGAAAATTTATGGATTTAACTGGATTAAATTTATCAGAGGGTGAACAACTCTTATACATAGCTAAAGAATATAAATTAAAAGTTGAAGGATTACTTTTTGTATCAATTTTAATAGCTTCTTTAGGGGCGGTTATGGATGTAGCAATGTCAATGGCTTCATCTGTAAATGAAATATATGAGCATAAACCACAGATAGAATTTAAAGAGTTATTTAAATCTGCAATGTCAATAGGAAAAGATATTGTAGGAACTATGATAAATACATTAATTCTTGCATTTGCAGGAGGATCCCTTCCATTGATGATGATGATTTGGGGGTATGGAATGACTTATAAACAATTTATAAATATTCCAGCAATAGCAATAGAGGTTGTGAATGCATTAGCAGGAAGTATAGGTATAATAGCAACTGTTCCTATAACAGCAGTTGTATCAATATTATTAATAAAAAGAGAAAGGGAGGATTAGTAGTGAAAAGTACAAAATTTTTCGTTTTAGGGGCTCTTTTATCAATGGTTTTTGTAGGCTGTGGAGAAAAAGAGAAAACAAAAAATGTGGAAAAAGTAGAGGTAAAAAAAGATATTAAGGAGTTTAAAGAAAATAGATTAACTCTTGAGAAAAAAATAATAAAAAAAGGGGAACCTGGATCTAAAAATGTTATTTTATCATTTGCTGCAACTTCAGATGTACATGGAAGAATCTATCCATATGAGTATGGTGTAGATGAAGTGGATCAAGATGCAGGATATGCAAAGACATATACAATTGTAAAAGAATTAAGAGATAGGAATCCAAATTTAATATTAATGGATATAGGAGATACAGTTCAGGATAATAGTGCAGAATTATTTAATAATTTAGAAACACATCCAATGGTAGAAGCGATGAATACTATGGATTATGATGCTTGGATACTTGGAAATCATGAATTTAATTTTGAAAAAGATTTTTTACTTAGAAATATAAGAAATTTTGATGGAGCTGTTATCTCAACTAATATTGAAAATGAAGATGATGGATCTAAATTTGTATTACCTTATCAAATATTTGATGTACAAGGTGTAAAAGTAGCCTTAATAGGTGCGCTACCTCCTCATGTACCAATGTGGGAAGCATCTGCACCAGAGCATTTTAAAGGATTAACTTTTGAAGATCCAATGAGTGCTGTAAAAGAAACTTTAGATGAGCTAGATGGAAAATATGATGTTTTAGTAGGGGCATTTCATTTAGGTAGAAAGGATGAATATGGAGCAACAGGAACATTTGATTTAGCTAAAGCATATCCACAATTTGATCTTATATTTGCAGGACATGAACATGCAAGATATGTTACAGAGGTTAATGGAGCTATGGTGTTAGAACCTGGTGCTTATGGATGGGGTGTATCAAATGGTGAGATAAAAATGGTTAAAGAAGATGGAAAATGGAAAATAGAAAATATAGTAGCTAAAAATATAGAAAGTACAAATGTATCTGCTGATAATGACATGTTAGAGCAATTTAAAGGAGTTCATGATAAATCATTAGAAGATGCAAATCAGGTTGTAGGAAAAATAAATCAGAAGTTTATTCCAAGAACTGATTATATAACAGGAGCGGATAAGGTAACAACTATGCCAACAGGTCAAATGGAAGATAATGCAATTGTTCAGTTAATTAATGATACCCAAAAATATTATGCTGATGCAGATGTTTCAGCAGCAGCAATATTTAATTTTGAATCAAATTTAGATGCTGGAGATTTTAAAAAGAAAGATGTTGCTTTTATTTATAAATATACAAATACCCTAATGGGTGTAAATATGACTGGAGAGAATCTGCTTAAGTATATGGAATGGTCAGCTAAATATTATAATAAAACTGAACCTGGAGATGTAACGATCTCATTTAATCCTAAAGTTAGAGGATATAACTATGATATGTTTGATGGAATAAATTATAAAATTGACATATCTAAATCAGAGGGAGAAAGAATAGTAGATCCTACAATAAAGGGAGAAAAATTAGATCCTAAAAAGATATATAAAGTAGCAGTTAATAATTATAGATTTGGTTCTCTTATGAATTTAGGATTAGTTAAAAATGAAGATAAATATTATGATTCATATGCGACATTGCAAGATGCAGGAAGAATTAGAGATTTGATAATAAAATATGTACAAGAAGAGATGAAGGGAGAGGTTACTCCTAAAATTGATAAGAACTGGAAAATAATAGGATTTGATAAAAATGTTTCTGGAAAAGAAGAAATTTTAGAAAAAATAAAATCTGGTGAGATAGTGATACCTATGTCTGAGGATGGAAGAACTCTTAATGTAAAATCAATTAATATTAACAAATTATAGAAGAATAGGAAGCTTAGCTTCCTATTTTTTTATTGTATGGTATATTTACTTTTTTTGTAATAAAAGATACAATAAAAAGATACACTAAAGGAGGAAGTATGAGAAAAATACTATTCATATATATTCTTTTTGTAAGTACATTATTTGCAACTGAAAGATATATTCCTAAAAATAGAGGAGAAGTAATTTATTTAAAAAATTTAAGGTCAGAAGAGATTACTTTGGGATTATCCAATGAAGAGTTTGCTGTAAAAAAAATAGATGGAATATCTTTAAATGATATTTTAATAGATATTTTTAAAAATTATTTACAATTAAATATAAAAATAAAAAAAAATAGAAAAAGTAAACTTTATAACATGTTAAAAAATAATGATATTGATATTGTAGGAGTTGTGACTCCAACAGAAGAGAGGAGAAAATATTGTGATTTTACAACAAGTTTATATGGAGAAAGTTTATATATTGTATCAAAGAATAAAGAGTTAAGTGATATAAAAACATTAAATAATAAATCTATTTTAGTTGAAAAAAATACAATATATGTAAAATATTTAGAAGAGTTTTTAAAAAACAATGATATTAAGATGAATTTAATTCAAGTTGATAAAATAAAAAATCAAAAGAATAATTTAATTTTAGAAAGTGCAGTAAATTTACAAAATACAGAAGGAAAATTGCCGATTGGGCATCTTCCAGATACGAGTATAGGAATAAGAGATGAATATAAGAGTCTTGTAAATATTGTAAATAATTGTTTAAGTGAAAAATATACAAATGTTTTAGAAGAGTATATTTATAAAAAAAATAGAGAAAATAATGTTAAGAGATTTAATAAAGAGCTAACTTTTCAAGAAAAGGAGTATTTAAAAAATTTAAAAGAGATAACAATTGAGTATGAAGATAGAAACAGTATATGTTATTTTTCTCAGAAAGATAATATTTACAAAGGAGCTATACCTAATTTAATGGAAAAAATAGGAGATGGCTTAGGAGTAAAAGTAAAAGTGTTGAATAAAAAAGTAAAAACTTGGAAAGAGATATTTAAAGATTTTGAAAATAATAAAATTATGGTACTACCATTATCAAAAAATAGTAAAAGAAAAAAAGATTATATTTTTGTAGATGATATTTATAATATGGATATTTATTGGGTTACCGATATTAGATTGAAAAGTGAAAAAGAGGTTGGGGTAGTAAAAAATACAATAGATGAAGAGGTTGCTAAAAAATATTTTTTTAATGAACAATTAAAAAAGTTTGATACATATGATGAATTATATAGTGCTTTAAATAATGGTAAATTGACATCGGCAATACTTTTTGATATAGATGATTTAGATAATAAATTTTTTAGCTTTGAATCTATGGAAAAAATTCATATAAATTTAGCTTTACACAAAAACGATAAAATTCTAAGAGATATATTAAATAAAGCAATAAAAATACTTGTAAATAAAAATGAGATATTAAAAGATGCAGGAATAAAAGAAAGAAGAGAGCTTCTTGAAAAAATAGAAATAGAAAAAAATCAAAAGAATAAATTAATATTTTTTCTTATATGTATTCTGATTTTTTCTGTAATTACGACTTTTAAATGTATCAAAAACAGAAAAAAAGCTATAAAATTATTAGTAGATCCATTGACAGGACTTTTAAGTAGAACAGTATTTGATGATTTCTGTAATAAAAAGAATTATTTAGAAGGGACTGCTATATTCATAGATTTAGATAATTTTAAAAATTCTAACGATACTTATGGGCATAATATAGGAGATGAAATTTTAAAAAATGTATCAATTCATTTGAAAAATATATTTAAAAATGATTATATATTTAGAATTTCAGGTGATGAATTTTATATATTTAATATCTTTGATTTGGAGAAAAAATTATTTGAATTGCAACAAAAAATTAAAAATGATCAGTATTTAACAAATTATAGAATATCATTAAGTGTTGGTTACTTTAAAAAAACAAAGGATATATCTTTAAAAAGTTCTTTTAAATATGCAGATTTATCAATGTATGAGGCGAAATTAATAGAAGGTTATTCTATTTATGAAGGTAAAAAAGAATTTATTTGTAAAAAGAAAAGGGAACAAATAATAAAGTTAAACTTAAAAAAATTAGGAGAAGAAGATATATTCGTAGCATATCAACCTAAGGTTCTTCTTGAAAACAGAAATAAAATAATTGGAGTAGAAGCT
>SAMEA5043657__coassemble_302_pt1 | contig 9338 bp, 8 predicted proteins | sample SAMEA5043657__metabat2_low_PE_001 | metagenome-assembled genome bin SAMEA5043657 (sample SAMEA5043657) | Gadus morhua
AATTTTAGAGCTAATAATTAACGATTTTGTGGGACATTTTCATTTTTAGTTGACATATATTTATAAAAATAATTATTTTATAATAGTCCTAAATATTGTGATACTGAAATTAAAATACAACCAGCACCTAACATTGTAATAAATATTTTTAGTATAAATTTTAAATATCTGTCATATGGAACATTAAATAATTCTAGAGTACCCATTGTAGTAGCACTTGGATAAATTCCAGACATAAAGTTAATTCCTAAAGTAAATGCTGAGATTAACATAATTTGTCCACCAGCAGCTCCTATTTCAGAGTTTTGGAACAGAGCAATAGCAACAGCTCCTAAAATAGGCATTGTAATTCCAGCTACACCACTTGTAGATTGTAAGAAACATCCAATTCCAACATAAGCTAATATAGAAGCGACAGAGAATGCCCAAGCAGGAATACCTTGTAAAATAGATTGAATCCAATAGACAAATGTAACAGAGATTCCAGATGTTTTGCTACCCATTAAAACTGAAATACCATTGGCAATAGCAAGAACTAAAACAACTCCTAAAAGATCTTTAGCTCCAGCAGCAAACTCTTTTACAAATTTATCTTCAGGTATTTTATTGATAAAACCAATAAGTAAAGATCCTAAGAAGAATACAAAAGAAAATTCACCAAAATACCAATCACCTAAAGGTGTAATATGTTTAGCCCCAAGTAAATTTCCTAAAACTGGAATATTTCCTAAAAATACAATAGGTGCATTAATAATTTCTTGGAAAGTTGAACCATCTGCAAATTTAATTTCGTACCAAGGCATATATCCTAAGATCAATGCAACAATAATTCCCACTAAAACTAAGATAGAATAAAATCTTTTTTTTGTAAGTTCAGGAAGTTGTCCCTGTTCGTGAGTTTTAGTATTTACATCAATATCTGCAACAAAAGATTTAGATTTATCTTTTTTTACTTCATTAGCATATTTTACAGTAAAGAAAAGCCCTATAAAATATAATACAAAGAATAAAATGAATCTTAGAACCATACCACTACCTAGAGATAACTCAGGATTTCCAATAGCTCCAATAGCAGCTCCAGTTGAAAATGGATTTACAACACTTGACATATTTCCAGCAGTTGCTCCAACAGTTAAAACAGCAAGACCTGTAATAACATCATATCCAGCAAGAACAAATAAAGGAACGATAACAATTGAAAACGCAGGAATTTCTTCCCAAAATCCAAATACACTTCCAAATACAGCAAATACAAACATTAATATAGCTATAAGTGTAGTTCCTGTATACTTTTTAAGTAAAGCTCCAATTCCAGCATCCATAGCACCAACAGAGTTAATAAGTCCTAAAAAAGCTCCAGCCATTAAAATTGCAATACTAACAGCAGCAGATTTTTCAAAACCATATACTGGAGCCATTAAAACATCCCAAAGACCAGCAGGTTGTCTTCCCATTCCTCTTAAAACTTCCCCATTATCCCCAAATATTGCGTTATATATAACTTCGCTAGCACCATTATTTTTAACAACAACAGATTGTGGAACTATCCAAGTTAAAGCAGCAGTTATAACTAAAAATATAAAAACTATAGTATAGGCACTAAGCATTTTTTTCGATTTTTTCAATGTAATTCCCCCCAATTAATCTTGAAACTTTTCAAAAGCTTTCATATAAATTTTCATAGCCATTTTCATATCATCTAAAATTATATATTCATTTGGTTGATGCTCAGTTTTAGGACTACCAGGTAAAACATAACCAAATGCAACACAATTATTTATAGCTCTAGCATAAGTTGCACCACCACCAGCGATAGGTTTAGATTCTAAATCTCCAGTAACCTCTTGGTAAGCTGACATAAGAGTTTTGATTAAAGGAGAGTCTAGTGGTGTATATATAGATCTTAAATAATCATGCTCTAAATATTCAAATCCATATTCCTTAGCCTTTTCTGTGATTTTTTGAACTATAATATTTTTATCAAAAGTTACAGGAATTCTCATATCAATACACAAAATTTCTTTTTCTTCTGTAATTTCAATTTTACCAAGATTAAATTTTAATTCACCAGAATGCTCATCTTTAACTTCACCAAAGATAGGCTCAGCAAAATCAAAACCAATTAAATTTTCAGTAACAAATTTTCCACTTTTAGTTTCAATTCCACTTTTAGTTAATGCATGTAAGTATCTATTAATAGCATTAATTCCAGTTTCTGCAACTTGAGCATGAACACTTTTACCAATAATTTCTATTTGATTATCTTTTTCTTTAAATTCATAATTAAAATCTGTAAGATATTTAGTTAGATTTTCTGTTTTATTTACAGTTATACTTGAAGGAACAGAGTTAAATGCATCTCCACCTTTTAATGTGATTGGACTAGTATTTGAAGCAATTAGTTTGCATTGTAAAAGTCCTTTTTCAGCATAAATTAATGGAAACTTAGAGTCTGGTGTAAATCCAATAGTAGGCATCTCTTCTTTTTCGACATATTTAGGCATATCTCTCCATAAATTTTCTTCGTCAGTTCCAAAAATAAATCTAACTCTATAGTTTAAAATAAAGCCACTATCAAGAAGTGATTTTAAAGCATAGATAGCACCAAGTGTTGGACCTTTATCATCTTGAGACCCTCTTCCATAATAATTTCCATCTTTAATAATAGGTTCAAATGGTGGATTATCCCATTTTGTTAAATCTCCAGGTGGAACAACATCAAGATGTCCTAAAACTCCAACAAGTTTTTCACCCCTACCAATTTCAGCATATCCATAATATCCTTCTGGATCAATAAATGTTTTAAAACCAAGATTTGAACATATTTTCAATGTTTCTTCTAAAACATTTTGAATGTCTTTTCCAAAAGGATATTGACTATTATCTTCTTGTAAAAAACTTGGAATTGAAATAATTTTATTAAGATCTTCTAAAAAAATAGGAAAGTTTTTTTCTAAATTTTCATAACATTTTTTTTCTAAATTTGTTAATTGATGCATTTTTTTCCTCCTAGTTGTTTGGTAATTAAAAAATAAAAACGTATTTGACACAATTATATACTATGAAGTATACTTTATAGTCAAGAGGGGTGATTATATGTTATATAAAATTAGTGAGGTTGCAAAAATATTTAATATTTCTAGAGAGACACTTATTTATTATGATTCGATTAACTTATTAGTTCCTAAAAAAGTTGATGAAGTCAATGGATATAGGCTTTATAATGATGAAAATGTTTCAGATTTATATTTTATTTTAATGATGAAAAATGCAAATTTTTCATTAAAAGAGATAAAAGAATATATAGAATGTAAGAATACATCAGAAAGTATTCAATTATTGAATAATAAAATGACACATATTAAAGAGAAAATGAAATTATTAAAAGAATCTTATAATTTTATAGAAGAAAAAATTGAAGAGATAAAAAAAATTACAAGTCCAGAAGGATGTCTTCCATTTTTTGAATCTTTAGAAGAAACAAAGGTTTATTTATTAGAAATTGAAGAGCCTAAAAGAGAAAAAGAGTTAATAGAGGGAATTGGAAAATTAAATAAATTTAGAAAAAAGCACGAATTAAACAAAGTGGGAAGAATTACAATTTTAAAACAAGAAGATTTTGTAACAGGAAATTATTTTAGAATTCACGAGATTGGAGTTGTAAATAACATAAGTGATGAGTTGTGTAATAGAAATTTATCAAAAACTAGATGTATTTCAATTTATCACAAAGATTTTACTAATAAAATTGGAGAAAGTTATTGTAAATTATTAAAGTTTATTGAAGAAAATAATCTAGAAATCACAGGGAGTTCAAGAGAGTTTTTTAATGATGTAATAGTTAACGCAGGAAACTGTATGGGACAAAGTATAAAAATTTCTATCCCAATAAAAACAAAAAAAAGTTGACTTATAGATTTTAAAGTATTAATATAGGATATATTTTACGTAAAAAATACATAGTTTTAGTACAAAAAGGAGGAAAAAGTTAATGTCTGTCTGTGAAAAAGGGGAAAAGAAACTTACTTTAATACCGTTGATTTTAATGATTTTTACATCTGTTTTTGGTTTTAACAATATTCCTAGATCTTTTTATTTAATGGGATATTCTGCAATTCCTTGGTATATTTTTTCTGGAGTATTATTTTTTATACCATATGCATTTATGATGGCTGAATATGGGGCTGCTTTTAAAAATGAATCAGGGGGAATTTACTCTTGGATGGAAAGGTCAGTGGGACCTAAGTATGCATTTATAACTACATTTATGTGGTATGCATCATATATTATTTGGATGGTTAATATATCTTCTGGTATATGGATAGTTGTATCAACTGCAATATTTGGAACTGATTATACAACAAGATTGAATTTACTTGGCTTAAATTCAACACAGTCTTTAGGATTACTTGGAGTCATATTAATGACACTATTTACCTATACTGCAACAAAAGGATTAAATAAAATTTCTAAAATAGCCTCTGTTGGTGGTATAGCAGTAACACTTTTAAATTTAGTTCTTTTATTTGGATCTTTAATTGTATTTATAAAAAATGGATTTAAATTAGCTCAACCAATAACATCTCTAAGTAATGGGTTTTTAGTATCACCAAACTCAAATTATTTAAGTGGAATATCAATAGCATCATTCTTAGTATTTGCAATATTTGCTTATGGTGGAATTGAAGTAATTGGTGGATTAGTGGATAAAACTGAAAATGCAGAAAAAACTTTTCCTAGAGGAGTAACTATTTCAGCTATTGTTATAGCTATAGGTTATGCTATTGGAATATTTTTAGTAGGAATGTTTACAAATTGGGATTTCTTAGTTGGAAAAGGAAATGTACATATAGGAAACTTCTCATATGTTTGTATGGAAAACTTAGGATATCAAATAGCAATAAGTTTTAAAGCCGATCAGAGTTTAGCAATTCTTATTGGAAAAATAATGTCAAGATATATGGGAATTTCAATTGTTCTTTGTTTAACTGGTGCATTTTTTACACTGATTTATTCACCATTAAAACAATTAATAGAAGGAACACCTAAAGAGATGTGGCCTAAAAAGATATCTGTAGTTGAGAATGGAATGCCTAAAAATGCAATGTGGGCACAATGGGCTATTGTAGTTGTATTTATATTAGGAGTTACTTTTGGAGGAGAAGGTGCAGAAGCTTTCTTTATGAAAATCACTCTTATGACAAATGTAGCTATGACAATTCCATATTTATTAATAGCGGCAGCTTTTGTTAAATTTAAAGATAATGATTCAATAGAAAAACCATTTGTAATTTTTAAAACAAAATTCTCTGTTAAAGTTGCTACTTTTTTCACAGTTGTACTTGTTGGTTTTGCAAATATAAGTACAATAATTGAGCCAATGTTTAACAATAAAATGGACGATAGTATTTGGATGATAATAGGACCTGTATTCTTTACTTGTTTAGCATTAGGAATATATAAAAACTATGAACACAAGGTATTAAAGAAAGATTTAAAGAATCATATATAAATAGACAGATTCCTCTAAGTATTTAAACTTAGAGGAATTTTTTTATTTGTTATTAGCTTCATAAAAAGTGTTAACTAATTTTGCAGAAATATTATTTCCAAAGAAAATTCCTTTATCTGTACATAAATAACCATCTTCTTTTAAAATTATGTAGTTTAAATTTTCTAATTCTTTTAATGTGTCTAAAATATTATTGTAGGAATTTCCAGTAATATTTTTAATACTTTCATAATCAACAAATTCATTTTGAGCAATTCCAGATAACTTTTTCATTTTCGTAGTTAGATCACTATCTTTAGAATAAAAAGTGATAAATTTATTTAAATTATAAATTTCTAAATCCCCAACTCTACCACCAGCTCCAATACCAATTGGAATTAAATCTTTTAATTTGTGAGTATTTCTAATATATTTATAAGAATCAGTTCCTTTAGTTATTTTAGTGTATTCTAAAAGTTTATATCCACCTTTAGACATTTCTCTTAAAAATAAATCATGAATTTCTTTATCCTTCTTTAATTCATAATCAAAGGATTTTGCTCCACTATTTAAATCTTTTGATATTTTAGAGCCTTCATGAATCATTAAAGAATAAAAACTAATACTGTCAGGAGAGATATCCTTAGCTATTCTTGCATCTTCTAATATTTCTTCAAAAGTTTGATCAAGATAATTATAGATAATATCAATACAAACTAATCCCTTAAATTTAGATTTAATATCTTTTAATTTTTCAATAACCTGAGCTTGAGTATATGTTCTATTTAATAATTTTCTTCCCCTATCAGAAAAGGTTTGGATTCCTACGCTAAGTCTATTAACACCATATTTTTGCATAATTTCAAGTTTTTCATCATTTAAATTATGTAAAGTTGTTTCAAATGTAAATTCACAATTAGAAGCTAAAGTGAAAGTGTCTCTAAGAGTTGATAAAATTTTTTCAAGTTGATAAGGTTTAAATATCGTAGGAGTACCTCCTCCGAAAAATATAACTGAAATTTCTTTTGATTCTATATATTTTTTATTTTTATATTTTTTTATTTCTTTTATTAAATAGTTTGTATAATCATCTAGGTTATTATCTAGTTGAGTTCTATTCATATTACAAAATGAGCAGATTTTATCACAGAAAGGAACATGAATATAAATACCTCCATCTTTATCTATTGCTGGTTTATTTAATTTGTTCCAATAACTGATTGGTGTTCTTAAATTTCTACCAGTTTTACTAACAATAAAATCTTTAACATCGTGGTGTGATTTAAACCTAGTATTAAACATGTCACTCTCCCTTAATTTTTGCTTTAAATATTATTTGTATTTCAAATCTTTCTATAGTATATTGTTATATTACAAATAAGTCAATTTTTTTTCTTGATTTATACTATAAAAAAAAGGTATAATTTATAAAAAAATGGAGGTTTTATGAATAAAGTAGTAATTAGTAGAAAATATTTATTGTTAAAAAATATAGATTTGAATATATGTGAAGAGTTTGAAAATGCATCAATAGATGAGGATGGATTTATTGTTGATATCAATAGGACTCCCTTAATTTATGATACTATTGAAAAATATATCCAACCTTTTAATGGATTTTCTTTAAAAAAAGATTCAGATAATAAAATGACACAAATTTTAATTAATGTAAATGAAAATGGATTTTTAGCTGAATTAAAAGAGAGATATTCAGATGAAATAGAGAAAAAAATAATTGAAATTGAAGAACAAATAGGATTACTTGGTGTAATAGTAGGATCTGAATCTAATGATGGATTGTTAGAAGAAGGAGCTAAAAATATTAAAGTTATAAAGTTAGAAGAGAAAGCCAAAGTTATCTCTTTTGAAAGAAAAAATAAATTTTATTATGGAATACAAATAGAATTAAGAGAAGAAAATGATGGAAATATTTTACTAACATATGTTTTTGAAAATAGAGAAAATTCTAAAATATTATTTGAATCAAAAGAAAATAATTTGGATGAAGTTTTGGAAATGTTGGAAATTTTAGAGGATATAAATAGTAAAGCATATGAAAATTAATCTATATATTTGGAGAAAATTATGAACAAAGATGAATTTCAAGAGATCTTAAATAAAGATATCTCTTTATTAACAGATAGTGAAAAAGAAGCTCTTAAAAAGATACTTAAAGAGTTAAAAGAATCGAGTTTTAGAGGTTGAAGCAATTAAAAGAAAAGGTTTTTCTTAAAATTAAAGTGCACTAAGTGTGGTGTGAAAAAATGGTATCTTTCCGATACCATTTTTTTATTCTAAGTTTATGACCACTGCAAGTAATTCGAGCTTATTTTCTCCAATATTTGTCAAAGAGTGAGATTCTCCACTTGTAGTATAAATAACATCTCCTTCTTCTACAATATAATTTGCCTTATTATCTTTAACTAATCCTTTTCCCTTTAGAATATAATATACTTCAAAGTCATCAATATGTTTATGAAATCCAATTGAAGAGTTTATTTCCAATTCTAATTTTCCAAATAATTTCCCTTTGTTTTTTAATTCTTCTAAAGATAATAAATGAGTAATATTTATAATTCCTATACCCTCTCTTAAACCATTTACAGTAATACTTTTTAAATCATTTTTCGTTTTAATCATAAAGACCTCCGTTATAAATTAAAATAAAATTTAAAATCATTTATAAAATATATTGACAATCAAAAACATATATAGTAATAGAATACTAATACAAATTAAAATAGGAGGATTAAAGATGATAACATCAGGATTTTCTTTTATTGGTTTTTTAATATTTTTTTCTGCTTTAGTATTTTTCATTGAAGAAAGAGTTAAAACAAAAACAAAATTTTTTGAGTACGTTCCCCCACTAGTAATTATATACTTTAGTGCAATGATAATGTCAAGTGTAGGAGTTTGGTCACTATCTTTAAATGGAGTTAAAACAGGAGCTGGTATAGCTAGAATAGCTATAAAAGATGCAATACTTCCTTCGATGATATTCTTAATGCTTTTAAAATGCGATTTAAGAAATATTCGTAAATTAGGACCTAAAATGTTAAAAGCGTTTGTTTGTGCTTCAATAAGTATTTTATTAGGTTTTGTAGTTGCCTTTATTATATTTCAAGATTACTTAGGAGATAAAGTTATAGCATCAAAGGCATTTGCATCTTTAGCAGGTTCTTGGGTTGGAGGAACTCAAAATATGGTTGCTGTTCAATCAGCTATTGGATTATCTGATTCAGGTATGGGCTATACATTATTAATAGATTCAATAGATTATTCTATATGGATAATGCTTTTGATTTTCTTTGTTTCTAATAATGTTCTTATTAAAAAATTTAATAAATTTAATAAAGCTGATGATAAAGTAGCTGAAGAAATTGCAAAAAAATTACAAGTTTTAGAAGAAAAAGGAAGAAAAGAGGTAACTTTTAATGATTTGTTTGGATTACTTGGACTATCTTTAGCTTTAGGAGCTTTTTTTACTTGGATACCAGAGTATCTTCCTCAAAATCAATATTTCAACTCGATAATTTGGACAATATCATTATCAACGTTAGCAGGAATTATAGGAGCAATGACACCATTGACATCTGTACCAGGGTCAAAGCAACTATCTAATATAATGTTATATACACTTGTAGCTTTAATAGCATCTAGTGCTAATTTTGCAGAGTTAACAGAGGCACCAGCTTTTATTTTAGCAGGAGCAGTTATTTTATTAATTCATGCTATTGTAATGCTTATTTTTGCAAAAATATTAAAAATAGATTTATTTACTTGTTGTATAGCTAGTTGTGCAAATATAGGTGGTGTAGCTTCAGCACCAATAATTGCAGGAGCA
>SAMEA5043657__coassemble_310_pt1 | contig 9124 bp, 5 predicted proteins | sample SAMEA5043657__metabat2_low_PE_001 | metagenome-assembled genome bin SAMEA5043657 (sample SAMEA5043657) | Gadus morhua
GCTTAACTCTGTTGGATACTCATTAAAAGAGTATTCTAAAGATTTACAAGGAGCAAAAGAAGCTTTAAAAGGACTTAGTTCTTTTACAACTGAAACAGAAAAAGATATATATGAAGCTTTAATAAAAGAGAGAAGAGATCCAAGAGATAGTCTACCTAAACCACTTTTAAAGTCAGATATATTAAATATAGATAATCTTCAACCAGGAATGGAACTTGAAGGAACAGTTAGAAATGTTATAAAATTTGGAGCCTTTATAGATATTGGTTTAAAAAATGATGCCTTACTACATATTTCTGAAATTTCAGACAAATTTATAGATGATCCAAGCAAAGTATTATCTGTTGGTCAGATAATTAAAGTAAAGATCAAAGATATAGATAAAGAGAGAGAAAGAGTAGGATTAACAAAAAAGGGGATGTAATTAATGAGGATGAGAAAAGATTCATTGCTAATCAAAATAATATTTTACAATGATATAGCAATAATATTAACCTCAATTTTAATTGCCTCAGTTGTAATCTTCACATCTTTTCAAGAGATGGAAAGAAGAATAGATGATATAACAAAAAATAAAATGAAGTTACTAATAAGTAACTATGAATCATATTTTAGTGAAGTTAGAAATGATGTTTATAAAGAGATAGGAAAACACCATATTTCAACTGGAAGTCAAGAGATAGCAGAGGAATTAAAGTATAATCTTTTAAGAGCAGATTTTAAAAACTACTATAATTCAGTTGTAACTCTTTTATCAGCAAATGGGACTTTGTTAGGAGAGTATGGGAATGAAGGTTCTTTAGGAACTCTAAATGATAGTAATATAAAAATTCTTTTAAATAATGCAAGAAAAAAAGAATTTGAAGAGGAAGGGTATTATCTAGCTAGAATAGGTAGAAGAATATATTCTAGGGTGATAATTCCATATGGAGATGAAAAGACAACTAATTATGTAGTTGTTTCAACACCAATAAATGAGGGGTTTTTAAAATCTCTTAAAGAGGGACTTAACTTAACCTCAAAAGATAAGGTTATATTTTTATCTGACTGGAAATCTCCAAGAGCTCTTCAAAGTAAGGATTTTTTTCTTCCCGGAGTTTATAAAGAGATTTTAAGAAAAGATTATAAAACTTATTATTTTAATAAAAATATAAGAAATAGATCATTCTATATTGGAATATATAATTTAATAGGGTATGATGAAAACTATTTAGGTAGTTTTGTTTTAGCAGTTTCTAAAGAGAAACTTACTGAAGAAAAAATGATGACAGCTATATATATTGGAATTTTAGTATTCTTAGTAATGTTACTTAGTTCGACTATATCAAGTAAAGTGTTTAAAAAATTACTATATCCTTTAAGTGAAATAGCTGATATGGCAGATAAAATATCTGCTGGAGAAAAGGTAAGTCATATAAAAATTATAGGAGAGGGAGAGATAAAAGCCCTTTCAACATCTTTAAAAGAGATGATAGAAAAACTTGATACAGCTCAGAAGAATATGCAAAATCAAAATCAAGAACTTGTTAGAAATATAGATAGAATTGAAGCTATTGATAAACTATTAATGGGAATGAATATGGAGACAGATACATATGAAACTATAAAAAAACTAGTTTGTGGTTTTACATCAGAAGTTGGTCTTGGTTATAGTAGAGCTATGTATTTTAGATATAGTAGAGAAAATGACTATTTAATTGGTGAAGAAGTATCTGCAAATAGAAGTTTAAATGGAGAAACACAAAAAGGATTTAAGTTTCAAGTTAAAGATTTAAAAGAGTTAGTGCTCTTTACAAAGGTATCTATAAAAGAGGAAAATCTTTTATCTAGAGCTTTTAAAGAGCAGAAAATAATTTATAAAAATGACTCTGGATATAAGTATGACTTGGGAAATGATCTTTTAAAGGCAATTGGACTTAAAAATTTCTTTATTTTTCCAATACATGGTGCTGGAAAATATTCTGGGGTAATATTAGTTGATAATTATACTAAGGATATTCAAATTAATAAAGAGGAGTTAGAGCTTTTAAATTTACTAGCAATAAACTTTTCAATAGGAATAAATAATAAAGAGACAACAATTGAAACTTTAGAAGAGCAAAGAGTTTCTACAATTGAGAAATTAGCAACAAGATTTCTAAAGTTAAGAGGAGAGGTTGTAGAGAGATTAATTGATTGTTTAAAAGCTGAAAATTCAGGTGAAAAAATAATTAGTGAACTTTCTAAAATTGAACCATATTTAGAGAGAATTAAAGATGATAACACAGCCCTTAGAGAATACACAGGACTGGTTGATAAAATATATGATAGAATTAGTTTAGAAAAACTAATAAATGAAGTTTTAGAAAAATATAAAGCTAAGTTTGATATGGATAAAATATCTGTTTCTTTTTTCAGTTCAACAACAGGAACAATTTTTGGAGAGAGAAGAGGAATGGAAAAAGTTATAAAAGAGTTGCTTGATAACTCATATAACTCCCTGATGACTAAAAAGCATAACAGAAGAATCGACATTATTCTTTCTAAAAGAAAGATTCATGAAAAAATAGAATTAAAGGTAATTGATAATGGAATAGGAATGTCTCCTAAGCAATTAGAGGATATATACGAACCATTTATTACTTACTCACCTCAAACACTTGGTCTTGGACTTTTCTTTGTTCAAAAGATAATAAGAGAGCATGGTGGAGTAATTAAACATTTCTCTGAAGAGGGAAAAAGTACAGAGGTCAAAATAACATTAAACGTATATAAGGAGGAAGTGTAGTGGAAGAAAAAGATTATGGTAAAACGTTAAACCTTCCAAAAACAAGTTTCCAAATGAGGGCAAACTTACCAACGAAGGAACCTAACATTTTAAAGATGTGGGAAGAGCAAAAAATATATGAAAAAGGATTAGAAAAGGGTGGAGAGTCATTTATTCTTCATGATGGACCTCCATATGCCAATGGTGGAATTCATATAGGTCATGCCTTAAATAAAATATTGAAAGATATAATCTTAAAATACAAAAGATTACAAGGTTTCAAAGTACCTTATGTACCTGGATGGGATACACATGGACTACCAATTGAATTAAAAGTAAGTGAAGAGTTAGGATCTAAAATGAAAGAGATGTCAGCTCTTGAAATTAGAGAGAAATGTGCTGCTTATGCTAAGAAATGGGTAGGAGTACAAAAAGAAGGATTCCAAAGACTTGGAATTTTAGGTGAGTGGGATAATCCATACTTAACTTTAAATCCAGAATATGAAGCAAAACAATTGGAAGTATTTGGTGAGCTTTATGATAACGGATATATATTCAAAGGATTAAAGCCAATTTACTGGTCTCCAGTAACAGAAACAGCTCTTGCTGAGGCTGAAATTGAGTATAAAAATGTTAAATCACCATCAATATATGTAAAAATGGAAGCTAACAAAGAGCTTTTAGAGAAAATAGGAATGACAGATACAACTTACCTAGTTATCTGGACAACAACTCCTTGGACTTTACCTGCAAATACAGGAATCTGTTTAAATGGTGAGTTTGAATATGGAGTATATGCTACAGAGAAAGGAAACTTAATCTTAGCTAAAGCTCTTGCTAATAAAGCATTTGCTGATATTGGAATTGAAAATGTTGAATTAATAAAAGAGTTTGTAGGATCAGATATTGAGAATTTAACATACAAACACCCATTCTTAGATAGAATTGGAAAAGTAGTTTTAGGAACTCATGTTACAGCTGAAGCTGGAACTGGAGTAGTACATACAGCTCCAGGACATGGTCAAGATGACTATGTTGTTGGTGTAAGATACGGACTTGATATTGTTTCACCTGTAAACAATAAGGGAGTATTAACTGAGGAAGCTGGACCATTTGCAGGATTATTCTATAAAAAAGCAAACAAGGTAATAGCTGAGCACTTAACTGAGACAGGACACTTATTAAGTTACAAAGAGTTTGAGCACTCTTATCCACATGATTGGAGATCAAAAACTCCAGTAATATTTAGAGCTACTGAGCAGTGGTTCATTAGATGTGAAGGATCAGATTTAAGAGAGAATGCTTTAAGAGCTCTTGATAATGTTAAGTTTGTACCTGATTGGGGAAGAAATAGAATAGGTTCAATGTTAGAGACTAGACCTGACTGGTGTATCTCAAGACAAAGAACATGGGGAGTACCAATTCCTGTATTCTACAATGAGGAAACTGGAAAAGAGATCTTTGAAAAAGAGATTTTAAATAAAGTAATAGAGTTAGTAAAAGTTGAAGGATCAGGAGCTTGGGTTAAATACTCTGCTGAAGAGTTAATTGGTGAAGAGTTACTTGAGAAATACAACTTAAAAGGTGTAGAGTTAAGAAAAGAAACAAATATAATGGACGTTTGGTTTGATTCAGGAGTATCTCATAGATCTGTTTTAGAAACTAGAGAGAACTTACATAGACCAGCTGACTTATACTTAGAGGGTTCTGACCAACATAGAGGATGGTTCCAAACATCTCTATTAACATCTGTAGGATCAACAGGAGATGCACCGTTTAAGATGCTATTAACTCACGGATTCGTAAATGATGGAGAAGGAAAGAAAATGTCTAAATCTGTAGGAAACGTAGTTGCACCTCAAGATGTAATTAAAGTTTATGGGGCGGATATTTTAAGACTTTGGTGTGCTTCAGTAGATTATAGCGAAGATGTTAAAATCTCTGATAATATATTAAAGCAAATGGCAGAAGCTTACAGAAGAGTAAGAAACACTGCTAGATATATTTTAGGAAACTCAGCAGACTTTAACCCTACAACAGATGCAGTAGCTTACGAGGACTTAATGGAAATTGATAAGTGGGCATTAAATAAATTAGAGAGATTAAAAAGAACAGTAACTGAGTCTTATGATAAGTATGAGTTCTATAACTTATTCCAAGAGATTCACTACTTTGCTGGAATTGAAATGTCAGCATTCTATTTAGATATTATAAAAGATAGACTATATACAGAAAAGGCAGATTCAAAAGACAGAAGAGCAGCTCAAACAGTAATGTCAGAAATCTTAGTAACTTTAACTAAGATGGTTACGCCAATCCTTTCATTTACAGCTGAAGAGATTTGGGGAACTTTACCTGAAAGTATGAAAGATTCAGAATCAGTTTTATTAACTAACTGGTATGTAAATAATGACAGCTACTTAAATGATGAGTTAGATTCTAAGTGGGAAGAGATCATTAAATTAAGAAAAGATGTTAATAAATCACTAGAGGTTGCTAGACAAGGAGAAAACAAGATAATTGGAAACTCTTTAGATGCTAAGGTTCAATTAGCTGCAACAACTGAGGAGTTAGCTAAGTTCTTAACTGAAAATAAAGAGATTTTAGAGGAAGTATTCATTGTATCTCAACTTGAAATTGTTGAATCAGCTGATGAAACATTTACAAAGGGTGAGGAGCAAGAAGCATTACTTGTAAAAGTACTTCATGCAGATGGAGAAAAATGTGAAAGATGTTGGAAATACTCAAATGAGTTAGGAACTAACTCTGAGCATGAAACAGCTTGTCCAAGATGTACATCAGCACTTATTGACTAATTATATTAAAGAGGTGAGTTGTGGTTTATATAGCTATAATTATCTTATTAGCATTAGTAGATCAACTTTCTAAATATAAAATAGACAACTGGTTAGTGGAAGGAGAGACGCACCCTGTAATAGGGGGCTTTCTCCACCTAACTTATGTTAAAAATAGAGGGATAGCCTTTGGGATATTCCAAGGAAAGTTAGATATTATATCAATAATAACAGTTATTGTTATTGTGGGAGTAGGAATTTATTTTTTTAAGAATAGAAAAACTTTTTCTATTTTTGAAAAGTTAGGTTACAGTTTTATCCTAGGTGGAGCAATTGGTAATATAATTGATAGAATTTTCAGAGGCTTTGTTGTAGATATGATTGACTTTAGAGGTATTTGGGTCTTTGTATTTAACTTAGCTGATGTATGGATAAATATAGGTGTTATTCTTATAATAATTGATAGTTTATTAGAAAATAAAAGGAAAAAGAAAAAGTAGGAGGAAGTGAAATGACATTTCAAGAGATGATATTTGCTCTTCAACAGTATTGGAGTTCAAAAGGATGTATCATTGGAAATCCATATGATATAGAGACAGGAGCGGGAACATTTAACCCTAATACATTTTTAATGTCTTTAGGACCTGAGCCTTGGCACGTTGCTTATGTAGAGCCATCAAGAAGACCAAAAGATGGAAGATATGGAGAAAATCCAAATAGAGTCTATCAACATCACCAGTTTCAAGTAATAATGAAACCATCACCAGATAATATTCAAGAGTTATATCTTGAATCATTAAAGGTATTAGGAATAGATCCATTACAACATGATATTCGTTTTGTTGAGGACGACTGGGAGTCACCAACTTTAGGAGCTTGGGGACTTGGATGGGAAGTATGGTTAGATGGAATGGAAGTAACTCAGTTCACATATTTCCAACAAGTTGGAGGACTTGAACTTGATATAATTCCAGTTGAAATAACTTATGGATTAGAGAGATTAGCTCTTTATATTCAAAATAAAGAAAATGTATATGATTTAGAGTGGGCTCCAGGAATTAAATATGGAGATATGAGATACCAATATGAGTATGAAAATTCTAAGTATGCATTTGAAATAGCTGATTTAGAAAGCCACTTTAGATGGTTTGATGACTATGAAAAAGAGGCGGATAGAGCTTTAAATGAGAACTTAGTTTTACCAGCATACGATTATGTTCTAAAATGTTCTCACGCATTTAACGTTCTTGACTCAAGAGGGGCAATCTCTACAACTGAGAGAATGTCATATATCTTAAGAGTTAGAAACCTAGCTAAGAGATGTGCAGAGGTATTTGTACAAAATAGAAAAGAACTAGGATATCCTTTATTAAAAAAATAGGATAAAGAAGAGGAGGAATGAAAGTGAGATTACTTTTTGAAATAGGAATGGAAGAACTACCTGCAAGATTCCTTGTTCAAACTCTAAAAGAGATGAAGGAGAACTTAGAGGGTAAGTTAAAAGATAAAAGAATAAAATTTGAAGATATAAAAACTTTTGGAACACCAAGAAGACTTGTTGTTTTAGTTGAAGGTTTAGCAGAAAAGCAGGAAGATTTAGATATTTTAAATATGGGTCCTGCAAAACATGTTGCCTTTGGTGAAAATGGAGAAATTTCAAGAGCTGGTTTAGGATTTGCTAAATCACAAGGTGTTGAAGCAACAGATTTAGAAATAATAGAAACTCCAAAGGGAGAGTATATTTCAGTAAGAAAGTTTATGAAAGGTGAGGAAACTAAAACTTTAGTACCTGAACTTTTAAAAGAGCTTGTACTTGAAATAAACTTCCAAAGATCAATGAGATGGGGAGTTAAAAAACTTAAGTTTGCTAGACCTATTCAGTGGTTCTTAGCTCTATTAGATTCAGATGTTGTTGAGTTTGAAATAGAGGGAATTAAAAGTGGAAGAGCATCAAGAGGACATAGATTCTTTGGTGAGAATTTTGAAGTGGCTACAATAGATGAGTACTTTGAAAAAATAAGAGCAAATAATGTTATTATTGATATTGAAGAGAGAAAAAATCTTATTAAGAAATTAATAAAAGAAAATTGTGAAAGTTCAAATGAGCATGTTTTAATAGATGAAGATTTACTAAAAGAGGTTACTAACTTAGTTGAGTATCCTTATCCAATAGTTGGAACATTTAACTCAGACTTCTTAGAGGTACCTCAAGATGTATTAATTATATCTATGCAAGTACACCAAAGATATTTCCCAATTTTAGATTCTGAAGGAAAGCTATTACCTAAGTTTGTAGTTGTAAGAAATGGTATAGAGAACTCTGATGAAGTAAGAAAAGGAAATGAAAAAGTATTATCTGCAAGACTTGCAGATGCAAGATTCTTCTATCATGAAGATTTAAAGAAATCTTTAGTTGAAAATGTAGAAAAACTTAAAAATGTAGTGTTCCAGAAAGATTTAGGAACTATATATAATAAAATAGAGAGAGCACAAAAAGTTGCTGACTATTTAGTTGATGCGATTGGAATGGAAGAGAGAAAAGAAAATGTTCTAAGAACTCTTTTACTTGCAAAAGCCGACCTTGTTTCTAATATGATTGGAGAGAAGGAGTTTACAAAACTTCAAGGATTTATGGGAGCAGATTATGCTATTAGATCTGGAGAGGATGAATTAGTAGCTAAAGGAATAGAGGAGCACTATTATCCAAGATACCAAGGTGACGTATTACCTAAAGGAATAGAAGGAATAGTTGCAGGAATCTGTGATAGACTTGATACTCTTTGTGGATGTTTTGGTGTAGGAATTATTCCAAGTGGTTCTAAAGATCCATTTGCACTAAGAAGATCAGCTTTAGGTATTGTAAATATAATATTAGATGCTAATTTAAATATATCTTTAGAAGCTTTAGTTGAAAAAGCTCTAGATACATTAGAAGAAACTGGAGTATTAAAAAGAGATAAGGCTGAAGTTAAAAAAGAGGTTATGGAGTTCTTTAAACAAAGAGCACTTAACGTATTTACAGATATGGGATATGCTAAAGATGTGGTTTCAGCTGTTGTTGATAAAAACTACAATAACTTAGTTGATACTCTTTTAAGAATAAAAGCTGTAGATGAGTTTACAAAAATGGATGATTTTAATAACTTAGTTGCTCTTATGAAAAGAGTAGGAAATATATCTAAAGGTTTTGAAGGGGATGTAGTAAATGCAGAACTTTTAAAAGAGGATGTAGAGAAAGAGTTATTTGAAAAATCTAATGAAGTTGCTCATAATGCAGAGATTAAATTATCAGAAAAAGATTATATAGGTTACTTAAATGTAATTTTATCAACTGAAGATGTAATTAATAGATATTTCGAATCAATTATGGTTATGGATAAAGATGAAGCTATTAAAAACAATAGACTTTCTCAATTAAATTATATTTCAGGAATCTTCAACAAGATAGTAAACTTAGCTTTAATTGAAGAGAAAAAATAATAATTTTAACAAAAAAATTGACAAAGTAGTATAAATAATATATACTAAGTACATAAATAAAACAAATAAATAAATGTTATAAACCAAGCAAAAAAAATCGAAG
>SAMEA5043657__coassemble_318_pt1 | contig 8910 bp, 9 predicted proteins | sample SAMEA5043657__metabat2_low_PE_001 | metagenome-assembled genome bin SAMEA5043657 (sample SAMEA5043657) | Gadus morhua
GAAGCTGAAGATAAAACAGTTGAAAATATAATTGATGAAATATTAAAAACAGTTGTCCTACCTTAGGAGAGTAACTATGGAAAGAAAAAAAGAGTTAATAAAAAAATTAAAAGATATTGAGATAAAATCAACTATTTTAGCGGATAATATATTTGCGGGACAGTATAAATCTTGTTTAAAGGGTAATGGGATAGAGTTTTCGGATATTAGAAGATATGCTCCTGGAGATGATGTAAAAAAGATAGATTGGAAGGTTACAGCAAAGCAAAGAAAAGCCTATGTTAAAGAGTTTGTTGAAGAAAGAGAGTTATCAATATTTATCCTTGTTGATGTATCTGGTTCAACAAGATTTAAAGAAAAAATAGATTTAATAACGGAACTTGTTGGAAGTCTAGCCTTTAGTGCTACTAAAAATGGTGATAGAGTAGGAGCCTTATTTTTTACAGATGAAATTGAAAAGTATATACCTTTAAAAAAAGGGAAAAAACATTCACTATCTATAATAGAATCAATATTAACATTAGAACCTAAAAGTAAAAAAACAAATCTAGCTAATGGGTTACGATATTTTGGAAAAATTTTTAAAAGAAGAGCAGTAATATTTTTAATATCTGATTTTTTAGATGAAAATTATGAAAAAGAACTTAAAATTTTATCAAAAAAACATGAGATTATCCCTATAAGAATAGGAGATAAAAAACAAAATATCTTACCAAAGGGAGCCATATTTAATTTAGAAGATTCTGAAACAGGAGAAAAAATTGTTATTGAAAACTTTAAAAAAGATATTAGTTTAGATTCCCCTTTAATTAAAAAAGGAATAAATTTATATGTGGGAGAAGATTATATTAAAGAGCTTTCAAGATTTTTTAAAGGGGCTGGTAGAAAATGAAAAAAATAACAATGATTTTTCTTTTATTCTCTCTCCTAGCCTATGGAAAAGAGTATAATATTGGAGATAATATTACACTAAAAATTCAAGGTGATATAAGTAAGAATCAGATAGAAAAAGCATTTAAACCTTATAAAAATGTAGATATAACTAAGTCAAATAATGAATATATTGTGTCTTTTACTAGTTATAAAGTTGGAGTAAATAAGATAAAAATAGGAAATACTAATTTAAAAATAGATATAAAAAGTACTTTAACTAAAAAGGATAAAGAGTTAAAAAAAGATTTAGCAAATAAGGAAAATAAATTTATAATTAAAGATTATCCTTATAAAACAATAGGATCTTTTATAGTGGGGCTATTTTTAATTATATTAAGTATTATTTTATTTATATTAAAAAGAAATAGAGATCCTTTTAATATTTATAATAAAAATATAAAAAATATTAATATGGACAAATGGAAAGATGAGCTAAGTTACTCTTTAAGAAACTATATTGATGGAGAATATAAAAGCAGTTTTTTAAATGGTGAGTATAATTTAGATAAGTTAACTTTTGAAGATATTGAGTTTATAAAAAAATTAGATTATTTAAAATTTTCTAAAAATAGTGATAATGATTATGAAAAATACAAAGAAAAATCTATGGAAATTATCGAGAGATTAAGAAAGGAGAGAAAAAATGATTAGTTTTAAAGACCCTTATGTTCTTTTTCTTATTCCTATTTTATGTTATTTGTTTTTTAGAAAAATTAAGTTTGATTCTATAGTAGTTCCTAGTATTTCAAATGTAAAAAAATATGGAAAAAAGACTAAAAAACATCTTATAGGTAAAAGTTTAATATTTTATCACTCTTAATAATGATATTTGCACTAGCAAGACCTCAAAGCATTAAAGAGGGACAAGAGATAAAAAAGAATGGAATAGATATTGTGATAGCACTAGATCTTTCTAAATCTATGGAAGCTAGAGATTTTAATCCTAGTAGATTAGAAAAATCAAAAGAGTTGCTTAAAGAGTTTGTTAATGAGAGGCCTGATGATAGAGTTTCCTTAGTGGTATTTGGTGGAGATGCCTATACAAAAGTCCCATTAACCTTTGATCATACAGTTATAAATGATACATTATCTAAAATTACAACAGATGATATAACAAGTAATAACAGGACTGCTATTGGAATGGGGTTAGGTGTAGCTCTTAATAGATTAAAAAATAGTGAAGCTAAATCTAAGGTTGTAATATTAATGACAGATGGAGAAAATAACTCAGGAGAAATGAGTCCAATAGGAGCATCAAAATTAGCAAAAGAAATGGGAATAAAAGTATATACAATAGGAATAGGTGCTAAAGAAATAGCTGTTCCGTCATTCTTTGGGACTTCTTATGTTAAAAATACAGAATTAGATGAAAATTTATTAAATAATATAGCTAAAAATACTAATGGACAATATTTTAGAGCTAGTGATGAAAAAGAGTTTAAAAATATTTTTAAAGATATAAACAAGTTAGAAAAAAGTAAAATAGATAGTAGAAGTTTTTATGATATTACAGAGTATTTTGAACCGCTATTAAAGATAGCTTTAATATTATTAATGATAGGAGTTTTATTTGAATATGTAATATTTATAAGAATACCATAGGAGGATTAATTATGGAATTTGGCAATATAAAAGATCTATACTTTATAATTATTCCTTTAATAATATGTATTTTTACTGTTATTGGTGGAAATAAAAGAAGTAAAATTTTAAGGTCAATTGGGTGGTATAGTGAAAATAAGCTTATTATACTAAAAGCAATATTGATAGTTAGTGGAAGTTTATTAGTTTTCTTAGCTTTACTTTCTCCACAAAAACTAAAAGGTAAAACTAATATGGAAATTAAAGGGAATGATTTATATGTTCTTATGGATATATCAAAATCCATGCTATCAAAGGATGTTTATCCTAATAGATTAGATGCTAGTAAAAGAGAATTAAAAGATATTTTAACGAAACTAAAAGGTGATAGAGTAGGAATAATTCCTTTTTCAGATAGTGCATATATTCAGATGCCTTTAACAGATGATTATTTTATGGCAAATAACTATATTGATGCCATTGATAGCTCTTTAATATCTGGTGGCGGAACTAAACTACTAACAGGAATAGAATTAGCTAATAAGTCTTTTGAAAAAACTCAAAGCAAAAATAAAAATATAATTATTTTTACTGACGGTGGTGAAGATAATTCTAATATAATAGATTATGTCAAAAAAAATAAAATAAAAGTTTTTATATTTGGTGTTGGAACAGATGAAGGAAGTGTAATTCCTATTAAAGATGGCTTTATAAAAGATAAAAATGGTCAAATAGTTGTATCAAAACTTAATGATAAATTCTTAAAGAAATTATCTCAAGAAAGCGGTGGAGATTACTATTCGTTAAATAATACTCAGATAAATTCTTCAAAATTTATAAGAGATTTAGATAAGTTAGAAAAAGATCATAAAAGGTCAAATGAAGTTAAAATATATACAAAATATTATCAATATCCACTTTCTCTAGGTATATTACTAATTTTAATTGGTTATTTATTAAGAAAAAAAAGAAAGGAGGAGAGTTATGTTTAAAATTATTATTAATTTTATAATAGGACTCTTACTTTTAATCTATTCTTTTTATTCTTATTTAATTTGGAATAAACCTATAGAATCCCAAGGATTTATTCATTTTCTAAAGGGAAATGAATTAGTATTAAAGAGTAAGAATCCAAAAGATACTAGTAATTCTGAAAAGGCTTTAGATGAGTATAAAATCGCAATGAAAACTAATACTGATGTGAATATTAAGAAAAATTTTGAGTTGATTTTAAAGAAAAAAGAGGAACAACAAAAACAAGAGAATCAGAAAAAAGATCAAAAAAATAAAAATAATGAAGATAAGAAAGATAAGAAAAAAAATAAAGAAAATAATAAAAAGCAAGAGCAAAACAAAAAAAATGATAGTAAAGACCAAAATAAAAATGAAAAAAATAACAAAAAACAAGAAAATCAACAACAATCAAAATCAGAAAAAATGAAAGAAAATCAGAAAAAAGAAGAACTACAAAGTATTTTAAATAGATTAGAAGGAAATGAAAAACAGGCTTTTAAAAATAATGAAAAAATAAAAGTTAATTTAAATAATGAAAATACAGAGAACAGATGGTAGAGGTGAACAATGAAAAAATATAATGCTTTATTTTTATTTTTATTAATAGCTAACTCTATTTTTGCAGATGTTATCTTAAATACTTCAAATGCAAATCCTTCTTTATATGACATAATTACTCTTCAAGCAATATTTCGTAATGAAGATAAGGATGGTTATAAAATAGATGGATTGAATAATTTTGATGTTTTAGGAAAAGGTAGTAATAGTAGTTATAGTATGATAAATGGAAAAGTTACGTCAGAAAAAAGTGATACATATAGAATTAAGGCTAAAAAAACAGGGGTATTTACATTAACGCTTATTTCAAAAAAAGGGAATAGTAAAAGTATAAATATTGATGTTTCTAATAATCAAAATCAAAAAGAGATTATAAATAATAAATTTTCTTTACAAGTTAATAAGTTAAAAAAAGATTATTATTTTGGTGAAAAAATTCCTTTTGAAGAAAATTTTATAACAACAGTTCAATTAAGTGGATTTAAACAGACATTAAGAGGGAATTTTTCAGATTTTTCTGTTAAAGATTTAACTACATATCAAAATAATAGTTATGTACAAACTCCTTTTGTATATAAAGGAAGAGATGGAATAAAATTATCTCTGTTTAAAGGGATACTTCAAGCTAATTCTAGCGGAGAGAAAGTAATAGAAGGAAGTCAAGTTCAAGTGTCTGAAAATACTGGAAACTATTATGGTGATGAATCTATAATTGGACCTAAAAAAATAAACATAGATATATTACCACTTCCAGAAAATGAACCTAAAGATTTTAAAGATATTGTAGGAAATATAGGATATAAAGATAATTGGAATATAGGGACTCCAACAGTTGGAGAAGCAATAACTTTAAATATAACTTTATCAGGAAAAGGAAATTTAGAAATGTTAAATACTCTCCCTATTGAAAATAATGATCAATTTAATATTTTTCAAAATACAAAAGAATATACTGAAAATATAAATAATGGACAGTATTTTAATCAAAAAAAATATGAACTAGCAATTATTCCTAAGGAAAAAGGAAAGTTGACTATTCCCAATATAAAAATTCCATATTTTAATGTAAAAAATAAAAAATATGAATATTTAACAATTTTAGGAAAAAAAATAGATGTTAAAGAAAATAAAAGTTTAGTGAAAAAAGATTATGCGACAGGCAAAAGTCCTATACAGAATAATATAGAAAAATCAAAAAAAATAAAAATTAATGAAATTAATATTAACCAATTAAAAATTGAAAAAATACCTGCAAAAAATAATTATAAATTGTTAAGTTTATTTTTAGGTATTGTAAGTATTTTAGAACTTGGATTTATTGTGTATATTAAGTTGAAAGATAATGAAAAATCTTCAAAATAATAAAATTACACATTGGTGGAAATAATTATTAAATAAAAAAAGCAGAATATCTGCTTTTTTATTTTTTCATAAATTTTTGAAAATGATTTTCACTTAATTTTTGAGAATTTCTTTGTTTTGGCTTTTCTTTTTCAATTTCTGTATTTATTTTGATATTATATTTATTTTTAGTTTTAGGAAGTTTAGATAATATTGTTTCTTGAACTTTTTTATAATCTGATCCATTTCCTATTTTAAACTCTTCATAAACTTCATCTTCATCATTAACATAGATTGTAACTTCTAATAAATCTCCAAATCTAGTTTTTATTAATTTAAAATCTTCAATTTTAGATATAATAACTTCATCATCTTCATCTTTAACTCTATTTAATACTACGACTTCACCTTTTAATTTTTTAGCTAATTCTATATATCCATCAAGAACTTGAATAAACATCTCTCTTGTAACATTTAACATGAATTTACCTCCTACTTATATTTCTAATATTATCTCATAGAGAACAAAAACTTACAAGAAAAATAAAATTAGTTTTAGTTTTATTACAATAAAATAATAAAACTGCATATAAGAGTTATTATATATATATATGTTACTTTTAAAATATATTATAATTATTATTTTTAATGCATTATAATAATGTACAAATCAACATTTCTTAAAGTGTTATCATCATTAACATAAACTTTACAACACTAGTATTTTATCTGTAATTTTAGAAAAGTGTTAAATTATTCTTAACACTTCATTGACTTCTTATGTGAATCATAGTACAATGTACCGTACCAGAGAGATACTGATATAATCCTGTAATAAGGTCAGGAGTTTCTACAAACCACCATAAATGGTTTATTATTAGGAGGAGTAATGACAAATTTTAATCAAAAAGACAATAGTATGCTAAGTGCTGTTGATTCTTATTTCCAACTTAGCAAATATAACACAAATATTTCTACAGAGATTACAGCAGGAATAACATCCTTTATGACAATGGCTTATATATTAATTATTCAGCCAATGTTTATGAGTGCTGCAGGAATGAATGTGCAAGCAGTAACAATTGTAACTGCAGTTTTATCAGCTTTTTTTTCTATTCTTATGGGACTATATACTAATAGACCATTTGTAATGGCACCAGCTATGGGATCAAATGCATTCTTTGCATATACTTTAGTTGCTGGTGGATTGGTAACATGGCAAGTTGCTATGGGTATGGTATTTTTATCTGGAATTATATTTTTACTTTTAACAATATTCGGATTAAGAGGATTAATAGTAGAAGCAATTCCAAAAAATTTAAAGTTTGCAATAGGAGTAGCTGTAGGATTCTATATTGCAATGGTAGGATTTAAAAATGGACAAATTATGACTATTGTTAATGGTAATATTGATATGGGAAGTATAACAAATCCAAATACAATTTTATCTTTAATTGGACTATTTATAACAATAGCATTAGTTTTAAATAAAGTTAAAGGTGGGGTATTAATTGGTATTGTTGTTACTACATTAATAGGTATTCCAATGGGAATTACTCAAGTACCACATTCTTTCTTCTCTATGCCACCATCAATTATGCCAATAGCTTTTAAATTAGATATTTTAGGAGCTTGTAAATTTGCATTTTTACCATTAATATTTACATTCTTTGTAGGAGATTTCTTCTGTACTTTAGGAACTTTATTAGGAGTTTCTGCTCAAGCAGGATTACTTGATGAAAATGGAAATTTACCAGATGTAGATAAACCTTTCTTAGTTGATTCTGTTGCAACTATTGTAGGATCAATTTTCGGATCAACTACAATAACAACGTTTTTAGAATCAGCAGCAGGAGTTGAAGCAGGAGGTAGAACTGGATTAACAGCAGTTTCTACAGGAGTTTGTTTTATATTTACTATATTTTTAACACCAATAGTTTATATTATTCCATCGTCTGCCACAGCACCAGCACTTATTTTCATTGGAATACTAATGATGACAAGTATGAAGTATATTGATATGGATGATATGACAGAGTTTGTTCCAGCTGTAATGACTATAATGTTTACCGTATTTACTAACAATATGGCAACAGGAATGAGCATGGGTATTGTTTCATATGTTATTATTAAAATATTAACAAAGAGATATAGAGATTTAAATATTCCAATTTTAGTATTAAGTTTGCCCCTTATGGCATATTTTATATTATTATAAATTTATTTCCACTTACAATTACTTGTAAGTGGATTTTTTTATTTAAAGGATTTATAAATTTAATCAGTAATATTAATATAATAGGACAAAATATAAATATTACTTTGGAGGTGTACTAAGTTGATTAAATTTATAAATTTTTTTATTAAACGATCACCTGAAATTGGAGAAGCTTTTATGCAACATATTAAAATATCTGGAATAGCTGTTCTTTTAGCTGTTCTAATAGGTGTCCCTCTTGGAATATGTATTGTTAAAAGTGAACGATTATCCAAAATAGTTTTATCTGTTGTAGGACTTTTTCAAACAGTTCCTAGCTTAGCTATTTTTGGATTAATTATTCCATTAATGGGAATAGGGATAGTTCCTGCTATATTTGTCTTGTTTTTATATTCCTTATTACCTATAATTTCAAATACTTATATAGGAATTAGAGGCGTTGATGAATCGATTATTCAAGCTGCTATAGGTATGGGAATGACAAATTTCCAAGTTTTATTAAAAGTGAAATTACCTATTGCTATATCTGTTATAATGGGTGGAATAAAAATTTCAGCTGTTGCAAATATAGGGACAACAACAATTGCAGCTCTTATAGGAGCTGGAGGGTTAGGAGAACTTATTTTTAGAGGAATCTCTACAAGTAATAATTATTTAGTTTTATCTGGAGCAATTCCTACAGCCATACTTGCTTTTTTAGTAAGTTATATTTTAGGAGTATTTGAAAAGTCTTTAACTCCAACAGGAATGTTAACAAATAGAAGTGATAAAAAGAAAAGTATTTTACAGTTGAAAGTTTTTTCAATAGTTTTTCTTGTGATTTTTTCTTTTAGGTCTTATAAAATGTTAACTACAACTAAACATCCTACAATTATAGTGGGGCATAAAAATTATCCAGAACAAAGAATTTTAGGTCAAATGATTAGTGAGTTAATAGAAGTAAATACTAAATATAAAGTAAATTTAATTGAATTTGGATCTACAAATGTAATTTTAGAAGCCTTACAAAATTCAGATATAGATATTTATCCAGAATATACAGGATCGGCTTATTCTGCTATATTAGGATTAAGCGGTGAAACAAACCCTAAAAAAGTCTTTGATATTATAAAAAATGCATATACTAAAGATTTTGGACTAGATATTACTAATCCTATGGGATTTCAAAATACATATGCATTTGCTATAAAACCAGAATTTGCTAAAAAATATAATTTAAAAACAATATCAGATGTAAAAAAAATAGCAGGGAATATAACGTTAAG
>SAMEA5043657__coassemble_330_pt1 | contig 8698 bp, 8 predicted proteins | sample SAMEA5043657__metabat2_low_PE_001 | metagenome-assembled genome bin SAMEA5043657 (sample SAMEA5043657) | Gadus morhua
CTCAAAGAAAAGTTAATCAAGTAGTTACATATTTTTTTAATAAAAATAGAGATACGTATATTAAAGTTACTCCGTCAGCAGGGGATTATATTCCAGGAGAAACAGAAGAAAAAGTTTTTATAGCTTTGATGCAGATTATGAAAGAAAAAAATATGCCACAAAAATTTGTAGTAAAGGCAACAGAGTTGCGAGAAAAATTAAAAATGCCCATTTCTAAATATAATTCAATTGTGAAAACTTCTTTATCAAGACTTGCCACAGCTAATTATGCTTTTAAAAATACATTATATTCAAGCGAATGTAAGGGAGTTATTGGTGAAGAAGTATTAACTACTATGTTTTCTTTAAGAACAATTACTTTAAGTAAAAAGGAAAATAAAAAATATAAAGATATGGTAAATGATAAGAGAGTAAAAGAAGTTTATGAAATTACAATGTCAGACCATTTTTATAAAAATATTATTCAAAAAGGGTATATGGTTTATAATGGAAATACTCTTTTAGAAATAGAATCAAGTACAGCAAGAACTATATATATGTTAATAGAAAAGTTGAGGTTTGATAATTTATATTTGAAAATAGATACAATTTTTTTAATTAAGAGAATTCCATTAAAATATGATAAATCTCATATGACTCAAACAATTAAAACATTGGAAAAATCGTTGCAAGATTTAATTGATAAAAAATTGATTTCTAATTTTAGATTTTTAAAGGATTCTACTTGGGCTAAATCAGAGATAGAAATTTCATTTTTTGAAGAATCTAAAATAGATAAACAAAATAGATTTTTTGAAGATAGAAATGATTTTAGAAAAATAATGACAACTTTAACAGTAAGTAATACAGAACATGCAATAATAGAAGATTGCGAAGTTGTTGAATCTATAAAAGTTAATGTGACTTTAGAAATGATAGAGAAGATATTAAATATTATGCCTAAAAAAGCAAAGACTCTAAAAACCATGCCAAAAACAATTAAAGAATCTATAGAAAAGCATGGATATGAGAAAGTTAAACGAATTGCACAATATATGAAAAAACAAAAAGTAGAAAAGGTGAGAGTTTATTTTATAAAGGCACTTGAAAATGATTGGGGGGATGATATAGAAGAAAACATCGATGTTAACGCTCCTAGCATACCAAATAAGAATTTGAAATTAAATTTAGAGTCTAAGTGTGATAAATATGATGAAAGCCTTTATATTGAATTTGAGAAGCTAGAAATTAAAATCCAAAATGGAATAGAAACTTATGCTTATCGTGAATATATAAAAAAATGTGGAATGGAAACAAAAATACAGCAACTTGCATTTATGGGGAGCAGAAAGAAACATATTTGTGAATATTTAGAAAAATATCCAGAGATATTAGGAAGAAAAGAGAAAATCAATGAAAATATTGAAAGTTCCAATAGTGTAGTTTTTATTGATATGATTCAATTAAAAAATTATATTAATGAATATATAGAAAATATAAATATATTTCTAGAAGAAAGTGAAGTTGACATTGATGAATTAAGAAAAAAAATAATATTTAAATTAATGCCAAGTTTTATGGAAAAAACACTAACAAAGGAAATTGTAAATGACTTAATAAATGAGTTTTTAGTGTAAATTGCTATCTTGTTTTTAGAAAAACTTTAGAGTATAATTCACTCATAAAAAATATTTTATTAAATGTTTAAAATAGGAGAATGTTATGATAACTTATAAAAATAAAAAAGGTGAAATAATAAAAATACTAGAAGTAATACCTAAAGAAACAATAGAAAAACTTATTTTAAGTGATGAAAAGATATATGAAATGGCAGAAAAAATCCATAAATATAAAGAATCTGGACTTAGCAATTTACAGATTTCATTAATTAGTGGAGAAGTGAGAATTGTTAAAGGATATTTTGATGATTTTAAAGATGATGGTTTTATATGTTTAGAGGAATTTAGAAATGAACCTTTTTTTAAATATCCAGAAACAGTGGAAAATGTTTATAAAACATTAAAACATAATCTTCATAAAAAAGGAGATAGGTCTTTAAGAAATCATTTTGAAGATTTAATATTTAGTAGTTCTTTTTACTATACAGATATGTTAGATAAAATATATGGGGGATTAAAATAATTGTGAAGAAAATTTTAGGAGTAAGTGGTAGTCCAATTTTTAATAGCAATACAGATAGAACAGTGAAAAAAGTTTTAGAAAGTAGTGGTTTAAAATATAAATTTATTAAATTAAGTGATTATAATATAGGACCGTGTAGAGCATGTTTAGCTTGTGTAAAAACAAATAGGTGTGTTATTAAAGATGACTTTCAAATGGTGGAACAAGAGCTTTTAGAATCAAGTGCATTAGTTGTAGGAGGTTATACTCCTTTTGGAATGATAGATGCTTTTACTAAAAGTTTTTTAGAACGACTTTATGCTACACATCATAAAAACTTAAATAAAGGCAAGATTTTTGCTTCAATAATTTCAAGTCTTGATAAAAAAGCCAATGAAGAAGCTCATAAAGCTTTAGAAAAAGAGGCTGTTGTTGAAAAGATGATTCCAATATCAGCTTTATCTATTGAAGGAAATTTTATGTGTAACAAATGTGGACTTGGTAATGAGTGTGAAAATAGTGGAATTAAAAGAAGGTATGGAGATAAATTAAAAGCTTGTTTAGAAAACATGGTTAATGTAGAAGATCAAGATGTATGGATAGAAGCAGAGAAATTAGGGAAAAAAATTAGAGAGTATCTTATTTGATATTCTCTATTTTTTATATATTTAAATACTTAAAATGTACTATTTTTAATAATAATGTATCAATATATTGAGAAATGAATATTAATATTGTTTTAAAGTGCTATACTAAAAATATATTCATTCTTTGTGAAACATTTAATTATTAGGAGGTATTTTTATGCAAAAAGTAATAGCCAAAAATGAAAAAAGTTTTATGTTTACGCAACCCAAACCTTTTTATTTGATTTTTTTTATAGAATTTTGGGAAAGATTTGGATTTTATGCAACTCAAGGAATTTTAGCAAAATTTTTCGTTGTGTCTTTAGGATTTAGTCAAGAGAAATCATTTGCCACCTTTGGTGCTTTTAGTGCCTTAGTATATGGTCTTGTTGTAGTTGGAGGATATTTAGGTGATAAAATTCTAGGGACTAAAAGGACTATAGTTTTAGGAACTATTGTTCTTTTCATTGGATATTTTATGATGGCATTTTCTAATTCAAGAACTATTTTTATTGCTCTTGGAGTTATTTGTACAGGAAATGGTTTATTTAAAGCTAATCCTTCTAGTTTACTTTCTAAATGTTATGAAAAAAATGATATTCGTATTCAAGGAGCTTTTACTCTTTATTATATGTCTATTAATATTGGATCTTTTATAGCTCTTATTCTTTCACCAACTTTAGCTTCTCATTTTGGATGGAATAAATCTTTTATGTTAAGTGGATTAGGTCTTGTAATAGCTTTAGGAAATTATTTATTTATGAAAAATACAATTTCAAATATTGGATCAAAGGGAGATTTTAGTAAGGTAAGTTTAAAAAAATTAATAATTATAATAGTAATAGTAATAGTAATAGGAGTTTCTTTTTTATGTGAATTTTTTCTTCAACATTTAATTATTGCTCATACTTTTCTTTGGATTGTTACAGGTTTAACACTTTTATGTTTTTTTAGAGAGATGGTTAAAGAGGTAGCTATAAACAGAAAAAAAATGTTAGTTGCACTTGTTTTAATGATAGAAGCTATTATTTTCTTTACATTATATCAACAAATGCCAACATCATTAAACTTTTTTGCCATATCAAATGTTAATCATAATTTTTTTGGAACTAATATTGATCCTCAAATTTTTCAATCATTAAATCCTTTTTGGATTATTGTTTTAAGTCCACTTTTTGCTTTTTTATATGGAAAATATAAAAAAGAAGGAAAAGATTTAGCAGTGACTTCAAAATTTGCTCTTGGAATGACTTTATGTGGAATAAGTTTTACTCTTCTTTATTTTGCTAAGTTTTTTTCTAATAGTGATGGAATAGTTTCAGCAGGATGGGTTGTTGGGAGTTATTTTTTCCAATCAGCTGGAGAGTTACTTATAAGTGCGCTAGGAGTTGCTATGGTAGCAGAATTAGTACCAGAAAGAATTATGGGGTTCATTATGGGAATGTGGTTTTTAACAACAGCTATAGCTGGTGTAACAGGAGGAATATTAGCTTCTTTTATGGCTATTTCAAAATCTGAAGTTATGGATAAAGTTCAATCTTTAAATATATATACAAATACATTTGGAGAAATTGGAATTATTACTTTAATTATTTCTATAATTATGTGGTCTTTTGTGTCAAAACTTAATAAATATATATGTGAAAAATAAAATATATTTAATATTTATTAAAAAAGTGATAGAATATTTTAAGAACATAATAATTATAATAAGGAGATAGAAAAATGAAAAAAGTAAAACGTTTAATTTCAGACAATAGTCTTGATTTAGCTAAAGACATAGAAAATTTCATAAAGGATATCGATTTAATAAGTGTAAATTGTTATGAGGAAAAAAATAAATTTCAAGTAGCAATTGTAATTTATGATACAGACGAAGATTTAAATTAAAAAGTATTTAAAGAGGATATTTTAAAAGATATTCTCTTTTTTTTATATATTTTATTAATATCTAAAAAAACTATTGCAAAAAACACAAAAAGTATATATACTATACAAAAATGGTATAAAAGGAGAGATATATTATGGAGAAAATAGTTGTAATAGGTGCAAATCACGCAGGAACAGCAGCAATAAATACAATTTTAACAAATTATCCTAATAAGAAGGTTGTAGTTTTTGATAAAAACTCAAATATAAGTTTTCTAGGATGCGGAATGGCTTTATGGATTGGAAAACAAATTGAATCTTCAGAAGGATTATTTTATTCTTCAAAAGAAAAATTAGAAAGTTCAGGAGCTAAAATACATATGGAGACAGAAGTTTTTCATATTGATTATATAAATAAATTAGTGCATGGAAGAGATAAGAATGGAAATGAAATTATAGAAGATTATGATAAACTGATTTTATCTACAGGGTCATTACCTATAGAGTTAAGTATTCCAGGAACAGAACTTAAAAACGTACAATTTGTAAAATTATATCAACATGCTGAAGATGTAATAAAAAAATTAGAAAATAAAGATATAAAAAATATAGTTGTAGTGGGTGCAGGGTATATTGGAGTAGAACTTGCAGAAGCATTTAAAAGATGTGATAAGAATGTAACTCTTGTGGATTTAGCTCCATCATCATTAACAGGTTATTATGATGAACACTTTAGAGATTTAATGAATGATAATTTAAAAGACAATGGAATTAATATAAGATTTTCAGAAAAACTTTTAAAAGTAGAGGGAAATGAAAAAAATCAAGTATCTAAAGTTGTAACTGATAAAGATGAATATGATGCAGATATGGTAATTTTAGCAGTTGGATTTACACCAAATACTAAATTAAGTGAGGATTATTTAGAGTTATTTAAAAATAAAGCAATTTTAGTAGATTTACATCAAAAAACAAGTGATAAAGATGTTTATGCAATTGGAGATTGTGCAACAATATATGACAATGCAATAGAGGGAACAAACTATATTGCTCTTGCAACAAATGCTGTTAGAACTGGAATAGTAGCAGCTCATAATGCTTGTGGAACTGAGTTAAAAGGTATTGGAGTACAAGGTTCAAATGGAATATCAATATTTGGATTAAATATGGTTTCTACTGGATTAACTTATGAAAAAGCTATAAAATTAGGATTTGATGCAGAGTATACACAGTATACAGATCTACAAAAACCAGGATTTATAAAGAATAATAATGATGTAACATTAAGAATAGTATATGATAAAGTATCAAGAAGAATTTTAGGAGCTCAAATTGCTTCTAAAGAGGATATATCTATGGGTATACATGTATTTTCATTAGCAGTACAAGAAAAAGTAACAATAGATAAATTTAAATTACTTGATATTTTCTTTTTACCACACTTTAATCAGCCATATAATTACTTTACAATGGCTGCCTTATCAGCTAAATAAAAAAATTAGGGATAGTTTTCCATTGAGAACTATCCCTTTGTTTATCTATGTTTTTTTGGAAAACTAGGTTTTTCTATAGATTTTTTTTCATCTTTAAAAGTTGTATTTACAGTTTTATGTTCAAGAATTGAATCAGGATTATAAACTTTGTGATCCTCATGATCATGAATAAGTTTAGTTCCTCCATGAGTAAGTGTTATTTTTCTAGTATTCATATAATGCCTCCATTTTTAGTTCCTTTCTTGAGTATAACTTTTTGTAGGCTTATATGCAATAAATTTATAGATATTTTTCAATTGAAATAATGTATGATGTATTTATAAATATTGACTTGTCACTTTTTTTTAATTCTATAAAGTTATCATAGGTAGATAGTAAAACTCCAATATGACATTCAGATGACGTATGTTCAGAGAAAGATGAGTGGGCAACTAAAATATTAATTTTTTTATTTAAAAATTGATCAAAAACATTCATGAAAAGCCTCCAGTAAATTTATTGTATTCCCTAATATTTTAAGTATAACTCTTTGAAAGGTTATTTTCAATCATATCTAAAGATTTTTTTATATCTTCAATAATAGATTCAACTGTTCCACTATCAAATGGAGATTTTAAATTAGCATGTGCTACTAATTCTAAGAAAGATTTAGTTCCTCCTAAGTCACAAAGAGTGATATAATCTTGCCAAGCTTCTTCTCTGTTATTATTCATTTTTTTAAAAAATTGTAAAGCACATATTTGAGCTAAGGTATAATCAATATAATAGAATGGACTTTGGAATATATGAGATTGTTGAAACCACCATCCACCATTTTCTAAAAAGTCACATTCTTCATAATTTTTATGAGGAAGATATTCTTTTTCTAAATCTCTCCATATTTTTTTTCTTTCTTTTGGAGTTAAATTTGGATTTTCATATATTTTATGTTGAAAGTGATCAACTGTTACTCCATAAGGAATAAATTTAATAGCTTTTCCTAAATGAGAGAATTTATATTTATCTGTATTCTCTTTAAAGAAAAGTTCCATCCAAGGCCAAGTAAAAAACTCCATACTCATAGAATGAATTTCAGAACTTTCATAAGTGGGAAAATTTAGTTCTGGAACTTCGATCCATCTTGATCTATAAGCTTGAAAAGCATGACCAACTTCATGAGTAAAAATAGCAATATCTTCTTTAGTTCCATTAAAATTTGTAAATATAAAAGGAGATTTATATTTAGAAATATAATCACAATATCCTATAGAAGCTTTTCCGTCTTTAGTTTCTAAATCCATAAGTTCATTTTCAGTCATAAAATCAAAAAATTCTTTTGTTTCTTTTGAAAGTTCTGAATACATTTTTTTCCCATTTTCAATAATCCATTTAACATCCCCTTTAGGGATAGGATTACCTGTTGTAAACTCATAATTTTGGTCATAATATGTTAAAGTTTCTAATGCCAACTTTTTCCTTTGTTTTTCAAATAAATCATTTGCTATGGGAACTATATATCTTTTAACTTGTTCTCTAAAATTACTAACCATTTGAGGATTATAATCATTTCTATTCATTCTAATATATCCAAGTTCTACAAAGTTTTTATAGCCTAATTTTTTAGATATTTTATCTCTAATTTGAACTAAATTATGATAGATCTCATCTATTTTTTTCTCATTTTCTTTAAAGAAATTATATTTAGCTTCTAAAGCCTCTTTTCTTGTTTTTCTATTATTGTTTAAAGTATAAGGAGTAATATTAGATAAATTTTTAAATTCTCCTTTAAAGTAGATATTTGCTGAAGCTATTAATTTTTGGTATTGTGAAGTTAAATTGTTTTCTAGTTGGAGATCTTTTATAATATTTGGATGAAAAGTTTTGATAGAATTTTCAGCTATGTTAAAAAATTGTTTTGACAATTTTTTTTCTAAGAAGTTTCTATTTTTAGATTTTAATATTATTTTGTAAAATTTATTATCAAGTTCTTTATAATAGGGAGAATACTCATTCCAATAATCATTTTCATTATTGTAAAATTTATCATTTGTATTTATAGTGTGTCTTATCATACTGATGGAATTTAAAGAAAATATATTATTTCTAATTTTGTTTATTTGTAATATATATTCATATTCCTCCTCTTTATTTATTGAATTGTTCAAGTTTTTTAGTAGAAAATTATACTCTGTTTTTATTTTTAAAAAATCAGGTCTTTCGTAATAAAAATCAGAAAATTTCATAAATATTTCCCCCTTGTTTAAATTATATTATTGCCATTTTAATAAAATTGCTCCAGATGACAAACCTCCTCTATTTTCTAATCAAAAGTTGATTCTAAAATAATTTTATTTTTAAAGTTACCTTTATTTTCAGCTTTAAAATTTTTTATGTTATATATGTTTTCAATACTTAAATTATAAGTTAATATAATAGCATCAATTATTTCTAAGATGTCGGCAATTTCTTCTTCGTTTTTATCCACTTTAAATTCATTTACTTCTTCTGTGAGTTTATCTAATAATTTTGTTTTATATTCCTCTAAATCAGCAATATGATATGTATAGTTTTGATTATTATTTTTTATTATATTTAATATTTTATCTCTAACAAGCTTATTATATATTTTTT
>SAMEA5043657__coassemble_334_pt1 | contig 8646 bp, 7 predicted proteins | sample SAMEA5043657__metabat2_low_PE_001 | metagenome-assembled genome bin SAMEA5043657 (sample SAMEA5043657) | Gadus morhua
AAAATTAATAAAGAAAAATAACTGTAAATATTTGTAATCATAAAATGCCTCCTGTTGTATGTTATAAAGTTATCATTTTTTTAATATCTCCTGCTATAAATTGAGCTTTAGAACCAAAAATTATTTGAATTCCATATTTTCCAACTTTAACAACTCCACTTGCTCCTAAATTTTTTAATTCTTTTTCCTCTATAAAGTTTATATTTTTTACTTCAACTCTAAGTCTTGTAATACAATAATCAATTGAAACTATATTATCACTTCCACCTAAGTAGTTTATAGTTAGGGCTGCGAGTTCTTTATCTGTAATTTTTTCTTTTGAAATATTTTCCTCAACAGCATCTCTACCTGGAGTTTTTAAATTAAATTTTCTAATTAAAATTCTAAAAGTGAAATAGTAGGATATTCCTATAAATAATCCAAAAATTATAACCATTAGATAATTTGTTTCATATCCTGAAAGAGAAGGAAAAATTCCAAAGGATAGAAAATCAATAAAACCAGCTGAAAAAGATTTAGCAATATGCACGTTTAATAGATACATTGCCATATAGGATATTCCCGCAAAGAAAGCATTAAAAATATATAGTATTGGAGCTACAAAAATAAATGTAAACTCAATTGGTTCTGTTATTCCTGTTAAAAAACAAGTGAATGCTGCTGACAAAAATATTCCTGCAACAATCTTTTTATTTTTTGGTAAAGCTTCATGGTACATTGCAAGTGCTGCTGCTGGTAGACCAAAAAGCATAAGAGGATATTCTCCTTGTAAAAATTTACCTGCGTTTTGATAATTATCTGTTGAAAAACTTTTGATTCCTTCTTCAAACATTTTAAACCAAATAGTTTGATCTCCATGTATTAAACTTCCATTTTTAGTTATATAATCTCCAAAATTAAACCAATATGGAGAATAAAAAATATGATGTAAACCTGTTGGTATTAATGCTCTTTCAGAGAAACCAAAAATAAATGTTGATAAAGCTTGATTTTCACCATTTGCAAGTTTTGAAAGAACTTCTATACCGTTCTGAATTGGAGCCCAAATTGTTGGAAAAATTAACCCAATTAAAAAAGCAAAAACTGCAGTAATAATTGGTACAAACCTCTTTCCAGAAAAGAAACCTAAAAAATCGGGAAGCTGTATAGTATAAAATTTATTATACATAGTCGCACCTAAAATTCCAGAAATAAGTCCTCCAAAAACTCCACTTTGAAGAGTTGGAATTCCCATTACAAATGTATATGCTCCACCTTTTAAAGCCATTTGTGGAGTAACTCCAGCTACAATTCCAGCTGTAGAATTTATAATTAAAATAGCCACAATAGAAGACAAAGCAGCAATTCCAGACTCTCCAGCTAAACCAACAGCAGTTCCAACTGCAAAAAGTAAGGATAGATTATCAAATAAAATTCCACCTGCATTTGTCATTAAAGGAATATTCAATCTATCCCCAAAAGCCAATAAAATTCCTGCAGCAGGTAAAATGGATATAGGTAACATTAGTGCTTTTCCTATCTTTTGTAAATTTGAAAAAATTCTCATAAAACCACTCCTTTATTGTAGAACAGATAAGTTTTGTACTATTTAAAAACATTTGTAAGTGTTAATATAGCATTTTTATTTTTTAATGTAAAGTTTTTTTGTAATTAAATGGTCCTTTGTTGACAAAATCTAGTTTAAATAGTATTCTAAAACTATAAAAAAAATATTAGGAGCAAGCATTAAAAATGACCAAAGATAAGTTAGAAATTATAATCCCATTTCTAGAAAATAAAAAAACATTAAAAGATATTTCAAAAGAAAAAAAAATCTCATATACCACTCTTAAAAGATGGGTGAAAAAATATAAAGAAAAAGGACTAGAAGGCTTAAAAACAAAAGAAAGAAGTGATAAAAAAAGTTTTAGAAAAGCAAATGAAAATTTAATTTTACAAATAAAGGAATTCTATTTAAAAAACAAAGATAAACCTATTTTACCCCTCTATAAAGACTTAGAAAAAAAAATAGGATCATCCATAAGTTTTAATACATTTTATCGAATAATTCAAAATTTAAATGAATATTTAAAAACTAATCAAAATTTAAAAGTTGGAGAAAGATATATTTTAAAAACTTTTATTTCATATAATTTTATAAATATAAATAATTGCAGAAAATTACCTGTAATTTTTTTAGTTTTTGATGCTTTTAATTTAGAATTAATAAATTTTCATATAAGTTTTTCAAATACTTTAGATTTAAATATTTTATCCTTTTTAAGAACTACAATTTTAATTGGTTTAAATAAATATAATACAATAAAATTTCCTAAAGAAATTTTAATTGACTCAAATATAAAAGTTCCTAAAAAATTATTAAAATTAATTTATAAAGAAACATCTATAAAATTTTTAAATACAGAAATAAATAATTTAGATATTGATAAATTTATAAAATTTTGTAGTTTAGATATTAATAAAAGTCTTGATAAATTCTCATCTTATGATGAATTTTATTTCTTTTTAATTTCTTATCTAAAGTTAAATTTGACTCATCTAGATTTTGAAAATATAGAAACTTCAGAACTTTTAAATCAAGCTGTAAAGTTAAATGTATTTCTACCAACAATTAAAAGAAAAATTCATCCCTATGGAATAAGAGTGCACAATTATTTTTATAATAATAAAAAATTAATAAAATATATTGGAGAAATTGGAGATATTATATATAATCCTTTAAAAACAGAGAATATTTATTTATTTATAAATAAACATTTTATAGGAAAAGTAGAAAAATCTGTACAAACAAATTAAGAGAATGTTATAATACCCTATTATTTTGGGGGAGGTTTTATTTTGAAAAAATTTATACTAGTTTTTTTACTTACATCATCTTTGTTAATAGGACAAGAAAGAGCCACTATTTTATATTTTAATGATTCTCATGTTATTTATCCTGTAAATGATAAATATGGAGAAAGAGGTGGAGTAGCTAGAGCAAAAACTTTAATTGATTCTATAAAAAAAGAAAATAAAAATACAATTATTATACAAGGTGGAGACTTAGGTGGTGGAGTTTTATTTGGAGCTATTTATCATGGATTTCCAATGATAGAAGCGTTTAATAAAATGCCTATAGATTTATCTAATTTTGGACAGCATGAATTTGATTTTGGAGTACAAGAAGCTAGAAATTTAGTAAATAAATCTAAATTTCAGTGGATATCTAGTAACTTAAAAGAAAAAAATGGAAAACCATTTAATAACTCTAAAGAGTATATTATTAAGAATATGAATAATATTAAAGTTGGTTTTTTAGGAACAACAGATGGAATGGATACAACAATTCAAACTACAGAAATTTATCAAGAAAATATATTTAAAAGTATTGAAAGAAATTTAAGAAAAATAAAAAAAGAAAATCCTAATTTTATAGTACTTCTAACTCAATCTGAACCAAATTTAAATATGGAAATTTTAGAAAAATTTCCTGAAATAAATGCTATTTTAGGAGAGGAAAAATCTGAAAAATATAATATAGTTACATACTTAGGTGAAAAACCAATTATATCCCCTCAAGGAAATATGGGATCAATAATTAAACTTGATATTATTAAAAATAAAGAAGGTAAAATAAAACAAACTCTAGAAATTTTACCTGTAAATAATTTAATAAAGCCAGATAAAAATATGCTAAAATTAGAGGAATTCTATAAAAATAAACTTGAAAAAGATTTAGGAGAAGTTATTGCTAAAAGTAAAATTAAATTAGATTCTGGATTTGGAGAAAATCACCATGCTAGATACGAAGAAAGTAATATTGGAAATCTTATTGCAGATTCCTATAAAAATTACTTTAATACAGATATTGCTTTTATGAATGGTGGTGGAATTAGAGCTAATATTCCTAAAGGAGATTTTAAACTTAAAGATGGTATTTCTTTACTTCCTTTCTCAAACAAAATTGGATCATTTAAATATACTGGAGCTATAATTTTACAAGCTTTAGAACATGGAGTTAGTAGTATAGATACAAAAGCTGGAAGATTTCTACAAGTTTCTGGAATAACTTATACTTATAATCCTAATAAAAATATAGGTTCTAGAGTTAGTAATGTTAAAATTAAGAATAAACCAATTAATTTAGATAAAATATATAGTGTCGCTCTTCCTCTTTATATAAAGAATGGTGGAGATGGATTTACCATGTTAAAAAATAATCAAGTTTCAATAAAAGATAAAAATATTGATTCTCAAATTTTTATAGAGTATATTAAAAGTATTAAAATACTTAATCCTAAATTAGAAAATAGAATTATAGTTATTAATAAATAATAATATTTCAATACTATAGGAGTGTAGAATTATGAAAAATTTAAAAAAAAATGTATTTATATTAGGAACTCAAATATCTGAATCTATTTCTGCGAAAGAGTTTAAAATTTCAGGAGATATTCTTTTAGACAGTAACGGAGCTATTGCTCTCTATTTGTATCGACATGCTATTGAATTAGAGTTGAAATTTCTATCTGAAAAATTAAATGTTTTTTTTAAATCAAATTATAATATGAAACGACTTTTTGATAATTTGAAAACTAGTTTTTTTGGAATAAATACAATTTCAAAAGAAAATATTTTTTTTATTGAGGAGATAATAAAAGACTACATAGCCTTAGATGAAACAAGTGTAAATTTAAGGTATTCTAATAGTATTTATGAAGAGAATTTTATTTTAAGTGAAAAATTTATAAATAAAAATATTATTAATAACATAGATGATCCGTATTTATATGAAATCAAAAAAAAGGAAACAAAAGAAAATATAAATGAATTATTTGAAATATTAACAAAGATAAATAACTATATAGATAAAAGAGATGGAGTTAATTAATTTTAACTCCATCTCTTAATTAAATAACAGTATTAACAATACAAGATAAAACATAAATATAAAAAATACACCTTTAAAAATTAAGCTAATATAATAAAATTTACTTTTTTTAATTTTTTTAATTCTCATTATACCTCCTTAACCCTTAAAAAAATTATTATATTAACTTAATATTATATAAATAATCAATATATCCTTTAAAATTAATTGTTAAACTTATACATTTTCTAAAAATTCAGATTTATTTACTGTAAAATTTCGTATAAATATAGCTATAAATGTTGTTATTATCATAAATACACTATAATAATTAAATATAATAATATCAAAAGCTGATAGTGATGTTGCTATTCCTAATATGGCTAACATTGGATTAGAATATGGTAATATTCCTTGAACACCTGCAGAAAAAGTGTCTAAAATACTAGCTATAATCTTAGGTTCTAATTTATATTCATTTGAAATTTCTTTAGCTATTGGACCTGCAGATACAACTGCAATTGTGTTATTTCCAACACAAATATCTATAACTAAAACTAAAATTCCTATCCAAAGTTCAGCATCTCTTTTTTTATTTACTTTAGATTTTATAATATATATTAAATAATCTATCCCACCATTTAATTTTACAAGTTCTATAATTCCGCCAACAATTATTACTATTATTACAATTTTCCCTGTTCCTTGAATTCCCTTGGAAATAGATTGAATCAACATTTCTAATGTTAATTCATTAAAATATAGTCCTATCCCTCCAGATATAATGATTCCTAAAATTAATACAATAAAAACATTCATTCCTGATAGAGCACTTATTAAAACTAATATATATGGAATCATTTTGATAATATTATATTCATATATTTTAACTACTTCTTCACTACGATTACCTTTACTCATTAAATAAAACATAAAAACTGTCATTAAAGCTGGTATAATTAACATTTTAAAATTAACTTTAAATTTATCTTTCATTTCACAACCTTGAGTTTTTGTTGCTACTATTGTTGTATCTGATATTATAGATAAATTATCTCCAAACATAGCTCCACCTAAAACAGCAGCACAACACATTCCTAAAGGATTTCCAGATTGCTCTGATACTCCAATAGCTATCGGAGTTAAGGCAACTATTGTTCCAACAGATGTTCCTATTGAAAGAGAAACAAAACAAGAAATAATAAAAAGTGCAGCTATTAAAACTCTGCTTGGAAATATTGATAATCCAAAATTTACAACAGATGAAACAGCATTCATATCCTTTGATACTTGAGAAAAGGCTCCTGCCAAAATAAATATTAAACACATTAATATAATATTAGGATTTCCCCCACCCTTACAAAATATATCTATTTTTTTTTGAAATTTTATTTGTTTATTTAAACATAAAGCTACTATTCCACTTAATAAAAATGCAACTTCTACAGGCATACTTTTAAAATCTTTTGTAATTATTCCATTACCTAAATATATTATTATAAATAATACCATTGGAAATAAACCATAAATATTACCCTTTTTCGTAGCCATAAAATACCTCCATATTTTAAATTTAAACAAGTTAAAATATTAGTCTAATATATATTTTGTAGCAGCATGTACAGTTTTAGCCATTTCTTTAACAGTTTCTTTTGTTATTGCTACGTACTCTTCTAACTCTTTTTCTGTTAAAAATGGAATTGGATTTTCCTTTGTATATTCTTCAGTAACAACTAAATTAATTACTGCTGAAGTCTTCTTAATCATTCCTGCTCCGCCAATCTCTTCGTGCAATTTATTGCTCATAAAACTTATTCCACCACAATCTTGACTTACAACAAGAGCTAACTGAGCTATAATATTAACTTTATCTTCAGATGTTTCAGCTTTTGCTAAAACTTCTCCTAAAGTTTTAATTTTCTCTCCAACATTTTTAGTATTAATTCTTAAAGCATCTTTTGTCCTTTTCATTCCTGTTAAATGATGTTTAAATGGAAGTTTTAAACTTTCGCAGGCATTTATTATACTTTGAACTACATAAGGATTATCATCCTCTTCATCTCCTCTTACAAAATATGTATTTTCTGTTAATCCTTTTGAGAACCCTGATGAAATCATAGCTTCTACTACAATAGTTGGAAGTTTATCCATTCCTAATTTTTCTATAATCTCTTTTTTAGAATAATTTGGTGAATTTCCTTCTAAATCTTCATTGGGACCTAAGCCACCTATTGTTGCATTTACAGTTCCTAATACACTTGTAGAAATACCATCTATATCTAAAACTGTCCCAACTATATTTCCACAATTCCCTGAAATGCTTTCCACTGTTCCAATAAATCTCTCAGGATAATTAACTAAAAAACTATTTAATGCTGCATTAGCTAAAGCTGTTTGAACAGCTACAGGAGTTTCTGTTACTCCTTGCCCATATATTCTTCCAAACTCTTCAAGAACTATTGTATGTGTATTAATCACCTCTTTTCCCACAATTCTATTTATCATATTTTTTTCATGCTTTGTTATTCCACGTCTAGCTACTCCATATCCAGTTCCACCATTTTCTAAAATAGCTACTACTTTATTATCTTCGAATATAAATTTTTTAACTTTTAATGATATTTCAGTTACCTCTTTAAATAAACTTAAAACAACAGAAAGACCAGCTGAATCATCTTGAACTTGATTATTCAAACTATGACAATGTCCACATCCCACATGACCTGCTATTGCTACAATTCCTTTTTCCTTATCACTAAAACTAATTTTCATATTTACTCCTCCTAAAAATACTATAAGAACAATGAAAGACCAGAAATAACTAGTAAAACATATACAACTTTTAAGAATTTTTCTTTTGAAATAATCTTAGCTAAATATCCACCAATTGCAACTCCTACAAAAACTCCAGGAAGACCAATTAATGTTATAGCTATATTATGTGGTGTAAATTGTCCTGAAATTAGTTGATGTATCATCATGTAACCATTTAAGAATATCCATACAAAACACAGTGTTCCTCTAATTTGATTTTTCTCTTTTAACTTTTTAGCAACATATATTATTAATAAAGGTCCTCCTGAAACAAATAACCCTTGAAATATTCCTGCAAGTAAAACAATTCCAATTAAAATATAATCACTAACTTCAATATCTTTTTTATAAAACATCTCTTTGAAAGCAACTAATATAATAAATACTGCATAAATTTTTAACAGTATTTTTGAATCAACAACATCAGATAAAAATATACCAATAACTAGCCCAATTCCCATTAAAATTAATATCTTTTTAGCTTCTTTCCAATCTATTTGTTTATAATTTCTTAAAAATATAATTAATGAACTAATAAGTCCATAAGTATTTACTGCAACTTTTGCAGTGTGTAATCCTTGTAAGTGTATTGAAGGTGGCATTGCTAGCAAGGATCCTGCAAATCCAGTTAATCCTTGAATAATATTTGCAATAAAAATTCCTAATCCAAATAACAAATTTCCGCTTGATAAAATTTCTTCCATAATTCCTCCTTGTTGTTTTTATATTTTAATTTTATTTAAAAAAAATCCCCTTCTCCCTTTAAGAGAAGGGGATCATATTATTTCTTTAAAATTGTTGCTTCATATGCATATAAAGCTGGTGATCCACCTGTATGTAAGAATAGAATATTATCTTCTTTTTTAAATTTCCCTTGTCTTACCATTCCAATTAATCCTGCCATTACTTTTCCTGTATAAACTGGATCTAATAAAATCCCCTCTGTTCTAGCAAGTAATTGAACAGCTTCTACCATTGCA
>SAMEA5043657__coassemble_337_pt1 | contig 8571 bp, 7 predicted proteins | sample SAMEA5043657__metabat2_low_PE_001 | metagenome-assembled genome bin SAMEA5043657 (sample SAMEA5043657) | Gadus morhua
AATATACTGGATTTTTTTTATACAATAATTTGCTATACATGTACTTATTAAATACTATTTGTAAAAAAATAGTTTCGAATGATGACTTTTATATTTACATATAAAAGCAAAAGTGGTAGGATTGAAATAAATTAAGATTAAGGAGGCAACAAATGAACAAAGTTTTAAATTTAAATCCTAAAGAAGTTTTTTATTGGTTTGATGAGATTAGTAAAATACCTAGAGAATCTGGTAATGAGAAAGAAATAAGTGATTTTTTAGTTACATTTGCAAAGGATAGAAAGTTAGAATTTTATCAAGATAAAGCACTTAATGTAATTATAAAAAAACCAGCAACAGAGGGATATGAAAAATCTAAAGGGGTTATTATTCAAGGGCATATAGATATGGTATGTGTAAAAACAGATGAATCAAAACATGATTTTAAAAAAGATCCAATTGACCTTGTAATTGATGGTGATATTTTAAAAGCAAAAGATACATCTTTAGGTGGAGATGATGGAATAGCTATAGCTTATGGATTAGCAATTTTAGATTCGAAAACTATAAAACATCCAGCTATAGAGTTATTAGCAACTACAAATGAGGAAACTGGAATGGATGGAGCAGCAGCTTTAACAGCTGAACACTTATCTGGAGAAATTCTTTTAAATATAGATTCAGAAGAAGAAGGAATTTTTTTAGTTAGTTGTGCAGGTGGAGCTAATTTAGTTGTTGATTTTAATTTAGAAAAAGAAAAATCAAAAAATAAGGGATTAAAAATCCAAATTTCAGGATTAAAAGGTGGACATTCAGGACAAGAGATACTTAATCAAAGAGGAAATGCAATAAAATTATTAGGAAGAATTTTATATGAAATAAAAAATAAATATTTATATAATTTAGTAGAGATAAAAGGAGGAACAAAACATAATGTTATTCCTCAAAAATCAGAAGCTATTATAACTTCTTGTCATGTTGATAAAATAAAAAATATTATTAAAGAGATGGGAAAAGAATTACAACATGAATATTTAAAAGAAGAACCTAATTTAAAAGTTGGTATATTAGAAATGGATGGTATTCAAGAGGAGTATACTGAAGAAGTAACTAATAAAATTGTAGATTTCTTAATGATTGTTCCTGATGGAGTTCAATATATGAGCAAAGATATAAAGGATTTAGTTCAAACAAGTTTAAATAATGGGGTTTTAGAAGAAAAAGATGGAAAATTAAATTTAACAATAGCACTTAGAAGTGCAGTAAAAAGCTCTTTATATGAATTTATTAATAAAATAAATGCTCTTGGAAGTGTTATGAACCTTAGTATTAGAAAATCAAATGAATATCCAGCTTGGGAATATGAGAAAGATTCTAAAGTTAGAGAAATAGCAATGAATACATATAAGGAGTTAACAGGAAAAGAAGCAACTATAAGTGCAATACATGCAGGATTAGAGTGCGGATTATTAAAAAAAATATTACCTAATGCAGATATGATAAGTTATGGACCAAATCTATATGATGTTCATAGTGTCAATGAAAAAATCAGTATAAAATCAGTAGAAAACATGTGGAAATTCACAATAAAATTATTAGAAAACTTAAAATAATATTTAAAAATTTAGGGAGGAAATAATGGCTTTGGAAAATGAAATCAAAAAACTTTCGAAAACAGCATATGGAGATATAAATGGAGAAGATTATGTTCCTTTTATATCAGCTACTGAAGTAATGCCAGAAATGACGGGTTACTCTATTGTTATGGGAGTAATACTTGCAATAATTTTTGCCGCAGCAAACACATATTTAGGATTAAAAGTTGGATTGACAATTTCATCAGGGATTCCAGGAGCAATATTAGCAACAGGAATATTTAAAGCTATATTTAGAAGAAATAATATTTTAGAAGCAAACTTTGTTGCTTCTTTAGCAGCTGTTGGAGAATCAATAGCAGGTGGTGTAATTTTTATACTACCAGCTTTAATATTATTAGGATTTGGATTATCTATTGAAACAGTTGTAATTGTAACAATTATTGGTGGAATAATGGGATGTTTCTTTGTAACACCAGTAAGAAGATATTTAATAGTAGAAGAACATGGATCATTAATATATCCAGAATCTATGGCTCAAGCAGAAGTATTAGTCATAGGTAGTGAAGGAGGGGAAGGTTTTAAGTCCATAATAACTGGATTTGGAGTAGGATTTGGATATAAAATTTTGTCTGGTGGTTTTGGATTTTGGAAAGAAACAGCTTCTTATGTAATTACTTCATACCAAGGTGCTATGGTTGGTGTGGATACTTTAGCATCACTATTAGGAGTAGGATTTATAATAGGAACAGAAACATCAATACTCATGTTTGGTGGTTCTATTGTTGCGTGGTTAGGATTAATACCATTAATAAAATATTTTGGTGATTTTATACCAATTGCAGTTTTTCCATCATCAGTACCAATTTCTCAAATGAGCGCTCAAGCTATCTGGTCAAGTTATATAAGATATATAGGAGCTGGAGCAGTTGCAATGGGAGGGTTTATATCTCTTGCAAAATCATTACCAACAATTATTACATCTTTTGAAAGTTCATTAAAAGGAATGGGAGATAAAAGTACATCAAAAGATAGAATAAATATGGATGCTCCTTTAAGTTGGGTTGTTGGAGCAGCTGTACTTGGATTTTTATTAACATGGTTAACACCAATGATAAATGGTAGTTTTGTTGGTGGAATATTAGTTGTTTTATTTTCTTTTTTCTTTGCAGTAGTTTCAGCAAGAATGGTTGGTATAGTTGGAGCTAGTAATAATCCTGTATCAGGAATGACAATTGCAACATTATTAATTATAGCAACAGTTTTTAAAGTGATGGGACATACTGGAAATGAAGGAATAAGAATGTCACTTTTAGCTTGTGGAATAGCGTGCGTAGCCATTTCAGTTGCTGGAGGTGTAGCTCAGTCTTTAAAATCAACATTTATAGTAGGAGGAACACCTAAAAAGATTCAAATAGGAATGTTCATAGCTTTAGCTATTGCAGCAGTTTCAGTTGGAGCAACAATTATTTTAATGGAAAAAGCTTATGGAATAGGAACAGAATCAGTTGCTGCACCTCAAGCGACATTAATGAAATTAATAGTAGAAGGGATTATGACAGCACAACTTCCTTGGACACTTGTAATTGTAGGAGCTATGATAGCTGTATTCTGTGCTTTAGCAGGATTACCTATACTAGCAGTAGCTTTAGGAATATATCTTCCAATAACACTAAATACAGCGTTATTTGCAGGTGGAATAATTAGAGATTTAGTTGAAAGAAAGTTTAAAGATGATCCAGAAGGAAAGTCAGATGCTGTTGAAAAAGGTATACTTCTATCTTCAGGACTTGTTGCAGGAGATGCAATTACAGGTATAGTTATAGGTATATTTGCAGCACTTAATATATCTATTAATTTTGGAAGTAAATTAGTTCCTCAAAGTAGTATAATTACATTTATAATATTTTTACTTTTTGCAATATGGATATATTTCTTTACAACAAGAAGGAAAAAATAATTATGAAATTAGAAAAAAGTAAAGAGGATAAACACAATTTTTCATTGTATATTCCTAAAATTATTATTAAGCATTGGGATATTAATGAAAAGGGAAATGTATTAATAGATTTAACGATAAAAAATCCAGTTACTAAATGTATGGGATGGTTAATAAAAAAATCACCTAAAAAAGATATTGAATTTGATAAATTAGGAAGTTTAGCATGGATAAATATAGATGGAGAAAAATGTATATTTGAAATTGCTAGAGAGATGAAAAAAGAAACTGGAGAAGAGTTTTCAGAAGCAATGAGAAGAGCAGCAGAATTTATTAAGTTTTTAGCAAAAAAAGGTTGGGTAAAATACGAAGGAATTAAAAATAAAAATGATATAATACTGTAAAAAAACAAGTGGAAAAGAGAGATCTTTTCCACTTGTTTTATTTAGAAGAATGTCCTTTTTTATCTCCAGTCATTGGAATAACACTATCATTTTTTAAAAGATAAGCTTGCCCAAATCCCTTGACAAATCTACCATCTAAAATATTAAGTTTAACTAAATGAAAATCTTCCATTTTTCTTATTATTTTCATAGAGTTTCCAATATGTTCTTCAAAAACATCTAAAACTCTATTAAATTCTTCATCTCTTTCTAAGAAAGAACAAGTTACATTAAAACGAGCTCTTTTACGTAAAATAGGAGAGACAGCTTCTTTTTCATCTTGAAGAAAAAGTATTTCAAATTCTTGAGGATTATCTTTTAAATTTGTATAGTGATCTCCAATTTCACTAATAAAAATGTAATGGTTATTTTCAAAAATTAAATGAGGTGCATATGTAACATCAATATTATTTTCAGAAGATTTACTTCCAATAACAACAGATTTAAAAGAGTGTATAAAATTATTTACTTCAGTTAGAATTTCAATATTATTAAATTTATTATTTTTCATAGTTATTCAACTCCAATTTATTTGGTTGAGGAGATTATATAATAAGGTATAAATAAAGTCAATTAAAATATATTAAAAAAGTATAATTAAAAAAACACTCAATTATGAGTGCTTTTCTTTTTTTATAATATGATCCATAATAACAGCACAAGAAGCATCACCAAAGATATTTGTAGAAGTTCTCATCATATCCATTATTCTATCTATTCCAAATACCAATGGAAGAGCAATAACTGGGATTCCAGCAGCAGCAAGAACAGCAACTACAAGTAAAGAAGGCCCAGGAACACCAGCAGTACCAACAGCGCCTAAAACAGATGTTAAGATAATTGCAATATATTGAGTAGTACCAAGTTCAATATTGAACATTTGGGCAAAGAAAATACTAACAAGACCATAAAGCATAGCATTACCATTCATATTTATAGTAGCTCCTAAAGGAAGAATAAAAGATGAAGTTGCATTATCCACTCCTAATTTCTCACAACATTGTTTATTAACAGGTAAAGTTGCCATTGAAGATGCTGTTGAGAATGCTAAAATTTGTGCAGGAGCTAAAGTTTTAATGAATTTAATAGGATTTAACCCTGTAAAAACTTTTACCAGACCAGGAATCATAATAAAGTGAATTAATCCCAAAGCTAAAGTGAATACTGAAAAAAGTTTAACAACAAGTGCTAGAATATCAATTCCAAAAAGTGCAATTGAGTTAGCCATTAAACCGAATACTCCAAAAGGAGCAAAAAATAGAATTTTACTAACCATTTTAATTAAAACTTCATTTATAGTATCTAAAATGTCTAAAAGTGGTTTTTGTTTTTTTTCATTTAATGTTGATAAACAAATCCCAAAGAAAAGAGCAAATACTAAGATTTGTAAGATATTTCCAGTAGTTAAAGAGTTAAAAGGATTGCTTGGAATAATTCCTAAAATAGTATCCCAAAATCCAGTTACTTTACCTGCAGCAGCATAAGTTGAACTATCTGTTAGCAGAGATTTAGGAACGGTAATTCCAATTCCAGGTTTAAAAATAATACCACTTGTAATTCCAATTACAACAGCTATTGCTGATGTAAAAAGATAATATGCTAAAGTTAAAATTCCAATTTTTCCAGCAGACTTAGTTTTACCAAGAGATGCAGCTCCAGATATAATACTGAAAAAAACTAAAGGAACAATTAACATTGTAATTAATTTTAAAAATATATCTCCTAAAGGTGCAAATATTGAGGCTTTTTCTCCTAAAATTGCGCCAGTTAAAATTCCTAAAAACATAGCTATAATGATAAAACCACTGCTACCTAATTTTTTCATAAAACCTCCTCGTATAATAAAATATTTCTATGTATTATATCATTTTAAATACTTTGTTGCAAATAATATTTTATATATCGCAATAATAAAAAATAAATTTCATAAAGTTATTTGAAGGATTTTAGATTGTTCTGTTGAAAATATAAGTATCACAAAAGTAGGAGGATTTAAAAAATGGATAAATCAATTATTGGAACAGAAACAGAAAAGAATCTTTTAAAATCATTTGCTGGTGAATCACAAGCAAGACAAAGATATACTCTATTTGCAGATAAAGCAAAAGAAGAGGGGTATGATCAAATAGCTGCTTTATTTTTAGAAACAGCATTAAATGAGTATTATCATGCTAGAAGATTTTTTTCTTATTTAGAAGGAAGAGACTTGGAAATAACTGCAACTTATCCAGCAGGGAAAGTTGGAACAACTGAAGAAAATTTAAAAGCAGCAGCAATGGGAGAAAATGAAGAGTGGTCAATTCTTTATCCAGCTTTTGCAGAAGTTGCAGCAAAAGAGGGATTCCCTAAGATAGCGGCAGCTTATAAAGTTATATCAGAAGTTGAAATTTTACATGAAAAAAGATATTTAAAACTTTTAGAAAATGTGCAAAGTGAAATGGTATTTAAAAAACCTGAAGGGGAAAGATGGCATTGTAGAGCTTGCGGTTATGTGAGAGAGGGACTAGAAGCGCCAAAGGTTTGTCCAGTATGTTTTGAAAAGCAAGAATTATTTGAATTAGAATCATTAAATTATTAAAAAAATAGCAGAGCTGCACTTAAGTGCTCTCTGCTATTTCTTATATTTTATCTCTCCATGCTCATTCCAACATTCAATACCATCTTTGTTAGAAAGAGAATTAATATTAAATACAGGATTAAGACCTAATTTTTTTTGTGAAGAGTAATCTTTTAAACATTGAACCACAATTGGAGAGAGTTTATAAATAGCAATTAAATTTAAAATAGCCATACTCCCCATAAAAAGATCAGCTAAATCCCAAACTATTTTAGCATCAGCAACAGATCCAAACATGACCATAACTAAAACAAAAATTCTATATATAAAAAGATAAATTTTATTAGAACTCATAAAATCAATATTTGTTTCACCATAATAATAATTTCCAATAATAGAGCTATATGCAAATAACAAAATACAGATAGTTATAAAATGTGCTCCCCAATTACCAACTTGAGAACTAAGAGCTTTTTGAGTTAATTGAATTCCTTCTAATCCAACAATATTGTAAGTATTTGAAATTATGATAATAAATGCAGTTGCAGAACAAATTAAAAGAGTTGTTGTAAAAACTCCCAGTGTTTGAATAAATCCTTGTTTAACAGGATGAGAAGTTGAAGCAGTTGCAGCTGCATTTGGTGCTGATCCCATTCCAGCTTCATTAGAGAAAAGTCCTCTTTTTATTCCTTGCATAATAACAGCACCAATTCCACCACTTGTAAATTGTTTAACTCCAAAAGCTCCTTGAAAAATAATTTTAAACATATGTGGAAGTTCTCTGAAATTTGTCACTATAACAAAAATGGCAACAGCTAAATAAGCAACTCCCATAATAGGAACAACAAATTCAGAAACTTTAGCAACTCTATGAACTCCACCAAAAATAACAACTGTAGTGAAAAGAGTTAAAATTACTCCAATAAAAACTCTTGAAATTCCAAAAGAAGCAAAAGATGTTGCAAAAGAGTAAGCAATTGTATTTGCTTGTACTGCATTAAAAATAAACCCAAAAGATATAATAATTAAAATAGAAAAAGCAATTCCCATTTTTCTATTTTTCAAAGCTTTCTCCATATAATAAGCTGGTCCACCACGGAATCCTTCCTTATCATGAGTTTTATATATCTGAGCAAGAGTACTTTCTACAAAACTAGAAGCTGCTCCAATTAATGTAATAATCCACATCCAAAAAATAGAACCAGGACCTCCTAATGAAATAGCAATGGCAACTCCCGCCAAGCTACCAGTACCTACTCTAGATGCAGCACTAATACAAAAAGCTTGGAAAGGTGAAACTGCAGTTTCATCATAGTCGCTTTTATCAATAAGAGTTTTAAACATCTCTTTAAAATATCTAAATTGTACAAAATTGTTTTGTATTGTGAAATAAATACCAAGACATAAAAGCATTGCTATTAAAATATACGACCATAAAAAATTATTAGCTTGATTAATAAAGTGTTCAAATAAGTTCAAATAAAATACCTCCTAAAATGTTAACATACGAATATTGTTTGATAATGTGAAAAAATAAACACTCTTATATTATAATCATTAAATTAATAATATGTCAACAAATGATTTATATGGTATATGAAAAAAGGAAAAATAAAAAAAGAACACAATAAATTTAAATTATCATGTTCTTTTATGTTTATTCAAATTTTGAGTTTTCAGATATAGATTTACCTTCTGAACTTTTAAAACTTTCATGCTTTGATGTACCTATAATTTGAGTTGAATAAATACTAGCATGACCAGAAAATAAGTATGCTGTTATACAAGAGATTCCTGCATATAATTCAATTCCAGTTCCAAAGAGCTCAATAGCCATGATAATACAGGCGATTGGAGTGTTAGAAGCAGCAGCAAATATAGCTACAAATCCCATAGAAGCCATTAAATCCATAGGTAATGGAATGATTGTTGACAGAGCATTCCCTAGGGTTGCACCAATAAAAAATAAACAAGTAACTTCACCGCCTTTAAAACCAGAACCAAGTGTAATGGCAGTAAAGAGAATTTTTATTAAAAATACATACCAAGCCATTTGAA
>SAMEA5043657__coassemble_339_pt1 | contig 8542 bp, 8 predicted proteins | sample SAMEA5043657__metabat2_low_PE_001 | metagenome-assembled genome bin SAMEA5043657 (sample SAMEA5043657) | Gadus morhua
GCTAGAGTAAGAAGAGGTCTTTTGTATAAAGAGATGAAAGCTCAGAATATAAATAAATTAGTTCTTGGACATCACAAAGATGATATAGTTGAAACATTTTTACTAAATATTTTTTATCAAGGTAATATGGGAGTTATGAAACCTGCTTATAATTCAGAGGAATATGGATTGAGAGTAATAAGACCATTGGCTTATGTTGAAGAAAAGGAAATAATAAAGTATACTAAAAAATTAAAATTACCAATTTTACCCAATGATTGTCCTTATGAAACTAGTGAAAATTCCAAAAGATTAAAAATGAAAAAAATGATAGAGGAATTATCTAAGGATAGTCCAAACATTCGAAGTGTAATATTAAATAGTATCAAAGGTTTGTTTTGATAATATGATATAAAAAGAAAGATTCTATTATCAAAGTTTTTATCTTGACAAATATTAATGGATAAACTATAATTAGAACATAAACGGCATTATAAAATATGTGAAAAATTAGGAGGTTTATTCTATGACACCATTAGCTTTTGCACAACATGATAAATTATTTGTGATAAAAGAGATAAAAGGAAGAGATAAAGATAAGAGTAGACTTACAGAACAAGGTTTTTGCATAGGGAATAAGATATCTCTATTAAAAGATGATGCTAGAAATTATATAGTAAAAATTAATGAAACTAAATATGTATTAAGTTTTGGATTGGCAAATAAAATTCTTTTAGAAGAATGTAAATAATAAATAGTAAAGAAAGATCACAGCTATCGCTGTGATTTATTTTGGGAAATAAACTTTGATATACGAACTTTATTTTTAACTTAAGATTTGGGAGGCATTAGTATGAAATTGACAGATTTAAAAAGAGGAGAAACAGCTAAAATAGTTAAAATTGGAAAAATTGGAGAACTGAAAAAAAGATTAGTTGATATGGGCGTTACAAGTGGAGAGATGATAAAGTTAGAAAGAAACGCACCTTTAGGAGATCCACAAGAGTTTATTGTTAAATCAACAAATATAGCAATAAGAAAAGTAGATGCACAAAATATTGAAATTGAAATAAATAACTAAAATAAAAGACATAAGAAGAAAGGGGATTATAATGATAAAAATAGCATTTGCAGGAAACCCAAATGTAGGAAAGTCAGCACTGATTAACTCTATAGCAGGTTCAGATTTAAAAGTAGGAAACTGGGCAGGGGTTACAGTTGAAAAGAAAGAAGCAGAATTCGATTATAAAGGGGAAAGAATTCAGTTTATTGATTTACCAGGAGTTTATAGTTTAAGTCCGTATACATTAGAAGAAAAAATAACAAGAGATTTCATAATAAATGAAAATCCAGATGTTGTAATAAATATAATTGATTCGACTAATTTAGAAAGAAACTTATATTTAACAATGTTATTAAAAGAACTTGAAAAACCAATGATAATGGCTCTTAATTTTGGAGATGAATTTGAAAAATTAAATTATAAATTGGATATGAAGAAATTTGAATCACTATTAGAAATGAAAGTGGTTATGACTTCAGCAGTAAAAAGAACGGGATTAACAGAACTGTTAGATACTGCAATAGAAATAACAAAAAATAAACAAGAAATAGATTATAATTTTGTTTTTGATAAAGAGATTCAAGATGCAATTCATACAGTAAAATGTAGAATTCAAACAGAAGAAAAATTAACACAAGCATCTAAAAAAATGAGTTCAAGTTTTTTAGCAATAAAACTTTTAGAAAAAGATGCTCATTTATTGGAAATTTTAAAAAATGAATATAACTATATTTATGAAGATGAATTTGATGATATTAGAGACGCTTTAGAGGATACTCATGATGAAGATATAGAAACAGTTTTAGCAGAAGCTCGTTATGGAATTGTAAAAGGGATTCTTGCAAAAACTTTTACAACTTCTATAAAATCAAGGTTAGATTTGAGTGATAAAATAGATAGAATTTTATTAAATAAATATTTAGGGTTACCTATATTCTTTTTAATAATAGTTGGATTGATGGGATCTGTATTTAATGGATCAGCACCTTTAATTGACTGGGTAGATGGATTTGTTAATAACTATATTGGAAAATATGTTGGAATGTTAATTGATCAAAATACACCAGCATGGTTAGCTTCATTAGTAATGGATGGAATATTAGGTGGAGTTGGTGGAGTTGTAGTATTTGTTCCTTTAATGTTATTCTTATATTTCTTCTTAGCTATTTTAGAAGAAAGTGGATATATGTCTAGGGTTGCCTTTTTAATGGATAGAATTATGACGAAATTAGGGTTGAATGGAAAAGCTTTTGTCCCTATGGTTCTAGGATTTGGATGTACAGTTCCAGCAATATATGCAACGAGAACTTTAGAAGATGAATCATCAAGAAGATTAACAGCAGCAATGGCTCCTTTTATGTCTTGTGGAGCTAGACTTCCAGTATATGGATTATTTACAGCTGCTTTCTTTGGTGGGAAAGCAGGATTGATAGTAATGTCATTATATGTTTTAGGAATAGTTGTAGCAATTTCTGTGGGATTAATTTTAAAGAACTTTAAAATGTTTAAATCTGAAGGAAGAGCTTTATTAATAGAGTTACCTCCATATAGAGTTCCAAGTCTTAGAGTTATAGTAAGATCTACAGTAACAAGAACAGGATCATATTTAAAGAAAGCGACAACTATTATAATGGGTATGCTTATGGTCTTATGGGCATTAACATATTTCCCAAATAATGGAGATACTTCAAATTCTTATATGGCTAAATTTGGTAAAACTTTCCAAACAGTATTAAAACCAACAGGTTTTGCAAATAGATGGGAAACAGTAGCAGCAATTCCACCAAGTTTAGCAGCAAAAGAGATTGTAGTTGGATTTATGTCTCAAGTATTAGATTCTAACGGAATAGATGAAGCAGCAGCAGCAAATGCAGATTCAGCAACTAAAACAACTTTCGCTCAAGATACTCTGGAGCAGGTTTTAGGTTTAGGAGTAGCAGTAAAAGATTCAATTGTAGCAATTTCAAGTTTTGATATCAAAGGACTTTTTGCAGTGCCAGATGCGACTGAAATAGATGAGGAAGCAACAGGACTGGTATCAGCAACAAGAATGCTTTGGACTGACAATTTAGCCCCTTTAAGAGCTTATTCGTTTATGGTATTTATATTATTAGTGGTACCTTGTGTAGTTACTTTAGGAGCAATAAAACAGGAATTCGGATATAAATTTACAGGATTTGTTGTAACTATGTTGTTAGTAGTACCATATATAGTATCAACTCTTGTGTTTCAGGTAGGAAGATTGTTCTTTTAACCTTAGGAGGAAAAAATGAAGAATTTAATTTTAGTAGCAATAGTAGTAGTAATAGCAATAGTAGGATTAAAAAGTTTATATAAAATGTTAAGAGGAAAAGGTGGATGTTCTTGTTCTAAAGATAAACAAGGAAGTTGTTCTTTTAAAGATAAATGTAAACATTAGAAAAATGGGAGATTAAAAAATCTCCCATTTTTTATTTACAGCCATTTAAAAGATTCATCAATATTTTCATCGATTTCTACGTCAGCTGTATACATATTGTAAATAAAATCATCAAGTGGACAAACAAGAAGAGCCATAACAACATTTTCAGGAAGATTCATTCTGAAAAATTTAAGTTTTTTTAAAAGGGTATCAACCATTTCTTCAAGTACTAAAAGATGGAAAACAGATTCAGAACCAGGCCATACGTGATTATTAAGGTGACGAACACCGCTTTCCCAACTTCCTTCTAATTTGCATTGAACTGTATAATGATGAAATCCGATACTATGTAAAAATTTTTGTAAATTATTTTTTTGAGAATCATTGAGATAAATAACAACACGTTTAAATGTTTTTTTTGCTTTATTCATATATACCTCCATATTCTTTAGTATTATCTTTATTACCTTATTTTAATCTAAAAATCAAGAGAGTATATTAAAAGAACGAAATAGGAACATAAAATTGAGAATATACAATATCAGAAATAAAAAATTTAAAAAAAGTACACATTTTTATAAATGTATGGTATAATCATATGATGAATATAAATAGATTAAGGAAGTGATTATGGAAAAATTATTAACATTTAGAGAATTAGGGTTAACTGAAAAGACACTAAAACCTCTAGAGAAAAAAGGGTTTGAAAATCCAAGTCCAATACAAGCATTAACAATACCTGCATTATTAAATGGTGAAAAAGATATTATAGGTCAAGCTCAAACAGGAACAGGTAAAACAGCAGCATTCTCTTTACCAATTCTTGAAAAGATTGAAGAAGGTACAGGAAATGTACAAGCAATAATACTTGCACCAACAAGAGAATTAGCAGTTCAAGTTGCAGAAGAGATTAACTCTCTTGCAGCAGGAAGAAGACTGAAAATAATTCCAGTTTACGGTGGACAATCATTAGAGCAACAAAAAAGACACCTGCAAAGAGGAGTGGATATTGTTGTTGGAACACCAGGAAGAGTTATTGATTTAATTAATAGAAAGATATTAAAAATAGATAACTTAAAATATTTCATACTAGATGAAGCTGATGAAATGTTAAACATGGGATTTGTTGAGGATATTGAGCAAATATTAAAATCAACAAACGATGATAAAAGAATGTTATTTTTCTCTGCTACAATGCCTACAGAAATTTTAAAAATTGCTAAAAGATACATGGGAGAACATGAAATATTAGCAGTTAAAAAGAAAGAATTAACTACAAGTTTAACAGAGCAAATTTACTTTGAAGTAAAAGAGAGAGATAAATTTGAAGCTTTATGCAGAATAGTTGATATTGAATTAGATTTTTATGGAATTGTATTCTGTAGAACAAAGAACGATGTAAATGAATTAGTAGGTAAATTACAAGATAGAGGATATGATGTTGAAGGGTTACATGGAGATATCAGCCAAAATCATAGAGAAGTTACTTTAAAGAGATTTAAGAACAAAAACTTAAATATCTTAATTGCAACAGATGTTGCAGCTAGAGGAATTGACGTAAATGATTTAACTCATGTAATTAACTATGCTATCCCTCAAGAAGCAGAAAGTTATGTTCATAGAATTGGAAGAACTGGAAGAGCTGGAAAAGAAGGAACTGCAATTACATTTATAACTCCTTCAGAGTATAGAAAATTACAGCAAATTCAAAAAATAACAAAAACTGAAATTAAAAAAGAAAAAGTTCCTGGAATAAAAGATGTTATCTTAGCTAAGAAAACTAGATTATTTGATAATGTAAATAGCATTATAGATAATGGAGATGCTGAGAATTTCTTAGAAATGGCTAAGGAATTAATGGAAAAGGAAGCAACAGCAATAGAGATTATCGCTGCAATTCTTAAAAATTGTTATGAAGATGAATTAGATGAGTCTAATTACTCTAACATAGAAAGTGTTGCAATAGATAAAACTGGAAAAACTAGATTATTTATAGCTTTAGGAAAGAAAGATCAAATGACTGCTAAGAAATTAGTTGATTTAATATCTAAGAAAACTAGAGTACATGAATCTAAATTAAAAGGAGTAGAGGTATATGAGAACTTCTCATTCGTATCTGTTCCATTTGTAGAAGCTGAAGAGATTGTAGAAATCTTTAAAAAAGATAGAAGAGGTCAAAAACCTTTAGTTGAAAAAGCAAAACAATCAAGAAGATAATTATATGAAAAAAGAGCTGTTACGAGGGAAACCGAGTGCAGCTTTTTTCAGCATAATTGGAGGGGAAAATGAAAAAAAAGATGATTATTGCTTTTTTTATAGTGATAATGGGGATTTTAGTTTTGGGAAAAAAATATACAAATGAAAAAAATATAAAAAGAGCTTATAATATAACAATAGATTTAAATAGAGGGATTAGTTTAAATAATTTTTTTGAAAAGTTAAATTTAAACAATGTATTTTTTAAAATTTATTTAAAAATTGAAAGAGATTCGGGCAGAAAGATAAAGGCTGGACACTATGAATTTAAGGGGAATTATTCATACGGGGATTTATTGAATATATTGGAAGAGGGAAGAGAAAAATATGTATCTTTAACAATTCCTGAAGGATATACAATATTAGAAATTGGAGAACTACTAGAAAATAAAGGGTATGGAAATGTTAAGGGGCTCAATGAAGCTTTAAAGAATATAAAAGATTTTCCATATTTAACACCAAAAGGGAACTTTCAAGGATATTTATATCCAGAAACATATTATTTCTCAGGAGAGATAACACCTGAAAAAGTAGTAAAAAGAATGTTAAAAGAGTTTTTAATAAAATTCCCGCCAAAAGATTATCCAGATAAAGAAATATTTTATAAACAGCTAATAATGGCATCTATTTTAGAAAGAGAGGCACAAATCGCTACAGAAAAGCCCATAATGGCTTCAGTATTTTATAATAGATTAAATAAAGGGATGAAATTAGCATCAGATGCAACAGTAAATTTTGCATATGATTATAAGAAAAAAAGAATGTATTATAAAGATTTAAAAATTGATTCACCATATAATACTTATATGTATAAAGGATTACCTCCAGGACCAATTGCTAATCCAGATTATGAATCTGTCATGGCAGCAATTAATCCAGCAAAAACAAAGTATTTATTTTTTGTTGCAACAGGAGGAGGACATCATACATTTACAAAAACATATAGAGAACATTTAGAAGTTCAAAAAAAGAAAAAATAGTTAGGAGTAAGTTGTGGAAAAGATAGTTTTAGTAGGAATAAATAGTCAGTACATACATACAAATTTAGCAATAAGATATTTAAAAGCTTATGCTGAGAAAAAAAGTGATATAAACTTAGAAATATATGAAAGTAATATAAATAGTCAAATGCATACAATAATAAGTGATTTATACAATCTACAACCAGGTCATTTAATATTTTCTACATATATTTGGAATAAAGATTATGTGTTTGCTATAATTAAAGAATTAAAAAAGATTTTACCAAATACAACAATAACCTTAGGGGGACCTGAGGTTACTTATAATGCAGAAGATTCTTTAAGAGAGAATAAATCTATTGATTATGTATTAGTTGGAGAAGGTGAAAAGGTACTTTTAAATTTTTTAACTAAACCAGTTAAAGAGATAAGAGGAGTTGCATATTTAGAAGAGAACAAATTTATGTACAATGGAATGGAACATCCAATAGAAAATTTAGATGACATTCCATTTCCATATACAGAAGATGAGTTAAAAGATAATATAAAAATCTTATACTATGAATCAACAAGAGGGTGTCCTTTTAGTTGTTCTTACTGTTTATCATCTATTGATAAAGGTGTAAGATACTGGTCTTTAGAAAGAGTTCAAGAGGATCTTAAAAAGTTTCTTGATTCAGGAGTAGAATTAGTTAAATTTGTAGATAGAACATTTAACTTAAGAAAAGATAGATATTTAGGAATTTGGAAATTTTTATTAGATAATTATAAAGATGGAGTAACTTTTCATTTTGAGATAAATGCAAATATTTTTGATGATGAAGTAGTGGAATTTTTAAAATTAGTTCCAGAAGGATTTTTCCAATTTGAAATAGGAATTCAAAGTGTTAACAAAGAAACAATGAATAGTATAAATAGAAGAAATCTTTTAGATAGATTAAAATATAACATTAAATCAATTTCTAAGAATATTCATTTACATGTGGATTTAATTGCGGGACTTCCTTATGATACATATGAAGAATTTAAAAATTCCGTAAACTATGTAGATGATTTAGGTGCTGAGATGATACAACTTGGTTTTTTAAAGATATTGTCAGGAACTAAAATTTCTCACGAAATAGAAAAGTATGATTATAAATATATGGAGTTTCCACCATATGAAGTTCTATCAAATAAATTTATCTCTTATGGAGAACTTGTTAAATTGAAACATATTGAAAAAATGTTAGATTATTATTATAATTCTGAAAAATTTAAAAACTCTGTGAGATATATAATAGATAATCATTATAAAAATCCTTTTGATTTCTATGAGGCAATTGCTAATTTTTATGTGGATAAAAAATATATAACTTTGGGACATAAAGTTGTAAGTTTATTTAATTATTTAGTAGATTTTTATGAGGAGAATAATTTTGAAGGAAAAGAGATATTTATAGAGTATTTAAAATTAGATTACCTACTAATTGGGAAACCAGGAAGTTATCCAAAGTGGTTTGTAAGTGAAAAAGATAAAGAGAAATATAATGAAATTATACAAAATAAAGAGTTTTCATCATCTAGAGAAGCTTATAAAAAAACAGAATTTGAAAACTTTAAATATAATGTAATTTCACACAAAAAAGAAAATATAAATATATTATTTAATTATAGTAATAAAAAAGTAAAATTAGAGTTGTTTTAATAAGAAAATATGAATGAAAATAGTTTTAAAAAGGGTCTCTATATGGTATAATTTTAAAAAATACTCTTTGAAGGATAATATGATGTTAGAAAAAATATTGAAAAAAATTAAAAAAGAAAAATTAATAGAAAATGGTGATAAAATAATACTTGGATTATCTGGTGGACCAGATTCAGTATTTCTTTTATATGCCC
>SAMEA5043657__coassemble_344_pt1 | contig 8400 bp, 6 predicted proteins | sample SAMEA5043657__metabat2_low_PE_001 | metagenome-assembled genome bin SAMEA5043657 (sample SAMEA5043657) | Gadus morhua
GCAACAACCCACTCTATTCCTTTATATGATTTAGCCGCAGCAATAACTGCTTCTTTAGATATATCAATTCCCACAATATTACTTTTAATATTTAAAGCATCTAAAGTATCTCTAAGTCTATTTGTATAATATCCCTCTCCACATCCAATATCTAAAATATTAATTTCACTTTTTTCATCTAGGTTATCACACACTATTTTATTTACACCATTTGATATTCCTTCGTAATTTCCTTTCTCTAAGTAATTTTTTCTACTTAAAACCATCTCTTTACTATCCCCTGGAACCTTACTGTTTTTTTGATTTGATAATAGTAAATTTACATGGCCATACTTAGATACATCGTAGCTGTGGTTATTCTCACAAATATACTTTCTTTCTATTTTTTTCATTTTACTTTTACACACTGGACAAATTATCATTTTATCTACCTCACTATTTTTTTCTTTCTCTATATTATATCACATATTTCGTGCTATACTCTTAAGAAAATACCAGGGGGCATTATGAATTCAAGTAAACAATTTTTTCACAACAACATTATGATTATTGCAACACTATTTTTTGCTGGAGCTTTTATAGCTGGTAAATTTTCCATCGCTGAATTTCCAATTCCATCTTTAACTTTCTTTAGATTTGGTATTGCCGGTCTCATTCTTTTCATCGTTTTAATTTTACAAAAAAGAACTCTCTCTATTCCTAAAAAAGATATTCCAGTAGTATTTTTGCTATCTCTTCTTGGAATGGTTGGATACCATCTTTTCTTCTTTGCAGCACTTAAACACACATCAACTATTAATACTTCTTTAATAGCTGCTACAAATCCAGTTTTCACAACTATTTTTGCTTCAATCTTTTTAAAAGACAAAATTAATGCTAGAACCATTTTAGGAGTTTCTTTCTCCTTTGTAGGTGTACTTTTTTTAATAACAAATGGAAATATCTCTGTTTTTGAAAATATGTCTTTTAATATTGGAGATCTTTTAATGCTTTGTGCTATTTTATGTTTCTCATCTTATTTTATTATTTTAAAAAATGTTTTAACCAGAATAAATCCATTTACTTTAACTGCTTATGTTTTTATTTTCTGTGCAATTATCCTTCTTCCATTTGTTATATATGAAAATCCTTTTTCATACTTACCAAATGTAACTAGTAAAGGTTGGGGAAGTCTTTTATATATGTCTATTTTCTCATCTGTTATTGCTTATTTAATTCAACAAATATCAGTTCAAAGAATTGGTCCTGTAAAAACATCACTATATATTAATTTAGTTCCTGTTTTTTCAATGTTCCTTGCTTATTTTATATTAGGGGAACAGATAACTTACCACAAGATCATAGCTACTATTATTATTTTAACTGGAGTTTTTGTAACTATAAAAAGTAAAATTAAATAGTATTTATTGAACTTTTAGTTTATAATTGTAAGAAAAAAAAGGCAGGTGTTATTTATGGAAACTAATTTTTTTAATAATTTTATTGAAAACTTTTTTGAAGCCATTGAAAATGATTTTGAAAGTGCTATGAAAAAACAAAATGTTAAAAAACTTTCTGTTGTAAATTATAAAATAGATGTTATCGATTACGTTAATGGAAGTGAAAATCCAATTATAGACAGTATTAAAGAGGGAAAAGAAGGGGCTGAGCTATATATTCTTAACCAGTCTACTCCATACTGTGTAGAGGAAATTTTCCATCCCTTTTCTTTAGCTGCTCTTGCAGATAAAGTTTGTGGTGAAGAGGATAAATATATAAAAATATTAGAGAACTTCTATATCTCTTGTGAAGAGATGACTAGAAATTTCTTAAATCAACAAAATCTTCAATCTCTTAATATTGAAGATGAAGGTTTTGAAGTTTTAGCAATCTCTGGAGCTACTGGAACTTTTCTTTTGGCTGATGGTATTGTTAAAAATATCTTCATAGAACACAATAGAGTTTTCTTAGATATTAAAAATGATGACGATCAATTAGTAAGAGCTCATATTGTTGAATGTAATGCTTCTGATTTAGCCTTACTTTTAAGTAATTTAATCGTTGATTAATAGAATCTCAAAAGGGCAACTAAATATTAGTTGTCCTTTTGCTTTTTTAGTCATCAACTTTAACATGAAAATATAATCTAACTTTTTCATCAACATCTAAAGTATCTATTTCAACTTTAACAAGTCCCTTCTCTCCAATCTCTGGAAATAAAGTAGCCTTTTCATAGTTTCCTAAAGTTTCATCTCCCTTTATTTTTATTGATGATGGAAATGATACTAACCCCGGTGACTCTTCATTATTTACATTTTCTAAAGTTGTATACTCTGGGATGTAATCCTCTATTGAGGCATTTAAAGCTTTAGTTATTCCTACATTTGTAATCTCTAGCATATAATATATTACATCTCCTGGAGAAGCAGTTTGAATATTTTTTGTATACTCCTCTCCGTCTAAAGATTGAAACTTTTCTATTATTACAGCTTCTTCTATTATTATTATTTTGTCTTGGACTTCATTTAATATTGGCTCTACATTGTAACCATCTTCTAAATCTACTTTTAATTTCAATGTACTTTCTGTTCCTATCTCTGCTATTTCTAAAACTTGAACGACTAAAAATATTTGTATCTCTTCTTTTGGATCTAACTCTTTATTTTCTACTAACTCATATAGCATATCTTCATTTTCATCATATTCATTATTATTATTTGAATCTATATAGATATTTCCAATAAATTCAGATGATAAATTTTCAATCTTTATTTTCATTGAACTTCCATCTAGTATATTCCCTTCATTTTTTATTGTATGAGAAAATATAATAGTTCCACCTTGAACAGAGTTTCCAACTAAATTTTCTGGAGCAATTGTAATCTTTCTAACGACAGGAATTTCAATAGATAAAAGTTTATTCTCTCCAGACATTATAATTGTAGAATCATCACTACTTGTTATATTTATTCTAGTTTTATACTCTCCATCTTTAATGTCATCATTTAATTTCATTTGAAAATATACGTTTATCTCTTCTTCTATTTCAAGTTCTCCCGTATCTATTATTCCATCATCATTTGAATCTTCCATAGGAAGCAAATCATTTATAGTTCCTATTAAAAACTCCCCCTCCTCAATAAAAGTACTCTCATTTTTATCTACAAATAAATTAAAACTCATTTTATGATTACTCATATTCTTTATTTTATTTTCAAATAAAATAGTACCTCCTTGTTTAGCCACTGGTATATTTTCTCCATTAAATTCAACTTTTATCTCTTTTTTTATATAAATAATCGTTTCTTTTACAGAACTTTTTTTACTTTCATCTCCTTTGCTTTCTATTTTTATCTCTCTTTGAAAAGTATTTTCTTCATTTAAAGGTGTTTCTACTTTTACTAAAATAGATACCGATTCTCTCGAATTTAAAAATAAATATTCTATTATTTCATCTTCACTTTCATCTATTTCTCCATTTTTATTTATATCCATATGAACAGTCACATTATATGTCACTGGATAGTCATGAATTATATCAATATAATCTTCTCCATTTCCATTATTAATCACTTCGTGAGCAAATATAACTTCTTCCCCTGAAACTTTCTTTACAAGTCTATCTGGAGTTATACTTACAGAATATATTTGTTGTACTTTTGTTATTACAATATTTGAATACAGTTCTTTCATTTCATTATCTTTGGTTGTAAACTTTAAAATAGCCTGATTTCCTATATCTGTATTTGCTAGTAATACCATTCCATATAAAATATTCCCTAACAAAAGCATTCCTAATAGAATTACATATTTAAAGTTAGCCACTTTTCTCCCTCCTATATTAAACACACTCTTGTTACTTACTATTTTTATATTCTAATATCTATTTATTTTTCTTTTAATTTTAAAATAGAAAAAAAGATCATTAAATTTTTATATTTAATGACCTTTTTTCTAAATTATAATATCTTCTCTTTTGATCTCTTTAACTTCTCCAGGTTCTATTCCATCTAAAGTTAAATTACAAAATTTAATTCTTTTTAAATATACTACTTTATTATATACAGCTCTTAACATCTTTTTTACTTGGTGATATTTCCCCTCAGTTATAGTTAAGTTTATTGCCCTTGCATTTATGTATTCAACCTTTCCTGGTAATGCTTGATACCCTGTATTTAGCGTTACTCCTGTTTCTAAAGCTTTAATATCCTCTTCACTTATATCTCTTATTAATTCCACATAATAAGTTTTTTCCAGCTCATTATCTGGATGAGCTATTGTATGACTTAAATCTCCATCACTTGTAAAAAGAAGTAAGCCTTCAGTATCCCTATCAAGCCTTCCTACAGGAAATACACATTTTTTATCTACAAAATCTGGAAGTAACTCTACCACTGTTTTTTTATTTTCATCAGACATAGCAGTTACATATCCTTTTAGCTTATTCATAATATAATATTTCAAAACTTTTTTCTCTGGAACTACTCCATCAAAAGTTATAATATCACCTTCATAAACATCAGCCCCATCATTATATTCAATAATCCCATTAATAGTTGCTCTTCCTTCACGAACAGCTTTTTTTATCTTTCTTCTACTTGCCACTCCACATTCTACTAAGTATTTTTCTAATCTCAAATTTTCTACCTCTCACCCTTTAATTTTACTCTCCATTTTATCATATTTTTCATATTTTTGCAAAATCCAACTATTTTTTTAATGAAATATATGATAAGTTATAACTATGATTACAAACTAAAAGGAAACTAGGAGGAATTATGAGCTTTTTATTGAACAAATTCACAGAATATGTAAAGATTGATACAACATCAAATGGAAAAAACAAATCATGTCCAAGTACTGAGATTCAATTTAATCTTGCTAAGATTATTGTTAAAGATTTAGAAGATATAGGCCTAATAGATATAACTCTAGATGAAAATGGGTACATTATAGGTACTCTACCTTCAAATACAGCTAAGAAAGTTCCCACAATTGGTTTTATTGCACACATGGATACTGCTCCATCATTCAATGGAACTAATATCAAACCTAGAATTATTGAAAATTATGATGGTGAAAACATCACTTTAAATAAAGATTTAAATATTATTATGACACTTAAAGATTTCCCTGAACTTGCAAACTATAAGGGGCAAGATTTAATTGTTACTGATGGAACTACTCTTTTAGGTGCAGATGATAAAGCTGGTATTGTTGAGATACTAACTGCTTTAAAACATTTAAAAGAAAACCCATCTATTGAGCATGGTGAGATTAGAGTTGGATTTACTCCTGATGAAGAGATTGGAAGAGGTGCTAACCTTTTTGATGTTAAGAAATTTAATGCTGACTTTGCTTATACTATTGATGGGGGAGAGATTGGAGAGTTAGAATTTGAAAACTTTAACGCTTGTTCTGCCCATGTTGTAATTGAGGGGAGAGATATTCATCCTGGAGCTTCAAAAAATAAGATGATTAACTCTATTTTACTTGCTATGGAACTTAACTCTATGCTTCCATGTAACGAAAGACCTGAATACACAGAAGGATATGAAGGATTCTTCCTTTTACATGAATTCTCTGGTTCAATTGAAAAAACTGAAATAGATTTAATAATTAGAGATCACTCTAAAGAAAAATTCTTAGAGAAAAAGGCTCTTATTACTGAAGCTGTTAATTATCTTGAAAAAAAATATGTTGATGCTAAATTTACTTTAACTTTAACAGATAGTTACTACAATATGAGAGAGATGATTGAACCTGTTTATCACATTGTTGAACTTGCTGAAAAGGCTATGATTGAAGCTGGAGTAACTCCAAATATCAAACCTATTAGAGGTGGAACAGATGGAGCAAGACTTTCATTTATGGGATTACCTTGTCCAAATATCTTTACTGGAGGACACAACTTCCACGGTAAATTTGAATTTATTCCTATTCAATCTATGGAAAAATCTGTACAAGTTATCTTAAAAATTGCTGAATTAAATGCAAAATAATATTTTAACATATCATTTCATTATAAAAGGAAGAGTACAAGGAGTTGGATATAGACTTACTGCTTATTTAAATGCTACAAAACTTAATTTAGTTGGAAGTATAAAAAACCTAAATAATGGAGATGTTGAAATTTTTGTCCAAGGGGATAAAAATTTTATAGAAGATTTTAAAGAATATTTAAAAATAGGATCTAGCCTTAGTAAGGTTTTATCAATTGATGAAACCACTTTAAAGCTTCCATCTTATAACTCTTTTAAAATTTTATATTAACTAAATAAAAAGACTGATCAACTTAATAAAATTGATCAGTCTTTTTCCTATGAATCTATTTTTACATGGAAATACATTACTGCACTTTCATTTGGTAACAACTCTCCTATTTCAGCTCTTATTAAACCTCCTGATCCAATACTAGGCATTGTTTGAACTAAATTATAATTATCTGCTCCATTTCCATTGGCATCTATTTTAGCATATGATGGTATTCCTTTATTTTGTGGAGTATTATTTCCACTTATATTTTCCAGTGTTGTATATTGTGGGATATCATCCTCTATAAATACGTCTGTTGCTGATGCATCCCCTGTATTAGTTATAACTATTTTATAATATATTTCATCTCCTGGTTCTGCACTTTGCAAATCCTTTGTATAAACTATCCCATCTAAAGATTGAAATTTTTCCACTGCTAAATCCTCTGTTATTACTGTTGTTGAAACTTGGACTATATTTATTATTAACGCCACTCCGTCTTTATCTGGACTTGTTCCTGTTAAAATTGTTGTATTTACATCATCCTTCTGAGCCGATAAAGGAGCTTCCACTGCTAAAAATCTATCCTCGCTTTCATTTGGATTAATAACAGAGGCAAATGGAACTGATATTAATCCATCTGAACTATCATAAGTATTATTTCCGTTGGCATCCCAATAAACTTCACTTGCCCATCCTACTTGAGACTCTGTCTTTTGAAAATATAGTGGTGATAGATTTCCACCTGCCTCTGATATATTTCCTATATTCGCTATATTTAAATAATATCCAACTTTCTGTCCTGGAATTACTATATCTGTTTCTGGTGTTAATGTTAAAACTATTTCTCTATATGGAGTTATTGTTAATCTTTCATGCTTTATATCTTTAGCACCTGTTGTTGAAGATTTCACTCTAACATAAATATCTACATCTCTTGCAAGAGTGTATCTATTAGGTGTAACTTTCATAAATATTTTTTTGAAATTTCCTGGAGCAATATCTCCTGTATTTGTTAATATAACTCCAAACTCATCTGTAAATACAATTGTTATTGAAGATAATACTGGTGCTGAAAAATATTCATCTCCCGATGTATCTAAATCATAATTTTCTGTAACAAAACTACTTATATTATTTACATATAATGTATATATCACTGTTCTATCCACTGTATTTTCTTGTATCCCTGTTGTTGATAAAGTTGTTACAGGAGTAGTTTCAGGACCTTGTCCTACTCCTGGAGCTTGAGGATCTACACTTAAAGAAAAATTATTAGTTAAATCCACTGTTGGTTCAGATACAGTTAATAATTTATCTTCAACAGTAATAGTTTTAGATGAGTCTATTATGCTTGTTCCTGTTTTATTTATTGTATAAACTCCAGCTACAATATCACTTGATAAATCCAGTTGTAAAAGTATCTGGGCTATACTTCCTGCTGGTATAGATCCTGTATCAATTATTCCATCACTATTTGTATCTATCATATCTGTGGTTTCACTACTTCCAAGTATTTGTATTATCTCATTTGTATTAGGATCACTTATTATTTCATCCTCTGTTGTTATTAACTTTATTAATTTTGCTGTACTTAATACATCTGCTGGAAAAGTCCCACCAGATAACACTACATTATATGTCTCATCTACATTTCCTGTATTTTTAAGTTCATTTACAAAATATATTCTTTCCCCAGCACTTGCTTGATCTATTATATCTCCTGTAAAAATAAGGTTAACAAAAGCTAAAACACTATATGTAACATTATTTGTCTCTTGATTTTCTATAACTTGAACTCCATTATTAAAAGAAAAATTTCCACTATTATTAATAGTTCCTGTGGACGTTCCTGCTAAAACTTTAACTTGAAATTCTAAGTATCCTCCACTTGTTAAATTTGTCGTATTTCCAGGTATACTACTTATTATAAAGTTTATCTTTTCTTTAGTTTCATTATTAAACCCACCCTCTGTTGTAGTTACTTCATTACTTATAAAATAATCTAATCCTGCTGTATCTCCTCCTGTAGCATCAGTTAATCCTTCATAAGATCCTCCACCATGAGGGTACCATTTACCTGATCCACTTACATACTTAAATCTATTATCAAGTATATCTTCTACAATAACTTCACCTGAATTAGTTTCTGAAGAGTTATATAAT
>SAMEA5043657__coassemble_354_pt1 | contig 8105 bp, 3 predicted proteins | sample SAMEA5043657__metabat2_low_PE_001 | metagenome-assembled genome bin SAMEA5043657 (sample SAMEA5043657) | Gadus morhua
ATTTCAAGAAGACATGGTAAAGTTTTAGAAAAAATAGGAGCAAATCAAGTAATATATCCTGAAGAATATATGGGGAAAAGAGCAGCTTTAGCAGCAATGGATCCAAATATGATTGAACATTTTAGATTTTCAAGGGATTTTTTATTAGCAGAGATAAAAGCTCCAGAAGTATTTTGGGCAAAGACCTTAATTGAGTTAGATATTAGAAAAAAATATAATGTAAATATAGTTGGAATAAAAAAAGGGAATAAGAACTTTATACCAAATTTATCACCAGAAACAATAATAGAACAAGGAGATATTTTATTGGTAATTACAGATGCAAAAACAGCAAATGAATTAAAGAATTTATAGAGATAGAAGGGAGCAAAAATGCAAAATTTTGATGTAATTGTAGTTGGTGCAGGACATGCAGGGTGTGAAGCAGCACTAGCTTCAGCAAGAATGGGAGTAAAAACAGCAATATTTACAATATTATTAGATAATATTGGATATATGTCATGTAATCCATCTTTAGGAGGACCTGCAAAATCTCATTTAGTGAAAGAGATAGATGCTTTAGGTGGAGAGATGGGTAGAAATATAGACAAATCATTTATTCAAATAAGAGTATTAAATACAAAGAAAGGTCCAGCAGTAAGATCGTTAAGAGCTCAAGCGGACAAAGTTAACTATAGTAAACAAATGAAAAAAACTCTTGAAAATACAGAAAACTTAGATGTTATTCAAGGAATGGTAACAGACTTAATAATTGAAGACGGAAAAGTTATAGGTGTAAAAATAAAAGAGGGTGTAGAATATAGAGCAAAAGCTGTTGTAATTGCAACAGGAACATTTATGAAAGGTTTAATTCATATTGGAGATAAACAGTTTAAAGGTGGAAGAATGGGAGAGTTATCTTCAGAAGAGTTGCCAGAGTCGTTAAAAGCTGCTGGATTAAACTTAGGAAGATTTAAAACAGGAACACCCCCAAGAATAGATGCAAGAACAATAGATTACTCTAAAGTAGATATTCAACCAGGAGATACTGGAGTATTAAAATTCTCAAGTAGAACAACAGCTGATGAAGTTTTAACAAGAAGACAGATACCTTGTCATATGGTATTTACTAATAAGAACGTTCATAATACAATTATATCTAATAAAGATAAGTCACCACTATTTAATGGAACTATTCAAGGAACTGGACCAAGATATTGTCCATCTATTGAAGATAAAGTTTTTAGATATCCAGATAAAGATAGACATCATCTATTTTTAGAAAAAGAGGGTTATGATACAAATGAAGTATATGTAAGTGGATTCTCTTCATCACTTCCTACAGATGTTCAATATGAAATGTTAAAAGGAATTGAAGGTTTAGAAAATGCTAAAATAATGAGATATGCTTACGCAATAGAATATGATTATATAATTCCAGAAGAGATTAAATATAGTTTAGAAACAAAAAAAGTAGATAATTTATATTTAGCGGGACAAATAAATGGAACATCAGGATATGAAGAAGCAGGGTCTCAAGGATTAATAGCAGGAATAAATGCTGCTAGAAATGTTTTGGGAAAAGAACCAGTTATATTAGATAGAGCAGATTCGTATATAGGAACATTAATTGATGATTTAGTTTCTAAAGGGACTAATGAGCCTTATAGAATGTTTACAGCTAGATCTGAATATAGATTAATTTTAAGAGAAGATAATGCTGATTTAAGACTTAGTGGACTAGGACATGAAATTGGTTTAGTTTCTGATAAAGAGTTTGCAAGAGTACAAAAAAAACAAGCAGATGTGGATAAAATAATAGAACTTTTAGAAAATCAGCATGTTGGAAGTACTAATCCAAGAGTAAATGAAATTTTATTAAAGTCAAATGAGCCTGAAATAAAATCAGGAATAACTCTTATTGAACTTTTAAGAAGACCAGAAGTTACTTATGAAGATATTAAATACATATCTCAATTAATAGAGAAGTTTGATTTAGGAGAGTATGATATTGATACTGAATATCAAGTTGAAGTTCAAGTGAAATATGCTGGGTATATTCAAAAATCTTTAAAAATGATTGAAAAACACAAAGGTTTAGAGACTAAAAAAATACCTGCAGATATGGATTATGACTCATTATCAAATTTACCAAAGGAAGCTATAGATAAATTAAAACAAGTAAGACCGTATAATATAGGTCAAGCTTCAAGAATATCTGGAGTATCTCCAGCTGATATTCAAGTATTATTAATGTATTTAAAGATAAGAGGTAATAATTAATGAGAGAGTATTTATTAAATGGTGTAAAAAAAATAGGTTTAGAGTATACAGATAAAAAAATAGATAATTTAATTAAATATTTTGATTATTTAGTTGAGTATAATAAACATACTAATTTAACAGCAATAAGAGATTTACAAGATGCAATGGAAAAACATTTTTTAGATTCTTTATTACTAGAAAAGTTATTGTTGGAAAAAAAATGTAAAAAAGCTATTGATATTGGAACAGGAGCAGGGTTTCCAGGTATGGTTTTAGCTATATTTAATCCAGATATTCAATTTGTTTTAATGGATTCTGTGGGAAAGAAAACAACATTTTTACAATTAGTAAAAGAGATGTTATCTTTAGATAATGTAACAGTTGTAAATTCAAGAGCAGAAGATTATATCAATGAAGAAAATAGAGAAACTTTTGATATCGGATTATGTAGAGGGGTTAATAAATTAAATGTTATTTTAGAGTATATGATACCTTTTATAAAAGTTAATGGAGTATTTTTAGCACAAAAAATGGTTGGAACAGAAGAGGAAGATCAATCAGAAAATGCACTAAAAATATTAGGATCAAAGATAGTTACAGTTCATAGATATGAATTACCAAATTATAGAGATGAAAGATTAGTTGTAGAAGTATTGAAAGAGAGCTCAACAGATAAAAAATATCCAAGAAGAGCTGGAGTGGCATTAAAAAAACCATTATAATGAAAATTCAGGAGGAAATATGAAAGTTTTTGAAAAATATAAAAAAATAATATTCATATTTCTTCCTATTTTTATTCTTTTAAGTGGAGGATTATTGGTAAAGTATCAACTTCCAAAAATAGTGGAGGTTATATTAAAAGTAGTAGTAGGACCAACAATATCAACTCAAGAGATTAAATTTCCAAAATTTGGAGAGATAGATATAAAGAATTTAACATTATCAAAGGGTAAAAAAGTTATAATTGCTTCACCAAGTGTAAAAATACTATATTCTAAAGAATCTTTAAAAAAATTAAGATTACAAGAAATTATTGTTAATGATCCATGGGTGAATATTCATAGAAAAGGTGAAGATGTTAATATAGTTGATGCTTTTTCAAGTGGAGATTCTTCAGATTCAAAAGATGATAGCAAGGCAGGAGCAGCAGTTCCAATTGATAAAATAGTTGTAAATAATGGAAAATTATTATATGAAGATACAACTTATTCTAGAGAGATAAAAAGAGAGCTTGATAATGTAGAGGGTTATGTAGCTTTTAATAAAAAAACTGGAATTGATCTTAAATTTACTGGAAATAAAGGTAAAGAGAAATATATATATAAGTTTAACAATTCAAAAGAAAAGTTAGATATGGATATTATTTTAGAAAATATTAAAGTAACACCAGAGTTAGTTCAATATGGATATGATGATCCAGATATTTCTCAGGTGACAGGGATATTTAATATGGATTTAAAAATAGCGACAAGCGGTCTATTTGGGAATGCAACTTTATCTAATGGAGATGTTAAATATTTAGGACTTTCAGAAGATGTTAAAAGTATTAATGGTGATATAAAATTTAAAGGTGATTCAATAGATGTAGATTTTGATTATTTTTTAGGGACTAATCCAGGACAATTTAAAGTTAGATATAATGAACAAGATGGGGTTAATGTTGATTTAACCTTAAAAGATTTACCTTTTAAAGTTGCTGAAAAATATAAATTGTTAGGTGACTTAAATCTTCCTTTAGGAAATGTAGATTTTGATAATATTGGTGTTAATTTATTTTATAAGTCAGATCTTGGATTTAATGCAACAGTAAAATATGATGCAAAACCATTTAAACTGTACGGGATTAAATTTAATAATTTAAATGGAAAATTAGTATACAAAGATGGAAAATTAAGCTTAGATGGAAATGATATTAATTTGTTTGTAGAATCACTAGGTTTAGAAAAAAAATTAAATTATCAAGTTAGTCTAGATTTAGAAAAGAAAGATTTGCTTTTTGATGTTAAATCAAACTATTTTAATTTAAATGGAGTTTATGAAAAAGAAAATAAAAAGATTAAATTGTATCAAAATTCTAAAATAGCACTTGAATATGATTTGAAAAAAAATAATTTAGATCAAGTTAATTTAAAAATAGAAAATCTTTTAGAAGATTATAAGCTTAATATTAGAGGTAAGGAAAAAAATAAAGAGATATCTATAAAAAAATTAACTTTAAAAAACTCTAAAAATGAGGAATTATTGTTTATAAAGGGAAAGATAAATAGAGAAAATTTAAAATATAATTTTTATATTAATACAAATAAATTAACAGAAAAAGAACTTTTTAAAGAGTTAAAATTAAAAATAAATCTAAGTTTAAAAGGACAGATAGCTGGAGAAAAAGATAAGTTTTTATTTCAAGGGGATGTTACAGATTTTACAGCATCAAATGATGAAATGGGTATTAGTACTTATGCTACAGTTGAGGTTATAAAAGATAAAGACTTACAAATGGATTTAAATGGTGAAATTCGTGAAATGAACTATAAGGGCTATTCTATTTGTGGAATTAAGGTGGAAAGCCGATTTCAGGATAATATTCTAACATTGGTAGATGTTAGAAATAGATTTTTAGATTTAAAAGGAGAAATTAATTTAAATAGTAAAAATTTAAATTTAAACTATAGTATCAATTCATATATAAGTGATAATATAAAGAGTTCAAATATAAAGTTAGGGTTAAAAAATGTTCAAGGTAGTATTTTAGGTGATATTAAAAATCCTGAAGTAGTTTCAAATATAAAAGAGGCATATATTCAACTTCCCAATGAAGAAAAAGTGTCTTTAAAAGGAAAAATTGAGTTAGAAGACAAAGTATTAATTTTAAATGGATTTCAAATAAATCAAAGTTTATTATTTTTAAATTATAATTTAATTGAGAATAAAGGGGAGTTTAAAGCAAATATACTTGAGGAAAATCTTTCTAAATATTATAATTTTAAAAAGTTAAAATATAGGATCTTGTCTAGAGTTGAAGGCGAAATAAATAAAGAAGAAATTAGAAGTAATATTCTTTTAAATATAGACAGGGTATATTTTAATGGAAATGAACTTCCAAATATAAAAGGCGAATTAAATTATGAAAAAAATAGTAAAACAAATAGTTTAGAAATTTTAAGTTTAAAGATGTTAGGATTACAAGGAAAAGAATTATTTAATTCTTTTGGGACTGTTGATTTTAAAAATAATAAAATAAATTATAAGATACCAGATCAAAAAATATATGTGAAAGATTTACAAGGTATAATTGAAACAGAGAATTTAACAGGAAATATTGAAATAAAAAATGAAATATTAGGAGAATTAAAAAATCCAAATTATTCTTTTGAAATAAAAAATGGAAAGTTTGGAATAAAAAACTTTGAGTTTAATAAAATATCATTATTATTAAAAGGAAACTTAGAAAAATTAAATTTAAATAAAGCTATTATATATTATGAAGGAAACCAAATAAAAGGTATAGGAAATTATAATATTAAAAAAAGTGAATATGAATTTAAGATTTTATCTAAAAATATAGATTTAAGTTTTTTAAATGTAATATCAAATCAAAAATATGTGGAAAATATTCAAGGAAAAGGAAATATAGATATACTTCTTTCGAATAATTATAGCAAAAATATAGGATATATAAATTTAGAAAATATTAAAGCTGAAATACCGAGTGCTTTAGTATCGATTAAAGATGTGAATTTAAATATTAAAGTTAATAATGAAAAAATATATTTAACAAATTTAAGTGGAATAATTAATAAAGGGAAAATAAAAGGTACAGGATATATAAAGATTCCTAATATGGATGAAATGGAAATGGATTCAGAGTTTTATAAAAACTTAGATTATAATCTTAAATTAAGTATGAAAAATGTTATATATGAATTAAAAGATTATTTTTCATTGGATATTTCAACTGGATTATTTTTTTCAGATAATAAAATTAACGGGAATGTAATTGTTAATAATGGAGAGATAACAGGTATTGTTAAAGAAGATAAAGGTTTAATTGTAACAATATTTAATTTTATAGTTGATAAAACAAGAGCATTAATTGGTCAAAGTAAAAAATTAGGAAAAGATTTTGAAATAAAGAGCAAATTAGAAAATAGCCCAGATTTTAATATTGGAGTACTTATAAAAAAAGGAATAGATATAAATATTTCAGATGTATCATCACTTGCTCAAGATGTAAAGGGTAAAATTTTAGGAAGAATGGAAATAATTGGAAGAAATGATGATATAGCTGTAGTTGGAGAGTTAGAAGTTCAAAATGGACATTTTTATCTAGGTGATGAGGAGTTCTTAGTGACAAGAGCTATTATTCTATCAGATAAGAGGAATGGACGAATAACAGACTTTAATCCAAACCTTGTAGTAGAGGTTTCCTCACTTGACCCAACTAGCAGATTAGATATTTCTTTACAAGGTGAACTAAATAGTTTAAACTTAAATATAGTAACAGATCAAGGACGTCAAAGTAGTAATTTAAAAGAGTTGTTTACAAGTAATGGAGATGGACCTGAAAATCAAAAAGATGCAGTAGCCTTATTATTTAAAACATTAATAGATAGTCAAATTTCAAGTACTTTGCTTAGACCAATATCTAAAACAATAAAAGATGTACTTCATATATCTAAATTTAGAATTGTTTCTGATATATTTAATCAAGAGGTATTATCTAATTCTGATAATAGTAATAATAATGGTTCAGCTCAAGAAACAAATATGCTTGGATTTGGAGCGTATTTAGAAGCAGAAAATTCTATTTATAAAAACAAATATTTTTGGGTTGCTAGAATAGGAATTGTAGATGGAAGTAGATACAGTGTTGATGCTTCAGATAAGAGTAAAGATCAAGGAGCTATATCTGATACAATAAATCAGTTTGATTTTAAAGTTGAAAGAAGATATAAATCTGGATGGTCTTACGGTATAGGTACAGCAAAATTAAATGATACAACAGCTATAGAAGAAAATAAAAAAGGAAATTTAAATTATTATGTTGATTTTAAGTTTGAAAGAAAATATAATAGTATAAATGATATATTTTTCAAGAAAAATTAATTGGAGGGCAAAACGGGATGAGAAAACAGCTGATAGGCTTAATATCACTGATATCTTCAGTAGTTGCATTTGGTGCACAAGATGGATATTTGGTAAAAGGAGTAGAGTTTAAAAATATAAATGAAATTCCAAAAGAAGTATTATTAGAAAAAATGAATATGAAAACTGGTCAAGTATTTTCAACAGACGGTCTACTAAGTGATTATAATAATATAAAAAAAACTGATTATGTGGAAGAACTAGCAATATATCCTCAAATATATGATGGAGGAATAAAATTAGTTGTAGACGTAAAAGAGAAAAAAGATACGAAAGAGCTATTAGAACATAAAGGTATTATTCCGATGTCAGAAAGAGAAAAAGTAGATACATCTTTAGTTGTATCTAGTTTAGAGGTTGTTGGAAGTGTAAATGTCCCAATGAATAAAATAATGAAAGATATACCAATAAAAGTTGGAGGACATTTTTCAAAAAATAAAATATTAAAAGGGCAAAGAGAACTTTTAGAAACAGGTTTATTTAAAGAGGTTATTCCTGATGTATATCAATATCCAGAAGGACTTGTAGTAGTATATTCTGTTATAGAGAATCCAATAATAAATGGAGTTGAAATTGTAGGAAATACTAAATATACAACAGAGGAATTAAAAAAATTAATAAATATTAAACCTGGAGAAGTATTAAACTTAAATGAGTTAAGAGATGCTAGAGATAAAATATTAAAAAAATATAATGAAGATGGATATATTTTAGCAAGA
>SAMEA5043657__coassemble_355_pt1 | contig 8090 bp, 9 predicted proteins | sample SAMEA5043657__metabat2_low_PE_001 | metagenome-assembled genome bin SAMEA5043657 (sample SAMEA5043657) | Gadus morhua
ATATTAGCAAAAGCATTAGAAAACAATGAAATTATAACTGGAAAAATTGTAAAAAGAATAAAAGGTGGATATGTTGTTGAAGTATCTTATCAACAAGGATTCTTACCTAACTCACTTTCAGAAATTCCTTTTAATAAAGGAGATGAATTTGTTGGACAGGAAGTTAAATTAGCAGTAAAAGAGATTAAAGAAGACAGAAGAGGAAAGAAAATACTTTTCTCTAGAAAAGAGATTGTAGCAGCAAAAGAGTTAGAAGCTTTAGAAAAAATAACTGAAAATGAAGTATTAAAAGTTACAGTTTTAGATGTTCTTGATTTTGGATTAGTTGTAAAAACAGAAGAGGATGTAAAAGGATTTATTCATATATCTGAAATAGACTGGAAAAAAACAACAAACTTAAAAGAGTTATTTGAAGCTGGAGATGTACTTGATGCAAAAGTAATAGAAATAGATAAAAATAAAAGAAACTTAAAATTATCAATAAAAGAGTTAAGTAGAAATCCTTGGGATATTTTAGTAGAGAAATATGCTGTAGATTCAGAAGTATTTGGTAAAATAACAAGAATTGTAAATTATGGAGCTTTTGTTGAAATTTTACCAGGAGTAGAAGGATTAGTTCATAGTTCAGATTTCTCATGGGTAAAGAAAAAAATAAATGTTAATAACTTTGTTAAAATTGGAGATGAAGTAAAAGTTATAATTACTGAATTAAATAAAGATGCAAAGAGATTAAAATTAGGAATTAAACAACTTTCTGCTAATCCTTGGGAAGATGCTGAAACTAGATTTGCAGTAGGAAATGTATTGACAGGAACTATTGTTGAAGTAAAAGCTTTTGGAATATTTGTTCAAGTAGAGGAGGGAGTAGATGGATTTATTCATAACTCAGATTTCGCTTGGGCAGGAACTAAAAAGTTCACAAAAGGAGATACTGTTGAATTTAAAGTGACAGAATTAAACTTAGAAGAACAAAAAATAAAGGGTAGCATAAAAGAGTTAGAAAAAAGTCCTTGGACTTTAGCAATGGAGCATTATTCTGTTGGAGATAGGGTTGAAAAAGAAATAAAAAATATTCAAGATTTTGGAATGTTTGTAAAGTTAGAAGAAGGAGTAGATGGATTTATTCCAACACAAATGGTGTCTAAAGACTTTATAAAATCTTTAAAAGATAAATTCCAACCTGGACAAATTGTAAAGGCTGAGATTGTAGAAATTGATTCGGAAAAGAAAAGAATTAAATTATCTATAAAAAAAGTAGAGTTAGAAGCAGAAAAAAATGAAGATAAAGAACTTTTAGAAAAATACGGAGTATCATCAAGTCAAGAGTAGTTTGAGTATATGAGTGCCCTCGTTTGTTGCGAGGGCAAATTAATAAAAATAAAAACCATTGACTTTTTGTGTAGTTATGCTATAATAATTGGAGACAATTGATAAAGATTAACAAAGAAGAAACTTCCTGTTTCTCACCATATGGGGTTAAACCTACATGATGGTATTTATAATTTGTTTAAGGTAACCCCTTAATAATTATTAGAGTATAACAGGAGAAATCGTTTCCTGTTTTTTTTATTTGGTTATCAGTAGGAGGTGTCTATTATTTCGGACAAAGTTAGAATTAATGAAAAAATAAGAGGTAGAGAATTAAGAATTATCTCTGAAACTGGAGATCAGTTAGGTATTATGTCATCGGCAGAAGCATTAGAGCTTGCTATGCAAAAAGAGTTAGATTTAGTTGAAATCTCTCCAAATGCAGCGCCACCAGTATGTAAAATAATGGATTATGGTAAGTTTAAATATGAGCAGACTAGAAAAGCTAAGGATGCTAAAAAAAATCAAAAACAAGTTATAGTTAAAGAGGTTAAATTCAGAGCAAGAATTGATCAACATGATATGGATACAAAAATAGGTCATGTACAAAAATTCTTAGCTAAAGATAATAAAGTTAAAATAACTCTTGTTCAGTATGGAAGAGAAAGAATGTACGCTGATCAGGGAATAGAAATGTTAAATCAGATATCTGATAGATTCGTTGAAATCGCAGATATTGATAAAAAATATAATGATAAGCAAAAATATTTAATCTTATCACCAAAAAAATAGTGAAGATTTGAGAGGAGGAACATTACAATGCCAAAAATGAAAACTCATAGAGGTGCTAAAAAGAGAATTAAAGTTACTGGAACAGGGAAATTCATCGTTAAGAAACCAGGAAAGAGTCATATCTTAACTAAGAAATCAAGAAAAAGAAAAAATAGCTTAAAGAAAGATACAGTTGTGACTTCAACATTAGAGAGACACATGAAAGCGTTATTACCATACGGAGTAGGAAGATAATAAGCTTTATATTCAAATTTTTGTAAAGAGTCAGATTTAGGAGGAGAATTTAAATGAGAGTTAAGACTGGAATAGTAAGAAGAAGAAGACATAAAAAAGTTTTAAAAGCTGCTAAAGGATTTAGAGGTGCGTCTGGTGACGTGTTCAAGCAAGCTAAACAAGCAGTAATGAGAGCAGAAGCTTTCTCTACAAGAGATAGAAAAGTTAGAAAGAGAAAGATGAGACAATTATGGATCATCAGAATCAACGCTGCTGCAAGAATCAACGGATTAACTTACTCGACTTTAATGAACGGATTAAAGAGAGCAGGAATCGAGTTAGATAGAAAAGTATTAGCTGATATCGCATTAAACAATGCTGCTGAGTTTGTTAAATTAGCAGACGCTGCAAAAGCTGCATTATAAGATAAAAAAGAGCATATGCTCTTTTTTTTTATATTAAAATCACTTAAATAAAACCTTGAAATATGATATAATGCCCTAAAGAGTAATTTTAAAAGACCTAAGGGGGATTAAAATGCTAAGAGGAAAGATATTAAATAGAACGAAGAATATAAAAACAGATTTATTCGAACGTGAACAAAACATAAGATGCAATCTTTTAACAGTGCCGAATGATTTAGATGAACTAGAAGAGTTAGCAATGGTACTGTTTTACAAAAAGGATTGTGAGGGGGCATTAGAACTTTGGGATAAGCTTTATAAAAGTGGAAAAAAGAACGAAATATCTATTGGATTTTTAGGTTATTTAAATTATGAACTTGGAAATTACTCTGATTCAATAAAGTTTTTTAACAAATTTTTAGATGAAAGTCCACAAGATTCTTTTGTACATTTTTTACTAGGAAATGCTTATTCTAGAATTGGTAAAATTATAGAAGCTATAAATAGTTATGATTTTTCCATATTTTTAGGATTAGATATGTATAAAACTCATTTGGATTTTGCAAAAGAGTATGAAGCTTTAGGAAGGTATAGTAAAGCTTTAGTAGAATATATAGCTGCTTTTGAAATAGATCCTAGAGATAAAAAAATTAAAAAGAAGATTTTAGAATTAAAAGAAAATATAGATAAAAATAAGAATAATTAAAATAGGGGATAGTAGTTCTATCCCTTATTTTATATGTATTATTTAGTAAGAGGAGTTGAAATGATAACATTAGCAATAGGATTAACATTTGCCATATTTTTTATAATAGCAATATTTTTTGGAATGACAAGAGCCATTAACGCATTACCAGTACTATTTGTACTTATGTTACTAGTATCTTTTTTTGGATTTATAATAATTCAATTTTTTCCAATTATATTGATAATAATAGCGGTAAATTATTTTAGAAATAAAAATAATCCAAATAAAAAGAAAAATTATTACTATAAAACATATACTCAAAAAGATTTTGAAGATATGTTTAGAAATCAAAGTGGACAATCTTATGGTGGAGGATACCAAGGAGGAGGTCATCAACAAAACAATCCTTTTGGTGCTTATGAGGATAAAAGTAAGTATTATAAAATTCTTGGAGTTGAAGAAGGCGCAACACATGAGGAGTTAAAAAAAGCATTTAGAGAGTTAGCGAAGAAACATCATCCTGATAAATATGCCAATGCTTCGGAAGAAACTAGAAATTTTCATGAGAAAAAGTTTAAAGAGATAAATGAAGCATATGAAAAACTTCAATAATAAAAGAAAATCGTTTGAAAAATACTTATATCGTATGGTACAATATAAAAGGCTAAAAATTTGGAGGATACTATGAGTTTAAAAACGTTAATTCTGGCTGCAGGAAAAGGCACTAGAATGAAGTCTGACTTACCAAAAGTTATACATAAAGTTTGTGGTGTACCAATGGTAAAAAAAATTGCAGATATTTGTAGTACAATTGGATCTGAAAATAATATATTAATTTTAGGTCATAAAAAAGAAGAAATTTTAAAAGTATTGGAAGATGTAGAGCATGTTGTTCAACTTGAACAATTGGGGACAGGTCATGCTGTAATGCAAGCCCAAGAAAAGTTAAAAGATCATAAAGGAACTGTTATGGTTTTATGTGGAGATACACCCTTATTGACAAGAGAAACATTGGAAAATTTATATAAAGAGCATAAAAAATCAGGAGCAGTAACAACAATATTAACATCAATTTATGAAAATCCATTTGGTTATGGAAGAATAGTAAAAGAAAATGATAACGTAAAAGCTATTATTGAAGAAAAAGATGCAACTGAAGAAGAGAGAAAAATTCAAGAAGTAAATGCAGGAGTATATTGCTTTGAAACACAAGAGTTATTAGAAGCTTTATCTAAAATAACAAACAATAATAAGAATGGAGAATATTATTTAACAGATGTTGTTGGAATAAATGTTTCTCAAGGTAAAAAAGTAAAAACTTATATTCTAGAAGATAATAACGAAATTTTAGGAATAAACTCTAAAGTTGAACTTGAAAAAGCTAACAGAATAATGAGAGAAAGAATAAATAAGTACCATATGGAAAATGGGGTTATTATAATAGATCAAAATAACACTTATATAGAAGAAACAGTAACAATAGGAAAGGATACAGTGTTATATCCAGGTGTATTTTTACAAGGAGATACATCAATTGGTGAGAATTGTGAAATTTTAGGAAATACAAGAATAATAGATTGTAAGCTTGGAAATAATATAAGAGTGGAAAGTTCAGTATTAGAAGAGAGTATTGTAGAAGATAAAGTTACAATTGGACCTTTTGCCCATTTAAGACCCAAGTCTCATTTAAAAGAGGAAGTTCATATAGGGAATTTTGTAGAGGTAAAAAAATCTACTTTAGAAAAAGGTGTTAAGGCTGGACATTTAACATATTTAGGTGATGCAGTAGTTGGAGAGCATACAAATATAGGGGCAGGGACAATAACTTGTAACTATGATGGTAAAAATAAATTCAAGACAGAAATTGGAAAAAATTCATTTATAGGTAGTGATACAATGCTTGTAGCTCCTGTAGTAATAGGAGATAATGCATTGGTTGGGGCAGGATCGGTAATAACAAAAGAAGTTCCTGAAAATGCATTAGCAGTATCGCGTAGCAAACAAGTTATCAAATTTAACTGGAGGAAATAGAGAAAATGGAAAAATCAGAGGTAAAAATATTTGCCGGGACATCAAATGTTGAGTTAGCTCATAAGATTGCTAAGAAATATGGGACGCCAATTGGTGATGTTGAAATTGTTAGATTTAAAGATGGAGAAGTTTATGTTTGTATTGATGAAACAGTAAGAGGAAGAGATGTATTTGTTGTTCAATCAACATCTGAACCTGTAAATGAAAACATTATGGAACTTTTAATTTTTATTGATGCATTAAAAAGAGCCTCAGCAAAATCTATCAATGTAATTATTCCTTACTATGGTTATGCTAGACAAGATAGAAAATCAAGACCTAGAGAGCCAATTACATCTAAGTTAGTAGCAAACTTATTAACAACTGCAGGAGCAACTAGAGTTGTTACTATGGATTTACATGCAGATCAAATTCAAGGATTCTTTGATATTCCAGTTGATCATATGCAAGCATTACCTTTATTAGCAAAACATTTTGTTGGGAAGGGTTTATATGGAGAAAATGTAGTAGTAGTATCTCCAGACGTTGGTGGAGTAAAAAGAGCTAGAAAATTAGCTGAATGGTTAGATTGTAAAATAGCTATAATTGATAAAAGAAGACCTAAACCAAATATGTCAGAAGTAATGAATCTTATTGGAGAAGTAGAAGGAAAAGTTGCAATATTCATCGATGATATGATAGATACTGCAGGAACAATAACAAATGGTGCAGAAGCTATAATGGCAAGAGGAGCTATTGAAGCATATGCATGTTGTACTCATGGGGTATTTTCGGACCCAGCAATTGAAAGATTACAAGCCTCTTGTTTAAAAGAGATTATTGTAACAGATTCAATAGCATTACCAAAATCAAAACAAATAGATAAAATCAAAGTGATTTCTGTAGATGAAATTTTAGCGGAAGCTTTAAGAAGAATAGTTAATAATGAATCTGTATCAGAATTATTTGAAAAGAAGTAAAACCTATAGAAAAGCTAGTATATACTAGCTTTTTTTTTTTATATATGATAAAATTATTTATAAATAAAGGAGGAACATATAATATGGAAAGATTAATTTTTACTAAGGAAAATATAAATTTTGAGAAAATAAAAGAGAAATTAAGTTGTGGAAATATTATAGTGTATCCAACAGATACAGTTTATGGAGTAGGAGCAAGTATAAATTCTTTAGAGGGAATTCACAGAATATATACTACAAAAGAGAGAAACTTTACCTCTCCTTTAATTGCTCTTATTAGTAAAGTTGAATATATAGAAAAAATTGCTATTATTGAAGATGAAAAAAAAGAAATTTTAGAAAAATTAGCTAAGAAATATTGGCCAGGAGCTTTAACAATAATATTGAACAAAAAAGAGAATGTGCCTGGAATTATGGTTTCAAATGGAGAGACTGTAGGAGTGAGAATACCAAATTTAAAAATAGCCCAAGAAATTATTGAATCTGTAGGGGGAATATTACCAACAACAAGTGCAAATTTTTCAGGAGAAAAAACGCCTAGAAGTTTTGATGAAGTTGATAATAAATTTAAAGAAAAAATAGATATTTTAGTTGATGGAGGGGAATCTCCTTTAGGGGTTGAATCAACAATAATTGATTTAACAAAGAAGTTACCAATTATTTTGAGAGAGGGAGCAATAAAAAAAGAAGAGATAGATAAGGTTATTGGAAAAATATAAAATTGGAGGAAAATAATGAAGGCACAGAAATTAAATACAAATAATATGAATCCTATGCAAATGAAGCAAGCATCAGTAATGAACGGAATGATGAATTCTATTAATAAAATAGGGAAAGGTAAAAGAAAATATTCAGTAAGTTTAGATAAAAGTACTAAGAAATTTTTATCAAAATTTATAGAAGAAGTAAAAAAACAATTTACAACTAATAATGCAACACCAAATATAGTTCAATTTTTAGATTATGTAAAAGCAACAGCAGATATAAAAGGACAAATGGAATTAAAAGTTTCGTATGAAGAATTAGAGTTTTTAACAAAGATGATCTCTGATTCAATAAGAGGAATGGAGTCAGTTAGTTTTAAATGGTACCAGTTTATAAAAAAAGGAATGACTAAAGTTATGATAAAACAATATAGAGAATTATTATCTCAATTAAAGAAATAATGAAACCATTGAAGTAGAGAAAATTTTCTACTTCTTTTTTTAAAAAAAATATTGACTTTTTTTATGCTCTAGGGTATAATTATAAGTGAGTAAAGGGAATGCCGCTTTAGCTCATCTGGTAGAGCAACTGACTTGTAATCAGTAGGTGATTGGTTCGACTCCGATAAGCGGCACCACTAAAATTCAATAGGATGCTCCGTTCGTTCAACGGTTAGGACAATAGATTTTCACTCTATAAACAGGGGTTCGATTCCCCTACGGAGTACCACAAAAATTAAATAAGTATGGTGAGGTTCCCGAGCGGCCAAAGGGATCAGACTGTAAATCTGACGGCTACGCCTTCGAAGGTTCGAATCCTTCTCTCACCACCACAATACTACACTAACCTGAAACAGTTTGAAGGATATGTGTGGATTTTTTTTTTAACGGATTTTTAAGAATAAATAAAAGAAATATAAATGAACCAGGAGGATATTCAAATGGCAAAAGCAAAATTTGAAAGAAGCAAACCACACGTTAATATCGGAAC
>SAMEA5043657__coassemble_358_pt1 | contig 8048 bp, 5 predicted proteins | sample SAMEA5043657__metabat2_low_PE_001 | metagenome-assembled genome bin SAMEA5043657 (sample SAMEA5043657) | Gadus morhua
TATTATTAGAATTATTATTTGTATCTATTTTTTCTTTTTTATTTGCAATAATTACCTCTGTTGTTAAGATTAATGCAGATACAGAACTAGCATTTTGAAGAGCAGATCTAGTAACTTTAGTTGGATCTAGAATACCATTTTCTATCATATTAACATACTCTTCTGTTGCTGCATTTAATCCAAAACCTTCAGGTAAGTGTTTTACTTTTTCAACAACAACTCCGCCATCAAGTCCAGCATTTATTGCAATTTGTTTAAGTGGAGAAGTAAGAGCATTCTTAACAATATTAGCTCCAATTCCTTCTTCTCCCTCTAAAATAAAATACTCCATAGAGTGAGCAATTTCAGCAAGAGTAACTCCCCCACCAGGAATAACCCCCTCTTCAACAGCAGCTCTAGTTGCATTTAAAGCATCTTCTATTCTCAATTTTTTCTCTTTCATTTCAACTTCTGTAGCAGCTCCAACCTTAATAATAGCAACACCACCAGAAAGTTTAGCAAGTCTATCTTGAAGTTTTTCAATATCATACTCTGAAGTAGATTCTTTTATTTGATTTTTAATTTGAGAGATTCTATTTTTTAGTAGAGTCTCCTCACTAACACCATCAATAATAACAGTAGAATCTTTAGTTACTTTTATTTTTTTAGCTCTTCCAAGTTGGAAAAGCTCAGTGCTTTCAATTTTCATACCTTTTTCTTCAGATATAACTTGTCCACCAGTTAAAATAGCAATATCTTCTAATATATCTTTTCTTCTATCTCCAAAAGATGGAGCTTTAACACCAATAATATTAAGAGTACCTCTAATTTTATTTAAAACTAAGGTAGCAAGAGCTTCTCCATCTAAATCTTCAGCAATAATCAGAAGGGGTTTAGATGTTTGAACAGTTTTTTCAAGAAGAGGTAAAAGTTCTTTCATACTAGAGATTCTCTTATCTGTAATTAAAATATATGGTGAATCTAAAAGAGCTTCCATTCTTTCAGAGTCAGTGACCATATAAGGCGATAAGTAACCCTTTTCAAACTCCATCCCTTCAACAACTTCAAGAGTTGTTTCAAGAGAACGAGCTTCTTCAACAGTTATAACACCAGTATCTCCAACTTTACTCATAGCTTCAGCAATTAGAGCACCAATTTCATCATCACCAGCAGAGATAGAAGCTACCTGAGCTATTTCACTATTAGATTGAACTTTTTTAGATTTTTCAACAAGGAGTTCAATGGCTCTTTTAGTAGCTTTTTCAATTCCTTTTTTTAGAAAAATAGGGTTTGCTCCAGCAGAGACCATTTTTAGTCCCTCTTTAACAATAGACTGAGCAAGTACTGTAGCTGTAGTAGTTCCATCTCCTGCAACATCATTAGCTTTAGTGGCTACCTCTTTAATAAGTTGAGCACCCATATTTTCAAATGGATCTTCAAGTTCAATTTCCTTTGCAATAGAAACACCATCATTTGTTATAAGTGGAGCTCCATAAGCTTTCTCTAAAACAACATTTCTACCACGAGGGCCAAGAGTTATTTTAACAGCATCTGCAAGTATATTTATTCCATCTTCTAATTTTTTTCTAGCTTCAGAATTAAATTTTATAATTTTAGCCATTATATGCCTCCTTTATAATTTAATTTCATTTTTTAAAAAATCAATTAAATCATTTTTTGTTTCTGGATTTCTAAGACCAAATTCAATATTTGCTTTAAGAAGTCCAATTTTATTACCTATATCATATCTTTTACCTTTAAAGGTATAGGCAATAACTTTTTTGTTATTTTGTAACATTTTTAAAATACCATCAGTAAGTTGAATCTCTCCACCCTTACCAGCTTCTGTAGTTTCAAGATAGTCAAAAATTTCAGGAGAAAGAAGGTATCTTCCTAAACAAGCTAGATTAGATGGCGCTTCTTCCATTGATGGTTTTTCAATAAAATCTATCATTTCAACAGTATCTTCATCTAAAATTTTTGATGGTTTAACAACACCATATTTAGAAACATCCTCTTTTTTAACCTCTTGAACTCCAATAATATTTCCACCATATTTATTGTATGTATCTATTAATTGTTTAGCAACTGGAGTTTCAGGATTATATACAATATCATCTCCAAGGGCAATAATAAAAGGTTCATCTCCAATAAATGATTTAGCTTTTAAAATAGCGTGACCAAGTCCTAAAGGATGATTTTGTCTAACATAATAAATATTAGCCATATTAGATATATCATCAACTTTTTTCAGTAGTTCCATTTTCCCATCTTTTCTAAGAGTATTCTCAAGTTCATAAGAGAAATCAAAGTGATCCTCAATAGAGTTTTTATTTCTACCTGTAACAATAACAATATCTGTAATACCAGAAGCAACAAGCTCCTCTACAATATATTGTAAAGAGGGCTTGTCAACAATGACAAGCATCTCCTTTGGTTGAGCCTTAGTCGCTGGAAGAACCCTTGTTCCTAAACCAGCTGCAGGTATAATAGCCTTAGTAACTTTTTTCATTTTTCCACCCCAGTGTAATTATTTTATTTTTGCTCCAATTTTAACAGATGAATCTATTTCAACAAGTTTTAATTTTTTCTTTTCACTTGAACTTAAAAGCATACCTTGAGAAAGAACTCCTTTTAAAGTAACTGCAGGTAAGTTTAAAATAGCTAAAACTTTTTTTCCAACTAACTCCTCTGGATTTGGGTAGTATTTAGCTATACCAGAAACAATTTGTCTAACTTCTTTTCCAGTTTTAACTTTAAATTTTAAAAGTTTATCTGCTCCTTCAATATTTGAAACTTCAAGAATTTCAACAACTTGAATATCAACTTTATCAAAGTCAGAGATTTCAATAGGATTTTCAACTTCTAAATCTTCATTTATTGCCATAGGATCTTTTTTAGGAGCCTTTTTTTCTGTTTCAAGTCTAGGGAAGATAGGTTCAGCATTTCCAAGAATGTGTCCCACTGGAAGTAAGTTCCATCCTTTAACATCTTCTATTTGAGCTTCCATAATATTTTTTGTAACTCCAAGTTGATTCCATATTTTTTGAGAAGCTGTAGGCATATAAGGAGCAGTAAGAACTGCAACTTTATAAAGAGCTTGCACTAAGAAATTCATAACTGTACCAAGTCTTTCAAGAGTAGACTCATCTTTAATAAGTAGCCAAGGAGCAGTTTCATCAACATATTTATTCATTCTAGAGATAAATTTCCAGATAGCTTCAAGAGCTTTTGAGAACTCAAGTCTACTCATATGAGAATCAACATTTTCTAGAGTTTCATCCCATAAAGTTTTAACACTTTCATCAAGAGGTTCAAATTTGTCCCCTTTAACAATTGTACTGTTAAAGTATTTTCCATACATTCCAAGAGTTCTGTTTAGTAGATTTCCAAGGTCATTTGCAAGATCTGAATTTATTCTAGTAACTATAGAAGGAGTAGAGTAATCTCCATCATTTCCAAAGTTAACCTCTCTCATTAAACAGTATCTAAAAGCATCTACTCCATATTTTTTAACTTCATCTAAAGGTGCAACAACATTTCCTTTAGATTTAGACATTTTTTCCCCTTGAGACGTCCACCAACCATGTGCAACTATTTTATCAGGAAGTTTCTCACCAGCAGAAAGAAGCATACAAGGCCAAATAATAGCATGGAATCTTAGAATATCTTTTCCAAGAAGATGAACTACTTCACCATTATTCCAGAATTTATCAAATAACTCAGGGTTGTTTTCATAACCAACAGCAGTTAAATAGTTTGTTAAGGCATCAAACCATACATATGTAATATGTCCTTCTGCAAACTCAATAGGGATTCCCCATTCGAAAGTATTTCTAGAAATTGATAGATCTTGAAGACCTTGTTTTATGAAAGAAGTAACTTCATTTTTTCTAGAATGAGGAAGAATAAAGTCAGGATTTGCTTCAATATGCTCAAGTAAAGCATCTTGATATTTAGACATTTTAAAGAAGTAAGATTCCTCTTTAACTATTCTTAATTCCTTTCCACAGTCTGGACAGTGCTTTTCATTTACAATTTGATTTTCAGGAACAAATGTCTCACATGAAACACAGTATTTCCCCTCATATTCACCTTTATAAATATCTCCTTTATCGTGAACAACTTTTAGTATTTTTTTAACTGCATCCTTATGTCTTTCTTGTGTAGTTCTGATAAAATCAGTTTGATTAATATCTAAAGCTTTCCACATATCTAAGAATCTAGGAGCCATAGAATCTGTCCATTCTTGTGGAGTTAAACCTCTATCCTTTGCAGCTTCCTCTACTTTTTGTCCATGCTCATCTGTTCCAGTTAGAAAGAAAACATCATATCCCATAGATTTTTTATATTTTGCTATAACATCAGCAGCAATAGTTGTATATGCACTTCCAACATGTGGATCTCCGTTTACATAATAAATTGGTGTTGTAACATAAAAATTTTTACTCATGTGTATCTCCTTTCAAATATATTTTATTTTTTTCTTAATTCTTCTTCAGCTTTTTTATCAAGCTCAAGAAGGGTATCTCTTACAATGTCAAGATAATCATTTTTATTTGCATCTTCTGGAATAAAAATAGGATCTCCTGCAATACAAAGCATTTTAGAAAATGGTTTTGGCATTTGAAATTTATCCCAAGTTTTTTCAAAAGTCCATTTATTACTAAAAGCTACACCTACAGGAACAAGTCCCATTCCAGATTTTTGAGCAAGATATAGCATTCCAGGTTTAACTTGGTAAATAGGACCTTTAGGACCATCTAAAGGGGTACCTGCACTATATCCTGATTTTATAAATTTTATTAATTTTAAAACAGCTTTAATTGAATCTTTTCCAGAAGAACCACGAACAACAGTGAATCCCATTTTTTCCATTGGAACTGAAATAAGTTCTCCATCTTTTGAAGGACTAGCAAGAACAGCTTTTTTATCAGTAAAATTAATCAAACCAAGAGAAGCACCTACTAACTTATTATGCCAAAAACCACAAACATAACCCTCATTTTCTTTGATTTTATCACTTTTAATAACTTGAATTTTCATAGTTTTAGAAATGATTTTAAGTAAATAATATAAAATTAAACCATATCGTTTGAATTTTTTATTTTCCATTGAATAGACCACCCATAATCATAGTATTTTCATATAATTATATCATAGTTTTAATATAAAAAAAAGCACCAACACAGAGTATTGGTGCCGTATTAAAAGCTAAATTAGAATAATCCTGGAATGTTGATTCCACCAGTAATAGCAGACATCTCTTTTTCAGCTAATTCGTCAGCTTGTCTCATAGCTTCGCTAACAGCAGAAAGAACTAAATCTTCTAACATCTCTTTATCTTCAACAGCGTCTTTAATAGTTTCGCTAGATATTGAAATAGAAACGATCTCTTTTTGTCCGTTTGCTTTAACTACAACAGCTCCTCCACCAACAGAAGCTTCAACCTCTTTACCTCTTAAAGAATCTTGAACCTCTAACATTTGTTGTTGCATAGCTTGAGCTTGTTTTAAAATATCTGTTTGAGAGTTTCCTCCACTAGTTTTTTGTCCTTTTAATTTTCTAACCAATTTAATCCCTCCTAATTATAGTATTCAGTCCGTAAGATTATATCATATAGAGCTTGTTTTTATCAACAACAGATTTAGAAGCTCATGTATAATATTGGTTTAAATAAAAGTTCATCATTTTTAACTATATTTTTTAAATTACTTTGTTCTTTAAAATTTAAAAGAGTATTTAATTTTACAAATGGAGATGAAAAAGATTCGAAAATATTTTCTAAATTTTCTTCATAAGGAATTTCAATAACAGAATAATTTTTTTCAATTTCTAAATTAGTAGCCAAACTAGAAATAGTATCTTCTAAACCACCGATTTGATCTACTAATCCAATTTTTAAAGCTTCTTGACCAAGCCAAACCTTACCTTGAGCAATTTCATGAACTTGTTCTTTAGTCATATTTCTACCATAAGAAACTTTTGTTAAAAATTCATCATATACTCTTAAGTTAGATTGATAAATTTTAGCTTCTCTTTCAGGAGTCATAGGTGACATGACAGAATAAAGATCTGCATCTTTACCTCTAGATATCTCTTCCATATTCACTCCAACTTTTTCAGTTAGTTTTTTAAAATTAGGAATTAAACTAACAACTCCAATAGATCCAGTAATACTGTTTTTATCAGCAAATATTTTATTACCACCAGAAGCTATATAGTATCCTCCAGAAGCAGCAACACTTCCAATAGAGATATAAATAGGTTTTTTTATACTTCTAACAGTATTGTAAATAATATCAGAAGCAAGAGCCGATCCACCAGGGGAGTTGATTCTTAAAACAATTCCTTTAACTTTAGGGTTAGAATTAGCTTTTTCAAGGGTAGTAATTAATCTTCTAGGAGTAATAATACCACCTACTTTTTTATTATCTCCAGTATAATTTATTTCTCCATTAGCATAAACAATGGCAATTTGATTATCTTTTTCAATTTCAGGTATTGAATATCTTTCAATTAAAAGAGTATTTTTCATTTTTTGACTTTTCTTAAAATTTTCATAATATTTCAAATGATCAATAAGCTTGTTTTTTAAAAGAGTGCGAGATGTTCCCCCCATTAAATCCCCGGAAAGAGTAAGTTTACTAAATTCATATTTACTGATATTTCTATTTTTAGAAATATCATCAACAAACATAGAATAGGTTTTATCTAAAATTCTTTTAGTATTAGCTTTATATTCTGGAGAAATTGTTTTTCTTTTATAGTTTTCACCATAACTTTTAAAATTACCAACATGTATAACATCAACATCAATACCAACTTTGTCAGCAAGGGATTTATAGTATGGAATTTCTTTATTATATCCTGTAATATTAGCTGAGGTTGCAGCAGATGGTGGCATAAAAGTAGCAGATGAATAACTACTGATTAATAGAGAGTTATTATCAATATATGCTCCATATGAATAAATTGGTTTTCTAGCTGTTTTAAAATCTTTTAAAACTTCACCTAGTTCAGATATTTGAGGTTTATTTAAAGTATTTCCATCAAAAAATAAAACTATTCCTGATATTTTTTTATCATTTTTAGCAAATTTTATTTTTTCAAGTAATTGGTAAAAATTAGTTGATGTTGTATTAAAATCTAGTGGTGAATCGATAAGATTTTCATTGTATTTTTTTGATAAATCAACTTCTAAAAATGTATTAGATTTAATAGTTGGTTTTTTTTCTCTAGATAAATATGAAAAACCAAAGATTAAAATAATTCCTAATACAATTAATTTTATAATTAAAGCTGAAATCTCTGTAATTATAAATTTAAAAAATCTAAAAATATATTTAATTATAAACATAGAGCCTCCTTTTATTTCTTTGAAAAAAAGATAGTGTTTTCACACTATCTTTTTTCTTTTGAATTTTGTAATTCCTTTTCAAGTAAATCTAATAATCTATTAAATTCTTTTGGAACAGCTGTAAAACTATCTTTATTAGTTAAATCTACACCAGCTTTTTTTAGTTGATTCATAGGATGGTCATTTCCACCAGATTTTAATAAGTTTAAATATGCTTCTTTTGCATTGTCTCTCTCTTGAGCAGAGTAATTTTTATTTGTAATTCTGTCATATAGATTAGCAGATGATGCAAAACTAGTAGCATACTGATAAACATAATAAGGTGAGTTGTAAAAATGAGGGATTCTAGCCCAAATTATCTTTTGTAATTCATCCATTGAAAGTTCACTACCAAAATATTCTGTAAATAATTTTGACATAATACCACTTAAAATTTCAGGTGTAATAGCCCCACCATTTTCAACAATTTTATGTGCTTGATATTCATAATCAGCAAATAAAGATTGTATATAATAAGTACCTACAATTCCACCAATAGCTTGTTCTATTAGAGCAATTCTCTCTTTAGGATCAGTTGTCTTTTTAAGCATATTATCAAGTAAAAGTCTTTCATTAAATGTTGAAGCTACTTCAGCTACAAAGATAGTATAACTACTAATAGCATATGGTTGGGTTTTAGTAGATAACATAGAGTGCATAGTATGACCAA